>Ga0116173_1000113_pt1 | contig 83006 bp, 75 predicted proteins | sample AD_UKC085_MetaG_FD_89800 | JGI IMG/M metagenome (GOLD analysis project Ga0116173, IMG submission 89800) | Active sludge microbial communities of municipal wastewater-treating anaerobic digesters from USA - AD_UKC085_MetaG | ecosystem: Engineered > Bioreactor > Anaerobic > Digestate | place: USA...
GCGACCCCAACCTCACCATCACCGAAGCCAACGGAGTCGTAACCATCGTTTACAAAGGCACAACCTACATTATTCCGAAACTACCTCCAATGTCACATAGTATGACATTTACTACCACCAAGAATGTAGGCGAAAGCATTCTCCTAATGATTAGTGCCGCTGAAGCTGATCGCGCAGATGTGTGGATAGATCTCAATAATAATGGGGTGAAAGATTCTGGCGAAAATGATATCTTCTTTGATCATTATAAGAATTACACCCTCGGATCACAAACTGTTACGATATATGGTAAAGTAACTGCTTTTGATTGCATAAACCAAAATCTCACTGCGCTTGACGTTACAAAAAATCCTGCATTACAGGAGCTTTATTGTTGCATTAACTCACTATCTACGCTGGACGTAAGTAAAAATACCGTATTAATGCAACTCTATATTTATACGAACCAAATCAAAAAAACTGCAATGGATAATTTGGTAAACTCCATAGTCGATCGCACAGGAAACACTCCGGGAGAATATTATTTCAAAGAAGGATCTGAAGAAGAAAATGAATTCGATGCTTCCCACGCAAGTGCTCTCGCTGATAAGAATTGGCAGAAAGGTGGTCTGGGCTAGGTCCAGTTTAACGAAAAAAGGTTTGGAATTTTTTCCAAACCTTTTTTTGTTTACATATAAAGGCTATTTTACCGTTGCAGCAGGAAGAATAGCTCTTATCACGACAAGAGTGTCGTGTATGGTGTAAACAATCATCATTTTTTTGTATCGTATTGCACGGGCGTTTGCTCCGAATCGAAGAATACTTTGCTTATCTGATACATTAACGGATTCCGCATAAGATGAGAGCGAAAAAATACGGTCATAAAGTTCTTTATAATGTCGGAGTGCTGTGGCGGGCATTTTATAGGTGTTACTTATGTGTCTTATGTATTCAAGAATACTCTCCTTTGCGCTTGCAGACACATATACTGTAAATTTTTTCATACCCTCGCGCCCTACAATCTTCGCATATTAACTCCATAGTGTCGGCCCATTATTTCTAAGGCTTCATCAAATACATCGTTGAGAGGGTAAAGTGTTTCGTTAAGAATTACTTTAGATTGAGTCTCCGGAGAATAGACTTCGACCGGTTCGCTAAGCCTTTTTGGTCTCTTTTGCTTTAACGACACAATAAAAGCATCTACGACCTGAAGTTCTTCGGTGGACAAATTGTTGAGTTCCAAATTCAGCTTTTCACGTAAGTTCTTATCGGTAAACATAATAATAAGTTTTTATTGAATCCGCTACAAAGGTAGGAAATCACTATCAATGATATATGCAGAAAAGACAATTTTTGTAGGTGTGGTATAAAACAGAGTCCCTGGCTAATTAATCCTTAACTCATTACTTCTAAAACTTACTTAATGCCATAAACCCATTAATAGCACAAATAAAAAGAGATCATCCTTTTTTATTTGTGCCTTCGAAGGGAGTTTTATACTTTTGTCATTTTGAAGAATGAAGGATCAATTCCTCCAGACATTTTTTGCAGAGGCATTGGTCCGGCCACTTATGTTGCAATTGCGCTAAAACGGTCGGGGGAAGCGTAAGACACGTACACCAGCAATCGTTGTGTGAGGTGGTGTCATGATGGCAGTTGAAAGAGGCGCTGCAGCGGGGGCAAGTTACGGTTCTCATTATGAGATATTTATTATTACTTGAGCAAATATAAACATTTAGTTTGGTGCCTACAGTATATCTTTTTTATACGATTTTTAAATAAGAAAAACCATATGAATTTTATTAAACGTATCATGTTGTTGGGGCTATGGCTTGGTTGCCTGGTCTTGTTGTCTGCTTGTCAAAAGGAGATCATTTGCACATTGAGTGAATCGAGCATAGAATTGGCCTATACGGGAGCTCCGCACAAGGTGGACCTTTCCAGCAGTGTTGCGTGGAAGATCGAGGTGCCGAGCGATGCTACGTGGCTGCAGATAACGCCGCTATCTGGGTCGGCAGCGCAAAAAATAGAACTGACCTGCGAAGCGAAGCCCAATGAGAAGAAGATTCGTCAAACGGAAGTGACTGTTCGATGCGGTCGCCGAACGTTGAATTTAACCGTCATACAACAACCGTTGGATGTAGTCGAATACACTTATACGGTTTTGCAGAAGCATACGCAAGGTACAAATCCCAACGAAGTGATTATTATGGGCGATGGCTATTCCGCGTTGGATTATGGCACGCAGGGTTCTTTTAATCGAGATGCGCAGGATGCCATGGAGGCATTTTTTTCGATTGAACCGTTCGGCACCTATCGTTCCTATTTTCGGGTAGCGCAATTTGTCGTTTTTTCGCCGGAAAGCGGAATTACGGAAAGTGATAAAAATACCAAAGTCCGCACCGCCTTTGGTGTTCGTTTTGATGAACCGTATGTAATGGCGATGGACAATCCCAATTTGGTGTTTCAAGCCGCGAAGCGCATTCCCGGTATGACCGAGGAGCGTATGAGAAATACTTTGGTTATTCTTTTGGCCAATGTTGACCGATATGGCGGCCTTTGTTGGCAATACGGTGATGGGTCGGCACTTGCACTTTGTGCGGTTTGCCGCACACCGGTTGGGAGTTATACGAAGTTGGCCGATTTGATTCATCATGAGGCCGGCGGTCATGGTTTCGGGCGGCTCGTTGATGAATATGTAATCCACAATGGGCAGACTATACCGGAAGAGGCGACAAGCGCTTCGCCTTATCGTCATAAAAAAGAATTGAAAGAGAGGCAAAATTACGGCTATGCGATGAATGTCGATATCAGCGGCGAAAAAGAGCAGGCTCCGTGGGCGCATTATTATTCGCTGCCCGGATATCAGGCGGTTGGCCATTATGAGGGCGCCTATTTTTATGAAAAAGGTGTTTGGCGTCCGGAACAGCGAAGTTGCATGGTCGATAATCGTCCCTACTACAACGCTCCGAGCCGTGAAAGCATTGTAAAACTGTTGTTGAGGCGGGCGGCCGGTGTCCGGTTGTGTGACTATGTCTATAAATCCTCTACGGGAACTTTTGAAGTGGTCCCGATCCCGAACGATCCGTTTAACATGGAGGATTTTATGCGCAATGATTCGAAAAAAGCATGGTCGGCGCCTATGCCGGTACCATTCGAGACCAGAAGCGATCAATTTTTCATCCCGACCCAACCGGTACGCTTCATACCCGGCTCACCCAATTTATAGTGGTGCGAGGTGCGGGGTGCGTGTTACGGGTTACGAGTTACGCGGTATGGGGTGCGAGGTGCGCCTTAATAGTAGTAAGCGATACCCATATTAAAGTAGAGGTCGGTAAATTTAAGTGAAATAACTTCATTTGAGGAGAGTTTTACTGATACTGTCACATCTCCCACAAGATGGCGACCGGATCTGGTAGTTCGCTCCTGTGCATTAAGCTTTCCGGAAACGGAAACGGTGGCCGGAACGGTGTTCCGATCCCCTATACAATAATCAAATGAATCAAAATGAATTTTTGTTTTAATCTGCTTCGCAGTTATCGAATAGCTCTCTTCATCCTGCTCAAACGACAATTTGTTCAATTCTATACCGACATTATAATGCTTTTCCGGAGCAGGTCCGATATGGTCCCGGTACTCATTAGGAACCATAGTCATGTTAATATAACCTGTAGGAGATTTTCCATCCTTGTAAACTATCTCCAAGGATCCTACTTGAGAAAAAACGACGTAATCCTCAATTACATCTTTAAACAGGTGGCCGGGGATCCAATTTGTTGTTAGTTTTGATATCAAATCACCATCGTTGGATGTAGACAACTCAGACAATACGGTTGCCCCTTGAAAGTCATCGTCAAAAACATGCCGGCAGGACCAAACCGACAGTAAGGCCATCAGCCAAATTATAATATGAAATTTTCTAAACATGACTTTGTAATTATAGTAGTGTAACGATAGTGTATTATGTTTGTTTTAGTGTCATTGTCCCCCTCTATCATATATACGCAGTCACTCACCAAATACTTCCACATCCATACCCCGCACCCCGTACCACATTCGCACCCCGCACCTACATACTACCCACTACATACTGACTACATACTCATCACTAAAAACTGAGGGTCACCCATCGGTGACCCTCTTCAGCATCCCCTCGGCGGGAGCCACGGTTTCGGTCTGCCCCTTCGGCGAAGCAGACACCTAAATTGTTAGTCCAGAAGCTCTACAATTTTAGCCTCGGGAGCATGTTTCATAACGGATGCTATGCCATTGTCTCTTGTCCTTTCGGAAGCGTACATTTGGCTGTTTCCAATTATCTGGCCGTTGGTGGCTTTGAGGTTGAAGAAAGGTTTGCCGTTTGCAGCAACTTTCTTCTCATATCTTGCCTCTTCAACGCTGTTTTTCTTTACTGATTCAACACCGTTGAGGCAAGCAGCCTTAGTCTTGTAGCCTTCGCTGGTTAGAATTATCTCACCATTGGAAGCTTTTAGATTGAATTGGAATTCTCCGTTTTTCCTTAAAGTAATTTCAAATTTTCCCATATTGATATAGTATTGTTGTTTAGTACATCAAGCCCCACAAAGTTACAGAAAAAAACTATAAATCAAAATCATTTACATATCTTCGTGAATAAAAACGCACAAAATGAAAAGATTTTCATACATATTTTTTGTAATACTTTGCCTATTCTTTATGGTGGCTTTATGGCCGGCTTCAGCGCAGTCCCCCTCGAATGAGGCAGTTAAACATGTTCCGACGGAACTGATACAGAATCCGGATAATCCGATACTATTGATGTTTACGGCCTCGTGGTGTGCTCCTTGCCACAGGATGCGAAGTGTGATGTTCAAAAAGGAGAGTATCTCGCTCCTGCTCAGAAAGTACAATCTGGTGATACTGGATGTCGATTCACAGCCTGGTTCGGACTTGCAGAGAATCTTCTGTGAAGATAGTGCCGTTCCCCAATACATAGTAATGGATAAAGAGCAGAACGTAATCCGGAAAATGCGTGGTGCCACCGATGACGAGTATGAGTTTGCGGATTTTCTGCGCAGCGGCATTGAAGAGATAAGGCCGGGTATGCCGGCGGTACAGGATATTGTGTCGCAGGAGCAGTTGGAAATCCTCACAGGAGATGATTACAAGGCAGCCACGAGCCGCATAAAGGCAAAGTGGAGTTTCGGAGCTGCTGTCGGAGGACATCTCTCAACTATGCCGGTTTCCAGCAGATCACTTTTTGCTGAAGAGAGAAGTTCTGCCCGTGATAGCATGGAGTTCAACTACAACGGAGTTAAGCCGGGTTGGAGTCTCTCCGCATTGGTGCGTTACACATTCTACAAATCCACTATCGAAACAGGTGTCTCTTTTATGACTGCCGGAGGACGCGATACCCACACCAAAAAGAGTTTTGATTCCCATTATATCGGGATTCCGGTTGATTTTCATTTTGGAATATGGAAAAATCTTAAATTTGGAGCCGGCTTTTCTGCCATGTATATGTTGAACGATGTTGCCCAAAATCGTTTCGATGCCGGTCTGCGTCTGAAACTTCTGTGGGATGCCTATCCCTTCTGCGTCAGTGCAGGATGGCAACGTGGTCTTGTCAATATTTTGGGAGTTGAATCGCCATTGAGGGCTCATAACAATCACTTTTTTGTTAATTTTGCCTTTTATTTCAATTGAAACGGTCAATGAGAGTAAGGCACATTTTCAGAGTCTTCGTTGTGACGGCCATCTTGGCGTCGGGTTTGGCGCCCTTTCCCGCTGTTGCGGCTCAGGATGGGAGCTTGTTTGCCGATGGTAAAAAGAGGCTCTCCGAGTTCACGACAGAAGAATTGCTCTCCAGAAAAATGCCTGCCGAACTGCTATTTCTGCCGACGGCAATCTCAAATATATCAATGCCGGGCAATCGTGCCGGCATTTGGGCTCTCGATGCCCTGGATGCGGTAAGGTATGGTCTCAAGGTAGACCTGGTGCATGATCAGCGTTATGATGATACCCTCTGCACTCTGGCTGCTCTCAGTTGTTTGCAAGAGTATTTTGAGCGTTATGGAGAGTGGAATATGGCTATTGCAGCCTATTTGCACAGCCCTGCCGTGCTAAATGCCTGCCTCCAGTCCGGTGACTCGACTCTGTTGCTCCACACGCTTACTCTATCCGATCTCTCTCAGATGAAAAAAAGCAATTATCCCTCTTCTTTGGAAGAGTTGTCCACCATAGGGTTTGACCGGCCGATTTCACTTGAAGCAGTGACTTTTGTTACGGGCATCAGTGCTGCGGAGTTTTCCACGGCAAATCCCATATTCAGGTCAGACCCCTTAGTACCTCTTGATGGCTACGGACTTAGATTTCCGAACGAGTTGGCAAAAAAAATGGAGGTAGACTCCCTTTATGCCGTTACAGAGCGTCTGGTATTAGCCAGAGAGGCTGAAGTACTTAAAAAACAGAAACAAGCCGAGGAGGAGCGCAAGCAGACCTCCATCGTTTATACGGTAAAATATGGTGACACTCTGAGCGGTATTGCGAGGAAGCATAGGGTACGGGTATCCGACCTTAAAAAATGGAATAAGCTCAGGAGCGATTTTATTCGTGAAAGACAAAAACTAATAATTTACAAGTAAGAATTGATGAAAGCGAATAGGATTTTACTCTTCATATTATCGGTAATTCTTATCCTCGGAGTCGGTTGGGCATTTTTTCCGCAGGAAGGGATAGAGGTTGGAGGCACTACCCTGCGTTTTGCTTCCTACGAGGAGGCTTCTTCAGGAATAAATGAGGATGCGGTGGATGTGGACAAAGTGCTTTCCGATTTGGAGCGTAGCTTTAATATGCTCTCCGGTTCCCATCAGGACTCGCTTCGGTTTTTTAAGAATTTTCTCAAAACCAATCCTAATAGAATTTACCTCCCCGACGACGACTATACCTATCTTGACACTCTGTTTTATCTCTTTGAAAACGCGCAAAAAAGTGATAAAATCTATCGCATAATGCACTACGGTGACTCCCAGATAGAGATGGACCGCATCTCCTCTATCATTCGCGAGCACCTTCAGGGCATTTTCGGCGGCAATGGCAACGGTCTTGTCCCGGCTATCCAAAGTGTGGCCACTTACTCTCTCGTGCAGAGTGCCTCCGGAGCTCTTGCTCGCTACACGCTTATTGGTGACTCCACAACTGTACGAGCAGATCACAACCGCTACGGAGTGATGACGCAACTCTCTCAACTTTCAGGTGAGGCCTCCATTTTCTTCAGGGTTTCAAAAAACTCCAATTGTCAGGAGCGTGCCAAGAAATTTTCCAAAGTTGCGCTGCTTGTCGGCAACACTTCCCCCGGTTTTAGTGCTTCATTGCGCTGTGATAATATTAAAACGGAGAGCAAGGTGCTCAAAAATGCAGTCAAGGGAGTTTCGCTCCTTACCTGGGAACTTCCTTCTTATACATCCAGAGGCACTATTACACTCAATGGCAATGCCGAGATATACGGCTTCCTCATGGACGGTGAAAATGGAATTGCACTTGACAATGCACCTCTCAGAGGCTGCTCGGGTACCGTATTTACCCGTTTGGGCAAAAGTGTGATGAAGCAATCATTCGACCTGCTCAATACTCGCATGATCATACTTCAGTTTGGAGGAAACCGCGCCGTCAGTATCCGCAATGAAAAGAACATCTCCACCTATATGCGCCAGCTCGAAAAGCAGATTGACTACTTCCGCGAGGTGGCTCCCGATGCACAGATTCTCTTTATAGGCCCTTCCGATATGGGAAGGAGTGTTGAGGGACGTATCGGCACGATTCCATTATTACCCGATCTAAACGATTCGCTCAAGGTGATGGCTCTAAGCAAAGGTGCCGCATATTGGGATCTCTTCAATATGATGGGTGGCGAAAACTCGATGGTACGTTGGGTGAAACATAGTCCGTCACTTGCGAGCAGTGATTATATTCACTTTACAACAAGGGGTGCGGAGCATGTCGGGATGGCTTTTGCCCGAACTTTTGAAGTATGCTATAACTTCTACAAGCTTAGGCAGGAGCTTGATCCTGAGATGGTATCCGCTTATATGAACAGTGAAGAGATTTCCGAAGTGCCCTCTGCCGACACTACGGAGAGTGTTATTGATCTGGTTACAGTAATAGAATGAGGGGAAAATCAAGTACATTGAGGGTTTTGGCGGCTGCATTCGTGCTGCTTGCCGGATTGTATGGTGATGCCTTTGCGCAGAGCCTCCACAAGCCTATTTCCAACTATATGTTTGCCCATTTTGAGGAGAATGCGATTTCTTTTCCTTCGGGGGACAGTACGGATTTCGAAAGATTTTTTCGCAAACTCGACACCCTATTCTTTTTCGGGGAGGGGGATGTCAATATAGTGCATATTGGCGGTTCGCATGTGCAATCCGGCACTTTTCCCAACAGGATGCGCCGCAACCTGCTTTCAATGCGTTATGGCATAGAAGGCGGAAGGGGTATGGTTTTTCCTTTTTCAGTGGCGAAAAGCAACACTCCTACGAGTTATTTCAGCAGTTATACCGGCAAATGGACCACCTGTCGCAATTCTCAGGCAAAGACACCTCTTCGTATGGGGCTGACGGGAATGGCAGCCTCCACCTCCGACCCCTCAGCCACCGTGACCATTGTCTCACGCGAGCGCAACCCAATGGGATCTCCGCATGATTTCAGTTTCGACAAGGTACAGGTACTGGGGCGTTCCGACAGTGATTCGCTTGTACCTGTGGTTCATTTGGACACTTTGACGCTTTTGCCAGTCTCACATGATCCGGATAGGGATCTCTATGAGTTTATCCTGCCTTCTCTGACCGATTCTTTGGTTCTGGGCACAAGCGGAGTTCCGGGAGAATGGAATTTGACGGGGATTGTGCTGGACCATAGCCGCCCGGGGCTTACTTACCATGGGATCGGGGTCAACGGTGCAAGCCTCAACTCCTATTTCAAGTGCGAGGATTTCGAGAGGGATTTGGAGTTGCTCAAGCCGGATTTGATAATTTTTGCCATAGGTATAAATGATGCGAATACCTCCAATTTCAACAAGGAATTGTTTGTATCCAATTATATGAAAATGGTGGACATGGCCCGTAGGGTGGAACCCGATTGTGCGATACTCTTTGTAACCAACAATGACAGTTTCCGGCGTTCCCGTCGCTCCTATTATCTCAATCAGAATGGTCCTGTAGTGCAGGATGCCTTCTATGGCCTTGCGCGTAGATATGATGCGGGCATATGGGACCTTTTCAGAATAATGGGCGGTCTGAATTCGATGAAACAGTGGGAAAGCGCCGGCCTTGCCAACAGGGACAAAATACATTTTTCGGAAGTGGGATATATTCTGATAGGTGACTTGCTTTACAATGCATTGCTTGACCGTTATCTGGAGCACCTCAAATCAACTTCTTCAAAAAACAACGGCTCCAGATGACCGATTTTTTCAAGATAGCGGCAGATTTTCTGAAAGGACTCTTCACATTCGATCAGTCCCATCCGTTGCTCTTCACGCAATTCTATTTCTGGGCATTTTTTGCGATAGTCTTTGCCCTTTTCGCCCTTTTCAAAAATAAGCTGCTGCTCAGAAACGGCTTCCTTTTCTTTGCCAGCCTCTTTTTCTATTACAAGACAAGCGGTATTTTTACCCTGATACTTCTCTTTGTGACGCTATACAATTTCTTAGGTGCCAAATGGATGTATTCCAGAAAGAGTGACAAGGGAAAAAGAGCCGTGCTGGTAGTGAGTTTGATTGTCAATCTCTTTACGTTATGCTACTTCAAGTATGCATATTTCATCACGGATGTTGTCAACAACCTATTCGGGACTGAGTTTGCAGTATTTGACATGTTTGCCGTAGTTGGCAATGCCATCGTGGGCGCCAACCGTTTCAGTATTGATACGATAATTTTGCCGGTTGGCATTTCATTCTATACTTTCCAGGCAATCAGTTATGTGATGGATGTCTACCGCAACAGGGTAACTCCTGTGCGGAATATTTTGGATTTCGGCTTCTATTTGAGTTTTTTTCCGCAACTGGTGGCAGGTCCGATAGTTCGTGCCAGCGAATTCATACCGCAGTTGCATCGCAAATTCTTTCTCAGCAGAAGGCAGTTCGGCATAGCGGTATTTTGGATTATCAATGGTCTGGTCAAGAAAATCGTACTCAGTGACTACCTGGCAATCAATTTCATTGACCGTGTCTTCGATAATCCGTTACTTTACTCCGGATTTGAAAATGTAATGGCCCTCTTCGGCTATTCTCTTCAGGTCTATGCGGACTTTTCGGGATATACTGACATAGCTATCGGTGTAGCAATGCTGATGGGTTTTTACCTTCCCCAAAACTTCAATTCGCCTTATAAGGCCAAGAATCCCGGAGAATTCTGGAGAAGATGGCATATGTCCCTATCCAGATGGCTTAAGGATTACCTCTATATTCCCTTAGGAGGCAACCGAAATGCTACTTTCGGCACCTATTGTTGTATTGTGACCATTTCTCTTATTGGAGTTCTGCTTTCAGGCTCCTGGCTGGTGGCTCTGGTAGTTTCGGCCATCGCAGTGGCACTTGTGCTGTTTGCCCGTTTCAGGCCTGAGAAACGAAAGAGCATTACGACAAATCTCAACTCGATGAACACCATGTTATTGGGTGGTCTGTGGCATGGAGCAAGCTGGAATTTTATGATTTGGGGCGGCCTTAACGGCCTGGGAATGGTAATCCACAAAATATGGAAAAATTGGAGTATAGGGCTCAGATTTTTTGTCATAACATTGGTCACAGCTATCCTCGGAATTCTTTCCATAGTTGCGCCCCGTCCGCTTTTCAATATGTTTTTTGTCTGGATGGCAGTGGTTATGGCCGGCAATCTCATTAAGCTTGCGTACGTGACGGTGTGCCGTCTTCGTGGAATCCGGGCTGCTGTCGTGGCGGGATCCGAGGCTTCAAAAGAACCCCGTTTCAGGCGCCTTTCGGATATTTGGGCAATTTTCCAAACATTCGTTTTTATTACATTTACGCGTCTTTTTTTCAGGTCCGGATCCAATCTCGATCCTGCAGAGGCCAATGAGACGGCATGGAATACCGCAAAAAATATGGTAAACAGAATAGGCAGCCACTGGGATTTGTCGATGATACCGGAGATCGTATGGCAATACCGCAGTGTCTTTTTGCTTGTGGTGATCGGTATGGTCATTCACTGGCTTCCCGATCGTTTAAAGCGTCGCTATCGCATCCGGTTTGCAATGATGCCACTGCCTCTGATGGCACTGATAGTGGCCCTGGCGGTATTTTTCGTCTACCAGTTTATTACTGCGGATCTGCAGTCATTTATCTATTTCCAGTTCTAAAGATTATCCTGGTTTTCCCGACCTTCGGGTTCTTTTGGTGCGGCCTGCTGGATCAGCAGCAGATGACGTTCTATCGTTTCGCTGAATACCCTGGCCTGGGTTTGCCGCATGGGGCCATCATTCAGGGTAGTCTTAAAGACAACGGTGGTGTCACCATCGGCCCAGTTGGGTTTGACTGTTATCCATTGGTCGCTAAAAGTAATGTCAGGTGTTTCTATCTCCCAGATGACATTGGAGTGTACATTCAGATATGCACTGTCGATATTGTGGCTGAATATAATGGTGTCCTGAGAGATGGTCAGCTCAGGCAGAACATATTTTTCACACGAAACAAACTGAGCGAGCAGCACAAAGAGAAAAAGTGCAGCAACAGCCCAAGTAAAAATGGTTTTCTTATCTTTCATTCCAAGACAAAGTTATAAATAATCTGCAGTTATGGTGTTTTTTTGTTCCGGGAAGAACATATTTTTCTTTTTTTACCTATATTTGTCAATTATACAGATTATGGTATGCGTAAGATTTTTCCTATCATTCTGGCGGTAGTGCTTATGGCAACCTCTTGCCACAAGGTGGTGGACCCCGAAATTTCGGTAGATCCTTATGCGATAACTTTTGACTATAACGGCGGCTCGTTCGATGTCAATGTCCGTTGCAACGTGGATTGGACAGTGGATTGTGATACCCTCGGTATAATCATTTCCCCCACTTCCGGCACTAAAGATGGCATTGTAAGGATTTCAGTTCCCGCAACTACATCAAAGTCTACTCAAGTGGCCAGGATAACATTCACTGCTAAGGGTGAAGAGAGTTCAAAACTTGCTAAAACGGTTGTTACTATCGGTTCCTATCCCTTTATCGGGGTTGATTTGGGGCAACTCAGCATTGCAGCCGAGGGAGGTGGAACACAATTTATGCTGACGGCTAATCGTGAATGGACTGCTACATGTTCCAATTCCGCATTCAAGTTTTCTCCGGAAAGCGGAGAAGTCAATGACATTATCAGGGTTACCGCGGATATCAACGAGACCGGCACTCCAAGAGAGTGTCTCATTATGTTCAGACTCAAAGAATACCGGAATACAACGGCACAAATAAAAATAGTTCAGACATCTCTGTAGCATTATGAGAAAGGCATTGCTGATAATATTCGCTCTACTCTTCTTTTTTCCCGCCTTTGCTCAGAAATATCAATTTTCGGGGAAGGTGCTTGAGAAGGATACTGACATTCCTGTGGAGTTTGCCACCATAGTTATGCCTGATAAGGAGTTATGGGCAGTAGCCAACGCCAAGGGCGAATTCGTCATCAGCGGTGTTTCGCAAGGTAAAACGAAAGTAGAGATATCTTGTCTGGGGTATGCTCCCACGGTATTTGAAATAGAGATCACAAAAGACCTCAAGGGTGTCACTTATTATCTTGCAGTCGATGACCTGACACTCGAAAGTGCAGTTGTGACCGCAAAGGAAAACACCAACAGCGCTACTACCAGCCGTCAAATTGACAGGACAGCACTCGAGCATATGCAGATGGTCAACGTCTCAGATATCTCTTCACTTCTGCCCGGTGGAGTTTCGGCCAATAGCGGCAAACTCACCAGCTCGACTGATGCTTTCCAGATTCGCTCTGACGAGGGTACGGCACTTTCCTCTTTCGGCACGGCAGTTGAATTGGATGGTGTACGCCTCTCCAATAATGCCACCCACGGTGTTGCTTCGGGCGTTTCTACCCGCAATATCGCATCCTCAAACGTAGAGTCCATAGAGATTATAACGGGAGTGCCTTCAGTAGAGCATGGTGATATGACCAACGGAGTGGTCAAGATCAATACCCGTAAGGGAAAATCCCCTTGGATGGTGACCGCTATGACCAGTCCCAATACCAAGCAACTCTCTTTAAGTAAAGGATTTGATCTTGGTACCAAGGGCGGAGTAATCAATGCAAGTGCAGAGAGGACTACTTCAGTACAAGATCTTGCATCTCCTTTTACTACCTACCAGCGTAATGCATTTTCATTGATATATTCCAATTCTTTCGACACGTTCGGGCAACCGTTAAGATTTTCTGTCGGAGTTTCCGGCAACGTCGGGGGATTTGACAAGAGTGCCGATCCTGACTCCTTTATGGAAACTTACTCAAAGGAGAAGGAGAATACCATCAGAGGCAATTTTTCATTAAACTGGCTTCTCAACAAATCCTGGATAACCAATATCGAACTTACGGGTTCGGTTGTATACTCAGATAATATTTCCTCATCCAGCGACAATAAATCAAGTTCCAGTTCGACATCCTCTCTCCACGGAATGGAAGAGGGATATTTTGTTTCCACTCCCTATTCATCCAACCCTAATGCAGAGGTGATTCTAAGGCCTGCCGGATACTGGTACGAGGTTAGCTACACGGATGATAAGCCTCTTGATTACAATATCCATCTGAAGATAAACTGGGCTCACGATTTCGGCGGCGTGGTAAACAAGTTGAAACTCGGAGCTCACTTTACCGGTAGCGGCAATCTTGGAGAAGGCTTTTATTATGAGGACCTCTCTAAGGCGCCTGACTGGAGACCCTATCCCTACAAGGATATACCATTCGTTAACAACCTGGCAGCATACGCTGAAGAAAATGTAACCATTCCCATCGGGACTACTTCTCTCAATCTTGTCGGCGGTGTACGCTCGGAGTGGACTATGATCAACAATTCCGGTTATGGCACGGTCAACAGCCTCTCACCGCGCTTCAATGCGAAATATTCAATAATAAAATATCGTAAAAGCAGGGTCTTAAGAGAACTCTCGGTGCGTGGCAGCTGGGGCGTTGCCGTCAAGCTCCCTTCGGCTTCCATTCTTTACCCTACACCTTCCTACTACGGCAAACAGGTCTTTGCCCCCGGTACAATGGCGGATGGAACGGCATTCTATGCATTTTTCATTCTTCCGAGGCAGATAGAATACAATCCGTATCTGATATGGCAGAAGGCGCATCAGAGCGAAGTAGGAATTGAGGCGGACATAGCAGGCATCAAAATCTCCCTTGCTGCCTTTTACTCCAAAACCCTGGACTCTTACTTCACATACAATGAATATGAGCCCTTTACCTACAAATGGACAGACCAGCGCAGTCTGGAAGGATGTCTAATCCCCTCTTCTGACCGCCTCTATTCCATAGACAGGAAAACCGGAGTTGTTACCGTTAAAGATGTTACAGGCAAAATAGCTGACCAGACGCTCGCATATACCGAGAAAAACACCTTTACCTCAAAGACTAAAGTTACAAACGAGCTGGCACCTACCGTACGCAAAGGCATCGAATGGGTAGTGGATTTTGGACAAATTCCAGCTATTCGTACCTCAATAAGAATGGATGGCACACTCTATAAATACAGGAGTGTAACCGAAAACATAGTGCAGTCGTACCAGTCAAACCGCACAATGTCGGACGGTATTACACCATATCAATTTATAGGGCATTATGTTGGTAGCGGTTCCGGAACAAGCAACGGCTCCGAGAGCGTAAAATTGCGAAATAACATCACATTTACTACCCATATTCCCAAGGCGCGACTGATATTCACCCTCAGACTTGAGGGGTCGCTCTACCTTCACGACCGCTATCTCGCCGAATATAGCGGAGAACAGACCACCTGGCCTATCAGCGGTCAGGATAAGATCCCATCAGGCACTGAGTTTTACGACATCAAGGGCCATGTTGTCAAATATCCCCTCTATTACTCCACATTCGACGACCCTAAAACTCTAATTCCATTCCGCGAGAAGTATTTATGGGCTAAAGATAACGACAAAAAGCTCTTTTCAGAACTGGATGCAATGATCAACATAACGGGATACAATTATCTTTTCCTCAAGAATGTCTTTTCTCCCTATTTCTCGGCAAACATCAGCGTGACCAAAGAGATAGGCAGAATAGCCTCCCTTTCCTTTTATGCCAACAATTTCTTCTACTCGACAATGAGGTTCAAAATGAGTGCTTCAAATACCGAGGCATCTTTGTTTGACTCCTCATCATTTATACCCAAATTTTATTACGGACTCACATTGAGGCTCAAAATACAATAATATACACACACAATGCTTATGAAAAATTTTATTTCATTTCTGATGTGCAGCGTAATCTTAATCGCTGCGGTCTCCTGCGAAAGGGACGACCCTTACAAATTGTATGACGTCAAAGTTCAGTTAGTCTATTCGGATGCCGATCCCGTAGCCGGCGTTACGGTAAATGCAGTAAATGTCAATACCGGAATGATTTATGTCGGCACAACAGATAACGGTGGTAATGCAGTAGTTCCTGCAGTTTCCGGTCTTTATGAATTCTCTGCTACTGAAACACGTGCCGAAAGCGGTACTGCTTATTCATTCAACGGATTCAAACAACAAGTTGCCATTACTCCTGATTATGAGAAGACCCCCTTCGTGGTTACCATCGACATGGTAGGTTCAGAGGCGAAACAGATCATCGTCAAGGAGCTTTATACGGGCGGTTCCCCAAAAGATGACGGCTCAGGTTATTTTCAGCAAGACAAATATGTGATTCTCTACAACAACTCCATGGTTGATGCCGATCTTAAGAACCTCTGCTTCGCAATGACAATCCAATACAACTCACATGCAACTAACGCTGATGTGATTGATGGAAAACTCACTTACGAAGCTGAAGGCAGAGTACCTGCCGGACACGGCTTCTGGACATGGTCTGAAGGTAATGCTCCGGTCCTCAAACCCGGTAAGGAGGTTGTTGTGGCTATCACAGGTGCCATCAACCACACTCTGACATACAGCAAATCAGTAGACCTCTCCAAAGGTGACTACTATGCCATGTATGATCCCGAATCGGGATACAACTTAGCTTCGTACTATCCCACACCTTCCGAGGCGATTCCTACATCTCATTATCTTAAGGCTTACAAATATGGTACGGGAACGGGTTGGCCTATTTCGGTAACGGGTCCTGCATTCTTTATCTTTATGACTCCAGAGGGTGTGACACCTCAGTCATTCTTTGAGGATACTTCCAATGAGAATTTATATGACAATAAGAATTCGGGGAAGCGTAAATGGGTTCCGAATGAATGGGTTGTAGATGCCTGTGAGGTCTTTACAGCCGGCTATGTGGGTAAAAACAACAAGCGTCTTACCACCGCTGTTGACGGAGGTAGCGTGGTACTCACCAACCAACTGGGACACTCCATCTATCGTAACGTCAACAAAGAGGCGACTGAGGCAATACCCGAAAACAAAGGGAAACTTGTTTATAATTACAGTATGGGTACAAGCGACCTCGAAGAGGGTTCAACCGACCCGAGCGGCATTGATGCCGAAGCCTCCATCAAGATGGGCGCACGTATTGTCTATATGGACACCAACAACTCCGGAAACGACTTCCATCAGCGCAAAGAAGCTTCTTTGAGGAGCAGATAAGGATAATTGATGATGAAACGCTCTCTGACTATAATGGTAATGGCGCTGCTCTGTCTCTTTACAGGTCGGGCACAGGTAACTCCGCAGCATCTTTATGATTTTAATTTCATAAAGGGCTCAGAACCCTGGCTGACCAGCAGCAATGCAGCCGGTCTAATTCGATTGCCTGTGGAAAAGATCTTCATTACCCAGGCTGGATTTGACAAGAATAATGGCGGATTTGTAGCCCATCATCAGTCGGATGACAGTTTCAATGTCGGAGCCTTGGCAGAATCATTCTCCCATTTAGGACAAGATGTCTATGTTTACGGGAGATTGTCGTATGACTATTTTAAAGGGAAGCATATGGGTGGCTCAGTGATGAGCGACCCATATCATTCCCCTTTTAATTTGGTTGCGATGGCCGACACTACTGCCGGCGTCAAGACACTGGAGATATATCGCCTGACGGGAGGTGTAGCTTACCGTTTTAATGATGCCCTTTCTGCCGGAGGCAGGATAGACTACACAAGTGGAAACTATTCCAAGGCACGTGATCCGCGTCACGTAAATATGATTATGGATATGGAAGTAACTGCGGGTTTGAGCTGGAATATTGCGGATAAGGTTGTCATAGGCGCCGATTATATTTTCAGAAGAAATCTTGAAAGCTTTTATTTCCAGATTTACGGTACAACGGACAAAATTTATTATTATCTGGTTGATTACGGTGGATTTTTCGGGCAGAGGGAAGTGTTTGGAGAGAAGGGTTATTCTACTCAGACCAATACTATGCCTCTGTTGACTACATATCATGGAGGTGCCCTTCAGCTTGAAATCGGTCCTTCATCCGGGGTAAGATTGTTCAACGAATTTTCTTTCAAGGCATTTGACGGCTATTACGGTAGAAAGTCTACCTCTACCATAATGTATTCGGCTCATAATGGTTTCAAGGCCGGCTACAATGGCCATTTATCTTTCGGTAAAGGGGATAACCAGCATATGGTAAAGATATCCGCTGATTACACGCACATGATCAACAATGAGAATGTCTATCAGGAAAAAACCATTGAGGGAGTTAAGGAGATCATCTATTTCGGTAGTAATGAGGTTCTGGACAGAGATCTGGTTGAGGGCAATCTCGAGTATTCCGCCAATCTCGGCGTCAGAGATCATCGTCCTACACTTGTGCTCAAGGCCTCCGCAGATGCGATGTATCGTACTCAGACAGCTTCGCTCTATCCTTTTTACCGTAAGCAGGATATCCTCGCTATTGACGGGCTGCTCTCGGGGGCATACAATATTTTCCGCGAAAGCGGTATTATCGGAATTCGTCTTTGCGCAGGCTTCGGGGGTGGCTCAGGCAATCCTTTAAATGACGGATTATATACACAAACCAACAACCCCAGAGCGCCGCGCACTATGGACGACGCTATGCTCAAGGAGTTTGAATTTCTAACCGCAAACCGCATCAATGCAGGTGCGGGATTCAGATACTCCCATTTTTTCAAAAAAAGTATTACCGGCTATGTTGACCTGGATTACAGGTTGATAAATGCCCTCGGCATCTCATATCTTGCCGGTTCGATGCATCACCTCATTAATGTGACAGTGGGCATCTCATTCTAACAATAATCAAATGAAAAGAAAACTGATACCAGCGGTGGTGATTTTATTTCTCTCCGCAGCACTGTGTCATGCCGATGAAGGCATGTGGTTAATACACTTAATTGAACAAGGACTTGCGAAGAAGATGCAGGAGCGGGGCTTACAGCTTGATCCGAACACCCTCTATGATGAAGAGAAGGGCGGGTTGAGCGATGCAGTTGTTTCCCTTGCTTTCGGCTGCAGCGGCAGTATGATCTCATCCGACGGGCTGATGATTACCAACCATCACTGTGCTTATTCCGACGTACACGCGCTGAGCACCCCCGAACACAACTACCTTGAGGATGGATTTTGGGCTATGGATCGCTCGCAGGAAGCTCTGGTCAAGGGGGACGGTATCTGGTTTCTAAAGAAAGTGATAGATGTCACTTCCGAAGTGCAGCACCTTCGCGATTCAATTGTCCCCAGGGGTGGGGGATTTGCGACGCGTAGGGTTTATAGCTTAATTGAGGGGAGGTATAGCAAGATTTTCAAAGGTCAGGGAGAGGTCTCCTGTTCTTCGATGTGGGGCGGTAATAAATATTACATGGCACTCTATGAGGTCTATAAGGATGTACGTCTGGTGGCTGCCCCACCGGTCTGCATTGCATCCTATGGAGGTGAGGTCGACAACTGGGAATGGCCTCAGCACAAGGGAGATTTTGCACTCTACCGCATCTATACGGCTCCTGACGGTTCTCCGGCTAAATATTCACCTGAAAACATACCTATGAAACCTTCCCGTACGCTTAAAATATCCACTGCAGGTGTACAGAGGGGGGATTTTGCTATGGTAATCGGATATCCGGGCCATACTAATAGATATGCCTCTTCCTATGAGGTAAACCATACTGAGACTATTTTAAATCCTGTTGCGGTGAAAATCCAAGGGGAGCAGATGAAGATTATCGACGGTTGGATGAATCTCGATCCGGCAGTGCGTCTGAAATATGCCGATTACTACTTTGGGTTGACCAATGTGCAGGAAATCCGCGAAGGTGAAATATTCTGCTATGACAGGTTTAATGTTGTGGAGAAAAAGCAGGAGCAAGAGAAAAAGCTTCAGAGCTGGATAATGTCGGATTCCCTTAGGGCGAAACGCTACGGGACTTTGCTGAGGGATCTCGAAATCAGGTACAAGAGTTTGGAATATATCAATACTCAGATCAGCTATTATCGCGAAGCAATGGCAAGGGGTATCCGTTTGCACCGTATGGTCAATGCAGTTTCCAGAACTGCGGAGGATCTGAGAGAAGGCAGAGAATATCAGGTGCCTATTACCGATAGCGCGAGAGCTCTAAAGGTGATAATGGATATGTATAATGAGTTTGATATGAGGGTGGAAAAAGATCTTTTTGATCTCTCTATAAGGGAATTTTATGCTCATGTAGACAGGAAATTTTGGGGAGAGTGGCTGACTCAGAAATATGACGAGTTTGAAGGGGATACCTATGCCATTGTAGACTGGATTTGGGAACATACAATTTATAGTGATAAAAATAGATTGGAACTTGCTCTTTCAGAGGCGCGCACTGCGGAAGAGTATCGTGCTGACCCTCTTGTAGAGGCGATCAATTCCAGTAAAATGATTGATTTCAACAACTATAGGAGTGAGATCGATAAAAGTCCGAAACTGAGCAGATTGGAGAACAATTACAAAAACATGCTCTATCAGATGTACCTTGAAAAAGGTATCCCACAATATCCGGACGCCAATTCTACAATGAGGATCTCCTATGGGACCGTAGGTCCGCTCTGCCTTTGTGACGGTATAATTTGCCTCGAAAGGAGCACTGTTCGCGGCATACTGGAAAAATATAACCCCGACAAATATATTTATTCACTCAAACCTCGCTTGAAAGCTCTCTACGAAGCCGGAGACTGGGGCAGATGGGCAGACCCCTCCACCGGAGAATTGTACATTAATTTTGTGACCGACAATGACATCACGGGCGGCAATTCCGGCAGCCCCGTAATGAATAGCCGGGGCGAACTTATAGGACTTGCATTTGACGGTAACAAGGAGTCCCTCGCAGGAGATACCTATTTCGATCCGGTGATGAATAAGTGCGTCTGTGTAGATATCCGTTATGTTCTCTGGATTTTGGATAAATATGCCGGTATGGACTATCTTGTAGCTGAAATGCTGGGAGAATAATATCATTCTACAAATCCAATGGTGGCCACGCTTACCCTGAAATATTGCATCAGAGGAGCAGCGCAGGCCGCAAGGGTTGATCCGGATGTCAGCACGTCATCCACAAGCAATATATGATTTATGCCTTTCGAAAGGAGCTTTAAGGCGACTTTATTATCCACATAAAAGGCATTTTTCACATTTTCGTCTTTCTCTTTTCCGCTTAGTCGGGTCTGTGTTGAGGTGTTTTTTATGCGTTTAACAAGATATTTGATTACAGGCAGCTCTTTGCCATCCGGTTGGGAATCAAAGCCTTTGGCTATGCCTTTTGAAATAATTTCGGCTTGATTGAAACCGCGACTCCATTGCCTGCGCCGGTGAAGCGGAACCGGCACTATGGCATCAATATCTTTAAAGCGACCTCCATTTGCCATTTTTTCACCAAGATCTTGACCTATTGATATTCCCAGCGGAATATTGAATCCATATTTGAATTTGTGGAGAATGTGGCTGTAATCGCCGGTGTAGCGATAGAAAAATAGGGACACTGCACTCTCAATACCAACTTTTGACCACATCCGTTCTTCAGCCGGATTCTCCGGCCAGCTCCAAAACCAGGTATAGGGAATGTCGGTGCGGCAATCGTCGCAAATGTCCTGCTCCTCACAGGCAAGAATAGTTTCGCAAACCGCGCATCTGCGGAGAAAAAAGAGGTCTCCCAGCGCTTTGAAAGAGTATCTTGTCCCACTGACAATGTCATTCCAACAGCTCATACCGATACATATTATGTACAAACCTACAAAAAAAACACTAATTTTGTGATAGTACCCGATTAACGAATGTTATGCGTATGAAAAAGCTTGTTTTATTTCTTTTGTACAGCTTGTTCTTAGTCACAGCGCTCTCCTGTCAAAAGGTTGATCCGAACAAATTGTATGACCTGAAAATTCAGTTGTTATACTCCAAGGAGAGCGGTTTCGGACCGGTAGCAGGTGTTGAGGTGACAGCGGTGGCTGTTGAATCACAAATACCTTACACCGGTATAACTGATGACAATGGTATGGCAGTTATACCGGCAGTTGCAGATCTTTATACACTATATGTTTCGGAGTCACGTGTCCGTCACGGCAGTGCCTACTTTTTCGACGGATTCAAGCCACAGGTTGTCCTGACACATAAATATGATAAGAAGCCTTTTGTGGTGGATATTGATATGGCCGTTTCCGAGGGCACACAACAGGTCATTATCAAAGAGCTTTATTTTGGGGGTTGTATTGATTTTAACGGTCCGCCAACTTTCCATCAAGACAAATATCTCGTTCTTTACAACAACTCCACGATTGACGCCGATCTTTCAAACATTTGCATTGCAATGACACTGCCTTACGACTCATACTCCCCTAATACGGATATTGTTGGTGGAAAGCTCTCTTATGAGGATGCCGGTAAAATCCCTGCAGGACATGGCTTTTGGACCTGGTATGATGGATATGCGCCTATCCTCAAACCGGGCGAGGATATTGTTATTGCCATCAATGGTGCGGTAAACCATATTTTAGCTCATAGTGAGTCGGTAAACCTCTCCAAAGGCACCTTCTATGTTATGTATGACCCTGAATCGGGATACAACGACCCTTCATACTATCCTATGCCTTCTTTGACAATTCCCCTACCTCACTATATGAAGGCCTACAAATATGGTGAAGGAGATTATTGGCCTCTTTCTGAGACAAGTCCCGCATTATTTATTTTCTTGCCACCTGAAGGTGTGACACCACAGTCATTTTTTGAGGATACTTCTAATGAGGATTACTATAACGGCATGGCCTCAGGGAAGCGCAAATGGGTCCCGGCAGAGTGGGTTTTAGATGCCTGTGAGGTCTTTGCAGCCGGATATGAGGGTATGAACAACAAGCGTCTTATAAACTCTGTTGACAGTGGTAGCTTACTTTTCACCAATAAGAGAGGATATACGCTCTACCGTAATGTGGACGAGGCGGCCACCTTTGCTAATCCTTCAAATTACGGAAAATTCTTCATTCGTTCATACGATAAGAAAGCCGACCCGACCGGTATTGATGCCGAACATCAAATATTCTGTGGTGATCATATTATATTTAAGAATACCAATAACTCGGGAGAAGACTTTCACCAGCGCCTGGAACCTGCCATACATATGGCCAGGTACTAAAATGTTAACATTGCGCTATGCCTGACCAAAGAATAATTGAATTTATTTCAGAACATCACGTGATGTCTATTGCTTGTGCCGCAAATGGAGATTTGTGGTGTGCAAACTGCTTTTATGTTTTTTTGGAAGATGAGATGAGTTTTGTCATCACATCAGAGGATGAGACACGCCATGCACAGCTTTTTATGGCAAATCCGGTTGTGACGGGCTCCATTGCGCTTGAAACTGAAGTGGTCGGCAAAATACGTGGTCTTCAGTTCCGTGCGGTTGTAGAGAAATGTGACGAATCGCTTTTTGACAAATACAGGTTGGCGTATCTAAAACGCTTTCCCTATGCAATTCTCAAAGGGGGTGAAATCTGGCGTCTTGTTCTCACCGAGCTTAAATATACCGACAACCGCCTTGGCTTCGGAAAGAAACTCTACTGGGAATCTCGCACCCTATGAAAAGAGACTTTTCTTGATTATGCACAAATCAGGAAAAAACACTACCTTTGTCAATCATGCTTGATTTTGTTTCCATATCATTGGTGGATATTCTCGACATCATACTTGTCGGTCTGTTGATTTTCCAGATTATCAGACTGATACGTGGAACTGCCGCTATGAGTATTTTCGCTGGAATACTGCTTCTCTATGTGATATGGTTGGTGGTTTCCGCCTTCAACATGAAGCTCCTTTCCTCGCTTATGGGACAGGTGCTCGGAGTGGGAGTCATTGCACTAATTGTCATTTTCCAGCCTGAAATACGTCGTTTTCTGCTCCATCTGGGCTCCAGATATGCCTCTGCAAAGAGGGGCAGCTTTTTTCGCCGATTTTTTAAGAATCGCGGCGGGGTCAATGTAGTAAGCCCCGAACTTCTGGAAGAATTGACAGAGGCTTGCAGAATGATGTCACAAGATCATACCGGTGCTCTCATAGTGCTCAAACACAAGACTTCTCTGGCTGCCATCGTCGAGACCGGTGATGAAGTTGACGCAAGAGTTAGCCGTAGACTGCTCCTCAATATATTTTTCAAGAATTCTCCTTTGCACGACGGTGCTTTGATTATTGCAAATGATAGGATTCAGGCAGTCAGATGTACACTTCCGGTCTCTGCAAACCCCAATATTCCCGCCCAATATGGCTTACGCCACAGGGCTGCCGTCGGAATCACCGAGCAAAGCGATGCGAGCGTTATAGTGGTCTCAGAAGAGACCGGCAAGATTTCGTTTGTTTCAAATGGGGTACTTAAACAGATGAACAGCATTACGGAGCTCAGAACAGCAATTGAAAACTCATACAGATAAGGATTGAAGGGATGATACTGGAGCAGAAAATAGGGTTTGACAGGATCAGGAGGCAGATTGCAGAGCGTTGCTCCACACAATATGCCGTTGACAAAGTTTGGGATGAAGAGATTTCCCGCGATGCAAAGGAGATAGATTTGCGTCTGCAATTTACAGACGAGATGCGTCTGATCTCAATGTTTGAGGATTCATTTCCTTCCGTGGGCTTTATTGATACAAAGCCCTTTTTGTTGCCTTTAAATGTACCTTCCACATATATCGACTTAGTTTCACTGAGCAAGCTCAGGATCTCACTTGATACGCTGCGCAAAATTCTCTCTTTCTTCAAGGGATGCAAGGATGATCTCTATCCTAATTTGCGGAGTCTATCCGAGAAAGTGACCTATTATCCCGAAGTATCACGCAGGATTGATACGCTGATTGACAAGAATGGAGAGATGCGCGACAATGCTTCAGAGCAGCTCCAGAATATTCGCCGCTCTCTAAAAGAAAAGGAGGGTGCTATTTCCAAACGGATTTCGCATCTGCTCAAGAAGGCGCAGTTGGAAGGGATAGTGGATGAGGATGCCTCTGTCTCCGTCAGGGACGGAAAAATCCTCATACCGGTACCGGTAGCCAATAAAAAGCGTATTCCAGGCTTTGTATATGATGAATCTGCGAGCGGCAAGACCGCATTTGTCGAGCCGATGGAGGTGGTGGAGCTCAACAACCAAGTGCGTCAACTCAAGTTTGAGGAGCAGCGCGAGATCCTTAAGATACTTGTAGAATTTTCCGACTTTCTGCGTCCCTATCTTGAGGAGCTGATAGCGGCTTCCGACTATATAGGAGAGATAGATTTTATCCGTGCAAAGGCCAATGTGGCATTGGATATGATAGCCGGTATGCCGATTATATCTCAAACAGGGGAGCTCGCATTGCGTAAGGCGCGCCATCCTCTGCTTGAAAAGGCTCTCCGAAAGGAAAAGAAAGAGATAGTGCCGTTGACTCTCACCCTGACGCGTGAGAAACATATCCTGCTCATTTCCGGTCCTAATGCCGGCGGCAAGTCCGTTTGTCTCAAGACGGTAGGTCTGTTGCAGTATATGTTCCAGTGGGGAATGCTGATTCCGACCTCCGAAATTTCGGAGATGATGATATTCGACAATATTTTCATAGATATCGGGGATGACCAATCTCTGGACAATGACCTCAGTACCTACAGTTCGCACCTTGTCAATATCCGCAAAATCCTTGAAAGGGCTACAGACAATTCGCTGGTGCTGATAGATGAGTTTGGCAGCGGCACTGAACCCACTGCGGGAGGAGCGATTGCAGAGGCCGTATTGGCGCGTTTCGAGCAGATCGGAGCCTACGGAGTGATTACCACCCACTACACCAATCTGAAACTTTATGCCAACAACAGTTCCGGTGTCTCCAACGGTGCGATGCTCTTTGATGTGGCGGGTATTACACCACTCTTTAAGCTCGAACAGGGTCTTCCGGGTAACTCCTTTGCTTTTGAGCTGGCCCGCAATATAGGACTCCCCGAGACTATCGTCAAAGATGCGGAAGAACGTGCGGGCAGCGGGTTTGTGAGCATTGAGCGTAATCTTCGCCAAATAGCGCGCAGCAAGCGCATTCTCGACGAAAAACTTGCCCGTATCAAGAGCACCGACAAAACTCTGGAGAGTCTCACAGACAAATACCATAAAGAGCTTGGCGATATCAAACAGCTTCGTAAGGAGATAATTGACGAGGCCAGAGCTGAAGCACGTGAAATAATCGATCAGAGCAACCGTAAGGTGGAGCAGACAATTAGAGAAATCAAGGAAGCGCAGGCAGAAAGGGATAAGACTCGCGTTATTCGCAAGGACCTCAAGCAGTTCCGTCAGCAGATGGAAAGCAGTGCCGAGAGTGAGTTGGAACAGCGTATTACCCGTAAGATGGAGCAAATAGTTGCACGCAAGGAGCGCGAAAAAGAGCGTAAAGAGAGACGCAAGAGCGAAGCCCAGCGTCAGGAAGAGACGAAGGCACGTGCTGCTGCTTCAAAAGAACGGAGCGTTTCCGACAAACCGTTGCAGATGGGTGACAAGGTACGGATAAAGGGTTCCGAACTTGTGGGAGAGATAACACAGATATCCGACAAAACCATTGCTGTGGCCGTGGGCAACATCATCAGCAAGATGGCTCCCTCCAAGGTTGAGAGAATCTCCAACCAGCAGTATAAAGAGAGCACCCGCTTTTCCAAGCCCCAGTCTATAATTACATCTGCCTCAATATCCGAACGAAGACTCAACTTCAAACCGAGCATCGACATTCGTGGCGAACGTTTGGACAGTGCGCTTGACATCGTCACCCGTTTTATCGATGATGCGCTGATGGTGGGTTTATCTGAGGTCAAGATACTTCACGGCAAGGGTAACGGTGTGCTCCGCGAAGAGATACGCAAGTACCTCAAGACCGTGCCCGGAGTGAGTTCCTTGCGGGATGAAGTCCTGCAGTTGGGAGGTGCCGGCATCACCGTCGTTACTTTGGATTAACTTTTTAAAACTATAAAATTATGAGGAAAATGAGAATATTATTCGCGTTCGCCGCGATAATTACGCTCTTGGTATCCTGCGAAAATGCGAAGGAAGAAGTGACAACTGTTGCTAACGGCTTTTTGACTTCCTATTTCCAGATGGATTACGAAAAAGCTGCTACCTATTGCACTGATGAATTGGCCGGATTAATGATGAGTGCCGTTGCCTCAAAACCGGAACTCCCTGATGAACTTCAAGAACTGCTGACTGCTGCTGCAAAAGCTACCGTGTTTACCATAAAAGAAGTTGACACAGAATCGGTGGAAGATCAGGCAACAGTCATATACGATCTTCTCTTATACAAAGCGGAAGAAGCCGCCGTCAAAAAGCTCACTCTGACTAAGTCGGATGGGGAGTGGAAGGTTTCAGATGTTAAATAAGGCTTTGCAGCGTTCTATTGCATCAAGCTTTTCCCATCCGAAAAACTGCACATTCTTCTTTACTCTCTTGCCGTCACGGACCAGTTCCATCTCTTTTACAAATGGATCTCTTCCGAAGTGGCCGTAAGCCGCTGTAGCGGAATAAATGGGGTTTTTGAGGCCGAATTTCTCAATTATGACTGCCGGACGCAGATCGAAACATTTGCCGATTGCGTCAGCAATCTCGCCATCGCTTTTGCCTACTTTGGAGGTACCATATGTGTTGACGAAAATGCTTAGGGGTTTTGCCACGCCGATGGCGTAGGATATCTGAACCAGCATTTCATCTGAAACACCTGCTGCCACCATGTTTTTAGCAATGTATCTTGCAGCATAAGCTGCAGAACGGTCTACCTTGCTCGGATCTTTACCGGAGAAGGCACCTCCGCCGTGTGCTCCTTTTCCCCCGTAAGAATCCACGATAATCTTTCTGCCGGTCAGGCCGGTGTCTCCGTGAGGTCCTCCGATGACAAATTTGCCGGTAGGATTGACGTGGAGTATGAAGTCATCCTTAAATAATGCCTTGTTTTTTGGAGTAAGAAGTTTAAGGAGTCGCGGCAGGAGAATCTTCCTAACATCCTCTTTGATCGTGTCTTGGTCAACATCCTCATCATGCTGTGTGGAGAGCACTATGGTGTGAATTCTACTAGGAACATTATTGTCGTCATATTCGATGGTAAACTGGCTTTTCGCATCCGGACGCAGATATGGCATAGGGGAGGGGTGCTCTCTGCGGATTTTAGAAAGTTCCAGAAGAAGGATATGGGCCAGAGTGACCGGCAGAGGCATATACTCCTCCGTGTCTTTGCAGGCGTAGCCAAACATCATCCCCTGATCACCGGCACCCTGTTCTTCCCTATCTACACCTTGTGCGATGTCGGAAGATTGCTCATGAATGGCGGATATTACGGCACAGGAGTCTGCGTCGAAGCGATATTCGCTTTTCGTGTAGCCGATGCGCCTGATGGTATTTCTTGCTATGGACTGGATGTCCACGTAAGCCTTTGAAGTAACTTCCCCGCCTACAATGACGAGTCCTGTGCTCACGAATGTTTCGCAAGCAACACGAGACTCCGGATCCTGACGGAGAAAATCGTCTAGGATGGAGTCTGAAATCTGGTCGGCAACCTTATCAGGATGCCCTTCAGATACTGATTCTGATGTAAACAAATATGCCATTTGGTATAGTCTTAAAATAAAAAAGTCAAATCACTCTGGAATGTAGGATTTGACATCATAAAGGCAATTTTAGCATTTTTTACAGTGGTTGCAAGCAGTCAAATCTTTCCACTCCCTTTTACGGCTGCAAAGGTAGGAAAAATCTTTTTATCCGCAAAACTTTTCAACAATGTGGTGTTGAAAAGTAACACAATTAAATAAGGTGATTTAGTGCAATTTAGTGTAACTTTGCAATGATCGAAGCGATTTTTTTTATAAACCAAACATATTTATGAAACTAACAATCAAGTTCCTCTTGTCCGCATTCGTGGCACTGTTGTTTTCTGTGACCTCGTTTGCACAGATTACTACATCCTCCCTCGGCGGACAGATTACCGAATCATCCGGTGTGCCGGCAGTCGGCATTGCGGTTGTTGCCACGCACCAGCCCTCCGGTACAGTTTATGGTGCGGTCACCAATGCTGAAGGTCGCTATGCTATCCAGGGTATGCGTGTTGGTGGTCCCTATTCAGTTGAAATCTCTTCCCTCGGTTTTCAGACCGTTACCTACACCGATATCATCCTACAACTCGGTGAACAGTACGCTCTAAATTCCGTTATCCAAGAGAGTTCAGAACTCCTCACTGAGGCATTGGTGATTGCTTCCCCCGTTTCAAAGTTCTCAACTGAGAAGACAGGTGCAGCCACCAATATTTCCAGGCAACAGATGGAGAATCTCCCTACTATCAGTCGCAGTATTACTGAAGTGACAAAACTCTCTCCTTACGGCGGCAATGGTATGAGCTTTGTCGGTACTGACGGACGTACTGCCAACTTTACCGTTGACGGAGCCAACTTCAACAACAATTTCGGTCTGAGTTCCAGCCTTCCAGGTGGCGGCAGCCCGATTTCAATCGATGCAATCGAAGAGGTGCAGGTTGTGATATCCCCTTACGATGTGCGCCAGACCAACTTTATCGGCGGTGGCGTGAACGCCATCACCAAGTCGGGTACCAATACTTTCAGAGGCTCCGCATACGCATACCATCGTAATGAGAATATGCGCGGTAATGCCGTTGACGGTAAAGATATTGCCGGTGCACGCGATAGGGATAGGACCACGACTTACGGTTTTACACTCGGCGGTCCTATTGTGAAAAACAAACTCTTCTTCTTTGTCAACTACGAGTACCAGATGAGTCCTACCGTCGTAAATCGCTGGAGGGCATCTGTTGACGGTGTGGCAGACGCCGACAACTATATATCTCGCACCACTCAGGCAGATATGAAGAGGGTTTCAGAGTTTTTGAAAACAAAGTATGATTACGATACGGGATCTTGGACCGACTATCCTGCCGATGAGTCCAATATGAAGATTCTTGCCCGTCTGGACTGGAACATCAGCCGGAAGCACAAGCTCGCCCTGCGTTACAACTACACCCTCAACCAGAGATGGAATTCTACCAACGCATCTTCATCAGACTGCGGACAGCGTACTACTCAAGGCCGTTTCTCTCAGTACTCTATGGCTTTTGCCAACTCGATGTACTCGATGGACAACAAGGTGAACACATTCTCGCTTGACCTCAACAGCCGTTTAACCGACAATCTCTCCAACCAGCTCCTCGTGACCTTCTCCAAACTCGATGATATCCGCGGAACCAGCTCGAAGCCCTTCCCCTTCATCGACATCCTCGACGGTACAGGTACAATCACTCCATACATGTCTGTAGGTTACGAGCTCTTTACCTGGAACAACGGTGTGCACAATACAGTGGTAACAGCTAAGGATGATATTACCTACTACGCGGGAGCCCACAAGATTACCGGTGGTCTCAGCTACGAATATCAGATGGCTGACAACTCCTATATGCGTAATGGCACCGGATATTACCGCTACCATTCGCTTGATGATTTCCTCAACGGTGCAACTCCTGAGACTGTCAATATGACTTACGGTTATGATGGAGAACTTAATCCCGCAGCCCGCGTTACTTTCCATAAGCTCTCCGCTTACGCTCAGGATGATTGGGATGTGACTAGCAGATTCAAACTTACGGCAGGCCTTCGTCTCGAGACCATTCTCTTTGACAACTCCGACATAATGACCAATCAGAAAATCTATGACCAGGACTACAATGGTTATAACATTGATACGGGTAAATGGCCTACTCCAAAGGTGCAGGTTTCTCCACGTATCGGTTTTACCTGGGATGTTCTCGGTGATAAAAGCCTCAAGGTACGCGGCGGTACAGGTATGTTTACCGGCCGTCTTCCTCTCGTGTTCTTCACGAACATGCCGACCAACTCCGGTATGGTTCAATACCAGGCCAAGATCACTACCAGATACTCAGGTGGAGTAGGCAAGCCCGATCCTCTTCTTGATAATTTCAAGGGTGATCTGATCACCGATATGGATAAGCTTCGCGAGAAACTCATCTCACTTGGTATGCCGAGCACCGTTTCTCCTAAGGATGGTGTTCTACCTGCATCAATTGCAGCTGTGGATCCCGGTTTCAAGATGCCTCAGGTATGGAAGACCTCTCTTGCAGTTGACTATGCATTCCCTACTTCATTTCCAATGAACATTTCCGTTGAGGGTATCTTAAACAAGACCATAAATGGTGTTTGCATCCAGGACATCAATATGAAGTCGGTAGAAGGTTTTGCAAGGCTCAATGGTGCTGACAACCGTCATATCTATCCTTCAAAATACACTTACACTAATACTTCAGCTTATCTGCTTACCAATACAAACAGGGGTTACGGTGGAACCGCCAGCGTTACATTCAATATGACGCCTATCAAGGATCTCCACTTCACAGCCGCTTATACCCATACGGTATCCAAAGAGCTGACAGGTATGCCGGGTAGCGATGCTTCTTCAGCATTTACATATATTCCGACCTCAGAGGGTCCCAACAATCCCACCCTCCACAATTCACAATATGTGACTCCTGACCGCGTATTTGCATCCCTTACCTACAAGGATAAGTGCTGTAATAGCTTCAGTCTCTTCTACGAGACTTGGAGAGGCGGTGCCAATTACACATATATGTATGCTAAGGATCTCAACAATGACAACTACAACTATGATGTAATCTACATTCCTAAAGATGAGTCGGAGATCAAATTTGCAAGCCAGGATGACGCCAACCGTTATTGGGCATTTGCCAATAAGGATCCATATCTTAGCAGTCATAAGGGTCAGTATGCGGAGGCATACAGTGTTTACTCTCCTTGGGTGCACAGACTTGATTTCCGCTACACACATGACTTCAAGGTGAAAGTGGGCAAGTCTACAAATACTCTCCAGCTCAGTGTTGACTTCCAGAATGTACTCAACTTATTCAACTCTTCATGGGGAGTGAGTAAGTTCATGAATCCTCTCCTCAACTCAGGCCGAATCCTCGACGTAAAGTCCATCGGCCCTGACGGTGTTCCGGTATTCACTACAATAGATGCTGTAAATGCAGATACCCAGACCTGGACATATTCCCACAGTATCGGTCAGTGCTGGTATGTGCAGGTAGGTATCAAATATATGTTTAACTAATGCATAACACGAAATTCAGTATGAAACTAAGATATTTACTCACAGCATTTGTAGCAACTCTGGCTTTTGCTGTCGGATGTATGGATCAATTGCCGGGTGATTTAGCTTCACTGCAGGTTTCAAGTTCCTATATTTCCATTCCCGCTGCAGGTGGCAGCCAGACCATTACGGTCAAGGCTACCGAGGCCTGGGCATTCAACTCGGTACCTGGTTGGCTCACTATCACTCCCTCAAGTGGTGGAGCAGGTGAGATAGCAGTAACCTTCAAAGCTGATGAATCTCTTGATACGCGTTCAGCTGAGCTTACCATCAAGGTTGGTGCAAACGAACAATATATCAATGTGGCCCAGCAGGTGGGCTCAGGCGAACTGACTCCTTCTACTTGTGCCGAGATCATTGCCGGCCCGAACGGTAAGACCTATCAGGCAGAGGGGGTATGTACATCAATCGCAAACACAACTTACGGCAACTGGTATCTTCAGGACGCAACCGGAACCATCTATATCTACGGTACTGTGGACAAGACCGGTAGCTACAACTGGAAGAGCTTTGGCATCGAAGTTGGCGATAAGGTTCTTGTAGAGGGCCCTAAAACCACCTACAACAACATTATTGAACTTGTTGACGTGAAAGTTTTAAAGGTTACCAAGTCCCTCATCAAAGTGGAGTCAGATCCCGTTGAGGTAGGCAAAGCCGGCGAAACTTTTGAGGTGCAACTTACCTGTAAAGGTGACGGTTTGTCAATTTCCATTCCCGACAATGCCAAGTCCTGGCTCACAGTTGAGGCCATCGTGCTCAGCGGCACAAAAGCTACCGTAAGATTCAAAGCGGCTCCAAATGAAGGCGGTGCAAGAAAGACAACTCTTGTCTTCACCACCACTTCAAAAGGTCAAGTAAATACGGCTGAGACCACAGTAACACAAGAAGGTTCGATCCTCGAGATGTTTATAAAAGACTTCCTCGCACAACCCGATTCACCGACTGCTCTCTACCGTCTCACAGGAAAGGTTACCAACCTTGCAGCCGGTGCATACGGCAACTTCGACCTTGTGGATGCAACAGGCAAAGTGTATGTTTACGGTCTGACAGCTACCCAGGTAGCCAGCAATGACAAATCATTCCCCAGCCTTGGAATCAAGGAAGGTGATGTTGTAACCCTTATTGGAACAAGAGCCTCTTACAAGGGAACTGCACAGGTTGGAGGTCCGGCTTACCACGTAAGTCATACCAGTCATACTGCTGTGGCATCAGTTGCCGAATTCCTTTCCAAAGAGGTTGCTTCTACTGCACTTGTTTCTCCCTACTATAAGATAACAGGTACCATTACAGAGATTATAAGCGATATTTACGGCAACTTCTACCTAAAGGATGAGACCGGTACAGTGTATGTATATGGTCTTACCGTAAGCGGTGTTGCTAAGAATGACAAATCATTCGCTTCGCTTGGCCTCAAAGTAGGTGACGTTGTGACTATGATAGGACAGCGCGGCCAATACGCTAACGCAAAAGTTCCTGAGCAGAAGGAGCAAGTTGCTAATGGATATTATATTTCACACACTGCCGGCAGCGGAGGTGGCGAGGTAGGTTCCGGTGTTCTCACTTTGACAGTTGAGGGTCTCCCTACAGCTTACCCTACAGGTGTTACAGAAGTTACCCTTTCAGGTCAGAAATTCCAGATCGTCAATGTGGCAAACTACGGTAGCGGTATCCAGTTTAGCAGTGCCAAGGATAGAGAAGGCGGCTATATCACCAATGTTGTAGGCACAAAGAAGATTAAGACCATCAAGGTTACTTGCGCTTCGGGTAAATCATGGTATCCGACAAATCTCGTGCTTTATGCAGGTGCTACGGCAAATCCCGGAGAGACTGTAATTGCCGCAACTTCTGATGAGACTACATCAACTTACGACCTTTCAGGGGGAAATTATAAGTTTTTTACATTGAAAAACACTTCCCAATATGCGGTATATCTCGAAAAAATCGAGATAACTTACGCTGAATAGAAGGGTCTGAAACATCTCCATTTCAGGAGATCGGGAGGGTGATCGTGTTTTTGCGGTCACCCTCTATTTTTTGTATGGATATGGCTGATTGTCCGAATAATTTGCTACATTTGTATATTATGAACGGAAGGATGACGCAGGGAAGGATGGCCGAAGATATAGCCCTTGAATGGCTTCAAAAAGAGGGGATGGAGCTTAGAGAGCGCAATTGGAGGTCAGAACATAAAGAGATAGACCTGATAATGGAGAGCAATGATTTTCTCCACATCGTGGAAGTCAAATCATTGAAATTTCCCTCTTCGATTGCCCCGTTCGAGCAGGTGGATTGGCTTAAGCAGCGTTTTCTTGTGAGGGCGGCGAGAAGATACATCAGGTCGAGGAACATTACAAAAGAGGTGCGTTTTGATATCGTGTCCATAATGTTTCACAAGGACGGTACTACCGACTTGGAGTTCATCCCGGCTGCATTCTTCCCGATTTATTATTAGTATTTTCTCTCACTATGAATAAGAATTATTATTGTATTATTATGGCCGGTGGTGCGGGAAGCCGTTTCTGGCCAATGAGCAGAAATGCCAGACCAAAACAGTTTCTTGACATCCTCGGACTTGGTCGTACTTTCATCCAGATGACTTACGACAGATTCGTGAAGATTGTCCCAGTTGAAAACATTCTCATTGTCACCTCACATCAATACGCCGATCTGGTCAAAGAGCAACTCCCCGACATTCTTCCTGATAATATTCTACTTGAGCCCTACAAGCGCAATACTGCGCCCTGTATAGCTTATGCGACCTACAAACTCTATTACAAGAATCCCGATGCCACAGTGGTAGTCGCACCTTCTGATCATTTCATCACCGGTGAGGAGAATTTCTGCAACACAATAAACTGCGCTCTTGAGCACGCTTCGAGCAGCAAGGATCTCTTTACCATAGGTATCAAACCTACCCGTCCCGATACCAATTACGGATATATACAGATCAATCGCCAAACTAACCGCATTATAAGCGGACACTCCTCTTATGCAGTAAAGACATTTACAGAAAAACCCAATGAGGAGCTTGCTAAGGTATTCATCGAAACGGGAGAATTTTTCTGGAATTCGGGTATATTCATCTGGAATCTTAGCGCCATTAAAGCGGAATTGGAAAATCACCTTCCGGAGGTGGCCACCCTTTTTGCCAAAGGCGAAGGAATCTACAACACACCCGGCGAAAAAGATTTCATACTGAAAGTGTATGACAACAGCCCATCCATATCGATCGATTATGGCGTAATGGAGAAAACCTCCAGAGCATGGATCTTTCTCTCCAACTTCGGATGGTCGGATGTGGGCACTTGGAACTCCCTCTATGATCGTTCGGTCAATAAGACCCCCGAGGGGAATTTCATCAAGGCGTCCAACACCCTTCTGCGCGGAGTCTCCAACTCCATAATATGGGAGAAAAATCCCGAGAAGCTACTGGTTGTCCGCGGTCTGGACGATTATATGGTGATAGATGAAAAAGATGTGCTCCTGATCTGCCCGAATGACGAGAAGGTGCTCAAGGACATACTGGCGGAACTTGCCATCGAAGAGCAATCAAAATATCTTTAATCAAACAGATGAATATTAACGTACAATCCGAGATAGGAGCTCTCGAGGCCGTGCTCCTGCATACTCCGGGAGCCGAAGTCGAGAATATGACCCCCCGGATGGCTCAACGTGCGCTTTACAGCGACATCCTCAACCTTTCCATCGCACTTCGCGAATATGAGCAGATAGTGGGGGTGCTCTCAAAAGTTGCAAAGATCTATCAGGTGAAGGATCTTTTACTCAAGGTGCTTGAAGATAAGGAGCGCAAAGAGGCACTTGTAGGCAGAATCTGTGTTACCGAACAGGTTCCAGAGTACTTTGATCAATTGATGGAGATAACTCCTCAGGAGCTGGCGAAAGTGCTGATTGAGGGGCGACCGGCTCGCAAGAATACCCTCACTTCATTCCTCAGTGATGAATTTTATGCACTCTACCCGCTTTATAACTTCTATTTCACCCGTGACTCCTCAGTCACAATCGGTAATCAGGTGCTCATTTGCAGGATGGCTAATAAGGTGCGTATGCGCGAGTCTCTCATAATGGAGGCTATTTACAGCGGCAGTGGTGCTTTTGACTGCGATATTATCAACGCCCACGACTTTCAGCCTACAAATCCCGATATTTATATGGAGGGGGGTGATATTCTTATCGCCCGTGACGATGTACTTGTGATAGGCAATGGTATGCGCAGCAGCACGCGTGGCATAGATTTCCTTATATCGCGCCTCTGCAAAACCGGTTCTAAGGGTCGGAAACATATCATAGTGCAACAACTACCTGCCGAACCCGAGTCCTTTATTCATCTGGATATGGTGTTCACCATGCTTGACAGGGACAAGTGTATGGTCTTCGAGCCTTTGATTGTCGGCGGCCACCACTACCAGACTGTGCATATTACCATTGACAACGGCAAAGTGACAAAAATCAACAATGTAAACGGCATTCTGCCGGCACTTCGCAGACTCGGAATGGACCTGGAGCCCATCCATTGCGGTGGAAGCGACGAATGGGACCAGGAGCGCGAACAGTGGCATAGCGGTTCCAATGTGTTTGCCTTTGCCCCGGGCAAAGTCATCTGCTATGCACGAAATGAGATGACCCTCGAAGAGATGCAGCGCCAAGGATTTGAGGTATTGACAGCGTGGGAGGTGATTCAGGGTAGACGCAATCCTGCCGATTATGCCCGCTGCTGCATTTCAATTGAAGGCTCCGAACTCCCGCGCGGCGGAGGCGGGGCCAGATGTATGACGATGCCTTTGAGCAGAAAACCGGTTGATTGGTAAACTATTTGTAACTTTGCGGGCTTAATTGAATGAAAGATGAATCAGAAAATTGAAGAAATACTTGCGACGATATCGGAATTGAGGGCCAATACCGAAAAGGAAATCGAAGATTTGAGAATCAAATATCTCGGTAAAAAAGGTGAGGTTACTGCCCTTTTTGAGGAATTCCGTAATGTGCTCCCCGAGCAGAAACGCGAATTCGGACAGAAGCTCAACGTTCTTAAGAATGCTGTCCAGTCTAAGATAGAATCCCTTAAGGAGAATATCGCCGAGTCGGGGGCAAGCAAGAGTTCTTTTGACCTTACCAAGCCGGGTGACAAGATGGATCTCGGTACGCGTCACCCCATATCCATCACCCGCGAAGAGATTATCTCTATTTTCCACAAATTCGGTTACACAGTAGCGGAAGGTCCGGAGATTGAAGATGACTGGCATGTTTTCGGAGCCCTTAATTTTCCTCCGGAGCATCCGGCGCGTGATATGCAGGATACCTTCTTTATCCATGCCAATGAGAGCAACCCTGTGTTGTTGCGCACGCATACCTCATCAGTACAGGTACGTGCTATGGAAAGGATGGATCTTCCCATTAGGGTACTCTGTCCTGGACGTGTATTCCGCAATGAAGCCATTTCAGCTCGTGCGCACTGCATTTTCCATCAGGTTGAGGGTCTCTACATTGACAAAGGAGTTTCTTTCGCCGATCTGAAACAGGCGGTTCTGCTCTTTGCACGAGAGATGTTTGGTGAAGAGACTGAAATCCGTCTTCGTCCCTCTTACTTCCCCTTTACCGAACCTTCGGCAGAGGTGGACGTGAGCTGCAATATTTGCAAAGGGAAAGGGTGTAATATCTGCAAGGGTACGGGCTGGCTTGAGATTATGGGATGCGGCATGGTGGATCCCAATGTTCTGGAGGCTTCTGGTATTGATTCGAAGGTCTACAGCGGATTCGCTTTTGGAATGGGTATTGAGCGCATTGCAATGCTCAAGTGGCAGGTTAAAGATCTACGCCACTACTTTGAAAATGATGTCCGTTTCCTCCGCCAATTCGAGACGGTCATCTGATTTATTTGATTTATTCATGCGATTTTTTTTGAAGAATACAAAAAAGTCCATATATTTGTCGTCCCAATAAGGAAATAGTTGCGGAAATAGCTCAGTTGGTAGAGCACAACCTTGCCAAGGTTGGGGTCGCGAGTTCGAGTCTCGTTTTCCGCTCCAAGTCAAAGCAGCCGTCAGGCTGCTTTTTTTATTTTTACGAGACGAGAAGTCTATCCCGATTTATCGGGAAGTCTCGTTTTCCGCTCAAGATTTAAGGCAGCCGTCAGGCTGCTTTGATTCTTGTTCAGGTTTAGGATTTGGTTTTATTCTTTCTGAGTCCAAAATATATAAATACCAGGCCTATGGCAAATAAAATTATTGAACCCCAGACATAGCCTTTGCCATATTGCATCAAAGTGTTATACTCAAAAATATAGCTGACGCCTTGAAAAATGCCGATCAGGGACAAAATGATGCCCAGTATAAGAGCAACTTTCTTCATTTCTTAAATCAATGAGCCAGGGCTATTATATTAATAGATAGCCCTGACTACAAAAAAGTCATTTTGTTACTGTTACCGTAGTTGGACTATAAATTCCGCCCGTTATGGCAGACAGTAAACCGTCAATGAATGTGTGTTCTACGGTCACAGTGTAATTGGCTGAGCCACCTGCCATTTGCGCAGGGTCACAAGTCCTGAGCGGAACTAAACCACAAATTAAATAATGGTTTTTCTCAGTAACTACATTGCCTCCAACGGCACCTCTACCCACTGAAAAAGTCAATGTGTAGCAAGAGGTCAAAATAAATGAGATTGCAAGCAACAATACTAATTTTAAACCCCGTTTTTTCATATTTTTTTGATTTAAATAATCCCTACTCATAAGGCTTTTCGGATTGCGCCCCGTTTTTTTGAGTGGGATCAGGCCTCCACTATCGAAGGTTAATAAGAAATTGGCGCCTAACGCTTCACATTGGCGACAAATATACAAATAATATATATAAACTGTTATATGTGTTAAACTATATTATAAATCAATTGTTTACTTTACAATAATTATTAAAAAAATAAACCCTGCCGGTGGCAGGGGGAAGTCTAGTTCTTATTCACAATGTTTAATAAATCAGCCTCTATATTTTGCCAATCTTGATTTAGGTTGATTGACATAACCCTTATTTTATGTTTTTTGTATCTATAAGAGTATATAAAGTCATTTTTGACTGAAGGGTAAAGCAATATACCTTCGCAGTTGTGTGTGATTGCTGAATCAGTTACCTGATTATTTAAGTATGAGAAGAGCTGATATAGATTGGCCGAATTAATTTTCTCTTTTTTATTATATGCATTTTCTTGGAACGCCTCTTTATAATACTTGGTGTCAATTATTATTTTTTGATCTTCGCTTTGCAGAGTTATATCAGTAAGCATTTTGGGCAGCATGTCCAAATCTTCAGTATTATCTGAATCAAACTGCCATGTAATGTAATCGCTTGATACGGAAAAGTCCGTTTCAATTTTATAAAAATTCCTTACAAAGGCTTCAAATAATCCTGCCATAGCTTTCTCGTCACGAGTAAAGTCCTTGAATTTATAGCTTCCTTCTGACTCGTCGATAAATAAATTATCATTAACGATCTGGCATACTTTTAATATAAAATCATAGTGGTAATTATTGCGATTAAGTCTTATTTGCTTGAACATCTCTTTTCGAATAATTACCTCAGAAATGGGAGGTAATTTCAGATAAACTTTGCGTAATGCATCCTCAATTGATGGATCTAGATTGTTGATTCTTAATAATTTTCCGATGGTAGTTTTAAGAATCTGGTTGTGCAAAATATCATGGTCAAATTCATCGTAAAGACATATTGTTTTACCAAGAGGAAGGATATTATGTTTTAATGAAGATGTAAAATTGAATTTACCCTTAACCCCCATTACTATGTCTTCATTTTCAATGTAGTACCTATCAAGACCTTGTTTTAGCAGACGAAAACAACTGTTGGCAAGAATTTTTGCAAATAGGTCCACCAACTCTGTTGTGCCAATCTCTTTTACATCTACAACATCTTTTGACTCAAGCTTGTTCCAGGCGTAGCACAGCAAATAATAGATATTTTGAATTGGTATTTGCATGATTATGACAAAAGAAGATTTATTTCCTTCTTAACTTTTTCATTATCATCAAACCAGTATTCTTCAAGTAATGGCTCAATTTCAAATTTTACAATATTTTCAAACCATTCTCTTTCAGTTCCACGTTTCGCACCACAGAAGAAACTATGTCCAATTAAAAACCCCCGCCCTAAATTTTTATCTTCTTCGATTTTTTCATTTAATGAGTTTATTTTGAAGGTTATTTTCTCTATAAAATCTTTTTTGAATCCCTTAGAACTGAGAAAATCCTTAAATCTCTCGTTAAACTTAGGTTCTAATGTGATGAATCTAAATCGTCTGCGTAAAGCATAGTCAACAATAGCCAATGAACGGTCAGCAGTATTCATATTGCCAATAATATATAGATTCTCTGGTACTGAAAATTCAGGATCATCTTTTTCAGAGTAGGTCAAAGGAAGCGAGTGTTTCCCTCTTTTATCAGACTCAATCAGCATCATTAATTCGCCAAAAATCTTGCTTAGGTTGCCCCTATTTATCTCGTCTATTATGAAGAAATATTTTTGATTAGGTTCCGATGCGGCCTTTTTACAGAAATCATAGAAAACACCATTCTTAATAGTGAAACCATCTCTTGAAGGTCTAATGCCCTGAATAAAATCCTCATAAGAATAAGATTGGTGAAATTGAACCATTTTGATTTTTGAATCATCGATTTTTTTCATCATCTCATAGGCAATCTTTTTCGCTATAAATGTTTTTCCGACTCCCGGAGGTCCTTGAAGAACCATATTTTTCTTTACTTCAAGTGACTCAATAATCCCTTTAATTTCGTGCTCCTCTAAAAATGGTTTGTCCGGGTCATCAGAAAAGGAATATGGCTTTACTTGAACTTCCTTAGTCTTCTTTGCATTAGTTGTGCTTTCGCCATCACTTAAATTCTTTATTATATTGAACTGTTCAGCAGTAAGCTTAAATAAACTACCTTGATTATTGTTAAGGACTTCACATTCTTCAAGTCCTTTAGTCTCCTTCAATTTATCCCACGAAATTGGATCTTTGATTTTTTCTTTTATCTCAAAACTTATGATCTCTCCCTCATTGTCATCAACGTGCAATCCTTCCGTAATTTTATATATTGCTTTAACTTGTTTTGTGGGATGACTCTCATATCCAATTACTAAGTCGCTAGGTTTTACCTCTTCGAAATATTTATAAATCCTTCGTTTGTTACCATTTTCGTTATGAGATGTATATGTTTGAATATCTCCGACTTTGAAGCTATCAATACTCCATATTTGAGGATTAGCATTCAACCACCAAAAATTTGGTGATTCAGAGCTGTTATGTGGTTCCTCAGGAGAAGGTGAATTATCTTTTTCTGATTCTATGTCATGGAGAAAACCAATATTTATACTTTCACTATGTAAGTGTTTTTTATAAATTGCTATGATATCATTTAAATCTTTATCTAAAACTTCATCAGATGGCATATTATTAACTTGGTACACTTTATGGACAAATGATGATCCATATCTATGTGGTTTTCCTAAGTCTTTAGCCACAAAGTATTCTGATATGGTTTTTTGATTTGTGATTTTCCATCGTTTTTCAGGTATGTTTGTTTCACTTATACCATATGCTAGTATTAGGATATTAAAGTCCCTATAATAAAGATAAACAGGGTATATGCCATTACTTGTAGTGTTTGGCGCTTTTAAAAATGAAATCCAGGGAATTTTAGCTCTAGTTCCTTGGCCAAAACTTACCTTAACCTCTAACCCATTATACTTGCTGTTAAAGTGTTTTGTTTTTAGTTTATCTGTTTCTGCCTGTTCCAGAAACAGTTTCAATTGACTATGATAGCTCATAATAATATAATAGCTTTATTGTTATCGTCTCAAAGACTATTTATTGAAAAATTTATAGGATCTAATTAAAATCTAAAATTAACAATTTAACGCGGTTTTATCGATAAAACCGCACGCAATTTTTAAATTTCCTAATGATGGCGCGACGAGATTTGCTAATTTGGAAATCAAAAAAATGCCAGAATTTTAATTTTCTGGCATTTTTTGGTTTTTAGTAAAACCTTAATTGTGCTGTTGGGTAGGTGGGCTTTGGGAGGTTTGTGCCTAAGGGGCAGACAAAGGAATAACCAAGAAATGTTCGGATGTTCTTATTATTCATTTCTCATCCTTAGTTCATAGTTTGTCCTTCTAATATTATAAGAGATATCAGAAATAACACGAAGCAGTGCCCAAGTTATTAAAGAGGAAAATAGCACACTTAACGTAATGATAAAGCCTGTTGGGCTAAACACTAAATTAGTTGAAGACCCAAATCTTCCGCTATCAACAAAAACCATTGTGAGCAAGCAAATAAATGTGCAAATGATACCTGCAATTAAGGTTATTGTTGCTATTACGCTCAATGTGTTCTCCGCACTTGTTATTTCCATATATTCTTCTTGTTTGGGCGGGTAATACTTGCAAATTTCAGCGTATTCGTCGTCTGTAACTGATATGGCTGCCGGCACTTCTTTATAATACTGATTTCGCTCCTTATCAAATTGTGCATATCCTGAATAACATTCTAAGTATTTTCGTACAGTTTTACTTTCATCAACAAGCCCAAGACTTATTAGATGATCATTACGCCCTTTATTGGTTGAGGCTTCCATTTTTTCTTTTGCTTCAGTAATCAATTTTGCTACTCTATCGTCCATAATGAGAATTATTTTAATGAATAATATGTTATTTAAATTTTAGATATTTACATATGCTGGCTGCTCCCCCACAAATATATAACTTTCCCAAAATATACTCTCGATCAATGTTAAACCTATCCTTCAGTTTTATTCTCTGTGAGGATTTTAACGGTATGATACCAGTAATAGAAAGATGATTTGTCAGGTTGTCTTTTTAACTTATTCAAAAAGTTCCAATCTTGATCTTCGATGTTAAGACTTTTGATGTTCTCCCCTTTGTAGTAAGCAATGGGGGACATATCGTTGACTAAGGTTTTAGCAGCCAAATATGCAATACGACCTGCTGCCGCTATGGCATCATCAATGCGGAAATGACCTGACATAAGAAATCCGGAATTAAGGCCGCTAATCCCTTTTTTCAATTCCTCAAATATTTGTTTCTCGTCATCAGATGTATGACCTCTTTTAGAGATGATAAGACAAGTGTTGATGGTGTCTTGCAATACTTTGTCAGGAGTTAAATCACACTCAGGATTGTCTATCCTTCGGTAGTTAATTTCTTGTTCGGCAAAGACCGTAAAGCTTTTCCTTACCATTTCAACATCTGAGATATGCTCAAACAGTTTACTCAAATCGAAAAGTTGCTTACAAATTTCCATGGAGAAGGATTGATTGTCCTTTCCTTTGAAATACGGTATGCCAATAGTATTGGGGGCAAAGGCCGTAAGTTTATCTCCGGTTATGGCATCTATGGTTGGAGCCGTAACCATTGTGTCTAATTCCGTTTCAATCCATTTTGTGTTTATGGGGATTTCAATTGTTGTCGGATAAATCGAATCTTCTATTAATACATCTAACAAAATTGTTCCGGAACCTTGCTGTTTGCTATTGAAGGAAAATTTGTAATGAGCTTTGGGCACTCCTGCCTGATAGCTACGGTGTTCATCTAATTTCCAATCTATGAAATTAGAGGTTTCTATAACCCTATTCAGCGTTTCTTCAAGGTCCTTCCTTTCTGTTTTACATACGATATCTATGTCAATAGAGAATCTATTTCCCTCTTTGAGTAGGAGCACCAGACTGGTTCCACCTCTGAAAACGAAATTTAGTCCATTTGCTTTCAGTCTTTCCAGCAAATGTAAAGCATAAATCATTTTTTCGAGAATTATCTTGTCAATCCTGTTGTGTTCTTTCTGCTTTTTGAACTGATCCAGCCACTCTGCTGTAAAACACTTCTCCTTAATCATCAATAATATCCTTTACTAAGTGAAACATATGAGTTGTTATAAATTGCTTTATTTCTAAATCTCTTTCTCTTCTTTTTGCGTAGCTGAATAGTTTTGTGAAATTGATAGTATAATTGCTAAGTGCATTTTCATAAATGGATATCAATTCACTACCTTGCAGATAATGTAACAAGCGTTTTTCCACGAATATGTCAACGAGAATCTTTTCAAGAGTGGGGGTGTTAAACTTGACTTGTTTTTCCGTTCGTCTAATTAGTGGTGCTCTTGTTATCAGCCTTTTAATGATGATAGGTTGATTGCTTTCGGGTATGTAGACATCTATGGCTTGTTCGTCGGGGTTAATAAAAACCTCATTATACTGATTGTCCTTTAAGGCATAGAATACGGATTCTTCAAATCCCCTTTCCACCTCAATTAACAAAGCGGACTTACTTATTTGATGTTGAGCAAATTCATTTAACCAAGCAGTCTCCCAAACAGAAAGTTTGATTTCATCGAATTTTTCGAATAATAATTTCGCAATCTTAAAGAGATTATGAGAGATGTACGGTTTGTATTTGGGACTGGAGGAGAGTACATAAAGTCCTCTTTTGAGAGGCTTAATTATATCTCTGTCTTTCAGGCTATAGACCCTCCATCCGAAAGTTCCTTCTTTCAGCTCAGGCTCAAAGTAGCGATAGAATTGATAGAGTTCTTCGCGTGTAAATGAGTCTTTTTTCTTGAATTCTTCAATTAGCCTATTTTCTAGTACCTTAGTCATTGCAATCCAAATTTTTGCCAAAGATAAGCATTTTTGGCTTAATTTGGAAATCAAAAAAATGCCAGAAAATTAAAATTCCGGCAAATTTTGGATTTTGAACAAGATAGTTGGTTGTAGTATTCCCCGCAATAATTTTTTATCTTTGTTAGACTTAATTCTGACTCAACTATTTAGTATCTATAACCATTTAAAAACAATACACCATGAAACTACCCAACCGGATTCTTTTATTTGCATTGTTGCTGTTTGTCCAATGCACTCCTTCAACAAATAATCAAACCGATAAAATCCGCGTGGCGGTGTTTGACGGGCACGGTGGGGCGCAGACCTGCATCTGGGAGGCTGTGGCGGCGATAAAGCTCGATCCTGAAATGACCGTTCGCACAATTACGACCGCGGATATTGCCAATAATGTACTTGATGAGCTCGACGCCATCATTATCCCCGGAGGTGGCGGAAGCCGTCAGTACCTCAACCTCGGGGCTGAGAATCAACAGCGCATCAAAGAGTTCATCAGGCGTGGCGGTGGAGCTGTGGGTATTTGCGCAGGAGCTTATCTGTTCTCAAGCACTCCAGAATATTCCTGCATGGATCTGAATGGCGCACAGGCGATAGATATTGAGCACGACAACCGAGGGCACGGAATAGCTAAATTTACCCTTACAGAGGCCGGGAAAGAGCTTTTCCCCGAAGTTGCGGAGCTAGATACTCTCTATGTGATGTATTACGAAGGTCCGGTTTTCATTCCCGTCGAAGGCGATAGCATCCAATATGAGACGCTCGCTATCATGGAGAGCGACGTGCATGAGGAGGGCAACGCTCCGGCCAATATGACCAACAACAAACCTTTTTTCACCATCAACCAATATGGGGAAGGGCGCGTATTCAGCTGCATAGCGCATCCCGAGGCGACTCCGGGTATGATGTGGATGATCCCCAGAATGGTGCGCCGGACGCTCGATAAACCGATACTTGAGTACTCTGAAAATGTGATGGACCCCGATATTTTCAAAAAAGAGATACTGATGTCCTATGCTGACCTAAGACAGGAGAGCGGCTACTTCAGAACATTCCTCTATGGAACAGCCGAGGAGAAGATCGCAGCGCTCGATTGGCTGCAGGCTAAACACTCCTGGGATGCCAAACGCTGGATTCAGGGGTTGCTCTTTGACGGCGATGCGAAAGTCAGAGTGAGAGCGGCAAAATATATTGCAGATATCCACTATATCACTTATTTGCCAGATATGCGCGCTGCTTACAAGTCGGAGAAGGATGAAGCTGTCAAAGCTCAAATAAAGGAGCAATTGGATAAATTGGAGGCATTGCTCCCCTAAAATACTATTATTCCAATAAATATTTGTTATCTTTGGTAATATGATTACCCGGACGTTAAATCACATTTATAGATATTTATTTAGTATGAAAAAGAACATTTTAATTTTAATTACCGTTGCATTTTTGATTGCAGGATGCGGCAATCCGCAAACCGGAACATCAGAGGTTGATCCCATTGCATTAACCGAACAAATAGAGTTAGTTGATCATGGTGCAGCACCTATCGTGTTTGACATAGAGGATGCTACAAGCAGAAATGAAAACTTCCGCACCGCAATTTGGACGGGTAATTTCTTGCAAATGACTCTAATGACTCTGCAGCCGGGTGAGGATATAGGTCTTGAACTTCATACTCAGACCGATCAGTTTATCCGTGTAGAAGAGGGCCGGGGAGTTGTTTATATGGGAGATACTCAGGATAATCTCGATTTTGTGCGTGATGTAAAAGCGGACTTCGTCTTCTTTATTCCTGCCGGAAAATGGCATAATCTGGTGAACACAGGTGATGAGCCGTTGAAACTTTATTCGATTTATGCACCTGTTGAGCATCCCTACAGAACGGTTCACGTTACTAGGGAAGAAGGAATTGAGCATGATCACGACCATGAATAATCAGTGTCTGATCAGGACTGTTTGTTAGACTACGTAAAGAGCAAGACTGACTTCTATTTCACTCTTGCTCTTTTTTTGTAAAATGATTATTTTGTAGTTTTACTTTGTGTAGTGTTGTGTGCTGTGTTGCGTGGCAATGAGTTGAGTTGTATAGAGTTATATTGTATAGAGTTGTGTTTAAACGACTATAAACGATTATGAAGCGAATAATAGATACGGAAAGAATACCTATTAAGCTTTGGCTGGATGAGATTGATGATAATACCCTCTTCCAGGTGAAGAACCTTGCCAATTTGCCTTTTGCCTTTAAACATATAGCTTTGATGCCGGATGCGCATACCGGATATGGGATGCCTATAGGTGGGGTAATGGCGGCAGATAATGTGGTTGTCCCCAACGCGGTAGGGGTGGATATAGGATGTGGAATATGTGCGGTTAAGACCGATTTGAAACTGAACCCCGACATTCAGCGAAGGCTTAAGGATATTGTAAGGGATATTGAGGAGAGGGTGCCGGTTGGGTTTAAGCACCATAAGAGGGCGCAGGATGAGACCCTGATGCCCAAGGGTTATAAGTTTGGGAGCATGGAAGTGGTAAGATCTGAGTATAGTTCCGCTTTGCGCCAACTCGGAACTCTCGGAGGAGGCAATCACTTTATCGAGATTCAGAAGGATAAGGAGGATTATATCTGGATAATGATTCATTCCGGAAGTAGAAATATTGGCAAACAGGTAGCAGACCATTATAACAAGATTGCGAAGAAACTCAATAAGCAGTGGAACTCTCCCGTACTTCCGAAGGCAGACCTGGCCTATCTTCCTTTTACCACAGAAGAAGCTCATAGGTATTTTGAGGAGATGAATTATTGCGTCGATTTTGCTCTCGCTAACCGCAAATTGATGCTTAAAAGGGTGCAAGAAATGATGGCGGATTATTTCCCCAATATAAAGTTTGGTGAGATCATAAATATTGCTCACAACTATGCTAAATGGGAGAAACATTTCGGAAAAGATGTGGTGGTACATCGCAAAGGTGCCACTTCGGCGCACAAGGGAGAACTCGGAATTATCCCAGGTTCGCAGGGGACCAAATCCTATATAGTTGAGGGCCTGGGCAATCCTGAGAGTTTCTCCAGTTGCTCGCATGGAGCCGGTCGGGTAATGGGACGAAATGAGGCCATTCGAAACCTGAGTTTTGAGGAAGAAGTACGGAAGCTCAACAAGAGGGGGATTCTTCATTCCATCAGGACCCACAGGGATCTGGATGAGGCCCCTTCCGCTTATAAAAACATCCAACAGGTGATGTTGGACCAGGAGGATTTGGTCAAAATAGTAACGGAACTCTCTCCGCTTGCGGTGATTAAAGGTTGATTATTAAATACGTTATGAAAATGGATACGATTCAAAAACATTTGACAGAAAAAACACATAAAACAGAATCCGGTATTATCCATTATTGGGTAAATATAATCGATTACAATGCGGCAACACTGGTTTTTCTTCCCGGATTAACGTCAGATTGCCGATTATTTGAAAAACAAATCGAGTTATTCAGGGATAAACGCAATGTGTTTGTTTGGAATGCTCCCGCTCATGCTAATTCCTTTCCCTTTACCTTGGATTTCGACTTGATGGATATTGCACGGTGGCTTCACGAGATACTTGAAAAAGAAAAAGTAACAAAACCGGTTATTGTGGGTCAGTCAATTGGCGGTCATATAGGACAATCCTACGCTGAATTATTTCCCGACAAATTGAGCGGCTTTGTATCAATTAATTCTTCACCTCTACAAAAAACCTATTATAAAGGCATAGAGCTGTGGTTGTTAAAAACCTTAGGTCGCACCGTAAAGTTTTTCTCATGGAAGTTTCTCCTCAAATCAGTGCCTGCTGCTATGGCAACCTCTGAATATGGCAGAAACAACATGCGCGGAATCATGATGGAGTACGATGGGGACCGAAATAGATATTCAAAATTGATGACATATGGCTTGGGCCTTATTGCCGATGCAATAGATAAAGATTTACCCTATACTGTCAGCTGCTCAGCTTTATTAATCCATGGAGAAAAAGATCCGCTCGTGCCCCATGACAGGCTCGCCGCAAAATGGCACGAAAGGAGCGGAATTCCTCTTGAATTGATAAAAGATGCCAGCCACAACTCCAATACCGATGCACCGGATATAGTTAATCGGTTGATAGAGGAGTTTGTTATAAATAGAGTTTGGTAATTGAACATAAATGTATTAAGTCTGGCTTAATCATCGTTTGGCTTTAGCATCGTAAGCATAGCCGTTTCAGAGATTTATTCTGTAAAAGGAAGATATAATTCTTACTTTTGTGTCAAATCAACACAATTAATAGTATGAAATACAAATTTCGTTTACTCCTTGGAGCATTAGTCGGTTTTGTGACCTATTTGTTGACGATAGGGGTTATAAGATGGTTTCCTAGTCAACAACCTATTGAAGGTGCGATTTTGGGTGTTTACAGATATTCTGATTTCATCTCGGCATTCTTAGTGGTAGTTGTTGTTGTCCTAGTCCAGGTATGGCAGAAACGAAAAGAGAAAAAATAGTCAAAATGAGAGTCGTTGTTTTGGCAGACAATAGGGCAGTTGATGCCGGTTTTGGAACCGAGCATGGGCTTTCGATTTATCTGGAAACTGAGAGTTATAAATGCTTGCTGGATGTCGGTGCATCGGATTTGTTCGCTCGCAACGCAAAACTAATGAATATCGATTTGAGCGATGTTGACTATCTTTTTATCTCCCACGGACATGCTGACCATATAGGCGGATTGCCGGCTTTTTTGGAGATAAACCAAAAAGCCAAAATAGTTCTTTCTTCGCAGATATTTAATCGTGAGTTTTACTCTTCGAGAAAAAGTTTGAGAAAAATAAGTTTCGATTTTGAATTTAATACTATTAAAGAACGGCTTATTGCTGTTTATGAGAAAGCGCTGTTTGAGGAAGAGATTGTGGTTTTAAAGTCTGAAATAAGAGAACATCCGTTACCGAAAGCCAATAAAACGCTTTTTAAAAGCCAGGAAATGGGGTTGATGAATGATGACTTTGACCACGAGTTGATTATTACCGTTGGGAAAGATAATCGCTTTGTTTTCACGGGGTGCGGACACAGCGGCTTGCTAAATATTATGGATAGTGTTACAGCAGAAGAAGGTGGTCAAATAGCTTGCGTGATGGGAGGATTTCATCTTTTGGATAGCCAAAACAATATGGAATTTGAAACTGAGGAAGAGGTAATTAAGTTGGGGCAAAAGCTCAAGAGTCGGTTTCCTTCAACCCGTTTTGTAACAGGACATTGTACGGGCGATCACGCTTTCAGTCACCTGAAAAGCATTCTCGTTGACCAACTTGCGCAATTTTATGCGGGTTACGAATTGGAAGTTTAATAAATCACGTTACTATTCTGGTAATATGTGATTTTGTTTCATTTTCATTATCGCCGTTCTGCTAAGACAGATTTTTGGTCGTTCGCAAACTTCAAATCCGTGATTCTCCATTTTGGCAATTATTGTATTGAATGTACTTTTTGAGACGTGAATTATTTGTTCGGAAATATATATTTTCGTTTCAGGAGTGACTATTCTCGTCAGGTCACTAATTACATTGTCAATGTATTTCATCTCATGAAAGGCATAAAAAGCAAGGATAAAGTCAAATTTCTCCGACAAGTCGAGTCTGTCTTCTTGACATTTGTGAATTTCTATTACCCCTCCCAATTCGCTGTTTTTCAATTTTTGTTTTAAGATGTCGAGCATTCCTTGTTGCACGTCTGCGGCAATAACCTTTCCGTTATTATTGAGTAATCTTGCAGCTTCCAATGTAAAATAACCTGTTCCACAGCCCACATCAAGAACTTTCATACCGGGACGAACATATTTTTTCAGCAATTTTCGCGGATTGTGAAAAAATAACCGAAAACGGGAATCTAATAGATTCGCCTGTTTAATTGAATGCAATGGACTGCTGGAAAAGTTATTCATTTGAAATTAGCTATAACGCTTTTTATATCTCATAAATGCTTTCCGGAACTTCCGGGTTCAAATATTTTCTACAAATAATGCTTTCATCATCGTTCCATAAACATTTTTAAGTTTGGTAACTTTACTATACCGTATTTATTAAATGGTTGAGTAGTTACATTGTTAAAAAGCTCGAACGCATCGCAGATATTGATAAGCATCAACCGCGCTTGGGTACCATGGAGAACCTTTGGTACTGTCGAAAAATATAGACCATGCATAGCCATTTTCGTCAACGGTACTACTCCAATAGAAATAATCATAATCATTGGTCTCATTGTTATCCCGTTTGCCGGAAAAACGAGTGCCTCCATTTGCCACTGCAGTAGCCTCAATTACTGCCTTGTTTTCATACATTAATTTTAATTCCGCAAATGAAGGTAAATACCAATCTCCATATGATTTTCCTCCTTCTGTTATCTGCAACATACTGCATGTAAGAGCTGCATAAGGCTTCTGATCCTGGTCTTTAATATATCCATGAGTAGCAATAATTAGGACTGTATTCATAAACCCTGCTTTAGGACCATCTCCTCTTGCCGCCGTTTCAGCAAAAGCCTTTGAGCCCATCCATCTTATACTATAACTCTGATCATATTTAGCACATACGAGTCCATGTTGTGCTGTTTCATCAACCCAAAAAACAATACCGCCATGTGCAAAGTCTCCTACTTTGTAGGTTTTAACATTATTTGCATGGAGAGCATAAGGAACACTAAGCAATTTCGTTCTTTCGCTAATGGTATAATTTCCTTTGCCATTAGGGTCGATTTCTGTTTTTATGTAAAATCCGCCTGCAGACAAAGACCAGTCTATGTTGGCAAATACGCCTTGCTCAACATTTCCACTTCCAATTTCTAAGGAAACCAAACCATTTTCATTCGTGGTAGGTGTATGTGTTTCGACGTACTGAGTTATATAAGTTATGGATGGTATATAAATAAGATTTTCAATGCTAACTTTAATCCCGATTTTGGTATTCTTCAATATTTGACCGCCGGCATCTCTGACAACTGCCTGATAACTGAATCTTTTAGGTGCTTGAGCGACAACTTGCTGTGGCAGAAACATCCATGCAGCCACTAATAATGCTGCACAAATTGAAAATAATTTTTTCATGATTATTGATTTTTAGTGATTTTAAAAGTCAGACTTTTTCTATTCTCTTGGTTTACAACGGTTAAAAAGTATGTAGCTTCCGGCAAACTTCTCATGTTTATCAGCGTTTGCTTTTCAACAATTTGTCCTTTACTTAACTCTATACCTTGCGAGTCAAATAACAGATAAGACAACTTTTGATAGTTATAGTCGTTTATTTGCAATGTTAAATGGTCCGTTGCCGCGTTTGGGATTAAATGGAGTTTATTATTCAATTTTCTCTCCCTGACACTTACGGCTGTAATCTCGTAGGTATGGTGCACGCCTTGTTCAACACTTCCACTACTTCCTTTATTTGTGGTGTAAAAGAGTTGTCCAACGCTGTATGAAACAGAACCACCACTTCCGACAGCATTACCTCCCGTAGTGTTTACGCTTGTTTGTGCCCGTAATCCTAACGACCCAAGCCCCAATAAGAGTACGGCACTAAATATTAATCGTTTGTGTTGCATTTTTTGACCTCCTTTTTTCTTGGTTATTACTATGTTCATTTAAATGTTTTATAAATGTTTAACTTCTTCGTCTGAGTTGTATCCAGTGAGTGCTAACGTTTTTGGGCTTTGCGAGGCGAGGATTTCATATAACTGATAGTTCAACTTTTTCCTATCGGAACGAAAACCATTTTTATTATTCAAAGTTAGTAAAAAATAATAACGAAAATAGTTTTTCTTGACCCTCAGTTAAAAATATTTATATTTTGATTATTCCCAAATTATGCACAATCCGTATTGGCGTCAGTAAATTAGAGCTCCAGTTTCAGTAAATGCAATCAAAAAGGATAAATCTTAATAAATCGGGATAAAAAAAGCCGATATCAATATCGGCTTGATTTACTTGGCGGAGTGTGTTTTTAAATGCTTTCCGGAACTTCCGGGTTCAAATATTTTCTACAAATAATTGCTTTTATGTCAAGTTTTACCCCCAAAAAGCTTATACTTTTTCAATTATATCTTCTTATATACCTCCTCAAAGGGTACCCTGAACCTTTCTCCCCAAATTCCAAGTGTCCCTTTCCTGATTCCGCAAGGGATAACCATATTTATTTCGGCACTGCAAGGCAATTTGAGTATCCTTTTCACTCTACGGCTGTCAAAACCCTCCAGAGGGCAGGTGTCGTAACCGATTTCCGCCATAGCAATCATAAAAGTCAGAGCCGCAAGACCGCAAGTTTTATGCACAACTACACGCACGTCACTTTCGGAAACCGTGGTTACCATTGGGCGGAACAGGCTGATAGATAGAGCGAGAATTTTCCTAAAAAGACCAAGTAGTCCCAGAAAACGACTGTACAAAAACGGCATTACGCGGTTGTAGTACACCAACCGATCTTTCCATCGTTTTTCTTGTCGCTCAGGTGGGCTATAACGGGCAATATTCTCTTTTTCAAATTCCAAAATAGCTTTCGAATGTTTACGGTGTAAATCACGTCGAGTCACGAAGACCACGATCTGTTTGGAAGTTTCTGTTGCTTTTTGGTCCAGACAAGCGTGGGATATTTTCTTCAGCATTCCGGGGTCGGTTATGTGATAAAATTCCCACAGTTGCATATTGGAACTGTTAGGTGCAAGCGTTGCCAGTTCGATACAGTGCTTTACTTTTTCAGTGTCCAGCTCTTTCGCCTCGTCAAAATATCTGACGGAACGACGGTATTCAAGTATTTCTTGTAGTGACATGCTGTGAAATTTTTAGGGGGTACTAAATTAACTACCTGCAAATATACGCTTTCAGTTTGTTTAATGTAATACTATTTGCGGCAATGTCAATCAATGTGTCCTCAGAAAGATTGTCAATGTGTGCCAATTATGAAAAATCAGAAATAGGATTGAGATCAAAATGAAAAACCAACGTCTGAAAGGGAGATTGAAGTAGAATGTATAGCCGATAAGTCCAATTCCCGTTAACAACAACAATGGGGTATATGCGGGTGCCATAAAACCGAAGGTGCCATTAATCCATCCGCTATCCGGAAAGTAAATCAAAAGAAGCCAAGAAGCAAAGTACAATAGTGTTCCACCTATGTATAAAATAAGTCCGCATTTCTGTGTTGAGGTGGAAAGGCCCAGGGGCATCAATATAGTCAGAATGAATAGCAGGATCCTGGAGATGTTTTCAGCATATTTCAACCAGGCAGGAATCTCTTTCCAAAATACTTCCGGTTGGTACTCTTGAGGCAATTTCTCTGTAAAGAGAATATTCCATATCATAATTGGAAGCATCAAGAGAAAACAATTGAGCAGATATTTCCTCATACTAATTATTAAATTTTCTCTGAATAAAATATCTAGAAGTTCTCAGTACCATATCTGCAAAATATTCTTTTGACACATATAGCACATTACCCAATACTATAAGCGTAATGTCAGTTTTTAAGTCTCTTATTCTCGTCATAGGCTTAAATGTTTCCTCTTCCTGTTCCATATATAGTCAAGCGTTAATATAGTTAAAGAGAGCAGAGTGCTTACAATCACCATCCAATAACTGTAATTGTCGTACTTATTGTCCGCCAAAGTGTTTACTAACATTATGATGAAAAGTGCCGAGTAGACAACCCAGAAGTTTCTAAGAAAGATATAGCCTAGTCCTAGCAAAATTCCAATAAGTCCCATGGTGCCAGCCAGCGATATGTCTTGAAACAATGAATCGACATAAAACGCAAGGAAGAAAAACATGCCGATTGAAATGACTAATATCGCACTTCTTTTTTTGTTGTTTTTCCAACCTTGTACCATATTCGGAATTAATAAGAATGCGAACAAGCCAATTCCCAATGACATTGGAAAAAACAGCAGGATATATTTCAGAATGAGTATCGGGGAATAATTCAATTCAACGAACCTTGAAAGTGCACCGGATAAAAAGGTTGAAAAGATAATTGCTACAAGCAAAAAACCATAGCCCAATATTCTGTTTGAGCTTGGTGCATTGTAATTCCAACGAAAACGATTCTTGAAATACATTGGAATAAAACATCCGATTATGCCTGTAAAGAGGATTGAAAATAATAGACTTGATAGCAGAGGACGTTGCATCTCAGTGCTTAGGAATTGAGAAATTCCCCAACAGATATAAAAAATTGCAATCGAAAAAAGTCCGCAAAAAATGAATTGCTTTTTCAATTTATTCATCTGATAGTTTCTATTTTTTCTTACTTATAGAAAAGTTGATTCGATATGTTACCATTGGCATGAAACCCTGTAGCAGGGCCTCTTTGTAAGTACCGGATTCCACATCATACTGCATATTGTAAATGTTTTTTTGGTTTGTAAGGTTCTGGAAGTCAATAAAAAGTTCATCCGTGAATCTCTTCCAATTTTTCCTGTAACCGATTCGTAAGTCGATTCTGAAATAATCACGTACCTTCAATTCATTTATGCGGGTATTATCAAACACAATATGGTGGGGTGTGCATTTTTCGTGCAGTACGGGCGTATAACGTGTGCCGCCAGCCAATGATCCTTTGATGTCAGCAAAGAGCGTCCAACCCTTCTTAAGTGGCAATTCATATCCTGATGCAAGATTCAGAAGGTATTTTCCGTCGAATACGGTGCTCCACTCTTTTTTGTTAAATCCGTTAGTATATGTTGACCTGTAAAATGTAGAGTTAAACAGGAGATAATAATTCCTGCTCATAAACTTTTCTATGGTAAATTCCGCTCCATAGTTTTTACCCGTTCCTTTATTTATGAGATTACCCTCTCGCATAATTACATTGTCACCTGCACCGCCCGTCTGCAACATAGTATAAGTTGCGTCAGGGTCATCTTTGACAGGAATATTATAAAGCCATTGATAGTAAGTTTCCACTTTGAAATGCCAGTCGGTTGCAAAAGCCCAATCGTAAGAGATGTCGGCATGTGCACTCTTCATAAACCCGAGATCTTTGTTGCTATACTCAATATCTCCGTTTGGAGTGAGAGTTCTGATAAAATAAAATGAGCGTGGTAACATCTGGCTATGCAGTCCGCATGCAAGCGCCAAAGTGTGCTTTGAAGCAGGTGTGTAACGAATACCGAGCCTTGGTTCAACTGCATAAGATTTATTCAGATGAAGATACATCCCATGAATTCCTCCGGTCAACAATAGCTTCGGGGTAATATTGTGCCTGTATTGTGCATAGGCCCGCCAAAGGCTGAAGGTACCTTTTTCATCAACATTTGTAAATATCCCTCTCTCATCACTAAATGCCTCTCTTTCAAAATATTTCACATCAAAAAGATCATATTTCACTCCTGTCTCTATCAAGGAGTTGTAGGAAAACCTATGTTCCAGTTTGGAGTGTATGGAATACTTATCCTCCAGCGCATTTTCATCCCATAGTGTTTTCCACTCAGGGTTCGGCACTTTATAAGAAATCGTGTCCACAGGCATATGGGTATCACTTCTTACAAAAGAGAATAGTGTGGTTAGTTTTGTTTTTGAAGTAAAATCAACACTATGTGTAACTCCGGCAATCCAAGTGTTAGCATCAATTTTAATGCGCTGATCCCATTGATCCAAAAGATTCTTATCAAAATCAACCACATCTACTTCTGAAACCGAAAAGTTGATTCCACTTCTACCCCAAAGGCCAATTACGGAGAGGTGATTATTTTTATTTAAATCAAAGTCAAACTTAACGGTTAAGTCTTGATATTCAGGCAATATTCCGGTATACAAGCCCATTTTCGCCATCAAGTCGGGAATAGAGTATCTGTAAGAAACAAGGTAGGATGAAGAGTTTTTTTTTGAAAAATATCCTTCTGCGCCCGCTTCAATACCGTTAAATCCCATCTGTGCCCAAAACTCTCGTTTCTTATTGTTACCACTCCTCATTTTCAGGTCGAATATGCCAGCCATTGCATTGCCATAGGAGGCAGGCCAGGCACTCATGTGAAAATCCGAATAGGAGAGCAGGTTGGTATTAAGCAAGGTAACTTGCCCACCCGTCATGCCTACACCGGTATTGAAGTGGTTTAGATTAGGAACTTCAACACCATCCAACATCCACTGAACGCCTATGGGCGAGTTACCCCTTATTATAATATCATTACGTGAATCGTTGGCAGGAATAACTCCGGCAAAGCTACGTACCATACGCGCCGGGTCACCGAGGGAACCGGCAAATCTAAAGGTTTCTTCCGTGCTGAATGTTCTGCCTCCTGTTACGGACAGCCTGTTTATCGGCCTGCTTTTATCGCGGCTTGCCACAAACTCTACACCTGTCAGTTCTTCGAATGCAGGCTCCAAAACCACATTCAACATAACCTCTTTTCCCGTATTGACCAATACATCGATCTCTTGCGACAGGAATCCCATACTGGAAACTATCAGCCTTTGTCTTCCGACCGGAACTTTGAAAGAAAAATTTCCTATTTCGTCAGTTACAGTTCCTATCACCGGATCACTGCCCTCGACATGGATTGCAGCTTGAACCAATTCATTATTAGGGTCACCTGAAACGACTTTACCTCTTACTGTCTCCACCAAACCACTCTGCGCTGAACTTACCGATGCCAACAATAGCAGAAACAGCAACACACACAATTTCCTCATACAATAATTTGTTAAAAATTACTGAACGGTGCAGCCTGAAAAAAGCAAAGATCCCTGTAGAACAAGCTTACTGCTGCACTCCCCACTTGCAATAGCAGCATTCGGGCGTTTATCGCCGTAACCGCCAAAAATAGAATCAAGATTGGATTTGACACACCAGCCCTCAGGAACATAAAGCGTTACACCACCAAACGCAGCCTCTATATTGAGATATACGGTGGTGTCAGGCAAAGTGGTTTGGCGTAGATCGATAACTACTCCTCCAAAAACCACATCAATATCCCCACCTTTAAGTACAGGTTCAAGAAAGAGACTCTCCGATCCTCCGAACACTATATCTTTTATTATCCAACCTCCTGTTCCTTTTCTACTATTTTGTGCATCCGCTACTTTTTTTTAAAACAAGCCCTCTTCCTCCTGTTTGCAGCAACCCCGATTATAAGTATCAGACCGATGCATATCAACAACAAGGGCCAATAGTTGGATGTGAAGTTTTTACCGAATTCTCCCAAAATGCCGGGATACGCGCTCTCCAAACGTGGCAGAAGAAAAAATCCTCCCGTAAACAACAAAATTGTGGGAAACAATAATTGTTTTTTAAAATAACCAATGATTGCCAATACTATTAAAAGCATCGGCCAAGAAATGAGAATGCATTTTAATGCGGGATTAATCCAGCTAAGATTAAATGCAAGCAGAAAAAAGCCAATCAAAACGAGTAAACTGCCGATAACAACTGCTGTGCTGCATCTGTTGTCTCCTTTTTCGTTAAATGTTTTGTTAGTCATAATTATATCTGTTTTGGTTCATCGGATTAATTTCTGCAAAGTTAGTCAAGTCTACAACGTAAATTGTTACGTTAAAATTAAAATAGTATTAAAGTTGTATTACGATTTTATCATAAGGTCCAATAGGGTCTTTATTCGGATTTTTCAGTTTTTTATTGATTTCTTTTAAACCCTTTCCCCTCGCGAATAAGTAACCAAATCCCAAAAGTCACCTCCCAAAGTCCACCGGGGGCAAGAAGATAGAGACTCCACTCCTTCCCAAACAGCTCCATCAGAAAGCCAAAGGCAAAAACGGCATAACCGATTGCTCCCCAAATTGCCAACCACGATGTTGTGATTCTATGTTTTAGCAAGGTCAAACACATCGGAATACTACCCATTCCCAAAACCAGCATACCGAGATTATATACTAAGTGCCCCGATATGTTTACCTTCGGGAATATCGTAAGAATTATGCTTGCGAGGGCAAAAGCCTCAAAGATTCTTGTAAAAAGATAGATATTGGCAACCAACTGGTTGTATAACTTCAATGTTTTTCTCAATAAAATTCCGATAAAGAGAACTATTACCGAATTGGCTGTTATCAGTAATGCGCCTAAATATTTTTCAGGATTATTTGTGCTTTCGAATAGTTGACTTCCGATGCCATAGGCTAAAAAAGCCAATAGAAAGAAAACTCCGATTGTACGAGCATTGAAAATTGTAATTGCATAATTCTTGTCTTTCATTTCTTCAATAATTGCTGAGTTAGAGAAATCATTGTCCTGAAAGAGATATCCGGATGAGCTGTTTGATTAACCGTTCCTGCGATGTAAATATTTTCTCTTGGGCTGTAAAATGCCAAAGCGCCGGAAAGTCCTGAATGTCCGATAAAAAATGGAATTGCACCTTTAGGGTCAAGCAACCACGGCAACTTGAAGAGATGAATTCCTACGCCTGCACGCATCGGAGGAAAGATTCTGTTCCATTCTTTAAGTTCGTCGACATAGGGCCCGGGAAACAATTTTCCTGCAAAAAAGGCTTCAATAAAAACCAGCATATCGGAAGAAACCGATACTATCCCGCCGTCCGCTCCGAAAGAAGTCATTGCTTTGGGTATGTTCAACTTCTTTTTTTTATGGTACATCAGCTTTGGCCTTTCATCGGTTGAATCTTGATAGAGATAGGTTTTTGTCAGACCGAGCGGTTGAATAATGCGCTCTTGACAGTTTTCGGAATAGGATTTACCTGTAATGGTTTCAATGATTTCTCCTAAAAGTTGAAAATTGGCATCCGAATATTTTGCTTTCCCAGGTGTGCCGGGAGCAAAAAGCGGACTCATTTTTTTTGACCTTTCAATGGATTCTTCAAAAGTCCAGGACTGGTCATATCCAGCCATTATCTCATCCTCTAAACTCTTTCCGCTTGTTCCCTTGTCTTGAAAATAGTCAGGAAGTCCCGAGGTATGGGATAGAAGGTGTTTAATGGTGATTTCCTGGGAATAATCATTTCCTTTGTAAAGGTGTAGACCGGACAAAATAGAGGCATTAATGTAATTACTTATTTTGTCTTTAAGTCTTAACTTGCCCTCTTCTTTTAGTCTCAGAATAATCGCAGTGGTAAAGAGTTTTGTGGTACTTGCAATGAAGTAAGGACAGTCTGTAGTCAGATCACCTGAAGCCCCTTGCCAGACCATATCATATTTTTTAATAGCAAAAGAAGTTCCGAATACCTTTTTGCCATCGACTACTTTATCCAGGATAGTTTGCAGTGATTTTGTCATAATTTATTTTATCTATATAAATATCTAAAGCTTCGTCTAGTTCTTTACCATGTCCTATCATCATATGTCCACCATCGGGAAATGTTACCAATGTGAGATTGGGAAAGCGATGTTTGGCAGCTTCAACCTTTTGAAAGCTTGCAACATTGTCGTCTTCCGAGTGGAGAATTAAAGTTGGGACTTTTAATTCCTCAATGGGGTAATCATGGAAATTCCTTTCCATATCGGGATTTGTCAGTTTTCCATCCAAAATAACGCCCTCTTTTCTCTCGGCAACAGGCATAATAACTTTTATTGTCGAGGTTGGCATACCCATAATTGAGGGCATGAGAGGACTGATCAGATACATGGCATAATTTGAGATTAGCGGCTTGGGCGGTGCTTGATATTCCAAATATTTATCAGGTTCTTCATCAACCGGCATTGCTGAACAAAACAATATTAAACCCTTAACCCGCTCCGAAAAATCCAGCGCAAACCTAATCGCAGGAGTACCGCCGGCAGAAGTTCCCAAAACAAACACTTTATCGATTTTTAAAGAATCCAGAAACTCCTTAAAAGCTTCGGATTGCTCTTTTGGAGTGCCTTCTCCCTTTTTGTCAGAGCCCAAATAACCGAACCGCGATGGTGCAATTATACGGTTTTTCCCAACTCTGCTCTTAATATTTTCATAAGCTTGATCATAACCGCCAAAAAGCCCATGAACAGATAAAATAACTTCACCTTCTCCCGCACTTATGTAGTTAATCCTGCCGTAAGATAGGTTCAGCTCTTTTTTGTTATATGAACTCAGCTTTTCCCTGGCTTTCTCCAAATCCGAATAACACCTGACACCTTGTATCAGAAAGTATGCGGCTAAAACTATAAGAAATGTAATCAGGAGCTTTTTCATTTTCTTTCATCAATTATTAAATCAATCTGTTCTTTATACATTAAAGCCAAAAGCGCCTACAATTGCCCCTAATAAGCCCATAAAGTTTCCTGACATATGGACAATTATTGCATAGGCATTATTGTCATATTTTTCCTGATAATAACCGGCAATTAATCCAAGAACAAAGGTAAAAGCAAGGGTCCTGAAAATGAAGTAAGCCCCTGCGTCTGAGGTGATCAGAATCAAGTGAGCTAATGAAAAAGCAATAGCGGCAATAAATACCGGAAGAGTTAAATTCCTTTTAAAAAGTTTAATTTTTTTATCACTTAGCGGTTTCAGGAGATTTTGAAGGAATCCCCGGAAAAGTGTTTCTTCTGCTACACTTGCAAGTATAAATATGAAGAGAAAAACCTGTAATGGAGACATTACATCAAAGGCAAAATGGGCTTCTTGCTTAATCCCGCAAGCCTCTCCTATGGCACCTAACAGACCATTTACTATTACTGCAGATAAAAAACCGAATAATGCCGGCTTCCATATCTTTTTAAAGTTTGGCCACGCGATCTTATAATTTACATATTTCTTAAAGCTGCAAATTAAGACAATAGCAAGCACCAACATAGCCGAGTGGGTGACAAAAGAATAAGGTAAAAAATCCACATTCAGTTGAATGGTTCTACCGGCAAGTTGTGCAAATAGGAAAGCTATTATTGTCAAGATTAGTCCATAAATTATTCGCCGGTTGTTTTTCATATGCTATTCCTCCAATATTTTATTAGAATCTTTTCTTATCGTTATCAAAGCTGGTCAGCACCGACATTCTCTTCCCGAATAAGTGGATTGATGCATCTATTTTGTTTTTGCCTCCTTTGCCAAATATACAAAAGCAAGAACTATCCCAATTACATTGAGACCAACTCCCAATCCCAATAAAAATCCTTCAGTAAAATCACCAAAAGAAGTCGGTAATATACCGGCAAAAAAATCTTTTGACACATACAGCACATTTCCAAGTACTATAAGCGTAATTCCTGTTTTTAGTTTTTTCATTTAAAATCCTCCATTTATTTGAAAACATTAAATTCTATTTTATCAACTTTTCCTTTGAAATATTCATAATTACCTTCAGGTAAATGCCACATTACTTTGACTTTATCGCAGATTTTTATATTCTTCTGAACTTTATATCTCTCTACAACAACCGAAAATTTAACTTTTTTATAGCTGTTTTTTGCAACTGTAAAATATCGGTCCAATGTTTCAAAATGGGTAAAAAATCCCTTTTCGTTGAAGTGGAAAATGCCTGAAACTTCAATCCCGTGATCAGCGAGTGTTCCTCTAACGGAATAATCATCTATCCCTTCCCATTTTACATTATCCGAAAGCAGATAACTCGGAATAAGCATAAACTCACAGAAAGTGGTTATAAGTGCCGATTGAGCCACTTCTTTGCTGTTATCAAAAGCCACCTTTATCCAATTCATCAGCTTTACCTTCATTTCTCCATAACCATCACGGTATAAATCCCTTGCCGCCACAGGCATACCTAAAATCTTCATATAGGCAGCTCTTCCCAGTGGCTTTACGGAATTGAACTGAGTTGTCCGCAGTTTTTTCCATTCTTTGTTTGGAGAGAGTTTCAGCCAACTTTCGCTCCAACAGACATTGGCATTTACGGGGATTGGCCTGTCTATATATCCGCAAACGCGAAGATATTTTTTCAAAGGTTCAGGCAGGAGTTTTATTGCCTCTTCGGTAAAAAATTTAACTCTTTGACCTCTATTCCTTTCAATTAGCTCGAGCTTCTCTTTTATGAATGTTTTTCTCATGGGTTAAAAATGTAAATAATGCGGTATATGTTAAGTTTTAGGATTGTCATTTTCCTACAATATGGTAGTTGTTAAGAGTTTGTTTTGGGGGTTATGGGAGGTGATGTTAACATTGAAAACATCTTTTGCGTCATAAGGTAAAAAAAGGCACAGATTCGCATCTGCACCTTTCACTAAGCCTCATAAAGAGCTAAAGAAAACTTACCCAACTAATTAATTATTCTTGAACCAGGCTAATATTTATTTTTTGGCCTTTTTTCAAATATATCTCCAACTCAGCGGGTCTATAGGAAATCAACTCAACTCTGAGAGTATGTTTACCCGGTTTTAAGTTGGAAATGGCAAAATTACCCTCTAAATCGGAATAATATTTTTCACCGTCGATAAAAATGGCAGCACCGGCCAACGATTCATTACTGTTTTTATCGATTATGGAACCTTTAACATCAACAGTTTGCATGCTGTAAGCAACTTCCGTGTTGTTTCTTTGTGTCGTCTTATGCTCTTTATTGTCATCAGCAGATGCGTTGATTGATAACAAAATAGCGGCAATTAAAACTAAAATAATTCTCATGTTCGTTTTTTTTTAAGCGGTGCCTTTGATTTTTTAACGATACAAAGATGGAAGATTGATATTACGAGAAGGTTACAATCAAATTACATTTTTGTTAAATTTTCAGCCGCTTGCCATAAGATGCTCAATAGGTCTTTTCGTCGATCAAATTACCTTTTTCGTCCCACATTCTCCAGGTTCCGGTCTTGTTGCCGTCATTGTAATGAATTTCGTAACGTTGAGTACCCAGCTCGTCCCAAATACGCCATGTACCGTGTTTTTTCCCGTTTTTATACTCGGCCTCGGATATGAGTTGGCCCGAGACGTCATATTTTCGCCACAATCCATGAAGTTTTCCCTCTCTGTATGAACGTATCTCTTGCGGTTTGCGATTTTCGAAGTAAATGATATAGGCTCCTTCCGGCAAACCGTTTTTAATTTGCATTTCGAGTTTGAGTGTATTGTTGTCGTAGTATTCGCGATAATCACCGGTGTAGAGTTCGTTTTGAGCCCTATCGCGATAGTAAATACCTTCGTTTTGATACAGCTGAGGATTTTTTTTGGAAGATTGAGCCTGTATGGTACATGTAACCAACAAGAGCATCGATAAGAGGGTTAGTTTATGCTTCATGGAATTTTAATTATTTGTAAGCAATTATAAGCAATTTAAAGGTATTTCGGGCAACCGAAATACCTTTATTTGTATTTATAAACCAAATGTATCGAACATCAAATACTAAAATTTATATCCTGTCCATGAGAAAATGTTTGTAGGACAACCGGCATTACCGGCTTTTACAGTAACATTTCCTGTTCCGTTAACCTCTTTTCCGTTGAATGGGGTTGTCAATGAATTGGTTAAAGAAATTGTAGTTGATTCTTGTGCAGCGCCTTTGCCGTCAGTCAGGTCTACTAGATCTTTAGCTTGTCCTTGTCCTTTTACCAATGCATTCTCGATAGTAGCTTTGGCTCCTCTACGCACTTTAATAACATCGTGCATATAACAACCCTCTGTAGTGCTGGCAGCCAAGCGTAGATCGATTGTCATATTTTTGATCTTAAAATTGGACTGGTTGGGATGCTCAGGAGATAATCCGTCCAAATTGCCGTCAGCTTCTACACCGCGGGGGTCAGACTCGCTGCTCACATATCCGGTTTCCCAAATACCGTAGCAATTTTCCAATGTGCCGTTGTAACCTTGTGTGAAGTCAAACATATCGTCATCGGAGTTTACAACCAACAGATTCTTTACGTTTACAGAACCTCCGAAGAACTCAATTCCGTCATCGGCTCCGTTCGGAATATAGATATTTTCAATTTTCGTACCGTTACCTACACCGTTTAAAGTAAGTCCGTTGTGCTCAACGTTTGCGCTTGAGCGAGCACCGGTGTACTCAAGTTTTAAATAGGTAATTGAACCCGAATTGTCGTTAGCAACATTGCCGCCATAAAGGTAGGCAGAGTTGATTTCCGTAGAACCCTTCTCTTTGGGATCGGCCAAGGGAGCTTTACCGTTGATGATCAGTCCGCCCCAATGCCCTTGTTCCGCATTTGCAATATCTGCAGTCATGGTAACGGGTTTTTCAGCAGTACCGTTTACGTTGATTTTACCACCCTGTAAAACCAAAATATAGCTGCTGAATCCCTTTTTCGCTTTGATAGTAGTTCCGGCAGGAATATTCAGTACGCCTCCGTCTTCAACGAGGAGCGGACCTACCAATTGATATTCAACCGTTGCATCAAGAGTTCTGACTTCGGTGATTGAGCCGGATAAGTTTTTGTCTTCTACAGTACCCGGAGTAATAGGATCTTCGCAAGAAGCAGCACCAAAAACAAGCGTGGAGCTCAGAAGCAGGTAAAAAAGAATTTTTTTCATTGTGATAATAGTTAAAAATTAGTTTTTCTTATTGTTCGTATTAAAATTGATAGCTTATGCCGAGGCTGATTTTTTGTCCTTTTTTGAACTCATTCAAGACTGTTTTATCGTCGGAAACATTGCTTTCCCGCGACAGACGATAAGCAGCATTAAGCAAGTTGGCAGCTTTCAAGTTAATGGAAAGGTACTTGGTAAATCCGTATGAAGCGACAAAATCCAACGTAGGAACTCCCTCTTCAATAATATCTCTGAATCCTTTCGTGCCGATAGTGTGTACTCTATTGCTGAAATAGTTAAAAACGAGTGATGCAATAAAGTTTTTGTCTGATTTTCTGAAATTATAGGATAGATCCACATTCAGCAAAAAAGGAGATGCGCCTTCCAATTTGGTTTTACGGGGATCCGTATTGAGTATGTCGAGCATCAGGTCGGTGTAGATGTAGGAGGCGTTCAGGCCGAAGGAGAGACGGTTTGATTTCTCAAGCTGGGTATCGTACCGATTGAATATATTTTTACGAAACTCAAACTCAACTCCGCCTACAGTGGCGCTCTTGCCTATATTATCATAGGTGAGGAGTCCTGCCGAGTTCCCCTGATCTACACGTCCGATTGGATTTTGTATATACTTGTAAAAACCGGTAACCGAGAAGAGTTCGTTGTTGGTGATGTAGAAATCCCACTTTAAGTCCACGTTATAGTTGTCAGACGGCCTGATGTTAGGATTACCTTGGCTCGCAAATGAAATATTTACATATTGGTAAGGCGAGATTTCTTTAGACTGCGGCAAGGTGTATGTTTTACCTATTCCCAACCTCAAGCTGTTTTTATCATTTATGTCGTATTTCAGGTTTAAGCTCGGTAAGAAATAGGTTTTCTTTATAGATTCGCTTCCGGGAGCGGCATGGGTAACATTATGATGAACGGTTAGGTCGACAACGTCCATTCGCAAACCGGCATTTCCGGCCAATTTTTCAGCCAACTGGTATGATACTTCCGCAAAACCAGAATGTATGTTTTTCAATACTTTGTAAGAGTTTGTTTCTCCCGTTGCCATTGTCAGCAAACCTTTCTTTAAATTCTCTTCATACAATTTATCCAAAATCAGATCTTCCATAGTAAAATCCGACATTCCCAACGGACTAAAATTATATTCCACCGCTTTAAACTTATCATTCACAAATCTTCCCACATACCCTACCTGTAAGAATGAATTCTCAGTATTGAATCTGTCATTAAATTTTATCGACAACGCCGCTTTGACATTAAAGTCATTGTTCTTCAGATCGGAGAAAAAACGTTTGTTACGATTACTTCTGGTCAGATTATAGCGAGCTCCTTCAAGATGAGTAAAATAGTTCTCGCGACGATCGGGCTCCAATCCTGTTACTCTGTTGTAGGTTGCACCTATGGTTAATCCGGTGATTCGGGATAATTTCCAATCTGACACAAGTTGATTCACCAGCAAAAGATTATCATTAGTTTGCTGCCTTCTGATTATACCTGAAAAGTCGGGACTGCTCTGAAAAGCTTCGGTCTGCAAACCACTATATTCTCCCACATATTGGTCATTGACATGAACAAGCATGAAGTTGTAGTTAATGTTATGCCGATGGTTCATTTCGTAATTTGCGTTGGCTAGAACGAGCTGGTTGGTGGTTTGAGAATATTTGTCTCCCTGTTGATCGTGGAAAATGGTTCCGTTCGAGATGGTGTTGCGCACAATTTCTTTTGTATAGGAATAACCTGTTCCGTGAGAAGCTACCGCGAAAAATGAGAGTGGGTTACGGTTTTTTCCAAGGTGAAACATTTTTCCTCCCGATATTCCATAACTGTGGTTAAGTGGGAAAGACACCTTTTTAGGATCCAGACTATTGGTAAAATTATGCTGATTTTGAGTGGGTTGGTTTACGTTCGCAACTCCTAAATAATTGGAACCATCTTGACGGATAAAATCGTTTTTTATCGCCGTAATGTTAATTCCTGCGGACAAATCGATGGCCAACGCGCTCTCTTGTGTCAATTCTTTGGAAGAGATATCTATAACAGCACCGCCTACATCGCCAACGTGTGATGCGCTAAAAACTTTGTTTACTCCAATATTTTGAATGATATCGGTTCCGAAAAATTCCAACGCAATGTTTTTATATTCCGGATCTTCCGAAGGAATAGGGAATCCATTCAGTAAAGTGGCGTTATACCTATCGCCCAATCCACGTACGAAAACGTTTTTAACACCCTCTTGTTTCGATATTCCCGACACTTGCGCCACGGCTGCCTGAGCATCGGCAATACCCTTTCTCGACAATTCTACTGCACCGACTGCTTGTATTGCAAAAAGCGATTTGCGTTGTTCCACAAGCAAAATATTTTCGCTTTCGCGGTTGGCCCTCGCTACAACTTCAACTTGATCGAGGTTGAGTTCGTCGGGGTTCATCAGAAAATCTACTTCGGTTTCTTTATTTTTTACGACGGAAACGCCTTTCTTTGTGACAGTTTCATAGGAAACGTAATAGACTATAAGCGTGTATGTGCCCGGGGCAACGCTGGGAATTATATAATTTCCGTCTAAGTCTGCAGCTGCGCCCTTGTTGGTTCCTTCAATCACAACCGATGCTCCGATGAGCGGTTCTTTGGTTTTTGAGTCTACAATTGAGCCTGTTATGGTTCCGTTTTGTGCCAGAATAGCTCCGGAGAAGGCTAATAGCAACGTGGAAAGAAGTAAGAATTTGTTTGCCACAAAATCAATTTTTACATTTTGGTTTGCGCCACAAAGGTCTGCCATTAGTGTTGCAGATCGGTTACAATATAATGACATTTCTGTTAAGATTTTGGGAATAAAAAAAACCGACATGCTTGCATATCGGCAATGAAGAATTTTGCATGCTTAGGTCAGAAAGTTTATATTTATATTCATTAAAAAATATTATATTTGTTTCCGGATTAGCTGATGATTTTTATAAGAAACCTTGTCTGGACTTATGCCCAACAAATGAAAATAATTCAGCACAAGCTTCTAAATTATGCTTGAAACAATATCATTAAATAGACTTAAAATGAATAAAAAAACCTCCATTTTCGTTGCTGCAGTTGCGCTTTTGCTGCTCACCGCAAGTTGCGGTAAGATTGTCCCTGTTAAAATATCAGAACTTTACGAGAATACGAATAAATATGAGGACAAGACAGTATTGGTAAAAGGTGAAGTCACTAAAAGTATTTCCATGTTTGGTCTTTCCGGTTTTATTTTGACCGATGGCACTAAAGAATTGATGGTGGTTGGCCATGATTCAACCCCTTCTCCCGGTAAAAAGATAACCGTTCGCGGTACGCTCTCAGTGCCACTTAGATGGCAAGACGATGCGTTGTTGGTGTTAAGGGCTTCGCCGGAGGATGGGAAAGATTAAAGGAGAATGAGATTGTCTGCCCAACTGGAGCACACTCAATTGTCCAGATAAACTAGGGGCGATTTACATAAAACAAACTGGCTCAGTCCGCTCATTAAGTTCATCTTGCTTGCCATGAGATGGACTTATTGCTTTCTGTTTTGAGGAGAATGAAATAGTTTGCTATAATCGAATAATACATATCAATCAAATGAAAACCAAAATAGAAATAATCCAAGCCGATATCACGACAATAAAGGTTGATGCTATCGTGAATGCTGCCAATAATTTTTTATTGGGTGGTGGGGGAGTGGATGGAGCGATTCATCGGGCAGCAGGTCACGAGTTGCTTGCGGAGTGTAGGACCCTGAATGGCTGTGAGACCGGTAAGGCTAAAATCACAAAGGGCTACAAATTGCCTGCAAAGCATGTGATCCATACTGTTGGCCCGATTTGGCGCGGTGGGAATAACAATGAAGCTGAAAAATTGAGAAGCTGTTATAAATCCTGTTTTAAATTGGCCCTTGAGAACAACATCAAGTCAATCGCATTTCCCTCCATAAGTACAGGTGCTTACGGTTACCCAATTGAGCCCGCCTCCAAAATTGCAATACAGGAAATGTTGAATTTCTTGAAAGAAAACCCCGATTTCGAGAAAATCATCGTGGCCTGTTTCGGAAACGAAGTCTACAATTGTTATATAGAATCACTATCCAAAAACGACTAGAATAATATTACTAAACTGATTAATCGAAACCGCCCCTCCACACTATGTGCAAGGGCGGCTTTTTATGTTTTATTTTCGTGATATTATTTTTTCCCTAACTTCGGCAAAATTAATGCGAATTTGCCAAACTTGTACTTAGAAATTGCATTCACCAGACTAACGGAATAAACCTATATTTTTGACCTCATCAAGAGCTCTGTATCCCTTAAAATTCCTTATATTTGCTTTCGGATTTTCGAATAATGAAGTCACTGCTTTATTGAGCCGATTACATTGTTTAAATAAACTTATTATTTTAATATCATGAAGAAAAATTACTCTATTTTAGTTACTGCAATAGCTTTATTGCTGCTCACCGCAAGTTGCGGTCGTATACTTCCTGTCAAAATTTCCGAACTTTACGAGAATACGCATAAATATGAGGACAAGACAGTATTGGTAAAAGGTGAAGTCACTAAAAGTATTTCCATGTTTGGTCTTACCGGTTTTATTTTGACTGATGGCACTAAAGAATTGATGGTGGTTGGCCATGATTCAACCCCTTCTCCCGGTGAAAAGATAACCGTTCGCGGTACGCTTTCAGTGCCACTTAGATGGCAAGACGATGCGTTGTTGGTGTTAAGGGCATCGCCGGAGGAGGATTAAGAAATAAAGGCGAATAATGGTACTTGCCTATTCAGTAGCAAACATCATTGTCACTATAAAAAAGGAAGGGAAAGGGAGAACATTATTTTTCCCAAAATGGCAAAATCAACACATAATAAACCAGCTCCCATAAATTTGATTTTACTGTGGCATTGATAGTCTATATGTTATCACGTTAACACTATATTTTCATCATGAAACACAAACGCACATTAAAAACTATTGTTGTGATTATCGCATGGATTGGTTACAGTGCAATCCTTTTGTCGTTGGCCAATGATAGGGAAAGTGTTCTGTTTGATATGAAGGCAAGCAGTAGAATCTTGACGCCCTTGACAGAACAACAAGTAGATAGTTTATGGTTCTTGTACGGAAAGAACAAAAAAATACTCCCTGAATATGAGATGCAATCTTTAATCGCTTTATCATATTATCCTGAGTTAATAAACACAACAATAACTTTCAAATATTTAGCAGGACCAACCACTATGGCTGCACTACCTAAGTTTTTTAGTCTGTTCTCAAGAGAAAGGAAGTATTGCGTTCTTATTACTAATAATCCAAAGTGTGACTGTATTCTATTAAATGAAGCGCCTTTCAATGCGCAAGTTGGAGCAATTGGTCATGAATTGGCTCACATTGCTCACTATGAAACAAAAAACTTTGTGGGCATGATCCAACTAGCTACTCACTATATGACTAAAAAGGGTAAACGTAGTTTGGAAAGAGAAACCGATATGAAAACCATTAATCATGGATTGGGATGGCAATTATATGATTGGCAGTATTCAGTGTTTGACTCTCCCAAAGCGACTGAAGAGTATAAAACTTTTAAAAAAGAGATTTATATGTCTTATGATGAAATAGAACAAGCAATAATAAACCATACCATTTATGACTCCGAACATAACCACTGTTCTTTAGCAAATTAAAATAATATAGTTCGTAGTAATTGTCCTATATTATTGAGTATAGGATCATTACTTGTCGGATAGATTTTTGGTGAAGCCATTGGAAGTGGCATTTAAGACTTAAAACAACAGTGCCAGAAAACCGGAATATGCCCTTTCACTTGATGTGCAAGGGCGGTTTTTAGTGTTATGTGTCCGAGCTTTTACCGCTTTTCACCCAATAACCAATCTACTATATTTATGTGCTCAATGCCATCTATTTCGGTGGTTATCAGGTCAGTGGAGATAATGTATTTAGGGTAGTTGTCGTCAATCGCTTTTAGTGTACGGATTTCCCGCTCAGCAGTGCCTGGGTCTGATATTGACCAAGTTACCTGGTAGTATTCAAATCTGTTCAGTGCATTTCTCACTATAAAATCTACTTCGTATTCTCCTATTTTTCCAATACAAATTTTATGTCCTTGCCTGTTTAATTCGAGATTCACAATGTTTTCCAAAATATGTCCAACATCCTGATATTGAAACTTTCCCAACTTTAGATTGTGAAAACCGAGATCTGCCAAGTAGTATTTTTCTTTTGTGGCAAGTTGCTGTTTTTCCTTGATGTCAAAGCGGATTACCTGATAAAAGACGTAAGAATTTACCAAATATTCGATATACTTTTCAACGGTATTGTGGTGAATATTTTGTTTGTCTTGCTTCATTGCTTTTGAGATGCTATTGGGTGACACTGCGCTACCGATACTTCCCATCAGAAACTTCGTTAGGTTGTCAAAACCCCTCATATTCTGAATGTTATAGAACTGCCGTATGTCTTTTCCCACAATGGTGTTGTAAACATCCTGAAGGTATCGATTTTGAATATCTGCTCCTTGATCGCGAAATAAAACACCTTGAGGCAAGGAAGTTTCATAAAGGTAATAATTAAAGAGCTCATGTTTGCCAAGTGTTGTATCTTTTTGACTTTCAATAAATTCAGAAAATGAAAACGGTAATATATGAATAGTAATGTAACGACCTGTAAGCAAAGTGGCGATTTCACCCGATAAGAAATAAGCGTTCGACCCTGTTACATACAGATCTATGTTAGTTTCTACAAAAAGTGCATCTATGAGTCGTTCAAATGCAGGAATTTCTTGAGGCTCATCAAGAAAAATATAATTCATATTCTCCTTGTCCGTTTTTGAAATAATCTCCTTGTAGATATCACGCCAGGTATAAGTTTCCGGAAAAATCGGCCTCTCAAAGTTGTATTGACGCACTCTACTTGCAGGTACGCCGGAAGCCATGATTTGATCGGCAAACATATTCAACAAAGTTGATTTACCGGAACGCCTCAAACCAGTAATAACTTTAATAATATGCCTCTCTTTCAACTTTTCCAGTTGCTGAATGTAGTTTTTACGACTGATAAGTGTTCCCATATTCTCCAGATACTTAACAAATTACGCCTTACTTTATCAAAACTTTCGATTTTTAAAAGTTTTGCTAAAGGATACTTTCTTTTTAGTTATTTGGCAAATAATCAGAAAATAAATTTTGCACACTAGCACAAGGTGTCCTGCTTTTGTAAATGTAAATACGAACAAGTGGAAAATATCCTAATTTAGGTATTATACCATACGACTTAAAGCCCAATTTTGACTGTTAAGTTCCAAAAAATCAGAAAATTTTGATTTTTTGGAACATTACGATTTTTGAAAAGTGTATATTTTAGCCCCAAATTTCTATTGAAAAGTGTAGTTCCGGACTCAAAATTCATGAAAATCGAAAGTTATACTTTAGAAATAGATGTAAAAACAAAGTTGAACTTTGGATTTAGATAATAATCATTTGCTGTAAAGCCCTATTTCTCCTTTTGTTTTTAACAACATCGTTTCTTTGCAAAGCAAGAAAGTCTCATATAACTTCGGCAAAAACGCTTCAAGTTTGCCAAAGTTATACGAATGTCGTTTTAGCCTTTATTTCATTGATAGTCCGATCTTTATCACAGAAACATTTCCAATAAATCATATTATACGCATATCATCGTTTTCCAAACAGTTGATTTCCAGATAGTTGTAAGCCACGATCGGTTTACTGTTTAATGATTTTTAAAATTTATTCCATACCCAAAATCCATACAAATACAAAGTTGTATTTTGCAATTCCCCACTACAATTTGAAAAGTGTATATTTTAGTCCCAAATATCTTTTGAAAAGTGTAGTTTCGACATGTGAATAAGATAATAGAGTCAAAGTAGAGGTTGATTTTTCTGGCAACTCTGAACCGTCCCCCCGATTGTAATTGACGTTCGTTTGAAGCTTTTTCCTGCAAATTTAAAATTTGTCCCCTGTAATTTTAAAATTGCTTCAAAAACTGAGTAGCAATTCCTTTAATAAATTAGTAATGGAAAACGAAAAAGCCCCCACACATTTACGCGTAAGGGCTTTTTAGTTCTCAAATTAGGCCTTAAAATTGTGCGACCAGACAATGTTATTATTTTACCAATTTATGATCTCTCTTAAATATCTTGATAATCCTGGGGTCATTTCTTTTATCCGGAATTGCTTGTCCTGACATGGGTCCCGGATATCCTAAGCAAACTTCCATTTTATTGTCAAAACTTGTCGCTATTGGGTCTATATAAGCCCAGTCACAAGTTGCTGAAGAATAGCTGGGCCACAAATATCCGGTATAAACAAGCTCCCCATTTGCTTTTATCGCGAATGCAACTCCAAAAACAGAGTATCCTTCGTCATTAATTGCTTTTACTGCCCTATCCGAAAGTAGAAACTCGTAGGTATCAGGATCGTAAGAGATGAAGTCTTCGTAGCTTATCAGTGGCTTGGCTTTTGTCTTAGCCGTTGTTTCATCAATTTGTTGTGAATGATTCCCAATCGTTGAATAGGAGTCCAGCAAGTACAGCTCTACTTTGCCGTTTGAGGAAACTTTTTCGCACCCCAATGTTAGGATGCTGAAAATAGCGATAATCGCGTAAGTGAAAATTTTCCGTCCCATAGCTTTATTGATTTAAATTATTGTTGCTTATTTGCTCGCTTGGAGTTCCAGACCCTCTTCCTTTGCCAACTACACACTCCCCACTAGAGACTCAGAACTAACCGCAACCCGTACCCCGCACCCCGCAACTCGTACCCCGCACCCCGCAACTCGTAACTCGCACCCTGTAACCCGACTACTTCGCCAACCTAACACACCTTATCGAAGCGCCGAAATGCTCTTTGGAGGTGAAGTTCATCGGGAAGAGGGGACTTTCCTTGTGGATATAGCGGTAGTAGCTTTGGGTCTCATTTTTCTGAGTTGAACTCCACCAGAATGCATATTCGTTGAAGCCCCTGAAAAGGGAGTGGCCATACTGAGTGTTGCCCATAGGAAGTGCATTCCAACCGACAATGTTGGAGTGGGGATTGTCGGGAGAATAGGGCCAGATCCTTTCACCGTTAAACCGGGCATCCACCGATAGCTTGTCGCCTAGTCCCTCCCAGTTGTCCACAAATGCCATCTGCTTGCCCGAAACTGCAGTGGCCAGATCAACCCAGTCCTCATTTGTGGGGATAGACCAACCTTTTGGGCAGACACCCTGTGGTCCGCACCCCAGTCCTGATGCACTCTTGCCGCCGGTAGCCTCTTCCCATGTGTAGAAACGTCCGAAGATGGTATGGGTGATTGGTGAGTGCTGGAAAGCAGAGCCCTTTTTGTAGTATGCAAGGTTGCGGACAAACCAGTCGAGGTTGCCTATCTTCACATATTCGTATTCTATGCCGTCGCGCGTATCGACAAAGACTTTATCACTATATTTAAGACCCTTGAGGGATTTTTCACGTCCGATATCCACGGTGGTGACATGCTGTGTGGCTGAAGAGTTGTAATAGCCTGGAGCTACGGCTATGCCGATAATGGCAAAAGTGCCCAGACTGTCAGGAAATGTGACCGTCACCGTCCGTGCAGACAAAGTGTCGTTGTATGAGGCTCCGAAATACCATTTATATTCAACTTCGGAAGGCTCGGTAATGCCGGAAGCTGTGAGTGTGATTGTCTCGCCGATACCCACGAACGCAGGTATGTCGTAATCCACAAATCCGCTCATATACAACTTCTCCTCCTCTTCCTCTTCTTTCTTTTCACAGGAAGCACCCACGCCCAAGAGGAGTGCTGAAAGTGCCAAAATCCAAAGAATTCTGTATCTATTTTCCATTGTCCGTTATTTCCAACTCGCAAATATGCGTATTTTTTGGCGCAATAGCAATTTTTGATTTTTTATAGTAAATTTGCACCAATTGTTTTGTCATTTCGCCAAAATCGTGCCACCTGCCAATGAACTGCAAAAGCCTATTTACGTCCTTATTGATTGCGATTCTTGCAATTGCAGGATGTTCGACCGGTAATGGAAGATATGAGCGCATTGAAGGCTATGCCCAGGGAGGGACATTTCATATCATATATTCACTTCCGAAAGGATTAAAGGGTGCAGTAGTGGAGCAGAGAGTCAATGAACTTCTTGCCGCTATTGACAACTCCCTCTCCGGATACAACAAAGGTTCGCTCCTTTCCCGTTTCAATGCCGGAGAGGAGATAACTCCCGATTCCCTCTTTATTGAAGTATTCAACCGTTCGAAAGAGATCTGGCTGGAGAGTTCCGGGGCATTCGATCCCTCTGCAGCTCCATTATTTGAACTTTGGGGCTTTGGTTTCGGCAATCGCGAGAATGTTACTCAGGAGATCATTGACAGTGTGCTCTTATTTGTGGGTATGGATAAGGTCTCCATCGAGGGAAGCGGTGATTCGTCAAGAGTGATTAAGGAGCGTCCCGAGGTAAAGCTCAATTTCAACGCCATTGCGCAGGGTTATACTTGCGATGTGATCGCGCGGGCTCTTGACGGCTTCGGATGCACCGATTATTTGGTTGAAGTGGGTAGAGAGATTGTCTGTAAGGGACTCAGTGCTCGCGGTGATAAATGGAAAGTGGGTTTGGATAAGCCCTTCGACGCCAATTTTGATGAGGGCGCCAATTTACAGGAGATTATTTCAATGTCGGATGGGGCTCTGGTTACCAGCGGTAATTACCGCAAATTTTATATAGAAAACGGGGAAAAATTTGCACACACAATAGATCCCTATACCGGTCGTCCGGTGACTCACAATCTTCTTAGTGCATCGGTTATTGCTTCAGACGGAGCTACTGCCGACGCCTATGCAACCTGGATGATGGTAATAGGAGAGGAAAAGGCGCGGGAATTGGCTTTGCAGCGCAATGATATCGAAGCTTATCTTGTCTATGGTGAGCAGGATTCGATGAAGGTATGGCACTCAGAGGGATTTCCCATTTATTCAAATGAGGTTAAAAAATAAAATTTCATACGTTTGAAAATACTTAGAAACGCTTAGAAATGCTTGAGAATATGTTAAAATGCACATTTTAACCAAAATGAAATTCAACAACACACAATATGGAAAGACGAGATTTTATTAGAACCACTCTCATAGGGGCTGCCGCACTTGGTGTCGGTTTTTACGGAGGTCGCAAAATAGGCATCAAACAGCCTTTTGAGACAATAATCAAAAACGGAGTCATCTACACCGGTGACGGTAAAGCACCGATAAAGGGCGATATCGGAATTCGTGACGGCCGTATTGCAGCCATTGGAACTCTCGGCGACAATGCCGACTTCATCCTCGATGCAAAAGGGCTTGCCATATCTCCGGGATGGATTGACATTCACACTCACACCGACACAAATCTCTTTCTTGCCCCGAAGGGCGACAGCCGTATATTCCAGGGTATCACCACTGATATCGGAGGTAATTGCGGCGATTCACCTTTTCCCTATTCCGATGCACATTACGAAGCAAATAAAGATACTTTGAGGCACGGATATCCCTTCTGGCAGGATATCGACGGATTTTATGACGCATACCGTAAACAGGGTATAGGTATCAACTATGGCAGTTTTGTGGGTCAGGGTCAGCTCCGTTCCGCCGTTATCGGCGACAATAATATCCCTGCCACTCCCGAGACGTTGGCAAAGATGTGCTCAATCCTGGATCGGGAGATGGAAATGGGTGCTGTCGGCATCTCATTGGGCCTTGAATATGCTCCAAGTTCTTATGCCTCAGACGAAGAGTTGATTGAACTCTGCAAAGTTGTTGCAAAACACGACGGTCTTTATGCAATACACATGCGCAACGAAGATGATTTTGTAGAGGAGTCACTCAAGGATGCAATCCGTATCGCAAGAGATTCGGGAGCCCGTCTGCAGGTATCTCACCTCAAGGCTCAGAATGCGGCCAACTGGCACAAAATGCCGACACTCCTCGCAATGATCGATCAGGCCAAGGCAGAGGGTATAGATATAGCTTTTGACCGCTATCCCTATATAGCATTCTCTACCTCACTGTCCTCTTTTATTCCTCTCAACGACAGGCAGGGTTCTTCGGAGGAGGTGCTTGCACGTCTGACCGATGATGTAAAAGCAGCGGAAATCGGCAGATACGCTGAAAGTCGCATAAAACGTCTTGGAGGCCCTCAGAACGTACTCATTGCCACCTGCCGTGCGGAGGGGAACTCACAGTATTCAGGTAAAAATGTGGCTGAGTGCTGCCAGATCTCAGGAATGGAGGTATGGCCGATGATCAGACACCTGCTCATTTCCGAGAAGCTAAATGTCCAGATGGCAGGATTTGCCATGAAAGAGGAGAATATTCAGATGGAGTATCGTCATCCGCTCTCGATGCCGGGCTCAGACGGCAGCGTCTATTCTCCGGAGGGACCGCTAAGCGAAAGCATCCCGCATCCCCGCTCGTATGGCAGCTTTCCCCGTTTATTCTGCAAATATGTTCGTGAGGATAAGATCCTGGATCTGGCCACCGCTGTTCATAAGTGCAGTGCACTGCCCGCTTCACGCCTCAAACTCAAGGAGCGCGGACTGCTGATCCCCGGATATTGGGCGGATGTGGTAGTATTCAATCCTGATACCATTGAGGAAAGAAGCACCTATGATAATCCTCACCAATTCCCGGTCGGTATTGAGCATGTATTTGTGAATGGTGTCTGGACGATAAAAGAGGGTTCGCACACCGGCAAACTCGCAGGAGTAATCGTATAATTAATTCGACTTATTTTTCGGTATTATCCCCTGCTTTTAGTTTTTAGCGTAGTTAATGTTTTTCGCCCCTCTCGTATTTTTCGAAGGCATCTACAATTTTTGTGACGATGGGGTGGCGGACGATGTCGTCGCGGTCAAATTCTATTACGCTGATGCCGCGGATATTTTTAACGATTTCGATACCGCGCACAAGACCGCTGGAGCGCTTGTCGGGGAGATCTATTTGGGTGGCATCTCCGGTCACAATAAACTTGGCGTCACATCCCATACGTGTGAGAAACATTTTGAGTTGGCCAAGCGAAGTATTTTGGGCCTCGTCTAAAATTACAAAAGCTCTGTCGAGCGTACGTCCCCTCATATATGCGAGCGGTGCAATTTGAATTGTCCCTTCTTCCATAAGCGAATGGAGACGCTTTGCTGGGATCATGTCCCCAAGTGCATCATAAAGAGGCTGGAGATAGGGGTCAAGTTTTTCTTTAAGGTCACCAGGCAGAAAGCCGAGTCTTTCACCTGCCTCTACAGCCGGACGGGTAAGTATCAGACGCTTTACTTCACGATTTTTGAGTGCACGGACGGCCAGAGCGATGGCCGTATAGGTCTTACCCGTACCTGCAGGTCCCAGAGCAAACAGCAGGTCATTGTTGTAATACTCTTTAACCAGACGTTTCTGGTTTTTAGTGCGTGCTTTGATGGCACGACCGTCGTTACTGTAGACGATGATGTAATCCTCGTCGTCATGCATTTCAACTTTGCCCGTTTCTGCAGAAATAATCCTCTCAAGGCAGACCTGTTCCATGTCATATTCGGTCAGCGCACCTTTTATGCGGCATATCTTCATCACTTTTTCCAGTTTCTCCTCAAAGAGACGGATCTCCTCTGCAGGCCCCGTAACATAGACTTCCGCACCTCTGGCGACAACTTTTACTTTCGGGAAGAAGGATGTGAGGAGGTCGAAATTTCTGTTGTTGACCCCGTAAAAATCTATTGGATTGACATCTTTCAGTAAAATGGTTTTTTCAATCATATATGTATTTTATTCTTTTTCCGGTAGTGTCTATTCCAAATTTCTTGACAATCGCATTCCATTCGCGAACCATTTTACCATACTGTCCCTCCTTGAATTCCTTTTTTTTGTCAAGGTACTCCATTATTGGGACTACCGTATAGTTTCGCTCCAGTTTGTTGCTCCTTGCACACCACCAGTAATCTATATTCGGAGGAAGGAGTGCAATTGTTGAGTCGGGTCTTCTTTTGAGCCGCAACTCATAGACCATACCGATTTGTCCGTAGGCGATGCTCATATTGGAAACAAAGTTGCCAAGTGAGTAAGCGGTAGCGTGAAGCGTATCATACTCGCATTTCTGCACTACATGCGGATGTGTGCCTACAATTGCATGGACTCCATAGCGGTAGAGACTGTCCCGCCATCTGCGCTGCGTAGCCGATTCTGTGAGCCGGTACTCTTCTCCCCAATGAGGAGCGGCAATGATGAATTCCGCACCTCTCGCAATAGCCCTTTCCACCAGCCCTCTGATCTGCGTGGTGTCCATCATGTTGACGATATAGGGTTCGGGCAACTTAAAGCCGTTGAGGCCATAGGTAAAGTTGATGATAGCTACGCAAATACCTCCGATGGAATCAATAAAGGGATTGCAATGATACTCCTCCTCTGCATCCGCATAGAAGCCGGTATAGGCTATTCCCTCTCTGCGGAGAATGGCCCTGGTGCTGTCAATTCCCTCTTTGCCTTTGTCGAGCAGATGGTTGTTGGCTTTGAGAAACAAATCGATGCCGCTGTTCCGAGCTTCGATATCGAGGGATGAGGGGGCCGAAAAAATGGGATACCCCGAAAAAGGCGTGACTCCAGTAGGATATTCCATGTTAGCCACCACAAAGTCGGCTGAGTCAAATATTGGTTTTATGTGCTTGAAGTAGGAGGAAAAATCGTAGTCATCGGGATTGGATGCATTGCCGTCGCTGCTAAGTGCGGTCTCCAATTGGAGCATGTGTGCCATCACATCTCCGATGAAAAGAATTCTGACAGTATCATCCGCAGTCGGCGCTACTGAAATGGGAGGGGCTCCGTCTGCCTGGTATGCCGTTTCGCGCTGAGGAACAATCAGTGAGAGCAGTGCCGGTATTACGACTAAAAAAATTGTAAATCTTACTACTTTCACCGCCTATCTTGTATAACTGTAATATTCTCTGTCTCCAAGCGTACACAGAGCCATTTTTGGAGTTTGGCGACAACATCGTTGCTCACCGGCTCTTTCCACTGAACAAGTACAAAGATACGTTCTGTCTCCTTGAGGCTGTCAAGCATTACCTCGCTGCCTCTGGACATGCTGAATCCAGTCAGATTCGGATATTGGGTAAGCAGTTCCTTTGCAATCTGTGCTACCGGCAACTCTTTACCGCGTAAGGCCCGTAATTCTTTCTCTAGTTGTGCCAGCAAATCCTCACGCTGCTTTATTTCCATGTCGCTTCTCTCGAAGAAACTCTTCATTAATTCAGATTCGGAAAGTTCGTCACGTGTGAAGGGGTTTTCAATTATGGTCAACTGATCACGTCCTATGCCGCAGCTTTCAGCGGAGCGGTAGAGCCATTCCTTATCGGATGAGCCAAGAGGTTCTCCGGCCACATAGACACTTAATGTGCCGGTCATTTTTTCATGTTTAATCTCGTGGTCGTAGATATAACTCTTGTTGAAACTCTTATTTTGTGAAATGAATTCACGCACGTTCTGACTGAATCGATTCTCCTGAATTACCATTATGGCAGAGATAATGCTGGGGACAATCAACACCAATGTAAATGCGAATATGGTACCGGATACCTTTTTCTGTTTGGTACTGTCGGAAACTTTGATAAGCGGGAATTTGAGGTATTTGACAAGCAGGAAGGTTGCCAGCGCAATGAATACTCCGTTTATAAAGAAGAGATATAGAGCCCCTATCGCGTACTTGAGCTGTAATGTGGCAATACCGTATCCTATGGTGCATAGAGGAGGCATAAGTGCGGTGGCGATGGCCACTCCCGATATTACAGTGCCCTTTTCCTTACGAGAAGTCTCCAGTATGCCGGCAAATCCACCGAAAAGCGCAATCAGGACATCATAAATTGTGGGGTTAGTCCTGGCAAGAAGTTCTGTAGGATTGTCCATTTGTAGTGGGCTGACCAGAAAATAGAGCGTTGAGGCCATGATGCTGATGAGCACCATTATGCCGAGATGTTTTAGCGACTCTTTAAGGAGCGAGGTATCGTTTGTGCCCAGTCCAAGTCCAAAACCCATAATGGGACCCATCAGAGGGTAGATTAGCATCGCACCTATGATTACGGGTATGGAGTTGACGTTAAGTCCTATGGAAGCAACAATAATGGCCGCAGCCAAAATCCATACATTTGATCCTTTAAAATAGATACTGTTGCGGATACTTTCAGAAGCAATTGCCCAGTCGACATCTCTCGAGATATTGACGATCTCCTTAAAACGTGTTCTGAATTTGTTCATAAAAAAGTTTTTCTCGAAAGGTAAAGATAGGAAATTTTTTGCTTTTCCTCTATAAATGATTATTTTTGTATGATAGCAATAATATACCGAAACATACTTAACCAACATTATTCCGTTGACCATGAAACCGATCAAGATTGTAACCATTCTACTAACCGCATCACTGCTTTTCAGCGGATGCGATTTTTTCCGTTCTATATTGGGCAAGCCCACATCCAAAGAGATTGAGGCTGCGAGGATTGAGCAAGCGGCGAAAGAGGCTGCCAGGAGGGACTCCATAGCAAGGGCAGAAGAGCTGGCGCGTCTCGCAGCTGAGGCGGCTCGTCCGGTTTACTCAAACTATTATGTTATAATGGGCTGTTATAAGATTCCCTCTAATGCACAACGTTACAAAGCTAAACTTGAGGCAAGAGGATATGATGTAACGGAGCTCCGTTTCAAAAACGGATATGATGTGCTGGCTGTTCAGGGCTCAGAGTCATTCCGCGAAGCATACAAACATTGGTACACTATGCTGGAGAGGGGAGATGAGCCTTACGATATGTGGATCTACCAGACCTCCATGGGACTGCACGAAGTGCAAAAGTAAATCTGATAATATCTATCAAACACAATAAAAGCAATAAATGAAAAATACAGTATTCACTGAGAAGCACATCGCACTCGGTGCTAAGATGGTTCCTTTTGCCGGCTTCAATATGCCGATACAGTACGTTGGCATAAATGAAGAGCATAACACCGTAAGGGAAGGTGTAGGCGTATTCGATGTTTCTCACATGGGTGATATTTGGGTAAAAGGCCCCAATGCAGTGCCTTTCCTCCAGTATGTAACCTCCAATGATGTTTCAACCCTTTTCCCCGGTAAGGCGCAGTATTCCTGTTTTCCAAACGGCAAAGGTGGTATTGTAGATGATGTGATTATCTACTGTGTGGATAGCGAGACATATCTTTTGGTGGTAAATGCCTCCAATATAGAGAAAGACTGGGCGCATCTTTGCGGATTTGCGAAGAAATTCTCAATTACTCCCGGTAAAGAGCTATATAATGCTTCCGATGAGATTTGCCAGTTGGCCATCCAGGGTCCCAAGGCAATGGAGGTTATGCGAAAAATATGTGATAAGGACATAATGTCCATGGAATATTACACCTTCCGGAAACTTACTGTGGCCGGTATTCCCAACGCTATTCTCTCCATTACCGGTTACACCGGTTCGGGCGGATGCGAGGTTTATGTTGCCAATAAGGATGGAATAAAGCTTTGGGATGCCATTTTTGCAGCAGGCGAGGAGTTCGGAATCAAACCTATAGGTCTTGGAGCACGTGACACACTCCGTCTCGAAATGGGATTCTGCCTTTACGGCAATGACATCGATGATACTACATCACCCCTTGAGGCCGGTCTCGGCTGGATTACCAAATTCAACGATGTCAAAGGCGACTTCGTTGACAAAGAGTATTTGCTGGCACAGAAGACTGAAGGGCTCAAAAGCAGACTTGTCGGATTTGAACTTGTTGACAAAGGCATTGCGCGTCACGGGTCAATCATCTGTGATGCAGATGGTACCCAGATTGGAGTGGTGACTTCCGGTACAATGGGTCCTTCCGTAAAGAAAGCAATCGGGTTGGGTTATGTCAATGTTCCGTTCAACAAAGTTGATTCCGAAATTTACATCGATGTACGCGGTAAGCTTCTTAAAGCTGTAGTAGTCAAGACGCCCTTCTATAAAAAGTGATCTCCGGAGGGCATAATATTTGCGAAAGTGGGTTCGTTAACATGAGTATTATGAGACGATTGCTCACTTTCGCTTTTTTTATTGCCATTGCATTTCCTGTATCCGGAGAGTCTTATGACCTGTTGAGGCGCAACCTCAAGAGTCATATCCAATATTTGTCATCTGATGTACTGCAGGGCAGAAAAACCGGCACGAAAGGAGAA
>Ga0116173_1000140_pt1 | contig 72493 bp, 87 predicted proteins | sample AD_UKC085_MetaG_FD_89800 | JGI IMG/M metagenome (GOLD analysis project Ga0116173, IMG submission 89800) | Active sludge microbial communities of municipal wastewater-treating anaerobic digesters from USA - AD_UKC085_MetaG | ecosystem: Engineered > Bioreactor > Anaerobic > Digestate | place: USA...
ATATATTAGTAATATATTCTAGTAAAGGAGATATTGTTTTAAATGAAGGTATTCATAAGATACACACTTCGTCGGTATATAAATTAGATGGATCTGATTATTGTGATTTGTGGTTAACTGAACCGTTAAATTATGATGAAGAAAAAACAAACATTATTGCTTCTATAATTGACTTTAGACAAGGAAACTTAATATCTAATCCAAAGAAATTACAAGGACGAGGATCAATAAGCATACAATTAGATACAGAATCAGATAAAGTTTATTATAAAATAATCATTAATACAATTCCAACATTCATAAATTGGTCTTATTATATAATAAACTATCTTTTAACTGGAGTTTATGATAAACTTCCATGGAACTAGGAATTTAAAATGACTATAATTTATAATACTCCATATCAAAAAATATTTATAAAAAAACAAAATTTAAATAATTTTTTGTTAAAAATATTAGATCTATTAACATACAAAAAAATAAATTTACCAAAAAATTTAAAAATAAACAAATTTCATGAAGATAACTATAAAAAAGAAATAAAAGATATAAAAAATATAGATATAATAGAAGATTTAGATAATGAAACCAAAAATCATTATAAATATATAAAAAAGTGTTATGAAGATACAAACATAGGAAAAAAACATATTAAAATTTATAAAATTGATAGAGCATTATTTGAAACTAATTGGGAAGAAGATAAATGGAATGAACATATTGATCTTAAAGGATTAATAGGTATAAAATTTCAAAACTCCGATATTGGATTAAGTCTAATGAATTTATTTAATTTAAGATTTTTAATTGGATTTAAAATTCAAGATTTATTTGAATTATTTAAAATTATGGAATTTAATGAAAAAATTAGTTCTACGCCAAATAAACCAAATTATATATTTTTATTTACAAATATAGATTTATGGCCATATCAAAAAACATGGAGATTAACTATAAGTAGAGGAAATATAGATTCTATAGAATATAATATATTAGCACAAGATCTTATTTCTGATTATTTTCAAAATACTGGATCTATTTTTGTTCCTAAAATAGATTATATTAAATTTAATGAACAAAAAAATGGAAAAAATTAATAGGAAAAATTATGATTAGTTTTTTGTCTGGAATACATTTTTATAAGTCTCAATATCCAAAATCTACTGGATTAATAAAAACTAGTAATAATAGAGATTGGATTGACTGTTCTATTAATAGTATTGGAATACAAAATGCTTCTTTGTTTTGTATTGGTATTCCAAATAGAAAAATAGAAGATTTCTATGAATATTTTACAAACAATAATATAATTTGGTATAAACTATATTTTAATAATGCTGGAAAAATATTTAAAATATTAAAAGTTAATTCTTTTAATTTAAAATCTTCTGATATATTAAATTATAATAAACTATATCCTTTATATGAATATAAATTATCTTCATATGTAAGAGACGTAAATTATACGGAAGATGGTGAATATAGTACTTATATTGATTTTAAAATTAATTACGGAAATAATTATGAATAAATATCCTATTTCTTTCAAGAATATTTATGAAGGAGTTGTTTGTTCTCAAGATCCTAGAATATCTGTATTTTGGACCGGGCCATTAGGAGCTCCAGCAGGAACAAAAGATTCTCAATGGTTAATAGAACCTGGAGAAATAAAATTATATAATAATTCATCTGAGCCATATAAAAATATGCAAAATATTACTTTTATTTGTGAATTTGATTCTGAAACAAATCTTGCCCCTGGGCCAGGTGGATATAATGCAAAACAATCTCCAGGATCTGATCCAAGACCATTGTTATTAAAAGAATCTACTGAAATAGTTCCTTCTGATAAGTATATAAGTTATCAACAAAGATCGGATTTTACAGATGGAGAAGTTTTATCTGGTACAGGAGATGGAACAATATTTTTAACATCAGCTAAATTAGAGATTTGGATACCATTTTGTAATTATCCTCAAGATGAAGAATCAGAACTTGTAGATGAATATATTATACCACCAGAAAGAGATGATCCTAATTTTTCTAATTGGGTCGGTGGATCTAATCGCGACGAAGGATTTGTTGATAAATACTATAAAAATCAAATATTACATATAAAAACGTCTGGAAATAATCAAGGATATTATATTATTAAAAGTGTTTCATGGAATGGATCAGAATTTGAAATTACAATAGATCCTACTGGAGAATATGGAGGATTGTATAAAGAAAATGGATTGTCTGGAAACATATTAGCAAATATGCCAGGATCAAAAAGATTTGAGATAGAATATATAGATGGAATATATTATTGTGACGGTTGGGTTGATACTTTAGGAGAAAATACTGATAGACCTGGGTATTATTATTATACAAAACCTAATAATATAACCCAACAAGCCGTAGATATTCAAACAGAATTACAAGAAAATGCAAGTTCGTATACGTGTGAGATAATTATAAACCCAGTAGGATCAAATCTTAAAGAATATATACCACTACATATTTTTCAAATTGTTCCATATTGGCTAATTGAAAGTAAAATTGATTCTAATGATATTATACCGGCATGGAAATTTACATTAAAAAGTATAGTAAGAGAAATAGATAAATTAAGTTCAAGAATTAAAAATTATTGGGAAAATCTTGATGGATCATAATTTTATAAATTTAGAAGAAAATAAAAATAAAATATTATGTTCTTCTGGATCTAATTATTTTGTTGTAAAATCTGATGGATCTGTTAATAGATGTTTCAGTGATTTAACTTATCTTGGTGATATGTTAGAATATCCTAGTTTTGTTAAAAAAAAAGCAACAGAATGTGTTGTTGGATATAAATGCGACGCTTCATGTGATCAAATGTTTTGTACTCAATGGAATAATCCAAGAAAAAGAGATTTCTATGAAAATAATCCTGTTTGTATAAAATGGAAAGATAATGATCCAAATAATTTAAATTTAAATGGATCTTTTTTTGTAATTTATTTAACAGATAAGTGTAATTTTAATTGTCCATATTGTTGTAATTATTATCCAGACGGTATAAAAGAACGGCCAATAAATTATAATGAAAGAACAACGAGCGATTGGATTAAGTTTTTTGATATATTAAAAAATAATTTAAATATTGTTCAATTAAATTTTAATGGAGGAGAACCATTATTAAGAGATGATATAGATATTATATTATTTAATGCTTTAAAAAATAATTTTGATTGCTCTTTAGTAACAAATTTTTCTGTATTTAAAAGTTTAGAAAAAATATTAAATAAAGATATTAATAATAAAGAAAATTTACAATTTTCTATAACATTGCATCCAATAAATACTATATACAATTTTAATAAAATATTAAAATATATATTATTATTTAAAGAATGTGGATATAAAATAAGGATATCTTTATTAGGTTGGAAAGAAAACTTAAAATACCATGAAAGATATAAAATAATATTTAATGAAATAGGAATAGATTATTGGTTAAAGTGGTGTGGTGGATATTCGTATGATCAAAATACTATTGATTATTTGATAAAAGAAGGTGCCGGAAAATCAACGGCAAAATATTTATATGAAAACAATTTATTAGATAACAATACTAGTAATTATAAATGTACTGCTGGAATAGATTATTTTATAATAGATAATGAAGGAATGGCTTATAAATGTTATGGAGTATATCATAATAAAAAAAATATATTATTTAATTTAAATAATTATAAAAACTTTAATTTTAATAATTTAAATTCAAATTGTAATAAAATGAATTGTTTTAAAGATTGTGAAGGATATAAAGTAGAAGTATGGAATAATAAAAATATAAAAATATGGAATAACATTTATTGGAGACCTAGATTAGATTCAATCAAAGATATAAGTTTAGACAATATATTTTTTCAAATAGATATGGTATTAGGATGTTTTAATAATTGTCCTTATTGTTTTATCGAAAACAAGAATTGTAGAAATAAAAAAGATATAAAATTTATTGATACAGAAAAATTATTAAATTTAATAAAACATATTTCAAATATAAAAAAAGGATATAAATTTATTAATATATCTGGATCAGGAGAACAATTAATACATAATGATTTTGTAAAAATATGTAATACTTTTACAGAATATGGTTTTAATATTGAATTAATAACTTCTGGACTTTTATATAGTAAAAAATTATTTTTATTAAAAAATAAAGAAAAAATAAATATTATAATAAGTTTTCATCCATCTAGTAAAAACTGGAATTATAATAAAATGAATACATTATTATATAATCTAAAAAATGAAAAATTTAGATCATTAAATTCTACTTTCGTAAAATATGAAGGAAATATGAGTTTTTATAACGAAATAAAAAACTTAACAAAAAAATACAAAATGTTTATGCACGAAATAGAACATAGAAAAAAAATCGAATTTATAAAACAACAAAATAATAATTTATAATTTTTTTATTACATTATAATTTAATTTTATTAAATTAATTGATTTTGAGGAACAAAAAGTTTCTATTAGGTTTAAATATTTTTTGTTTTCATCATGATCAACAAAATTAATATGATTTATAACTATTTTATTTTTTAATAATGTTTCTATATTTTTTATAAAATTATCATGATCAAATAATGGACTCGTTGGATGATAACTAATATTAAAACTAATAAAAGCTAATAAATTCTCGTTATTTAATTTTATTTTATTAAAATTATCTGCAAATTTATCTAAATCAACGTTAATAAGAGAAGAAACTATTGTTGTATAAAAATGTAATTCAATGATTTGATTAAAAAATTCATAAAAATTCGGATGATAAAGAGGCTCCCCCATTCCGCATACTACAGCATGTTTCTCTCCTTTTTTATGATAATTAATAAATTTTAAAAAATTAATACATTTTTCTATATTCATAAATTCAATTTTATGTCTATTATTTACAGTATTGTCACAATAAATACAATTATTTATACAACCATTTACAATATCTAATATAACACTATAATGACTTCTATTTAAATCTTTAAATTCGTTAACGTATCTACATGGATAACAAAACGATGAATTTGAAACCCTTTTTCCGTTTATCCATTGCTGAGTGTTCAACCCGTCACATTGAGGATTACATGTTCTACAATTGCAAATTGGATTTATATTTAATAAATTTTCATTTAATTCATGATTTATATCAAATATTTTAAGATCATCATTATAACTAAAATTATGAGCATTACATTTAAAAACATCTCCATTATATCTTATATAAACATAATCTATTCCTCCAGTACATATTATCTCATCTATATCATATAATTTTTTAAACATAAATTTCCTCATTTTGTAAATGTAACTATCTTGAAATTTTCCATAATAAAAATATATATAAAAAATATAATATGTTTATTTATTAAAATTATTCAAATATTCAATTGCTTTATGTTTTAGTACATCTTTGCAAAGACAATGATATATTCTTGATTTATGAAAATTATCATTAAAATAATTCAAACATTCTATAAACATAGAAGATTCACTAAACATTATAATATAATTATTTTCAAGAAAGCTTTTATTTATAAGATCGAGCCATTCTGTTGTTTTTATATTATTTTTATGTAGAAATTTTGAAAAAAATAATGAAATAGTTACTTCTTCGGCCCAATAATATTTAAAAAGATCAATACCAGGACGCTCATGCAAGATTTTAAAAACAAAGTCGCTGACTTTATTTTTATTAATTAAAAAGTAATTTAAAATTTCGGTTTTATTTATATCTTTTTTATTTTTAATAAAAATAGTACAAGAATTTATCCAAAAAAAATCAATATTATCATATTTTTCAATATTTAAATATCCACTGGGTGAAAACCAATTAAAAACTTTTATTTTATTATAAAAATCATTAAACATATTATAAATTGATGTTATATTATCATTTAACATACAATCCGTATCTACATATAATATACTATCACACCCATAATCATAATAAAATATTGTTTTAATTTTATCAATCCATACTCTATAAAACTTTTTCATTTTAACTTGTTTTTCTGTAAAAAGAAAATCATCTCGTAATTTAATATTAAAATTTTTTAATAATTCAAATAAAACTTTAAATTCTTTATCTTTATAATATCCTCCACTAGTTTTTTCACAAAAAATTCTGTAATCTTCAGTTCCAAGATTAATAATAATATCATTTTGTAAATTATGTTTCATTGCACAAACGCAAAAATATATTAATGTATACAAATCCTTTTTTAAATTATTTGTAAATGTAACTATCTTAAAATTTTCCATTATTGATCTATTAATTTTGGATAATTATCTTTGAATTTAGTTATGGTTTCATTTATTTTATCAATATATTCAAATTTTTCTAGTATTTTATAAATTATATTGTTTAAAGAAAAATCAGGATTAACAATATCATTTCTTGCTATTTGACTATTAAATTTACGATCAATATCATTATAAGGTTCTCTTCTAAAACTTTTTAACATATGTAAATTCATTTTTAATATATCATAAGAAGATTTAATGTTATTTTCTTTGATTTGAATATATTGTTTTAATTCGTCTTTATCCAATTTAAATTCTTCATTATCAAAAAAATAATTATACATTTTTAATTCTATTTCATGTCTATTTATTTCATCTAGATCTAAAGATATTTTTCTTGCCCATGAAATGGCCTGATCTAAACAAGATTTATAATAAGAATGAATTCCGCTAGAAGAATCTTTTGTATTTTTACGTGGTTTTTTAATCCATTTATCTTTTAAAACATCATAAATTCCATTAAAAATTTCTTCTGAAGATGTTTTATTTGATATGTAAAAATTTATTTTGTGATCTGTTCCGCTTAATAAATTACCATTAGGAAGTAATTTTCTTATTCTTTCTATTCTATCTTTATTTAAAGAAATTTCAATATTAATATCAATATCAGATTGATCATTATACTGATATCCGGCCATAGAACCAACCAGTTTTATAGCATCTGGTTTTTTATCTATTTTTAAATTTTTCATCCACTCATAAAATATACTTAATATTTTTTCTTTTACAAATGGTTTTAATAATTTATCTTCTTTTCTCCATATATCATTACATAAATTATCTCTAACTGGGTCTAAAATAGATTCTTTTAAATAAGAACCATATGTTTTTAATTCAGACATGATAATTTAATCCTTTCATGTATTTTTGGTATAGCGGAAACAATTATGTTTTCACCTTTATATAATATTGAAATATTTGTTTTTTCATTTTCTTTTAATATTCTTAAAAATTGAATAAAATTATCCCTTAAATCATAAGGAACGTAATACTCCTTATAAACAAATTTATTTATATATTTATTAAACTTTTTCATTAAAATAAACCTATATCTCTAATATTAGTTAGTTCAGTTTTTAAACTAGGATGTAAATTTGGTATTAATAATGTAAACATTATCTTATATTCTACTAACATTTTCTGAACTTCCAATGACAAATCTTGAAAATAATTATATGAAATTTTTTGATGACTATGTATTTTACCTTTTATTTTTAATAATTCTGGTTCGCATTTTATACAATAAAATACAACACCTAGATCAGGATTACTTATAAAAAATATATTATTAATATTCTGTTTCACTGCTTCATATTGTACGTTTTCAGTTGGATTATTAACATATAATATACACGAACCTTTTTGTTTAACGTCAGCTAATTGTAATTTTTCAGATGGATTAGGGATATAATATATACAAAATGGTTCTTTCATAACACTTTTCATATATATTTCTTCATATTGTTCATTATCTTTAAATAAATTATTAATAATATATTGTAAATTTCTTGAATCTTTTTTAATAGCATCAAGCTGTAATTCTTTTGAAGCTTTAGATATATAATATATAAAAGAAGATCTTGTTTTATAACCTTTTAACATAATATCGTTATATATTTTCATTATGTCTTTATCTTTATAAGCATATTTTTTAATATACCAATGAAAAGTAAATATATCGTTGCTAATATTAATGCTAAGATATATTTTTGTTAGTAATGAAATATTTTTATGATTTTTATTTATATGATTTTTTATTAAATTTAAAATATAAAGAAATTTTTCTTTATTATTATTGTATTTCATAAAGATAGTAATAAAATATACAAAAACATTTTCAAATAAATTTTTATCTTCATTTGAAAACAAATTGTAAAATTTAGAAATGAAACGTTCAGTTATATTATTAAATTTAATTGTACTAATAAATTTAACATTTAGATATTCTTCTGGATTAGATTTAATTAAGTCTAAAAATTTATCTTCAAATTCTCTATTTCCGGTATCAGTAATTAAATTATTAATAATAAAATCATGATCATATTTGATATTAACACCATTTCTATATTCACTATTAATTTTATCTATAATTTTATCTGGAAAATAAAATTTTTTGTTATAACCTTTTTTTGCATTAAAATCAATTGTTTTTAAGCCTTGATAATTTATTTTAATTAAAAAAGTAGAACTATATTTAAAGTTTTTTCCTAGCGTTATATTATAATCTAATATTAATTTATTATCAGAAATTCTATAAACCTTTACGTTTAGATCTCCACTATATTTATTTTTTGAAAAAATTACTCCTATTTTTTTTGTTTTAAAATCTTTAAAATAATTATATTCTATTTTATATTTTTCGTTTACATTATCATTTAATTTAATTTTACTTGTTTTTGATATACGAGATATAAAATTAATTAATTCATCTCTTCCCAAAATAAAACTATCAGATACTGTTAATTGATAAGTACCAGTATTACTTTTTTCTAAACCTTCTAATAACATATATTCAGTAAATCTCTTTATTATATTATATTTGCCTCACATTTGTTATATTTATATATATAAAACAAAAAAAAATAAAGTAATAACTATATTATAATTATATAAATTATATAAATTATAAATTATTTATGGAGTAAAAAATGGAAGAATATAAAAATAAAGAAGTCAAAGCTAGAATAGTAGATATAAACACTCTTGTCCCATTAAGTATTATTATGGAAGTAGAAGAAAATGATAACAATAAAATAATTTCTGGATTATTTTTTCTTGATCAAATTAACAAAGAAATATTTGATATTAATGGTCCAGTAGAAAAAAATATGAAAGAAGCAATACTAGAATGGATAAGAATAAAAACACAAGAAGTTAAAAAACAAATGATGAGTCAATTATCATATGCAACACCAGAACAATTAGCTGCAATGGGAATAGATATAAATGATATGAATTTAAATGATAATTCTAAGAAAATAATTCTTCCACATTAATAAATATATAATATGCCATTAAATATTCCAATAATAATAGATTCTGAAAGTGATTCATATAGCAGTATATTACAACAACTTGTATATATAACCAATGAAAATGAATCAATATTTTATATAAGAAACCTAAATAATATAAAAATAACTACTAAAATAGATAGAATACTAATTACAATAGCTATATTAAAAAGAGGAGGATATATAAAAGATATATCATCTAATTATTCTGAATCGGATAGTGAAAACACTTATAGTTCTGTATTTCATTATTATCTTGACAAAAAGTTTAATATAAGAAATAATGAAGTATTTAATGCAGATTGGAATAGAAGCCAAAGCGGTCATTGGAGCTATATAATAAAATGACAAACGTATTTGTTGTTATATCGGCAGCTATACCAAAAGAAGAAAAACTCAATAGTCTTGCTATAAAAGTATCTTCTGTATGTACCAGATCATCTAAAGCCGAAGAAATAGCTAAAATAATAAAAACAACACACCCATCAGAAGAAATGGTATATGGAATAAATTGTAAAATAATAACATCTGTAATAGATGTTCCAATAACTGGAGATTTAGATAAAGATCAAGAATTAGTATATGTAATAATAACAGCTGCAATACCAACAAAGATTGGAAGCCATCCAATACAATTAAATGTTCATTCTGTCCATACTTCTCAAAACAGCGTAGAGCAAACTTTTAAAAAAATTCAATCAAAAGATTCTATTATAGTTAATGGAATAAACTGTGGACAACATGCATCAATTATACCAATAAAATTAAATAAATCATGAGTGAAAAAGTTTCTATAATTATAGTTCATCATGACGAACCAGAATATTTAAACATACTTTTGCAATCTATAAAAGTATGTTCTATAGAAAATGATTATATAATTAATGTAATAGACAATAATTCGAAAGAACAAAAATCTATAAACTTTATAAATAATTTAAAATCAAGAAAAGATATTAATATAATAGAAAATGATTCAGAAATTAGTTTTAGAGAATGTTTATATAAAGGAATAGAAGAATCAGAAGAATCTGATTATTTTGTTTTTTCTCATTCTGATAATGTAATATTAAACAAACAATGGTTAGATTATATGATAGGATTATTTATAGATAATAAAAAAATTGGAGCAATATGTGACAGTAAATTAATAGAGTTTACGGGTCCAAATTCTCAAACTAATAAAGGACCAAATTATAATTTTTTAATGACTCCAACCGAAATATTTAATGCTGTTGGAAAATTTAAATATAATAAATGCAATAATATAGGATTGTTTTTAGGATATCATTTTCAGCTTCAGGTTGTTGGTTTAGAAACAATAGGAGTATATAATGTTATTAATCACTATAGTTTAGGTTCAATTTCTCAAGAACAAAAAATAGAAGATATAAAATTATTTAATCAACAATTTGTAGACCATGTTTCTGAAAAATGAAAAAAATATTATTATTTATATATTTTATATTTGTATCTGAAACAAAACTTAAATATTGTTTTAAATGCCCATATTTTTCTTTAAATAAAGAATATAAATTTAAAAAATCATTTAAATATTTTAGATTAAAATATCTAAAATATTTATATTATAAATATTTTAATATATTAAAAGAAGGATATTGCGAAATTACAATAATAAATCCAGTATTTAAAGATCATATTAATATTATTACAAAAGGTTATGAAAAATGTATTATAAAAGATATAAAAAATGAAATTAAAGATGCTAGAAACATAAAAGATTTTGAAAAAAAAGATGAAAATGGATAAAAAAAATAATATAAAAAAAATATTTAACAATATATTTAATAAACCATATAAAGATTTTAATAATATACAAAGAAAATTTTTTACTATTTTAGATGAAATTACAGATGAAAAAATAATAGATTGTATATTTGAAATTTTTATATTATTTCAAGAAGTAAAAAATAATGAAAAATCAATTATAATTAAAGAACTTAAAAAAACATTAAAAGAGCGTGGAATCAATTTAGGGTAAAAATAAATCATTTTTCATTTGATCAAAAAATAATTTATCATTATATGCTTTAAGAGATAATTCCTTAACCTCATTTTTATCATAATCTTTAATACATGATTCAATAGCTCTTATGAAATCTTCGTTTCCTTTTTCAAATTCCCATAACTCATGAGTATAATTTCCAGACAATAACGCCGCATGATTTGAAAATGTTCTTGTAGATACTATTTTTGTTCCACATAATAAACTTTCAAATTGTGCCAATCCAGAACATTCATTATGAGTAACTACATATGCTACACATTTATTATAAGTTTTAATCATTTCATCTAAAGGCAATGATTTTTCTAAATTTATATCAACCCAATTTTCTGAATTATTTTGACTTATTATTTTAATTTCAGGATGATTTTCTTTTATTTTTGGAATACATTCATTTATTATTCTTTTTGCATTATATGGTTCTAAACTTATATCAAAATCCCAAATTGTATCTATGAATATATATTTTTCTTCTGTTTTTTCTGGAACCATATTTTTAAATTTATCATTAAAAAAACATGGTCCCCAATATCTATATGCTCTATCGTTCCACCAACCAGTATATTCTCTACTAGCAAAAGCTATTATATGAAATAAGTTTTCTAAATTAAATCCTAATTGTAATAACTTAGTTTGTTTATCATTATAAAAATAATATAAATCGGTATATAAAATCTTTTTTCCAATTCCTTCTAAATTAATCATAAAATTACACCAATTTATATCTATACTTTGTACCCATGGAAGAAATATAAAATTATAAGAATTTAATTTTATTCTATTAGAATCATTAGCGCAAATATCATATATATCAATTTTTTTATCTGGAAGATATTTGTTTAAAACTTCTTTTAAATAATATGTTTTAGAACTAGTATAATTTGGATCATCAAGATTTCCTATAATTATTATATCATATTTATCTACCGTATCTGTCATAATTTATTCCTTTTTTTTCTTAATTATAAATATATAATATTAAAGAATATTGATAAGGAAAATAAATGAATTTTTTAACATTTAAAGATTTTTATATAAATGAAAGAAAATTAGATTCTATATTGTTTCTTCTAAAAAAGAATATATCAGAAGATGTAAATGCAATATTAACATATTTTCAAGATAATGATGTAAATGATATGTCAATAAGCGATATACAAGAAAAAATAGGAATTTTTCAAAAAGTAATAAAAGACTATCATGAAGAAATAATTAAAAATATAAGTAATATAAAAATAAAAAATGAATACATGGTAATGTATGAAAATATAATAGAATCACTAGAACAATTTAATGAACCAACTAGTACAATAACAGAAAATATAAATGATCTAATAAATATATTAAATGATTTTTATACTTTTATTCAAACAAATTTATAATAAAAAAAGGCGGGAAAATTAATCCCCGCCTTAGCCTTATATTTTATATTGTTTTTAAGACCAAGCAGTAAATGAAATTGCAGTACTATGAAGAATCTCTAAAATACCAGTTTCTGTTAATATTAAAATACCAGCGGTTCCAGTATTAGCGTTTATTTCATAAAAACGACGAATATTATCTCCGGTATCATAATAAGCATTAGCTGTTGTTCCGTTAACAACGCCACGATTATAATAAATAATAGTAGATATTGTATCGGCCGCTTGGCCTCCGCTCCTAGTCCATGTTAACGTTCCAGTAGAGTTTCCAACAAATGTACCAGTTAATTCTGTTAATGCGCCGCCACATGTATCATCAGTAACAGAAACAGTTAATCCAGAAACAACAAATCCACCAATAAAATCTTTGTTTTCAGAATCATCGTGATATACAAATGTTCCCCAAGCAGTATAACCTTTATTTAATGTTAACAATTTTCCAAAAATAGGATTAGCAACATCAGCTTCTGTAGCTATTTTTCCATTATATTCTGGATACTTCTCAGTTAATGTAAATTGTCTATCAGCTCCACCACCACCATTTAGCGCGCCTGGAGCAAAACTTTCAACATCTGGAGAAGCAATTATTGAAGCTTTCATCATTCCTAAATAACGAGTATCTACTTGTCTTGCGATTGTATCTAAAGAAGTATCAAACCCAATACGTCTTAATCTAAGAGCATCATTTGGAACTTCTTGTACACCATTATTATCCACATCTCCATAACCAGCCACTATATTAGATGGATTTTTTCCTGGATCTCCCCATCTAAGACCAAGAGTTGGTTTCCAACCCTGAGATGGTCTAACCGCCATATTCTCTTCTTCTATTATAGCTGATGGCGCAGCGTTTAATATTACATTAGGATCAAGGTCTCCTATTCTTTGCAACAATACATTTTCTCCGGTTTGATATTTGCTTGTGTATCTTTCAAAATAATTAGATAGACCGCTTTTAGTAGCTCCAGCTTCAATAGTTACTGGTAATCCAAATTCATCTGTAACAATTAATTTTGCTCCAGTAAGATTTTTAAAACTAGCCATATATTTCCTCCTAAAAATTAATTATTGTAATAGTTTTTATACAAAAAAAATTACAACCTTTAGTATTATATATTATTATGGAAATAAATTTATTAAAAAATTTTATAATATGTAATTTATTTAATAAATCAAATAAGCTAAATTCATCGAAGTTAAATAAAAATTGGTTTATTAATAACAATTATATTGAATACTATAATGAAATAATTAATATTACATTGTTTTTAAATCATGATTGCAAATTATCAGAAAGAATTTATTGTATATTTAACAATATAAACAATAAAAAGTCTTGTAAAACATGTAAGAATGATGTTAAGTTTTTAGGATTACGTTATGGATATAGAAAATGTTGTAATGATTGTGTTCAAAAAAACATTCGAGAAAAAGCAATTAAAACATGTTTATATAAATATGGTGTAAATAATCCATGGAAATCTCAAGAAATTAAAAATAAAATTAAACAACATAATATTAAAAAATATGGTGTAGAATATTATTTTCAATCAAATGATTATAAAGAAAAGAACAAAAAAACATTAATTAAAAAATATGGCGTAAGTAATATTAATCAAGTAAAAGAAATTAGAGATAAAATAAAAAAAACAAGTTTATTAAAATATGGCGTAGACAATCCATCTAAAAAATTAGATTTATATTATTCTAAAGAAACAATTGATAAATTAAATGATATAGAATTTTTAAAAAAATTACATTATATAGAAAAAAAATCAATAAAAGAAATAGCAAAAGAAATAGGAATAGCACCAAGCACTATGAGATTATATTTTAAAAAATATAATATAAATATTAACAATCATTATAATTCATCTATATTTGAAAAAGAAATAATAGAATTTATTAATATTGATAATATAATACTTAATAACAATTCTATTATACCTCCATATGAATTAGATATATATTTGCCAGATTATAAACTAGCTATAGAGTTTGATGGGATTTACTGGCATAAAAATAAAAACAAAAATTACCATTTAAATAAAACAAATATGTGTAATCAAAAAGGAGTTGAATTATTTCATATATTTGAAAACGAATGGATTGAAAAAAAAGATATTTGGAAATCATTAATTAATTTAAAACTAAAAAGAAATAAAATAATATATTATAATGAATGTATTTTGAATAATATAAACGAAGATACAGCTAGAGATTTTATTAATAAAAATAATATTTTAAATTATATTAACAGTTCTATTAATTATGGTTTATTATATAATAACGAACTGGTTTGTATTATGTCTATGTTTGATAATAAAATTGTTAGATTATGTTATAAAAACTATTATTTTATTAAAGAGGGATATAACCATATATTTAATAATTGTTTTGATAAAAATATTTCAATATTATTAGATAAAAGATTTTGTATTAATGATATTATTAACGAGTTAAATCTTAAAGAGATCGAAATAATAGAACCAAAATTTAATAAATTATGGGATTGTGGTATTGGAATATTTAAACGATTTTATTAATTGATTTTTCTAATATACATCTTGCTGTTTTAAAATCTAATTTTCTTCTTCTAATTCCATTTTTATTATTATTTTTAAATGCCGCTAATAATAAATCAAAAGTTTCTTTTCTCCAATTTTCTAGAATATTATTAGATGTTTTTATCAATGTAGGTATTAAACTATTATCAATTTCTACATTTATTATTGTTAAAGATCTAGAAGATATATTTATATTATTTTTAATTTCATTTGGAAAACAAAATCTAATTCTATTATTTATTTCGCATCCATCTATAGCTCTAAGTCCTATATTTCCATTTTTATCATTAAACTTAATTTTTATTTTATTTTCACATGACATTTTAAATAAATTTAATTCTGATATTTTCATGATAAAATCATTATTTTTATATAATAATGTATCATTTTTTTTGGTTTTATCTAGACATATTATACAAACTGGATGTTGTGTATTTAAAAACGGGTTTTCTTCCAATATTGTTATGCTTTCTGTAAAATCTAAAAATTTATTAGAAAGAATAAATGTCTCTGGAACTATTGCGACTATTTTATCATGATATTCTAAACATTTAAATAAAGCTATTTGATATATGTCATTATAAGAATTATTATTAAAGTATTTAATCATATTATTTACATTTAATCTTTTGGCAATATTTTTTGCTAAAAAAGGAGGATTAGTTATTATTAATCTGTTTGTTTTTTCAATGTTTATCAAGCTATCATTTATTTTCCATTTAAATTTTTTATCTATATCATACCCTAATATGTTATTAATATTAAGTTCTTTTCGACATGTTTCCAACAAATCTCCATTTCCAGCAAATGGATCTAAAATTCCATTTATAGAGCTTTTTAATATAAAATTTTTAATATGATCTTTCAACCATATATTTTTTATTGTAAAAAATTGGCATAATGATTTGTTATACATGGTTTTAATTTAATTTTTTATAAAATTTCGCCAAAATATAATTTATATTCTATAATATATTTATGGAAGATTTAAAATTAAAACAATTAATAATAGATTTAATAAATAGGGGTTATTCACGTACCCAAATAGCAAAAAATTTACATATGAGAAACTCTAAATTAGAAAAAATATGTTTAGATAATAATATAAAATTACCAAAAAAACAATCTAGAACATTTATTATAGATACTATATCTGGAACATATAAAGTAAAGGGAATAGATGTTCCTTTTCATAATTCTTGTCAATTATATTATTTGATATATTATGACAGAGACGATAGTGTTTATAGAGTTTCTCAGTTTGGAGATACATATAAAGTAATAAAAAAAATCAATAATGACAATATTTATTATATAGAAAATATTGATAAAAAAAACAAAGCCACAATGTCTATGATATATGATGCCGTTAATAACAAAAAAATAATATTTTTTAATTCATATTTTAATAATAAATTTAATATAAAAATATAAAATTTCTATTTTAATCTCTTAAAAAATTATCTATAATATATTAATGAATGATGAAGTTAAAATAGACGATATAATAGACGATTTTGAAAAAAGGAATTATAAAAAAAAATTTAATTCAAAAAAAAAGGGAAGTCGTGGAGAGCTTAAAATATGTAAAATACTTTCAAATCATTTTCATAAAAATTTTAATAGAGTTCCTCATTCTGGTGCATTTGGAACAACTCATTCTTTAGAACAAAATGCGAGAAATGTTTTGTCTGGGGACATAATTTGTCCAGAAAATTTTTTATTTACAATTGAAGCGAAATCGGGATATAATATAGATTTATTTAATATATTTAATTTTAAAAATAATTGGGATAAAAAGCTTGTTATGGAATTTATTAATCAATCTATAGTTGCAGCGGACAGGTGTAAATCTATTCCAATGGTAATTTATAATAAAGATAGAAGACCATGTGTTGCTATTGTTCCAATATCTGGTTATAAAGAATCAGAAGTAATAATTAATAATTTATATAAATTTTCTAAGTATATGATATTAAATTATAAATTATTAAATTATTTATGGGATTCGTGGATTATTGTTAATTTAGAAGAATTTTTAAGCATTATTCCAGAACAATTCTTTTATAAAGCGAAATAATTTTTAATATTATTGTTTGTTTATGCCAATAAAAATAGAATCATTAGATTATTTTCTTAAATGGCAAAAAGATAAAAACATAATTGTTTTTTCTTTTGAGTCTAAAAGTTTTAATTACTTAGAAGATGTTGTAGATGAAATATCATTTTATTCTCCTGGAAGCGATCAATTTCTAATAAAATGCCCTATTATAAAAAAAGACAACCAAATTTTTTTAAGAATTATTAGAAAATGTTTATTTGAAATGAATAAAAAGATATTAATTTCAGATAGAGTAAAAGAATTTTTAAATTTTATTCCTGGAAAATTTATTAATGTATCTGAAATTTATGATTTAACATTATTAAATTCTATAAATGGAATTATTTATAAAAGAAATAAAGAAAATTTAAAATCTTTATTAATAGATTTTAAAAAAATTATAAAATCTATTTCACAAAAACAATTAGATTTTTATTTAGAGATTTTAGAAAATCTTATATTATGTTATTCTGAAATTGAAAAACATGGTTTAATTTCAAATAACGGTTGTAAATTATATTCTTATTATGATTTATGTGGGTCTGTTACTGGAAGATTAACTAATAGTTCTTTTGATAGTAATAAATTCATTAATCCTCTGAATTTACCAAAAGATATGAGAAATATAATTAAAAGTAAAGAAAATCACAATTTAATAATATCAGATTATAACGCAATGGAAATGAGAATATTATCTTATATTTCTCAAGATGAAAATCTGATCAGTATATTTGATTCTGGTAAAGATGTATATACACTAATAGCAAAAGATTTATTTAATATTATTGACATTGATTATAAGAAACGACAAGAAGTAAAAGATTTGTGTTTTCATATTATTTATGGAGGAACAGAATACGGTTTATCTAAACAAAACAATTATGAATTATCTTATTCTAAAAATTTAATAGATAATTTTTTTAATATGTTTCCAAAAGTTAAAAAATTTATTGATAACATTCATTTAGATATAATTTCTAAATCTTATTGTGAAAACTTATTTGGTAGGAAAAGAATTTTTAATAATATAAATAAAAATAATCTAAGGTTGATTTTGAGACAAGGTCAAAATTTTCTTATACAAAGCTGTGCAAATGACATATGTATGTCTGCATTATTAGAATTAAATAAAGAATTAGATGACGATTCTCATATAATAATTCATGTTCATGATTCAATAGTTGTAGATAGCCCAATAGAAAAGACAAAGAAAAATATAGAATTAATTAAAAATATTATGACAAATCCAAATAAAATTAAGAAATTTGGAATAAATAATATAAAGCTAAATTCAAATATAAAGATTTCTACTGTTTGGGAGTAAATATGGAAATTGTAACTGAATTTAATATTGGAGATATAGTATATATTTTAGAAGATGCAAACAAAGGAAATCTTGTCCCAGTTATCATAGAAAAAATAATATTAAGCGTCGAACGAGAAAATCTTATTATTACAAGTTATCAAGTTAGTAGCACTAATAAATTTCATAATACTGTGTTTTATGAAAATCAATTAACAACATTTGAAAACGCAAAAGTAATAGTAAACACAAAAATTAATGAAGAAATTAAAGAATTAGAGCGAAAAAAAATATAATTATAATATTCAAATATAATTTTCTTAAAATGGAGGAAAAATGTTTGATTATTCCGAACCAGATAAATCTTTGTATATTCAAAAAAGATTTCCTATATCAGATAAAGAATATAAAAAGCTAGAAGAAAAGTACGGAAAATTATGTTGGTATGCTGCTTCTCAACTTATGTTAAGTAATAAAAAGTCTTATGAGGATTTACAAGATTATCATTCAGAAATTTCAATAGGAATGTTTAGAGCTGCTTCTTATTATAAAAGACAAACTTTTATAGAAAATGTATTTAATTTTTTTAGCAACAGCGATATATTACAAAATGATGATTTAATTAAGTTTAATAAATTAAAAAAAAAGTGGGAAAAAAAATCTTCTTTTTTAGAACCAGATGAAGATAGTTTAATTGATATATTAGAAAAATACAAAAATTATTGCCCAAATGCTCCAAATTATAATTCACCTTTGAAATTTGATAATAAATTCAATATATATTGTAAAGCGATAATTTGGAATACTTCAAAATCTTTAGGTCAACATATTTCAAAAGAAAATAAACATAAAAATAGAGAAATCTCATTAGACGAATGGAAATTTCTAGAAGGAGGAGATTTCGTTAGTAATTCTGAAAATAATATTTCTTATACTCCAAATAATTGTTCTTATGATTTTGAATATATAAGAAATAAAATAAATGATCAAAAAACAATTGATGCATTTGATATAATTACAGATTCATGTAATTATGATAGTATATTTAAAAAAAGTAAAAAATGTAAAAACAATAATATTAAAATGAATGTTATAAGAAAATCAACTAAAATGTCATATCCAACCATCAAGAAAAAAATTAAAGATATAAAAAAAATAATAAAAGAAGAGTTTAAAGACTAAAAATGTCTTTTGATATATCAAAAATAGAAAATTCTATATTAGAAGAAGAAGATTTATTTGATGATAATAAATCAGATAAATTTAATCTTACTATAGATTTGCAAAGAGATTTATTAAATTTAATTCTTACCGATAGAAATTTTTTAATTAACTCTTTGAGTTTAGTAAAACAAGAATATTTCGAAGACATAGTTCATAGAATAATATGTCAAAAGTGTTTTGAATATTTTGAAAAATATAATTCTCCAATAACATTAGATTTATTAATACAAGAAATAAAATCAAAATATTCAAATCACATACAATTACCAAGAATATTAACTGAAATAGATATTATATCAGAGAGAACTGAAAATGCATATAAAGAAAAATCGTATTTAGAAAAAGAAGCATTAAGTTTTGCTAAACAACAAGCTGTTAAATTGGCGATATTAAAATCAGTTGAATTATTAGATCAAGGAAAATTTGATGAAATAGAAAAAAATATAAAAGAAGCCTTATTGGTTGCTCCAGAACAATCATTTGGAACCGATATATTTAAAGATATTAAAAAAGTGTATCAAAGATTAATGGCTGAATATGAAGGAGAAAAATTTACTACTGGATGGCCAACTATAGACAAAGAATTATGTGGTGGTATGGGTAAAAAAGAAATTGGAATGATATTCTCAAATTCCGGAGTTGGAAAATCGTTATGGTTATGTAAAGTTGCTGCTGAAAATTTAATAAGAGGTAAAAAAGTATTATATATATCATGCGAAATGTCTGAAGAAAGAATAGCAATGAGAATACACTCTATGTTATCTCTAATACCAATAGATGATATAATAACTAATATACCAGAATTAGAAAGAAAAATGCAAATAATAGAAAGTAAAGTATCCGGTTTACTAAAAATAAAAGAATTTCCGGCTGGAGAAGGAACAATAAATGATTTTAGAGCATATACAAACAAACTTTATAATCATACAGGATTTCAGCCAGATTTAATATTATTAGATTATATAGATGAAGTAAAATGTAGTAATTCTAGATTAAATACTTATGAAGGTCAATATCATACTACAAGAGAATTTAGAGGATGGATGCAAGCTGAAAACTTATGCGGAATGACGGCTACTCAGGCAAATAGAATAGGAAGACAAGTCAGAACTATAACTGAAGGAGAAATAGGAGATTCTTATGCTAAAATTAGAGTAGTAGATTGTTTATGGTCATTAAATGAAACAGATGAAGAAAAGAACAAATATTTATCTAGATTATTTGTTGTAAAACATAGAAATGGTAAAAGTAAATTTACTGTATGGGTTAAAAGAGATCCAGATACATTAAGAATGAAAGAAATAGATGAAACAGAATATGAAAGTATATTAGGATCTTCTCCTCCAGTTTCTGTATGTGGAGAAGATGAAATTTAAGTTAAAATTTTTAATAAACATTTTCTTTTTTATAATTAAAGGAGAATAAAATGCCAAAAACAATAAAACACGTAGAACCATTTATGTTATGTAAACCTATTTCTTTTCAACAAAAAGTTGGAGAGATAATAATTCCAGGAACAGAAAATAAAAAATGTGCTTTAAAAAAAGTAATAAAAGCATCTTCTACAGCAAACTCAAGAGGAATAAATGAAGGAGATATAATAGTAACCAAACAATCATTATATCTATCAATGCCAGTACAGCTCACAGAAAATGATGAATTTCCATTTGAAACAAAAGATATTGAAACAATTGAGCTTATAGATCCAGCACAAGTTATAGCAAAATATTCTGATTAAAAGAGGTTATATATGCAAAAGATACCTGAAATGAGTATTTCTATTAATGTTAATGAAAACGATAAATTTTCAAGAAATATAAGTGATGATTTACTAATCAGTACTGAAAATTTAGATGAATGTTTAGAAAAACAAGCAGCTTTATATGCTTATTATTGTATGAAACATCAACAGTTATGTTCAATGAAAGATAGATTAGATTTTGAATATGATAAAATTTATAACCAGGCTATGCAAATAGCAAGAAGATCATTAATGGAAAGTGGATCTAGAGTTACAGATAAACAAATACACTCTGTTGTTTCATGTGATGAAAATGTTTTAGCTGCTAAAGAAAAATATTTAGACATAAGCGCAAAAAAAGATCAGTTATATGCTTTAGTTAAAGCATTAGAACAAAAAAAAGATATGATTTATTCCATAGTAACAAGAAGAAAATATGAAATAGATGCTATTAGAGGTAGTAGTATTTTTTTAAGTAAAATTCCTAAATCTGGCATAGAAGATGAATAAAAATATACAAAAAAAAATAGCAAGATCAGATATTATTTCATTTATAGAATCTTTACCAGAAAATTATCCTGTTCAATTAAAATCTGATACTTGTATTCAATTAAAACCATCTCAAATAATAGAAAATATAGAAAATAAAACAAAAATAGGAAAATCATATTATATTCAAATAGGAAAATATTTACAATCAAAAAGAGAAGTTAAAAAGGAAATAAATAAAAATTTAACAACTATAATTTAAGGAAATTAAAATGGGATATTTGTTAAAGATATTTTATCATCCTAAAATAGATGATAAAGAATTTAAATTCGATACAGATATTAAAAAAGAAAAAACATATAAAATTGGTAAAAAAGAAGAAAATATTGAAGCTTCTAAGTTAGCTTCTGTAATAATGCAACAATTATCTAGAAGAGATATTTTAGTATGTGATATTGAAGTAGAACAATTTGTTAAAAAAACAATTAAAGTAAGAGAAACAAAAAATGGAATAATAATAGGAAATGAAAAATTTACTTTCAACGATTCATTATTACAGGAAAATAAAAATATAGAAATAGAAGATTTAGATAAAAATATGAATGTAATACAAAATAATAATTTATTTATTCCAAACAATATAAAAGAAGATTTTATTAAAGAAGAATATTTCGAACCTGATCCATTACAAATTCATTTAAAAGATAAATTTAAATTAAGTGGTTTAACTATTGGGAAAAAATACAAAATAGTTAAAGAAATAGGGCCTTCAAAAGACATGATAACTCATTATATGATAATCAATGATTTTAATAAAACATTAAGTGTTCCAATTTCTAATTTTTCTGCAGTTCCTTACGTAGAACAAAAAGAAGAAGAGTCTATAAGTACAGATATAGAACTTGGTTATCCTGGAGAAGTTAAAGGTTCAATGATAGACCTTAGACCTGGTCTAAATCAAAGGAAAATAACATAAATGAAAAAAAACGAGAAAATAAACAAAAAAAAAGAAGCGATAAGAAATAAAAAAAATAAAATAAAAATACTAAAAAAAAAAAAAGCCAACAGAATCATTAAAAAAAATGAAAAAGAAGAACAATATTTAGAAAAAAAAAGAATACAATTTGAAGGAACCAACTTGGACAAACAGTATATATCAAAAAAGTTTCCAAGACCTAACGAACAATGTTATTGCGGAAGTGGTAAAAAATTTAAAAAATGTCACATGAAAATTTTATATGATGAATTTATAAAAACTATGGATAAAGAATAATATATTTTTAATTTTTAATATATATTATTTAGGTCTTTTTTAAAGACCTAAACAATAAAGTACATTAGTACTAACTGGAGGAACTGTTATGGACACAAGCACTATTAACGTTGCTGTTCTAAGAGCTAAACTGGAAGAACTTAAAACTGGTAAAAAAACTGAAAACAATGAATTTCTTGCAAAATTTTATAACCCACCTTATTTTGATTCAAATTATCAACAAAGATCAGTTATAAGAATACTTCCTGGAATTGTAAATGAAAATGGAGAAACGTTACCTTTTTTTACCGAAACATCTCTTCATAAAGTCTCTGGTAAAAACATTCATTGTATTAGAAAATCTGGAAAAGTATGTCCTATATGTGAATTCATCAAACCAATGTGGGATTCAAATATAGACACAGCCAGACAATTAAAAGCGAGAAAAAGATTTTATATGAATGTAATTGCTAGAGAAAGAATCACTAAAAACTTTGAAACTGGAAAAGAAGAAATTAAACAAAATGATGGACCTCTAATCTATAGCTGTGGAATAAAAATATTCCAAAAAATACTAGGACAAATGCTAGAAGTAGTTGAAGAAACTGGAGTCGATATTACAGACTTAAAAAATGGATTTGATTTTAGAATCAAAAAAGAAATGCAAACATCTGGATATCCTAGTTATGATGAATCAAAAGTTTCTAGAACACCATCTCCTGCTGGAACTGATGAAGAAATAGACAATTGGATCAAAAACCTTCATGATCTTAATAGTCTAATTAAATATTCAACATATGAAGAGTTACTAAAAGAAGTTGAAATATTAAAAAGTTCCAAAGAATACGATATTAATGCTAATAAAAAACAACCCGATAAGACAAATCCAGTTCAGGAACTAGAAAGTGATTATGAAGATGATGATAAAGAACTAGAAGCTGAATTAGAAAAAATCAGAAAAGGAATTAGATAATTTGAAAACAACCAATCCTACAGGTGAAAATAAATTCACCTGTAGGATGAATTTTTTATTAGGAGAGTTTAATGGGTAAAAAAAATAAAAGTAATGAAACTGAAAAAGAAAATAAAAATTTGTCAAATATGCAAATTATTGAAGATATATGCAAAAACATAGAAAATGCAGAAGTACTTGATTCTGATGATGTTGCTAATATTAGATTTGTAAGTACTGGAAATCTTGCAATGGATTTTGTAAGTTCTGGTAAATTCTGGGGTGGAGGAATACCTTTAGGAAGAATAACAGAAATATATGGAGAATCATCTACAGGAAAAACCGTAATAGGAACTCATATATTACAAAATATACAAAAAATTGGCGGAATAGGAGTATTAATAGACAGCGAATCAGCATATTCGGTTCCATTTGCAAAAAATCTTGGAATTGATACTCAACAATTAATATATTTACAACCAGATTGTTTAGAAGATTGTTTTATAAAAATTAAAAAAATAATAAATTATATAAGATCCAACAGCACAGACATGAGACCAGTAGCTATTGTATATGATTCAATAGCAGCATCTCCGTCAAGAAAAGAAATAGAAAAAATGAAAAACGAATCAGACCTTGGATCGTTAATGGGCCACAGAGCATTAGTATGTTCTGATTACTTGAGAAATATGGTTCAATTAATAAAAAAACAACAAGTTGCTATAATAATTATAAATCAAGTAAGAAGTAAAATAGGGGTTATGTTTGGAGATAAGGATACTACCGCTGGGGGAGGAAGGTCGCTAGCTTATTATGCGGCTATAAGAAATCGTTGTATGGGAACAAAGAAAATATTAGATAGTAGAAAAATACCTATTGGTGTATTTATGAAAATAAAGAACACAAAAAATAAAATCTCTAATCCATTTAGAGAAACAGAAAATATAGAATTGATATTTGATAAGGGTATTAATCCATTATCTGGATTATTAAGTTTATTAGAAATAGAAGGAAAAGTAAAAAGATCTGGAGCTTGGTATCAATTAGATAATGGAAATAAGTTTCAGGAAAAAGGATTTAAAGATATTTTAATTAATAATCCAGAATTAATTGATGCTAAAAAATCAGAAGATATAGTTAAATTTCTAGAAATTAATAGTCAGTCATTAAATTATTTAGATGATAAAGAAATTATATTAGAAGATATAGAAATTTCAGAAGATGTATGATTGGATAAGAGAAAACTTATTTAATAAAAATGGTAATATTAAATGGAATTATGCCAGTATTATTAAAAATACTGGCGCAATTGATTTTATATTAGAAAAAACATCATTTTTAGATTTTGATTTAAAGTTATTAGAAAGAATATATTGTATTTATAATGATATTAAATACAAAAAAGTATGTAAAATTTGTAAATCAAATGTAAGATTTATAAATTTTTCATCAGGATATTCTAATTATTGTTCTAATAAATGTATTAATTCCGACAATGATGTTAAAATAAAAATTTCTAATTCTATCAAAAAAAATAATATTAGAAAATACGGAGTAGAAAATGTTTATCAAAATGAAAAAATTAAAAATAAAATAAAACATAATAATCTAATTAAATATGGTGTTGATAATGTGTTTAAATCTAGTGTTATAAAAGAAAAAATCAAAAATGTTATTATAAAAAAATATGGAGTAGACCATATATCTAAATCTGATTATTTTAAAGATAAATTAAAAAATATATCTCAAAATAAATATGGAACAAATTATTTTTTACAAGCTGACGAAATAAAAGAAAAAATTAAACAAACAAATTTAAAAAGATATAATGTTAATTATATTCTAGAATTAAAAGATAAAAAAGAACAAGGAATGTTAAATAAATTTGGAGTAAAAAATATTTCTCAATTACATATATCGAAAAACTCATTAGAGTGTTTATTAAATAAAAACTGGATGATAGAAAAATATAAACATAGTTCTGTTAATGAAATAGCATTAGAATTAAACGTAGATAAAAGAACTGTTATTAATTATTTAAGTAAATATAATATAATTAAATATCGTTCTTACAAATCATTAGCCGAAAAAGAAATAATTGATTTTATAGGTAAAAATATTAAAATAACAATAAATTCTAGAAAAATAATATCTCCATATGAATTAGATATTTATATTCCTGATTATAATTTAGCTATAGAATTTAATGGATTGTATTATCATTCAAGGTATGATAAAGATTATCATTTAAATAAAACTAAATTATGTTTTAATAAAGGAATTAAACTATTACATATATTTGAAAATGAATGGATTAATAAAACAAATGTATGGAAATCTATTATAAATTATTATTTAAATAGAAATACATTTATAGATTTTAAAAACTGTACTACTAATAATGTTAATGATATAGAAAGTTTTGTTTTTAATAATTCTTTAAAAGAATGTATTAATGGATATAATTTAGGTTTATTTTATAACAATGATTTAATAGCATTAATGATTTGTAATAATAAAGAATTAAGATTATATATAAAAAACTATTTTAACATAAATTTTAATGATTTTTTTAATTATTTTATTAATTATTATAATATAAAATGTTTAAATATGATTTTAGATAGAAGATATGAATATTATAAATACAATGGTTTTAAATTAAAGAAATATACTAAATGTAATTGTTATTATTATAAATTGCCTGATATAACTTTATTTAATAATAAAATAAATGGTTATGAAAGAATATATGATTGTGGAAATATTATATATGAATGGAAAAAATGATAAACAATTTAAGCGAATAACACTATATTTTTATAATAAATTAAGTTTAAATAATTTTAGGAGAAAATATTATGTTTGAAAAAGAATTATCTCAATTATCTGATAAAGAATGGTTAGAAAAAAATTATATAAAGGAAAAAAAATCTTCTAGAGAAATTTCTAAAGAATTAGGTATTTCTCATTCTATTGTTGCTAATTATTTACATAAATATAATATAATAAATAATAATTGTTTTGTATCTATTTGTGAAAATGAAATAATAGATTTTATAGGTAAAAATATAAAATTAGATATTAATACAAGTTCTGTTATATCTCCATATAATTTAAATGTTTATATTGAAGATTATAATTTAGCTATAGAATTTGATGGACTAATTGAACATTCATATAATGAAATGGAATTAAAAACAGAAAAAGAGTTTCATTTATATAAAACAAAACTATGTGCCGAAAAAGGAATTCAACTCCTTCACATATTTGAAAATGAATGGGTTGATCCATACAAACAAGATATTTGGAAATCTATGATTAATACCAAACTAAATAGAAATAAAATAATATATGCAAGAGAATGTAAGGTTCAAGATGTTTCTGATAGTAAATTAATAAAAAATTTTATAAAAGAAAATCATTTACAAGGATTTATTGGAAGTAAAATAAAAATAGGATTATTTTTTAAAGATGAACTTGTAAGTATTATGACGTTTAGTAAACCTAGATATAATAAGAAATATGAATTAGAAATTACTAGATATTGTAATAAAAAGTATACTAATGTTGTAGGTGGTCCTAGTAAAATATTTAATTATCTATTGTCCAATTATAACCCCAAATCAATTATAACATATGCTGATAAAAGATATTCTAGTGGAAATTTATATAACAAATTAGGTTTTACGTCTTTAGGTAGTAGTTATTGTAATTATTATTATTTTTTGCCAGAAGAATTAAAACTATATCCAAGAATAAAATTTCAAAAACATAAATTGCAAAATGTATTAAAAAACTTTGATAAAACATTGTCTGAATCACTAAATGTATTTAATAATGGATATAGAAGAATATGGGATTGTGGAAACTTAATTTATGAATGGAAAAAAGATGAAACTAAAAGCAATTAGTATTAAACAACCATGGATTGATTTAATTATTAATGGTAAAAAAACAATAGAAACTAGGAAATGGAAAACTTCTTATAGAGGTCCTCTTTTATTAGTTTCTAGTAAAAAACCACAAATTGGACTTGCAGGATATGCACTAGGAATAGCTGATTTAATAAATTGTAAAAAAATGGTAAAAGATGATGAAATTATGTCATGTTGTAAATTGTATCCAAAAGCAAACTCATGGTTTTTAAAAAATATAAAAAAAATAAAGCCGTTTAAAGTAAACGGCAAACTTGGAATATATGAAATTGAAGTAGATAAAATAGAAATTATTAATTAAAGTCGTGGTATATAATAATGTGCACCTGTTTCGCCTGCAGGATATCTTTCACCTTGATTTTCTTGTCCGGTTTGGTTTGCTGTAGCTTGAGTTGGAACCGCTTCATTTTGATCCGGTTTGTTTTCAGTTATAATTCCTGATAGTTTTATTTCCACATTACGACCATCTGGAAGTACTATTGATCCAAAATCAATATCTTTAAACTGATTAAATTTTCCTGTTGTAAATGCATTTTTAATGGCAGTATTAATATAATTAGTTATAGCATTTATTACCATTTTAGATGTAGTAAAAGGTTTGTCTTTTTCTTTTCCTTGTAAATAAGAACTTTTAAATGCCTGACTGGCATTTTTGGCTCCTCTAAACATACCGCCAGCCGCTTTTGCAATTCCTTTTCCTACTACTCCAGCTGCAGCCCCAATTCCTTTAGCTACATTTCCAAGAAATCCTTCAGAATATAATTTAATTGATTTAATAGAGTCATATGAAAGAAATTCATTAGCATTATATTCCATGATTTCCATAATTGGATAACTACTTTCAGCAAGAATCACAGAATCTTTATAATTTACATTAAATAATAATCCACAAACTTCTACCAAAATTGGATTTCCACCAAAATAAGAAATTCTTATTTTATCTTCATAAGGATCAAAACTTTCTTTAAATATTTTCATATATAATCTCCTAATTTATTTATTATCAATATTATCATTAATTATTTTTTTCTTAGTTATATCTATATCTTCTTCTAAAATAGGAAAAACAGATATTCCTTCTCCGGTTTCTGTATATTCAGTAATAATCATTTTTTTATTTTCATCTATATAGTCTAATTTTTCCATAAATATTCTCCTTAATTATATATTTATTAATATTTATTAATTTTTATTTAAAATTTTTTAATTATTTAAATTTATACTATCATTTTTTAATTTTAATATATAATTTAAAACAGTTTCTTTATCATTTTCAATATAATATTGATTCCAATCTTTATAATTATTAGGAGGTTCAATTTTTATACATTTAATTTTATTTTTATTTAAATTATTTATCGCATTAAAAGTTCCAATTCTACCACAACTATCATTATCAAATCCTATTATAACATTTTTAAATTGTTTTAGATATTCTATATAGTAATTAGATAAAAATGATCCTTGTACTGAACATGAATTTAAACCAATATCTATTAATGAAATAACATCTAATATTCCTTCAGTAACAATAATTTCATTATATTCTTTAATATTTCCTGAAAATATTGTTTCTTCTAATTTTATAAAACTATATTCAATAATTTCTGATATATTTATGTATCTACGTTCATGATTTAAAAACGATCTAGCGGTCCAATATATTAAATTATTATTATTATAAATTGGTATTATTATTCTTCCATAACATATTCCTTTGTCACAATATCCAATTTTCCATTTTATAGGATCAATTTTTCTTTTTATACAATATTCTAATTCTTTTAAGTTAAACTCATCTTTTGAATCTATAGTTATAAATTTAAACGAATGTGGAAATTCAACTATATATTTTTTTTCCATATCAAGTTAATTATTAATTATTCTTAAAAATTTTTAATTTTATTTGATCTAAAAATATATTATTTTGATTATTTTTTGATTCTAATATATAATTTAAAACATCTTCTTTTCCATTTTCAATATAATATTGATTCCAGTCCTTATAATTATTTTTAGGTTTAATATATATACATTTAATTCCATTGCTATTTAAAATATTTATTGCATTAAAAGCCGCTTCTTTTCCTGAATTATCATTATCAAATCCTATAATAACATTTTTAAATTGTCTTAAATATTCTATATGATAATCAGATAATGATTTTCCTTGTATTGAACATGAATTAATTCCAATATCTATTAATGAGATAGCATCTAGTATTCCTTCTACTACAATAATTTCATCATATTTTTTTATATTTCCAGTAAACATTATTTCTTCTTTTTTTATAGAATTAAATTCATTTATTGGTGGATTTAAATATTTAGGTTCATGGTTTAAGAATGTTCTAGCTGTCCAGTACAATAATTCATTATTACTATAAAATGGTATTATTATTCTTCCACAATATGTTCCTTTATCACAATATCCAATTTTCCATTTCATAGGATCAATTTTTCTTTTTATACAATATTTTAATGCTTTTAAATTGAATTTATTTTTAGATTCTATTGTTATTGGTTGAAATGAATATGGTAATTCGATATGTTTTTTTATTGTTTTATTTTCTTTTTCTATTTTATATTTTTTTAATAACTCAATTTTAGTTTCAAAATCTTCTATTGTATTTATTTTTGTTTTATATACTAAATCTATTGATTCTTGTTTTGAACATTTATTAATAATTTGAACTAATTTCCAAATAGGACCAGATTCATCTGATTTCCAACAATGATAACATTTTTTTGATGGAGATATTGATAATTTAAATTTTTTATCTGGTTTAAAAGGACTATTAACAAGATAATTCCCTTTATATTTTTTATAAGAATGAAAATTTAATAATATCCAATTTTCTAATTTATTTATATCAATAATCATATTTAAATATTAATATTTAATTTATTTTCGCTTATTTTTACTATAATTATTAAAGAAGAAAGGAGTTTTTTTTTGATAATTAATAATATTTCACATAGTAGGATAGAATTATTTAAACAATGTCAATATAAATATAGATTATTATACCATGATAAAATAAAATCACCACTTCCAGAAGAACAACATTTTGTATTTGGAAAATTTATTCATAAAATGCTAGAACTTATTGTAAAAGATAAGCTAACAAATGAAATTGCTATAAATAAATCATTAGAAATGTTTTCAAATTTGGATAGATCTTACTTAGAAAAACTTCCTAACATTATTAGACATTTTGACTATTTTCAGAAACAAATTTATAATGAAGATTTTTTAAAAGAAACAACAGAAGAGACATTTGAATTGCCAGTATTTGATGGAGAATTTGTATTTAAAGGTGTTATAGATAGAAAAATATTTTATAAAAACGGAAAAGTATTAATTATTGATTATAAAACAAGCCAAAAGAAAAATCAAATAAAAAAAGAATTGGCCAATCAAAATCCTCAACTTATTATTTATACTTGGGCATCAAATCTAACAGAAAAAATAGATATAGATAATATACATAGTATGTTGTTTTATCTTAATAGTGGAAATACAATATTTGCAAATCCAAATAAAAAAACAATAGAATTATGTATAAATGATATATGTAAAACAGCTATGGAAATTAAAAATTTAATACCAGAATTAGCAAAACCAAATCCTGGACCTTTATGTAATTACTGTGAATATAGAACTATTTGTAAATATTTTAAATTTTAAAAGAGGTAAAATATGCTATCAAGTTATTTAGATACTGATTTAGATGATATAAATAGATATTATAGATATAAAATGATAAATATCATAACTGTTCCTACAATATATAGTCCAGTCGATGTTTCGATTGTTCCAAAATTATTTTCAGGTATATTCTTAAGAGCAACTGAAGTAGGAATATGGATATTGTCAACAAACGAGAATAAAAATAAACGAAATTTTTTCTATCATGATAAAATAATAAAAATAGAAGAAGTTGATTTTATAGATATAAATTCATTAGAAAAAAATCAAAAAGAAATAATAGAATCTAACATAAAAACATATGAAGATAATAGACAAAAAGAAATAAAAGAAATACAAAAAAATATAACTAATTCTCCAGATGTTATAGATCCAACTGATTATAATAAAGTTAATGAAATGATTAATAAAGTATCTCAAATGGTTTTAGAAAAAAAGAAAAAAGATGAGGAAAATTTTTTAAGTAGATAGTTTTAATTGTTTTATATATTCTACAAGACCTATTCCTAAAAATTTATCTAATATAGCGATAATTAAACTAATTATAATAAAAATTAATGATTTATATAAAATTTGCTTATATTTTCTTTCTTCATCTTTTACTTCTTTAATATGATTTTCAATTTTAGTATTTAATTCTTCTCTAATTTCTTTTATTTGAATATTTATTTCTTTTCTAAAATCTTCACATTTTAAACTCATTTCATTTAATTTTTTATCTATTTGTTCTATTAGAATTTTGCAATATGATGATTGTTTTAAAATAAGACTTTCTGCTCTTTGATCTATTATTGAAGACATATTTAGTTTTAATTCGTTAATAGCATTCTTTATATTTTCTATGCTATCGTCTTCTTTAAGATCCTTTTTAAAAAGTTCAAATAAATGGTCTAATTTATCATTTATTATACCAATTTGTTTCTTATCTAGCATAATAAATATATATATTTAATTTATCTTACAATTTCTACTATTTTTTTTGCTAGATTCCAATTTAATCTCTTTGCATCAGGAAGTTCTAATTCTTTAGATATATCTGATTGTAATTGTTCTATATTTCCTTCTACAATATGTGCCTGATTAACGTTTTTCATAATCTCACAAAACTGAGAACCTATGAGATTATAATAATTTTGTAAAGTACTTACATGCCTAGATAATATAACAACATGTTCATCTGATAATTTATATTGATTTTGATTAATTGAATCATCTACTTTTTGATTAGATTCTACATTCATTTCTTTTTCTTCCATATTTTTCTCCTTTTTACTTGCTATCAGGCATCTTTTTTAAACTCATTAAACAATTATCATATTCCTGAAAAACAGAATTTGTAAATTCTATTTGAAGTTGTATAAAATCATCTTGTTCTGACTCTAAAACTTTAAAATCAAAAGATCTTCCTCTTTTACATAAAACCTCATATCCTCTCATTTTACAAAAAGCAGATACACCCAAATCATTTACAGTCATAGTTACATAATTTTCTTTATCATTTTTCCTTTCAATCATTCCTTCTCCTTTATCTACTTTAATATTAATAATATAAAAAATATAGAATAAATATATACAATATTTTAAAATATTTTATAATTATTAAAATTAATAATAATCTACTTATCTTGATGAGCCTCCGCTGCAACCAAAGCTCCATTTGCAACCGCATATAAAGGATCTGACGCAGCTCTTATTTCTCTTACTTCTATTGGAAACGTATTTTTGTTAAATGTTTTAATAAAAAAATCAACAAATCCTTTTGCAGTAGAGGTTCCACCTGCAACAACTATATCAATTGGTTTTCCTGGATTTGCTTTTGTCCCAGCTTTAATAATTCCTTCTCTTATACCCTTTAATGAATTTTCTATCATGATCTCATAATGATATTGAATTGCTCTTTCTATTGAATTTTGTGGATCTTTTGATAAATCAATTTTTTCTTTCTCAGAATTAATATATGCCGATGTTTCTCCACAAGATTGAGCAGCCGAATCATCTACATAATCTCCAGCATTAGTTAAAGAAAATTGTACTACTGGAACAGAATATAATGAAAAACATGTATTTACCATTCCTGCTCCAAAACTTATTGCAATACCAGTATATTGTTGTTCTGCCAATTCTGACATTATTATACAAAGAGCTTCATTTATAGGAAATGCTTTAATTGTTTTATTATCTATTATATATTTATCTAATATTGATTGTATTACTTTTGTATGATATTGAACATTTGTTTTAGTATTAATAGCATCTGCTGGTATTGAATAATAAACTATTGTATTATCTGCTTCAAGTTTTCCTATCATCGATCTTATCATTACGGCCAATATGTTAAAAGCATCTTTTTCATTTATAGAAAGTATTCCATTTTTCATAGGTCTTTGAAATTCTTTTCCCATTGACAAAGCTAAATCTATTGCATTTTTTCCAAGAACATATATAAATCCTCCAACCTCTATCATTGGAGCCCCTGCTTTTTTTAACATATTTACCATAAAATTGTTTTCTATTGGTATTGTAAAAAATGCATTTATTTCTCTTTTTATTTCAACTTTATTATCCTCGTTTCTTTTAGCAAGACACAAATTATAAGTTCCAACATCGATTCCATATGTTTTTATAGACATTTATAACTCCATTTAAAATTTTTCATATATATTATAAAAGAAAAAGAATAAATTTTATTATATTATATATTATTTAAAATGAAAAAATTATTATTAATTTCCAAAATTATCTAGTAACGGTAAATTTGTGAAATTTTCTTCTGGTATAAATTCTTGATTTGTATTTTCTGTTTGTTTATTTTCTTTATTACTATTTACATCTATTTTTATATCATTTCCTTCTAAAGAAATTGTAAGATGTAAATGTATTGTTATTTCTCCATTTTGAGTTGTAATATTTTGTATAATTGATTCTTGTTGTTTGTTAATTTTTGGCATAATATAAATTAGATATAATTAGATATATTTTTATATTTTTCCTTTAATATAGGATTTAAATTTTTTATTAAATAAACAAAATTAATATTATTTTCTATTAATTTACTTTGAACATTATATGAAAGATTATTAAAATAATCTATAGGTAATTTTCTATTAGTTTTATCATAATTAGATTTCATTATCCATGGAAATTTTAATAATGTGTTAATAACTATATTTTCATCTGGATTTTTGATATAAAAAATTGTATATATTTTTTTATTTATAGCTATTTCTTGTATTTTTTTTGTAGGATTGTCTATATATTTTATAGACCATATGTTTTTATTTATAGCTATTTCTTGTATTTCTTCGGATTGATTTTTTATATATTTTATTAAATATGGATATTTCTTGATAGCCAATTCTTGAGATTTTATAGAGGGATTTTTTATATATTTTATATTATATGGATTTAACTTTATTAATTTTATTTGTTCTTTTTCAGATAAATTATCATATTTATCTTCAACTTTTGTCATCTTCTAAAAAGATCTCTCTCTGCATTTCTTCTTCTTGTAAGACCAGGTAATACTCTTCCACCAGCCCTATTCCATCTTAAGAATTCATCTGCTGCATTATCATAATTTCCTCTGTTTAACTCTCTCAACAGCGTGCTTCTTCTAAAACTACCAGGACCAACGTTGTAGATAAAACTAGTTAAAGCATCTCTTTGATTTTGATTAAGAGGAACTGTTACTAATTCATCAACATATGGCATATATTGATTTAATAATATATCTCTTAATAATTGATCTGCTCTTTGTCTTGTTATAGTTGAATTTTCATTTAAATCCGGTATATCATCTCTTGTAAATCCATATCCTATAGATAATGTACCACCAGGATCTCTATGAGCTCTTGAACGAAATCCTTCGAAATTTCTTACTAATGTTAACAAATTAGTTGTTATTTCATCAGATTGTGTGGTTGTTTGAGATATTGTTGTAGGAGTATCTTCTTGAGTAGCATTAATCTTTGGAGATCGTGATAATGCTAACCCAGTTGCTGCTAATGTTAATAGTTTTTTTCCAAAACCTTCGTTTAAATAATTATTAAAAGTTCTCATAATTTATATATATTACCTCCATTATATATATATTACCTCCATTATATATATTTAAATTTATTTTTATATAAACTTAAATATATATAATTGTCTTTTTCTTTTTGTTTACATGAATTTAATTCTAAAAAATTATTTATTTCATAATGATTTCTAAGAATATAATAATTATCATTAATATGTTCTACAAATGCTATAGCATCTATATTATAATTTCCAGAACCAAAAACAGAACTTTCTAATCTTTTTATTATAGATTCATATTTATTTTTACTTAAATATATTCCAATATAATCATGTTCGTTCTTTTTTAATTTAAATGATGTAATATCTATTTTAATATTATTATTTATTACATCATATGAATCTGGACCATTTATTTTAAACATGAAATCAAGATCTACTGGAATCATATATGCATTATAATACGCTAATTCATTTAATTTTCCTTTATATGCATGTTTTAATGTATCCAATGTTTTTTCACTAAATTCTTTACATTTATTAATATATTCTTGTTTTATATCACTGTGATTTATAATATAGATATTATTATCATTTTGATATAACAAAACATCGTTGTTTTTTTTCTTATATAAACAATCAATAAATATTTTGTAAAACATTTTTCCATTTTTACATTCATATGATCTTATTTCTTTATTGTTTATATATTTTAATAATATTTCCCCAATATAATAATATAAATTATTTTCTTTATCTACATATACTAACCTTAAAGAATCTTTATAAAACTCTTCTTTATAAGGAATACTAATGCTTATACTATTAGATTCATGATTTATTTTATTAATATAACAACTAGTTACTTTTGATCCATTTATTTTACAATTATCTACTTTTTTAACATCAAATGTTTCATATATATTTTCATCCTCATTTAAAATTAAATGTAATGCTAATTTTTTCTTAAATCCATCTAATGTATTATCTAATATTTTTTCTAGACTTCTATTTTGTTTATCATTTATTTTAATCTTTTCTGACATTAATTTTGATATATCTGTTATTATATGTTTTCTTATTTCTACTTCTTCAAATGATATATATTTAAAATAATCACTAAGATTTAATTGATTAGTCATATTGTATATTATATATTTTATTTAAAAATCGCCAACAAATTAATATGATCCTAGATTAGATACAGACATATTTGCTTGAGCCGACAATACAGAACTATCATCTATATTTGATGGAACAAACCATTTATTATCTTTTTTTTCTCTTTTTTTCTTCTTTTTTATATTAAAATCATATATGTATTTTTTAAATGTTTTCAATTATATTATCCTAATACATAATTATTACTAGAAGGACAACCCCACACCGTTATTTTATCTGGTTTTTTATATATAAATTTTTTGCTTCCAGGAACTCTTTGTCTTATATATCTCGTGTCATATCTGCATTTAAATATTGGAGAAAGCATTTTTTCACACTCTGATTGTCTTTCAAATAATATATTAAAATATTTTTCATCTTCAAAATTATTAGTCTCTTTCATTCTATGAAACAAATAATTAGAAAAAGCATACATTTTTTTTCCACTTAATGATTTGGATTTTGCTATTCTTTTAGCTTTTTCCCATTTTTTCTCGTCTTTTTTTGTTTTTACAAATCCAGGCATTTATAATATACTGTATTTTTATTTTTCTTTAATTCTTCTTTTTTAATTATAGAAGCCAAATATACTGAAAACATCGTTTCTTTATCCCATCCATTCTTAACGGCAAGATATAATATATCATTTTCAGATACATTTAATATATCACAAATATATTCTAATTTTTCTTTTTCTTTTGATGTTAAGCTGTTTCTTAAATCATTAATATCAGGTAACAATGATCGATCTTTTTTAAATGCACTATTTAAAGAATAGTGACTTCCAAAAGTTGTTTTTCCAGAACCAGGTTGTTGATATGAAGATTTCCTAGACAAATTAGATCCTGATGGTTTTGTAGACCAAGAAGATCCTTTTGGATAATCGGAACTTTCTTTTATTATTCTATATTTTCTATTATTTTTTTTATCATCTTTTGTATATTTTTTCATAAAACTTTTAAAATTTAATTTCTTAAATTTTAAAATATCTTCCATATCATAATTATTTTTATTATATATATAATTTTTTTTAATAAGATTCATTCCATTAGATTCATCATCTGGATCATGTATAGGATAATCTTCTAAGTACTCTTTGTTCATTTTTATCTCCATCAAATAATATATTTTATAATTTATATATATTAATTAAATATAAAAATTTTTAGTCTTTATTAATGCCTTTGTTGTTACTTTATTTAATTTATCAATTGCTTCTTCTAAATATACCCATTTAAAATAATCTATTTCTGGTTTTGATTTATTTTTTCCTTCTTTTATTAAGGATTTACATGTTAATTTGTCTTTTGTTAAATCTTCTTCTGAAAGAAATAAAAATATTGTTAATTTTTTATCTATTTTATCATACTCATATGTGCCCAAATATAATATTTTTCCTTTTTTTTTGTTTATATCTATATCAGTTTCTTCTTTTACTTCTCTAATAGCTGTGTCAATATTTGATTCTGATTCTTCTTTTTTTCCTTTTGGTATAGTCCAAGATCCATTTTTCCATGACGATCCATAAGGATGACATATCAAATACTTATTCATAGATTTTATAATAAACCCACAAGAATGTTTCATAATATAATTATTTATAAAAAAATAAAAAATTTTTATATATATTATATATAGTTTTATATATATTTGTATAAAATAAGATCTAAAGGAGATATAATATGTCATTAGTAAATTTTAAAGATTATATGTTATTAAATGAAATGTCAGCCGAAGTAAAAAGAGCTCTTCTTTCTGGAGAACCTCAGAGATTTGAAGCGGCTCTTATTGGTGATTATGGTAAATTAGAAACTCAATTAAAACATCCTCCAAAAACTTCATACGCCGTACAAAATGCATCTAACTTTGTTACAAACAGAGAAGAAGGGGATAAATGGATGTCTTTAAGATTTGACGTAGAAGTTGATGGAGAAATAAAACATGTTAAAGTTGGAGTTCCAAACGAAGAAATAAGTAATATAAAAAATTATGTATTTACAGTTAATGGTAAAGAAGTAAAATTTAAAACTACAACAAACATTCCAGGAAAACAAACAGGAAACATTGAATCTGCTATATCTTATATGCTTTATGGAGTTCATAAAGCAGTTTATGGAGATAAAAAAAGAGGAGGAAACAAAGTAGATAAAATTACCGACAGTATTAAAGATATGTCCAAAGAAGAACTTAGAAAACTTAAACAGCAAATCGAAGAATTAGAAGAAGAAGATTCTGAAAATACATCTGAAGAATAATTATAAATTATAATTTTATTTAAACGGATATTATATTATAAAAATAATATCCGTTTTATTTTTTTATTGATTTAACATAATACGGATATGTTTCTTCATTTATCGGTATATTATTTAATATTTCTTTTAACTTTTCTGATATATATTTAGGAGTTTCAATTCTACAAATAATATATTGATCTCCTTTTATATAATTATTATTATAATCTGGTAATCCAACTCCTGAACAAATTATTCTTTGTTCTTCTTGTATTCCTTGTGGTATATTTATTTCCTTAATTCCATATAATGTAGGTATTTCTATTTTTCCACCAATTATAGCTTTATGCAATGGAATTGGCATTTGTATTAAAACATCATTATCATTAATTCTATGATAAAAAGGATCGTCTTTTGTGTATACATTAATTATAAGATCTCCATATCTTTCTTTTTCATATTCATTTCCTAATCCTCTAAGTAATACTCTAAATCCATCTGGACATCCTTGTGGTATTTGGACATTTGTTTTTTCTTTTTTACTTATAAACCCATATCCATTACAATTTTTGCATTTTTTTGTTATTATTTTACCTATTCCTTTACAATTTTGACATACTACTTGAACAGATATTCCAAATCTTTTATTAATTAATAAAATTCCTTTTCCGTTACACTTCTTGCAATTTTCAATATCTTTTTCACTTTCAGCTTTCAGTCCATTACACTTATTACATATTGTTTTTCTATCATAATTAACCAAAATATTAGATTCTTTTATAAGTAATCTTATATCTATTTCTACTTTTAAAATAATATTTTTTTGTCTATTTTCTTTTCTATTTTCAGAAAACATGCTTGAAAACATTCCTTCTCCAAACATGCTTTTAAATAATGAATCAAATGATCCAAAATCAAAATTCGAATAATCATCTGAACTTCCATATTTTAATTTATAATCATAATTTTGTTTTAATTTTGGATCTGATAAAACTTGATATGCTGCTGAGATTTCTTTAAATTTTTCTTCTATTTCCTTATAATTTTCTTTTTTTATATTTTTATCTGGATGATATTTTAATGCAAGTTTTCTATATGCTTTTTTTATTTCTTCTTGTGAAGAAGATTCATTTATACCTAATATTTCATATAAATTTTTATTCATATTTATAAAAAATTTCTCCCATTAAATTATAGAAATAACAATGGGAGAAAAAGTATTTTTTTAAATCATTTTATAAAGCTAGCCACAAGTTTTTCGTTTCTATTTTTATCCCATCCTATATTAATTTTAATCTTTTTGGTATTTTTAATAAGATCAACTGATTCTTTATACGATCTTGTATTTACGGTTCCTAGCTCTGATCGTCCATTTTCAATTGTAAGAATAGTTTTACATTTTTCTCCATCGCGTGTTTTTGAACTCAAATTTGGTTTATTAAGAACAATTTCCCTATTTTTGTTTTCTCTAATTCTTTTTATTAAAGAATTCATTTTTTTAGATTTTACTACTTTTTCATTCATTTTAAATCTCCTTAAAAAATATTTAATTTATAATAATTTAATTTAATATTTCGCTTAAATTAATTTAAATATTCCCGACCTTTTTGATACCAATGTTATTTTGGGATTTTTCTTTTTAATTTCATTAAAATACATTTTATCTATAGTTCCGGCATTTGTATCATTTGGATAAATACTGCTTGTTATTATATAATTCATCCCCCAATGATGAGATCCAATTACTTCAAATAATATATTCATAACAATATTTCTTGTATATTTTGTAATATCACCATATATTTTATAATAACTTTCAGGTAAATAATAATAAGAACCAGTAAATTTATGAGGTGGTGAAAATAAAAACTTAGATATTTTTAACACTTCTCTTAAATCAATATTATTATTAAATCCAACACTTTTTCTTTTAGACATACTCGATTTTATAAAAAGTCTTAGGTCTTCATTTTTTTTAATTAAAAAATTATTTAAGTCTAATAAGATATTTGATCTCAATTGTTCATAATTATCTAAAAATATATTTTTTGGTTTTTTTATTAATAATATTTTATTAATAATTAACTCTAAAACGCATGGTTTTATAAATATTTCTTTGTTATTATAACTCATTTGATTTTATATTCTTTTTCATTTTAATCATATATAAAAACCTATTTCCAAACTCTTTTATAGCAATATTATTAATATCCCATTGAGAAAATGGATTTTCTGAATTCCATATTTTAAATATTTGTGATGGCACACATAAAGTTGTTTTATGCCAATACTCTTTTTTAGATAATAAAAAAAATGATTTTTTCTTTAAAACATAATAAGTCAAATGTTCTTTTAATAAATATTTATTATTATCATCATTATTAATAAAAATCTTGTTAATACAAAATTTTCTTATATTTGGAATAGAAAATATTAATCTAGAATCTGATTTCATAGACCAAACTATACATTTCAATATAGATTGTCTGTTATTATTTTTTATATTATAAATTGCATCTGGACATATTACAACATCAAAAAAATTCATATAACTAGATGGATGAAGTGTTATTGTTCTAAAATCACCTGGATTACAATATGTTAATGTAAATGACATTTTCATTCTATCTAAGTTGTTATAAATAAACATATCATCATCTATTATAAGTATATTTTCATTAGATAATATTGAAGAAAAATTAATTAATTCATTTTTATTATATCTTAATATTGACATTGATTTTTTATCCTTATGTATTCTCTAAAAACATTTCTGAGATCATTGATCATTTCATCTATAGTTCTATGAACTCCTATTACTCTTGGTGATGGATGATATAATATAGAAATAAGATATTTTTTATTCCAATTATATATTTTTCCTATCATGTTTTTAATTGAAAAACATTCTTCTTGTAATTTAGATATTTTTCCTAATGTTTCATAAGCTGTTTTTCCCAATGTTATTATTAATTTTGGATCAACTATTTCTATTTGTTTCTCTAAAAAATATAATGATTTATTTATTTCTTCTTCTGTTGGTTTGTCATTATTTCCATTTATGTCTGTTGGATTCCATAAAAAAGCATTAGTAATAAAAATATCTTTTCTTCCTATTTTTCCAAAAGAAGCTTTATTTAATATATTTTCAAAATTATCTCCAGATGGATCACCATAAATTGGTATTTTTGTTCTTTCAGCTCCATTTCTTCCAGGAGCTTCAGCTATAAACATAATCTCAGAATCTAAATTTCCACAAGAAATTTCTAAAACACATTTTTTGTTTTTACATCTTTCAGATGGACAAAAATTATTAGATTCCTTTATTAATGATAAAAACTTATCTATTTTATATTTATTGGCATTCCAATTAAACAATTCTTTATATATATTATTTAATTCTTCTTGTGTTTCTCTCCTATTTGATATAAATAATTTTTCCATAACAAATTAATAATAATTAAAAAAATAAATTTCGCCTAATATATATTTAATATATATTTTGTTTGGAGAAATATATGATTTTTCAAGAAATGTTAGATAGATTATTAAACGAAGAAAAATGGATACCAGATAATTTAAAAAAAGGAGCTTTATCTAAACAATTAGGAAAAAAAGAAGGTGAAAAAATATCATTTTCAGAAATTAATAAAAAAATAAAATATATACAATCTAAAGAAAGACCATTAAAAAAATCAGACAATAAATTATTAAAAAGATTAATACTAGCTAGAACTTTAAAAAAGTTTAATAAATAAATTCTTAAGGAGAATTTAATGAAAATGAATACTTTTTATGAATATGTTATGCAAAATAAAAGATGGATACAAAGAATAAATGAAATGGAAGAAAATAAAATAAAAAATAATAATGAAAATGAAGAAATAGATGAAAATGAAGACGAGTATGAAGACACTCCATTTGATATACTTGAAAGAGTTAAAGATATATTAGATCAAGACATTGATGATCCTAGTGATGATGATGAAATAAAAAAAATATTAAAACAAATAGCTAAAGAGGTAAAAAAATATATACCAAGAGAAAAAGATGAAGAGAAATATGATAATAAATCAAAAAACAATAATCAACAACAAAACCAACAAACTCAACAACAACAAATACCGCAATCTGCTCAAATGCCACAAGCATTACCACAAAACCCAGATCTTGGAGCAACTACTCCTATCGACAATAGTTTAGCAGCTGGAGGTCAACTTGGAGGAAACTTTCCTGCATCAGGAGGTCAAATGTAATGTCTAGATTTTTTTCAGAATATTTAGAAGAAATGACTTCATGTGGTGGCGGAACGACATCTGGAGATGTTGCCACATTTTCTAGACCGCTAGGTGGAAGTTTTTTATTTCATAGAAATTATCCAAATACAATAACTTTCAAAGATATAGATAATTATTTTAAAAAGAAAAGAAAAAAAAGATATTCAAAAAAAAATAATTTAATGTCTTAAACTTATTCCATGTGGTGTGCCTTCTATATATCCTAAATTAGACACTATGACCCAATTATCTGGATTTCTTCCGAATTCTTGTAATTCTGTTATATTATTACATCCAGCATAAGATAATCCAGTTTTAATAGAACCTATAATTTTTTTCATATTTTTATATGTAGACCCTTTGTATTTTACTTCAAACGCTTCGCCTTCTGGAACTATATCTTCTGCTTCTATATTAAAAAATGTAGCTTGAGCATCTATAGACGCCATTCCCTCATATATTTTAAATTTTTCTCCATATTTTGTAATAACTTTTCCAGGAGTTTCTTTCATTCCGGCAAGCATTCCTCCAACCATAACAAAATCAGCTCCAGCGGCAATAGCTTTTACTATATCACCTGTATGTTTAATTCCTCCATCGGCTATTAATTTTGGTCTATCTTCTTTAAACTTTTCATATAAAATATTATATATATTATTAATTGCAGAAAGTTGAGGAAAGCCAAATCCTGTGGTGGTTCTTGTAGTACAAGCAGAATTATGTACTATTATTCCATCAACATTATAAGAATGATCATCTTCTATTTCTAAATCATACACTATTCCATTAAAATCTTCTTCTGATTTAATTATTTCAACTAATTTATTTTCAACTTTTATTAATAAATAATCATTATTTAATTTTTCTGCAGAAATCCATTCTGAAAATGTTTCTATATTATTATTTCTATATTTTTTGTTTATAACATAAAATTCATGGTTCGAAGTACATTTATTTCCATTAATATTAATAAGTTTTTTATTCTCAATTCTATTCATAACGTTTAATACTTTTTTATATCTATTTTTATGAGTTAAAACTTTGTCTCCAATTTCAATATCTTGAATATTTTTTATTCCATTATTAGTAATAACTTTTGTATCTTTATTAAAACAACCAGGCCCTATTCCAATTTTTAAGCTATCAGCTCCCCATTCAAATAAATCTAATGCAGCCCTTTCTGAACATATATTTCCGCCTATAATTGGAATGTTATATCTTTTTTTTATTTCTTTTATTGTATTTTTCATTAATATATGATGACCATGGGCCACATCTATAATAATATATCCAATTCCATTTATTAAATTTGATTTTTCTAAAAGTTCAAAAACACAATTATAATAATTTTGATCAACTCCAATAGATATACCAAATTTTTTATTATATTTGTTATCTAATGATAACAATTCTTTTATATGATTAAATACCAAATTTTCAGGTTCTATAAATCTATGAATCGCAGCAGTAGCTCCAGAATCGCACATTGCTTTGATCATTTCTTTTTCTGTTACTGTATTCATATTAGATGAAACTATAGGAACATCAAATTTATATCCTTTTGTTATTTCACTAGATATATTTGGATGTTTTCTGGATATTATTTCTGAATATCCTGGAACTAATAATAAATCATCAAATGTATATCCTTTTTTTACATTATTAAACATATTTTGTTTTTTCCTTTGTTTATTTAATATATAATATAATATATATTATAATAAAGTCGCCAAGGAAATTTAATATGAAATTTAGGAATTATTTAAAAAATAAAAAAATAAAAAATAAAAAACAAACAGATAAGATAAACACGTATAATCAATCATGTTCTGATTATAAAGATATTGCTCCAATATATTTTCCTAATGTTAGTCAACCAGCTGGAGGTCCTTTTTCTGGAACCGGACCAATTATAAGTTAAATTAAATTTATATCATTATTATTGTTTTATTATCAAAAAATAATTTTAATATATTTTCCAACTTATTTACAGGATATTAATTTAAAATATCGAATTTAATTGTAAAATTCTTTTAAAAATTACTATATTATATTATATAATTTAGTTAATTAAAAATTAAAAAATTAAAAAGGAAAAAATATGAAAAAAGAAAAAAAAAATAATAAAAAAGTAGAAACTCCAGTAACTGGAGGTTGGTATAGATTCAAAAATATAACAGGATCAGATTTGTTATTACAAAGACCACTTACAAATGGAAAAAATCTTATACCAAAAAATGGAACTTTTGAAGCTGATGGTAGTTATATAGGATCTTATGGAATACAATTAATAGAAAATTTATCTCATTATATAGATAGTATAAAACAAAAAGAAAATATAAAAAAAGAAAAAAAAGAAACAAGTGAAAAACAAATAATTATAGATGAATCTAATAAACCATTAGAATTTTTTGAATCAGATGGTAAAAAAATAATTCAAAAATCATATGGGGATGATTCCAACATTATAGAAATAAATCTCACTAAAAAAGAACTAATTGAATATGCTGAATTAAAAGGAGTACAAATACAATCAAACTGGACTAAAGAAAGAATACTAGCTGAAATAAGATCTTGTAAAAAATCATAATTCTATAAAAAAATGATTTTTATATTCACATTTTCTTGGTTCGTTTTTATATGATTGTTTTAAAAATGTAATTGCAAATCTTCCTTTAGTACTAAAAAGACAATAATAATTATAATCTTTTATATTTATAGTTTGTTTTTCTTTAAAATATATTTGGCTTGATTTCATTAATAAATTTGATAAATATTTTATATTATCATTTGATAGTGTTGTTAATAATAGTTCTAATCTATATCTATTACATATTCTAATGGAAAAACCAGGAACAGGCAAATAATTTGTTCTATAATCAATATCATCAATATTATTAATAAACCAAATTGCTCTTTGACAAGAATCCCAATCTAATATATATCTTTTATTTTCAAAATATTTTTCTTCATCAGTTAAAATATATATACAAAGATTTGTGTTAACATTTGAAAATTTGTCATATATATATATGTTTCTTGATATAAAATTTTCATTAAACGAAAGTTTTAAATAATTAGAATTTTCATTAAATTGTTCTAATGGAGATAAATATTTTGGTATATTTTCGATATTTTTATATCCTTTAAATACAGAAAAATGTATTCCATACCATTCGTTATTAGAAAAATTTTTTTTCATAAAATCCTTACATTTATTTATAAATTCTCTAACATGAATATCATAATTAAAATCATTTAATAATATTGGATAAGATTTAAATTCAATAAGGTTTGCATGATCTATTGAAGTATAAAATGAATCATTATAATATGTAAAATAATTATTAAATTTGTTTTTTTGAAAATTATTAGCTTCTTCTCTTGATACTTGAAATTCTAATTCTATACCTACAGTGTCTTGTTCTGAAATGAAACTTCTATAATTTAATTTTTTTATCAAATTTAATTTATCAGAATTTTCATTAACCATATATATATATATATATGTTATTTAAAGAATACATAGGTAAAATATCAAGAAAAAGTGGTCCATCAAGAAAATTTACTTATAAATCATTATTAGGAAATCCTAATCTTATGATTCCATCTACTGGAAATAAAAATAAAGATACTCAAAGAAGATATAAGGGAAAATTTTATAAAACTAAACTAAATGATTTTTATGAAGATTTATAATGAAAAACGAATTAAAAGAAATTATACTTTGTAAAGAAAATTTCCAATATTTTTGTAAAAATTACGTTTATGTATTACACCCAGAAAAAGGTTTAATAAATTTTGAATTATATCCATTTCAATATCAAAAAGTTGTTCCAGCATTTGAAAGTAAAAGATTTATAATATTGAAAAAATTCAGACAAGCTGGATTATCAACACTTGCGTCTATATACTCATTATGGAAATGTTTATTTTACACAGATCAAAGAATATTAATGATTTCTATTACAGATAGAGATGCAAAAAACTTAATGTCTATGATAAGAATTGCATGGGAAAAATTACCAGATTGGATGAAATGTAATACAATAGAATTTAGCCAACACGTAATAAAACTAGATACTGGTTCTGAAATAAAATGCGGAACTCCAAAAATGGGTAGAGGATATTCGGCAAATATTATAGTTGTAGATGAAGCTGCATTTATACCTAATATGTACGAAGTATGGAAAGCAATATTTCCAACAATATCTGCCGCTGGAAATAATTGTAAAGTATTTATAATATCTACAGTAAATGGAGTTGGTAATTGGTATTCTGATATTTATCATGATGCTCAAGATGGAAAAAATGATTTTTATTGTATTGATTTAGATTATAGAGAACATCCAGAATATAATAATCCAGAATATATTGAAAAAATGAAATCTCAATTAGGATTAAGGGGATGGGAGCAAGAAGTTCTTGGTATATTTTTAAGTGGATCTGATACATTTATAAAACCAGATGCTATAAAAAGAGTAGAAAAAAGAATTAAAGATAATAATATATTACCTAGAAAATTTTATAATGATAAATTATGGATATGGTATCCTCCTGAAAAAAACAAATCATATATATTATGTGCAGATGTTGCAGAAGGTCTTGGGGGAGAACATGATTATAGTGCGTTTCATATATTAGATATTTCAACACTAGAACAAGTCGCTGAATTTTGTGATAATACAATTTCTACATATGAATATGCAAAAGTAATAAATGAAATAGGAAACAAATACAATCAAGCAATTATAGTTGTTGAAAATAATGCTTTGGGAGTAGGTGTATTAGAAAAATTATATAATGATTTAGATTATGAAAATTTATATTGGAGTAGATTGTCTAAGAAAAATATAAAGCTTGGATTTACTATGACTAATCAAAATAGAGCTCTTGTATTAAACACATTTAGTAATTTAATAGAAAATGATTTAGTAAAAATAAATTCCAATAGATTATTAAATGAAATTATGACATTTGAATTTAATCAAAAAACAAAAAGAGCGGAAGCTAGATATGGTAGAAAAGATGATCTCATATTATCTTTTGCTATAGGGTTATTTGCTAGAAATCATATAATATATTCTGGAAATATAATATTAGATGATTCTATAAAATCAGAAGAATTCGTTTTAGATTTTGATAATAAATATGAAAATATACTTCCTGAAAATAATAATTCAATAATAGATAACTTTTTTTATAACTCTACTCAAATAGAAATAATAGAAAATGAAGATCCAGATAGTGAAGAATCACTTTTAAAAGAATTCGGGTGGATTAATTAATCCACCCGAATTATAATATAATATTTATTTTTAATACTTATTATTATATTCTGAAAATAATTTATATTTATACATATCAATTTTTATACTTTCAATTAAATTTTCGTGTACGTTTTCCTCTTTTTCGCTTTCTTGTCCAAGTCCTAATTCTTTGTTTTCTTCTTCTCCATAATCTCTAAGGTTTTTTAATTTATCGGAATTCATTATTTTTGTCAATTTTTCTTCTTTTTTAATAAAAGTTTTTCCTCTTATATTTCTTTTTACAACATCTATATGTTCTTTTTTAAGTTCAGACCCTAATAATTCAGAAATAGAAAAATCTTCTCCTTTAAGACACTCAGTATCAAATTTACACATTATTCTGTCAAACTCTTGTATTGTTTCATTTTTTGCGCTTTTTGATCGAAATTTTTCCATAGAATCTTTATATTTCTTTATGCTTTCTTCTTTATCTTCACCTGATAATATTTTATCACTCATGTTTGTTATTGATTGATCAAGATCTAATTTTTCTTTACTATTAGCTATTTCTTTTAATGCAGAAGTAATTTTACTTAAAAAACCTATATTAGAATTTAAAACAGCTGACATTAATGACATTGATGCTTCTCTTTCACCTAATTTTATACAATAATCTACTATACAATCTAGTTCTTGTAAAGTTAATTTATTTCTACATAAATCAGAGACACCAATAAATATTGAAAATAAAATATCTGGTCTATATTTAGGTATTTCATTTGATTTAACCCCTAATTCTTTAAGAGTTTTAGCTGGTACATAAACTGTCTTAATTGATAATTCTTTTAATTTTTCTTCCATTTGTTCTGGAATTCCTAATGCTTTTATTTTTTCTTCTTCACCTTTTAATTTCTGAGTTACTAGTGGTGGTAATAAAGCTTCTTTTGGATTTGTCAATATATTTTTATATAACAGATGTATATCTGGAAATACTTCTGAAATATTTTTAAATGCAAAAAACTCTCTTGTTGCAACTGGTCCTATTGCTCCATGCATAAAAGTAAATATATCTTGTTCTGATACTTCATCTTTTGGATTTAAATATGGAAATTCAATATCAGTATAAGTATTTAAAAACCTAATTACTTTTAGCCAATTTGCCTGATTTGGAAATCCAGATCTTGTTCCAACAGATACTCCTTTATATTTTGGTAAATAATATAATAAATCTGGCTTAAAATTTAAAAATGATACAACCATCTTTGCTGCTTCCGGATATTTATAAGAATAGTCCAAATATTTATATTCTTTTTTTCGTTGTCCTTTTAATTTTTCTGATGTTTGTAATCGTCTATCAAATTCTTCTTTGTGTCTTTGACTTCTCATTTCTTGATATTTCTCTAATTCTTTAAAACTCATCCCTCTATTATTAGGATTTCTATTATTCATAAAATCTATAGCATCTTGTGAATGAGTATATGCATGCCAATCTTCAAGATCCGGAATTAAAGTAAGGTGTATAAACCTTCTACCATGAGATGCTCCAAATTTCTTAGTATATTGGTTTTCAATTTGTCTATTTGTTGCCGCCCAAACACTCCATCGTGGAGGAAGTGTATATGATGTTCCTACCATTCTTTCATCTAATAATTTTAAACATATATTATAAACCTGATCTGATTTGACTGCAGTTAGCTCATCTAAAAATATTATACCACCCCTTCCTTCTGGTCCCATAGTTGCAGGCCAAAACTCTGGAACAACATTACGATAAGATTGAACTTTTATAAGCTCATTAAAATATTTTAAAGCTTTTTGTATAAAACCTTTTTCTTGTTTATCAGTAATAACAGGTAAACCAGACAATTCTTCTGGACTACATTGAGGGACATTTATAGTTATAAGATCAAGCATGAGTTCTCTTGCCACTTGTCTAATAATTGCAGTTTTACCAATTCCTGTAGCTCCCCAAACTATAACATTTTCATCTGAATAGTATGCACACATTTTTAACATTCGAATTAGTTGTGAAGGTTTTACCTCTGGAGTAAGACCAGACTCGTCTCCAGATGAAGAAGCTTTAGTTTCAGAATCATCATCTTCATAATCTTCTTTTAATAAAAAATTTATGCTTTCTTTTATGCTTTCTTGTATTTCTCTTTCTTTTATTTTTCCAATTGATTTAGTTGTACCAGATAATTTTAAAAATATATTAAATAAGTTTCTAATTCCAAAAGAACTTAATGCTTTAGTTTTATCTTTTGAACCAAAATTATATACCTGAACTCCTCTAGGTAATCTATTAGTATTTTTTAAATACAACAATAACTGAAAAAAATCTTTTTTATAAAATATAGATGAAAATCCACCCAAAACATTTTTAATTGGTTTCAAAAGATCTAAAAAACCTTCATTAATTAAAATATTATCTGGTTCTTCATCATATTCATATAGTGATTCTTCTAGAAAACTATTTAATTCTTCATAACCATAATCTGTGTTTTCATAAATATTAATAAGATTGTTTACACCTTTTTTAACTAAATTTGACATATAATATACTCCTCTATTTACTATATTAATTATTACTATATATATAAAAAATTACCATGAAATACTATCTTTACAAATTATATCTATTCTTTCTCCCCAAGGAACTTCAACGTTTCTATCTCTATCATTTACTATTACCCATAAAACTGGATAAAGTGGATTTGACGGCCAACCATCAATAGGATAACCGTCTGTTAAATATATAAACGCATCTGGTTCGATTGAATTTTTTCTAACATATCTAAATGGCGGCTTGAAACTTGTTCCTCCTCTTCCAGCGATTCCCTTCATAATACTTCTATCTAAAGCTCTTTTGTTAACGCTAAGTTCACTTGATCTTAATGTCCCATCTAAATATTTTTTTACATTCTTTATTTCAGAATCACAATAAATAATATAAGCATTATCAGTATCGTATTTTGATACTGCTTCTCTTGCTTCTTTAACAAAATCAGACAACTCAGCGTCCCCTACACTTCCGCTAGTATCAATAGCTATTACAAGAGTTTTTATCATTGAATCATCTTCTCTATCTGTTCTCATATAAATACCAGTTCTCTGATGTATTTTTTTATTTAAATATTCTGGGCGTGTTTTATCTAACGATTCACTTAAAAATAATTCTAAAGCACTTCTCCAATCCACTTGAGGAGGATCTAATAATCTTCTTAAAAATATGTCCATTGCAGTATTTCCTGAAATTCTCCCTGCTTCTCTTCTAACCCTTTCAGCCGCATCTAACGTGTTCTTTTTCCATTTATCAGAAACTTTTTTTGAATCTATAGGTTTAGAAGGTTTCTTTTTATCTTTATCTTTTCCTTCTTTTTTTCCTCCTCCTTCTCCACCTTCTCCTCCTTTTTCTTTTCCACCACCTCCTCCTTCTCCACCTTCTCCTCCTTTTTCTTTTCCACCACCTCCTCCTTCTCCTTTATCTCTTTTTATTGGATTTATAGTATGACCTCCATCTCCATTATCTTTTTTCTTCACTTTAACTTTAACTTTAACTTTTTTTATTTCAGCCCCACAATGAGGACAAACAATAGTATTAGGTGAACCACCTTGTCCTTGTGAACCAGGTTGTCCTTGTCCTTGTGAACCAGACTGTCCTTGTGATCCAGATTTGCTCTGTGAACCACCTTGACCTTGTCCTCGAGAACCTCCTTGTCCTTTCCCAGACGAACCAGACTGTCCTTGTCCAGATGAACCAGGCTGTCCAGATGAACCAGGCTGTCCAGATGAACCAGGCTGTCCAGATGAACCAGGCTGTCTTTGTCCCGATGAACTAGGCTGTCCAGATGAACCAGGCTGTCCAGATGAACCAGGCTGTCCAGATGAACCAGTCTGTCCTTGTCCCGATGAACCAGGTTGACCTTGCGAACCGGGTTTACTAGATTTACACTGTCCGCTAGAACAAGATCTACCAGACTGTTGATCATCAGATTGTTGATCATCAGACTGTTTATCACCAGACTGTTGATCGTCAGGTAATCGAACACCAGGTAATCGAATACCAGGTTGTTGCTTAGGAATATGTTTTCCACAATTTGGGCATATACCTTCTGGAGCAATTTTTCCTTCTCCATCATATTCTTCGATTCCTTCACCTTCTCCTTCACCTTCATCATCGTCTTCTTCTCCAGTTGGATCTTCTAAATCCGTAACTCGTCCTTGATCCCAATAATTATCTATAGGAATATCTCCAGGTTCTAATTTATAATATATCTGTTCAGCGGTCATTCCTTTAAATTTTTCATTATATAAAGCTCCTGCCGGAAGTCTTAATACTAAATGTTCTGTTTTTCCAAGATTTACAGTATAATCTTTAAGCATTGCGTTAATGGCATAATCTGCAGCGACATTAAATCTATATTTATCTAAATTCTTTCCTCTATACATATGTCCAAGAACACAATGCATTATTTCATGTAAAAATACAAATATTAAATCATTAAATTCACTATAAGAACGATCTCTGTCTAATTTTGGATCCGATTTTTTAGTTAAATAAGATTCTAGAAATTTAGCTGCAGTAAACGCTGTTCCCATATATAAATGAATTCCATTTGTAACAGCTGTTGGAACAGAATCATTTATTTCTATATCTAAATTACTTAATAAAGAATCAAAAAATGGAAAAGCAGTTCTAATTCTTAATTTACATTCTAAAATTAATTTTTTAATAACATCTTTTCTAATATTAATAATTTCTTCATCAAAGTCTTTATCTTGAATATCTAGAACATTTTTTGTATCTTTTTTTATTAAATCTTTAATTCTATCAATAACATCTTTTTTAGTCGTTAATTTAATTTTATTATAGTCAACCTGTTCCCGAAAAAAATTTAAAAAAGTTTTAAATTTTTTATACACCATTTTATACCTCTCTTGTGATTATAACAATATATATAAAATTAATAATTATTTTTCACTTATTTTAATATATTATATTATGAATAATAATAATAAAAAAATTATATGTTTCATATGCTCTCAGGAATTTCCAGATATAATATCATGGAAAAATCATATAATAAACAAACATATATTATTAGAAGAATATTTATTATGCCCAAATTGTCAAATTCCGTGCAGAGATATAATATCTCATTATAAAGTTCATCATAAAAACGAAGAAATACCAAAACTAGATACATATAGAGTAAAAAAAATATATGATTGGGAATTAAAATATACAAAAGAATTAAGAAAAAAGAATAAATGGAAAGAAGGGATATTTGATTCGATAAAAATGGGAAAGAAAATACATTATAGATCTTCTTGGGAAAGAGATGTAATGATATGTTTAGAAAAATGTATAGATATAAAAGAATATTATGGCGATGATTATCTTTGTATAACATATTATTTACACGGATCTCAACATAGATATTGGCCTGATTTTACAATAAAAACAACCAATAACGAAGTTATAGTATTGGAAATAAAACCTGAAAATCAAACAGAATTAATTATAAATCAAGCAAAATGGAAAAGCGCCTTAGATTTTTGCAATAAAAGACAATGGCAATTTCAAGTTTGGACACAAAAACACATAAGAAAGATTAAATCAAGAGCAATTAGAAAAGATATATTATTACGAGAACACATATTGCCATCAGAAGAAGAAATAATAAAAGAAATAAACATAAATTAAAATTTTTCTTTTAAAAATTCATATAATGAATTATTAAATATATAATGATTTTTGTTATTTGCTTCAATATAATCATTTAAAGAATTATTTCCTATAACATAAACTTGTTTTGGCATTATAAATGAATATAAATTATTAATATTAACACATTTATTTTCAATATTTCTTGATAAAATTATACAAAAATTTGTAAATGGAATGTCCATATAATCATTTATAAAATTTATAATATCATCTACTATATTTTCATATACATATATAATATATTTTGCATTTATGTTAGTAAAACCTCTATAATTTAAATTCATTAAATTTTTAGAATCATTTTCTAATATAATAGATTTATTTACTATATATTCAAATATTTCATTTTTTATATTATGAGTAGTATCTATAATTTCTAAATTTAATGGATATTTCTTATCAAATATTATATCAAATTGATCTCTAAGTTTTTCTAAATGATCTATTTGTTTTACCATTAAATCTTTTTGATCATTTATTCTTTTCATTGTTTCATCAATATCTGGTTTACAGTATACAACTAAAGTTCCTATTTCTGAACATTTTCTATATACTTTGTTTAAATTTTCTTTAGTAAGTTTATTATTTACACCATTTCTAAAAACAGGGCCATATGCTCTTTCTGAATCAATAAATCTATCTAAAATAGTATTACTTTGTATATATCTTAAATAATCATCGCAATAATTCCAATTATCTGGAAGTAATCCAAAATGAACTATATTTAATTTATTTTTCTTTTCTTCTGGAAAAAAATTTACCAAATTATTTAAAAAAGTTGTTTTTCCAGACTTATCAGTTCCTTCTAATATTATCATATTACCCTCTATTTAAATTTAAATTAATATATTCTTTTATACAATCTTGATTAATATTTTTAATCATATAATTAAAGTGTATATTATCTTTAATGTTATTGCTATAGACCCTTTTCATTTTACCATAATATAATATCCATAATAAATCAGTCATATTATCTGATAATTTAATATTATTTAATTCTATAAATTTATTAGGATTAAATTCTAATGAGTCTTTTAATCTTATTATATTTTCATATTCTATTAAATATTTAATATTATCATACAAATCTACAATAGGAAACATTGGTTTTGACATTTTTTCGTTTATTTCTAATATTTCTTGATTATTATTTATTTTATTCATTTCTTTTTCATATAAATGCAATGATCCAACATTATGATAATAATTTCCAATATCTATTTTTAAAGCCGAAGACATAAATTCTTGTATCATAGTAAAACAAAATATATCATTTGTAGATCCTAACCATATATCATTAGATCTCATATTTGTAATCATATGTAATTTATTTTCTCTTATAAAAAATTGTAAATTTATTGTGCATGGAAGATCTTTTGTATTATTTGTATACATGTCTTTTTCTCTCCATATTAATATTACAGCTTGTCTAGAATCTTGATCTGATTTTAACTTAAATATAACATTTTCTATAGGAGTATTGTTGTTTATAATAATTGGATAATTTTCATATTGTTCAATATTATAAATAGAATTTTTTTGTATTCTAGGACCATAAGCTCCATTTAAATTTATATTATTATCTGAAAATCTACCATATGAAGGAGCATAATACGATATCATTTCTAATGAGTCATTTCCACTAATATACCATATAAATTCACCTAACCCATAAACTATATCCCATTTTCTAAATGGAAAATATATTAAGCGATCTCTTGGATTAGTTATTTTTCCAGAAAAATTTATATTTTCATGTATATACATTCCTCTAGGTTTTGTTCTAAATTCTGGATTATAATATAAATTTTTCATATTTTCTATAAAAAAATGTTCACTTGAGTCATATGTATTCATTATTTTCTCCAAAAAATTTTTAATTTAACTTATATATTACATATTCTTTTATATACTTATATAGGGAGTTCCTAATGTTAAAAACTAATAATGTTTTTAAACAAATTATTAATAAAAGAAAAGATTTTAAATTTATTAATGAAATTCTTCCAAATGAAAAATATATGAAATTAATATATGATAAAATATTTTCAGAAATATTTAAATTCATAAAAAGAAAAAAAGGTACAGAAATAGAATCTTGTACATTAAAAAACAATATTGGAAATATTATGTTTAAGCATAATAAAAATGTATATTTAATTAACATGGTTTTCGATAAAAATTTCGTTGATTTATCAATTAATAATAAAAAACAATTAAATTTAACTATATTTGGAGCTCAAATTGATAAAGATAATTTAATTGCTTATAATATTAAAATAAATATATCATCATTTAAAGAAATTATTGATTCATTATTTTAAATCGCTTAAAAAATATTATATAAAAAATTTCCATTTATTTAATATAAACGGGAGTAGATTCATAACTATATTATTTTCATATTCTTCAATAGTTCCATTATTTCTAATAATATAATCATATATTGAATTTATTTTATATCCCGGACCTTCATAATTATCGAGTATTTTCTTATCAAATTTTAATAATGAAATTTCAGAATTATCTCCTGATTCTTTAAATTCAGAATCTCTTATTACTCTTATAATTAAACCTTTTGAATTATTTTTAATCATATAAATTTCATTTTCATATCTAACATCTGTTATAATTTTATTATTATTGTTTTTATTAAATATTATATCAATCCATATATTTGAATATATTTCTCTAAATCGATCTCCTATATTAACTAATGCATCTCTAACGCACATATTCCATCCACCTGGAATAAAATCTTCTTTATTTTTATATTCTTCTATAAAATCTCTAGATACTTTTTTACTACTTTTAAGATCTTTATAATAAAACATACATAATATATTTTTAACGGCATCAGCAAACGATTCGTGATAAAAAACGGTATTTAGTTCTTTTTGCAATAAAGGAATAAGTATTTTAGCCAAGGTATCTTTTCCAGATCTTTTTTGACCAGAAATACCTAAACAAAAAAAACTCATTAAATATTTTACCTTTCTTTTATAAATTCATAAAAAGAAATAATATTATTTTCTTTTATGTTTTCAGGTTTTTCAGATTCTCTACGTTTAAATGAAAAATTTGGTTTTGTAAATTTATGTTTTCTTGAATCATATGTTTTATTACTATCAAGACTTTTAATTCTCTTTATATCTTCTTCTTTTTCTTTTTTATATATATACCTTCTTTTTCTATCCATTCTTTCAGCTAAATCAGGATCTATTTCTGCAAATAAATTCTTTATCTTTTCTATATCAATAATAGCTGTTGTCATTGAATTTAAAAATTGATTATCTTCTAACATATAATCTACTATTCTATCTGTACATCTTTCTATTGCTGTTTTAACCCTTGGTGAATGTTTAAATATAGAATCAGATGCACCTCTATATAACTTAAAATAATAACATATTTCATCTCTTATATGGTCATCAAAACCACTATTTTCTAATTCTATATCAGCAATCTTTATCCATTTTAACAAATTTAATTTTAATGTAGATGGCATTTCAGTTATTCCCATTGTTCTAAGTTTTTGTTTAATTTTAATAGCAATCTTTTTATAATTTTCTTCATCAAATGGAATAAAATCAGTATCGTGATAATGCTTAATCTTTTTTATTCTTGGAGATTTTGGAATATCTTCCCCATCTTTACATATTTTAACAGCATTTAAAACTTCTATTTCTATTAATCCTCTAACCGCTATATCAGCAACCTCGTAAGCTATTCCATTTATAATTATTTTCGCTGCATTTGCATAAACATATTCAGTAGATGTTAATTCTTCACCTGTATAACTACCACCAGGACCTTTTCCATAAATTATCATATTTCTTAATATATCATCTTTTTGTGAATTCTTTAATATTGAAATAATAAAATTTGTAACCATATTTCTTACTTTTGATACTTTTTTAGAAGAACCCTCTAATTCTTTTAAATGACTTCCAGATATTTTATTCAATACATTTTTAATATCCTCTTTTCCATACTTAGGCTCTTTTTCTTTTTTTATACTTTCTTCTGTATCTTTTTCAAAAGTAGATTTTTCTACAACTTCCTCTTTATTTTTATTTTCTTCTTCTTCTTTCTTTTTTCTAATTATATCAGATGATATTTCTGTTTCTAATTCTTGTATATTTCTTGGCATTTTCATTAAATTAATAGACCATTTGGTTACAATTTCTCCATTGTAACCAACCATTTTTGCTTCTCCTACACCAAATGTTTTACCAATACTTTCTCTTACTTCTTTTCCAGTTTTACTTAATGGATCTGCAGTCATCCATTTAACTTTTTCTTCTAATGCGTCTATCTCTTTTGGTTTTGGTGGTTTTGGTAATCTTTTAATTGAAGCATCTTTTGATAAATTATACCACTTAGCTTGAGGCATAAGTTCATCAAACGCTATTTTTTTTGCTTTTTTCGTTACATTTCTACAAATTGTACTTCTAAGTTGATTTAATAAATCCATAGCTTTTTTTTCGTCAGATATTCCGCCAAAAATATATCTACTATAACACGATCTAAACATATTTAAAGCCAAAAAAGAATAACTATTATATTTGCTTTCATTTTTTATTGCTAAATCAGCTGTTGTTCTTCTTCGTTTTTTTGTTTCAACTTTTTCTGGATCATCAGCTTCAAAATAATTTCTATCATTTTCTATATTATAAATAAAATCAAAAGTATTCATGTTACAATTCTCCATATAATATAACTAAATATATATAAAATATATAAAACTATATATGTACATTATAAAAAAAAACTATATTAATATTATTTTTTTAACCACACGAACCATATGATGTTCCACAATCTAAACAAATTCCACATTTTATAGTACCTGTAGTTCTTTTAGATCCACAGTTTTCGCACTTAATACCAGAAAAACTTATTAATTCGTTTTCTTCTATAATGTTTTTATCGTTTTTCTTTTCTATAATATTTTCTTGGTACAAACCTTCTGAATATTGATTATTTAATTTCATCAATACTTTAGCTGTTAAATCTGATATACTTTTTATATTCTTAATATCAAGATCATTTTCTCCAAGCCATCCAGATGGATTAAATTGTAACCCTTCTAATGTTTCTACTAATGCTTCAATAGGAACCCCATATTGTATAGCTATAGAAATTACTCTTCCTATAGTGTCTGCTAAACCATTAATTGTTGGATTTTCTTTTCCAACTTCCATCCATAATTCTGATAAACCATTGTCTTTATATCTCACCGCTATATAATGAATATTTTCCCCATTTACATTAAAATTAATTCTTTCTGCAGGAGCTCTACTGCATGCTTTTTTTCTCTTTAATAATCCACGATAATATTCATGTATTTTATCATCATCAAAATCAGATTTTTTTATTCTATCTTTTGTTCTATTACATTCTTCTTTTATTAAGTCTTTATTTTTCAAAGTAGAAGTATTTAATGGCTGAGACCATTTTGAACCGTCTCTATATACAGTAATTCCTTTACATCCTCTTTTCCATGCTTCTATATAACAATTATATACATCTTCTTTTGTTGCATGATTAGGTAAATTAATTGTTTTACTTATACCTCCAGAAATAAATGGAGTTGCAGCCGCTACGGCATCTATATGAGCAAAAGGTCTTATATATCTTTTTCCAGAACCATGTATATTTGCTGTATCAAAAACAGCTATATGTTGTGTATTAATTAAAAAACAATCTTCTAAATTACCATTTTTAATTAAATATTTAGATATTTCTTCAATTTGTTTATTAGAATATCCAAGTTCTCTCAATGCATTGTAACTTTCTTGACATATTAAAGAAACTCTGGATCCGTCGCTCATTAGTTTTGTTGATATTAATGAAAATGGTGGTTCTATTCCATTGTTTGTTGTTCCCATTAAAAATGATACGGTTCCAGTTGGGGGTATAACAACAACTTGAGAATTTCTACATCCATACTTTGATATAGAATTAAAAACATCTTCCCACATTTCTATTGCAACATTATGTATGTTTTTTACAAATTTAAATTTTGGTTTTAATTCTAAATTATATTCTTGATGTTTTTTAATTATTTTTAACATCTCTTGTTTGTTTTTCTTAAATTCTGAAAATGAACCTATCACAGATGCAATCTTAGAAGACTGTTTGTAAGATATAGATGTTTGTAATGATGTAATACAAGATATTATACTTCTCGCTTGATCTGAATCATATGGATATCCTAATGTCATTATTAATCCACCCATATTGCAATATCCTAATCCTAAAGGTCTGGTTGACTTTACTGTTTCAGCTATTTTTTTTGTAGGATAAGAAGATCCGGCGACAACTATTTCTAATGAAAGAATAAATGTTTCTATAGCAGATTTAAAACCATCTATCCAAAAATTTTTATCATCTTGTAAAAATTTAATTAAATTTAATGAAGCTAATACACATGCAGAATTTTGAACAGAAAATATTTCAGAACACGGATTACAACCTATAATTTCTCCAGTATTTGGTATTGTGTTCCATTCATTTATCTTGTCTTTAAATAATAATCCAGGATCACCACATTCCCAAGCAGATTCAACTATTTTATCAAATATATCTCTTGCTTTTTGTCTAGTTTTTACTTTTTTATCTAAAACATATTTTAATTCCCATTCTTCATCATTAATAACTGCATTTATAAATTTATCTGTAACTAATATAGAATTATTAGAATTTTGAGCGCTTATTGATTTATAAGCCCCCTTTTCATTACTCCAATTTTGCAAAAATCCATTTAATATTAATATTCTAGCCTTATACTCTTCTTCTTTTTTCCAATCAATAAATTCTAACAAATCTGGATGATCATCGTTTAATATAATTATCGAAGCCGCTCTTCTTGTTTTACCACCGGATTTAATTGCTCCACCAGATGAATCTGCTATTTTTAACCAAGAAAGCAATCCAGAAGATTTTCCACCACCAGTAATTGGTTCTCCATCCCCTCTTAATTTAGATACATTTGTACCAGACCCAGATCCATTTGCATAAATAGACATTACTGTATTTACCCAATCATATATTCCATTTTCTCCATTTATTAATTCGTCTTCTACTTCTGTGATAAAACACGCTGCCCCTTGAGCATTTTCATATTCAAATTGTTGTTGATAAACCTCTCCGTCTCTATTTTTAATTGCCCATCTTTTTGTTTTAGAATTTCCTTTAAATCCATAAACATCATAAAGTCCCCAATTAAAAAATACTGGGGAATTGAATGCAGCAAATTGGTGCAATAACAACCAACAAAGTTCATCATATAATATTTTTGATCCTTTTTCATCCAAATATCCAAGATCTTTTCCTCTTTTTGATATACTAAATGATACTCTATGTATAACATCTTTTACAGATCTTTCTCCATTATGAGGTAAATTACCTAAATCTGATTTCATGTATTTTTCAGCACATGTCCTAACAGCCATTTCATCCCAAAAAACTGGATGTTCTATATCTTGATCAAATAAAATATCGCCATTGATATTTTTTATTTTTATTCTTGAAATAATCCATTCTATTTCGTCAAATGGATTAACGTCATCTTTACTAAAAAATCTTTTAACATTTATTGTTTTTCCAGAATCTATATTGATATTTTCTAATTCATAAGGTTGAACCTGTTCATTTTGAACTTTTTTTTCTTGATTTTCAGAAAACATAAATTCTCCTCATATATTGTAATACAAATTTTTTGAAAAACTTATACTACAATAATTTATAATATTATTTTGACGAAAAAATACTTAAATTTACAATTTCATATAAGGATCTTTCATATTTCCATTGCTTTTACCATTTTTTGGTTTTATATATGGAATATTTACAATATTCTTTGATCCGTTTTTCATATTATTTTCATTTCCATAAGAACTATTTTTATTCATTAAACTAGGAGAAGATTGTTGAAAATCTTGAGGCCCTAATTCTTGTTCTGAATCAACGTCAATATCTGAACCCAATTCAGATTCAACGCCAGAAGCTCTTTGCATATATTCAATTGCTTTATTTTTTGCTTCTGTTAATTTTACTTGAGCCAATTCATATAAATTATCTATAATATTAATTATTTTAGGAATAGATTCTGCAAAACTATCATCTTTCATGTATGATTCAAACATTCTTGTGGTTGCATCTATTTTACTTATAATATCACTAACAGCAATATGACCTTCATAAGGTTTAGCAAACGTTCCGCCTGCTGATATAGAAGTTAAAGCGAAATTTTCTTGAATCTTTACGCTCTCTCTATATGCATCTTGCATAGATTTATTTTTCTTATATTGATTAAAATTCATTTTTTTTACCTCGCTTAAAATATTGTTTAACGCATAATATATCTATTAAATAATTTTAAATTTTGTTATAAAAGTTTTGTAAAACCATTTTTCTTTATCAAAACTAATTTTTTAACTCCTTCTAATTTTTTTAATAAATCTTCTCTATGTGTAATAATAAATACATTTTTATTTTTAGAAAGTTCTAATAATAACTTATAAATTCCATTAATTCCATGTTTATCTATAGATTCTACAACTTCGTCTAAAAATAATATATTAATATCTATTCCTGTTCTTATTTGCATAACATCAGAAAAACCAAGCATTATTGATAAATCTATTCTTCTTTTTTCTCCTCCAGATCCTTGTTTATATGTAAACCATAAATCTTTATTTAATTTATCTTTTATATCTCTTTTTATTGAAACGTTTAACAGTTCATCAAATTCTAATTTTATTTTATTATCTATAATTATACTTAACCAATAATTAACTCTTTGATTTAAATAATTTAATATTCTTTTAACAATAAAACTCTTTATTCCTTTTTCGCCAAAACCGCTGACCCAGAACTGATAATACTTTAACAATTCAGATTGAAGTTTTATATCTTTTATATTATTTTCTAAATCTAATGATAATTCGTTTAATTCTTTATATAACGAATCTATCATATCAACATATGGATTAAATAATAATCTTTTTTCTAATTGTTCTATGTTTTTAATATTATTTTCTTTATCTGATTCAATTTTAGCTAATTTTTCTTTACTTATTGTTGGACATATACATTCTTTATTATCTCGATTAAATTTTTCTATTAATTCTTTTAATTTGATTCTAAGATCTTTTATATTTTTTTCAGGTTCTTCGACATCTTTTAATAATTTATCTTTATTATTTTGTAATTCTTCCTTAATTTTAATATTATCTGGATCAACAACTTGATAACATGTTTTACATATTACTCCCTTTTTAAGATTATTTATTTTTTCTAAATCGTTGTTTATATCTTTAAGTTTAATTATTATTGGAGTCATAATGTTAGAAATAGATGATATATTTTTTTCTATATTTCTTATATTTTCTTCATCGTTTTTTAATTTATTTTTTTTATTTTCATAATCATTCCATAATTTATAAATTTCATTCGTGTCAATATCTATATCAATCTTTTTTCTAATATCATTTATTTCTTTTTCTACATCATCCTTATACGAAATAGATTTTAATTTATAATCTTCTATTTTGTCATTTATATTAGATATTTTTGATTTTATATTTTCATGATTTTTTTCTAATATTGATATTTCTTTTTTAATTAAATTACATTTACATTTCGAATCTTGTTCATGTAAATTAAAATCTTCTATATTTAATAAGTTTTCTATTATTTTCCTTTTTGTTTCTGCTTTTGTTGTTATAAAACTAAAATTATTATGTTGACCAATACAAAATAAATTAATAAATGAATCATAATCTGCTTTTAGTATATTGTTAATTTCATTTTGTGTTAATTGCATTGATAATGTTTTTTCAGTCTCTGGTCCAAATATATGATTTTTATCTATAAAAAGTTTTAAAAAATTTGGTTTTCTTCCTCTAATTATTTTTATATCATCAACTTCTAATTCAACGACCATATCTTTATTATTAATATTATTTATATAATCATCTTTATTTAAATCTCTAGGTGTTGAATCAAATAAAGCATATGATATTGCTTCATACAAAGAAGATTTCCCGGAACCATTATCTGCAAATTCTTCTTTATCCTTATCAATATCTTCATTAATCCCACTTAAAACAATAATCTTATTATCATTTAATTTTTCAAAATCAATAATGGTATATTCATTACCAAAAGACATAAAATTTTTAATTTTTAATTTTCTAATTTTCATTTGTTTTTAATACTATTTCCATCCCTATTTTAATTAATTTTTCTTTATTAAGATTTAAATTATCAAATGTATTAACATAATCTTTTATTAAATTTTCTTTATCATTTTTAAAATCATCTACACTATTAATAATTAACTCTGTTTCGCTTGAAATATTATCTTGAATAGGTTCTATATCAATAGATAATACATTATAATTATTTGTTATACTGTCTTTTATTTCTATCCAATTTGATTTACAAGATTGAGGAATTAATATTTTAAGATAACTATTATTTAAATCATATTTTGAAAAATCTTCATTATATGGTAAAATATAATATCTTGGACTTATTTTATTTTCAATAAAATCAACATTTAAATTTTCAGTATTTAATATAAAAAATCCCCTGTCCGTCATTGCATCGCCATATGATAAATGCAATGGGCTTCCAAGATATTGAATATTTGGCTCTATAAATTGTTTTATATGAAAATGACCTAAAAACACTTTTTTATAAGAATTTAATATATCATTAGATCTTTGTATATCTTTATTATTAAAACTGTCAAAATATTCTATATCATATATATAATTTGTTTTAGCTCCAACTATTGACAAATGACTAATTAATACATCTGATTTTTTTTCAAAACTATTTAATAAATTTACTATATCTTCTGAATAAGGTATAAAATCTATATTATATCCATTAATATTTAATGTAGATGGATCATTTATAATTTTAACATTTGTTATTTCTTGTAACGGATTTAATGAAGATATAATTTTTGATTCTTTATAATAAATATCATGGTTTCCTAATAAAAAATAAAAATTTAAATCATTATTATATTTTTTTATAAGATTATATAATTGATTATATGCATAAACGTTTATTTTATGACGATCATGAAATAAATCCCCTGCATGTATTATATTTTTAACTCCTTTTTTAATAGACTCTTGACATATCCATTCAAAACAATCTAAACATGTTTGCAATCTAAATAAAGAATCTCCATGAGGATGAATATGATTATCAGCGGTTAAAGCGACTAGTTTCATAATATTAATATAACCTTTACATAAAAATTTTATTTAAAAAATATTAATAAAAACTTAATTTAAAATATGCAAGACAAATTAATAATAAATAACGACATATGTAAGTTATCGCTTAAAAATGATACAATAATAGATGTTTTATATAACTCTTTAAGATTTAGAGATCCAGATTGTTTTCATAATCCAGCATATAAACTTTTTATAAAGTCAAAAGGAAGACATGGATGGGATGGATATGTAAGTTTTTTCAATAAAGAAACCGGAAAATTTGCAACAGGAATACTTCCTGAAATAATTAGAGCTTTAGCTAAAACAAATCAAAAAGTAGAAATAGAAGATAATAGATCTGAAAAAATAATTTTTAATAAAATAACACCAGATTATATAGATGGAATTGAATTGTATGATTATCAAGTAGAAATAGCTAATAAATCATTAGAAATGGAAAGAGGAATAATAAAATCTCCAACAGCATCTGGAAAAACATTATTATTTACGGCTATGATAAAAGCAATTCCAGAAAAAACTCCGATATTAATACTTTTTAGAAATAAAACTCTCGTAACTCAAACATATGATGTTTTAGTTAAAAATGGAATAAGTAATGTCGGAAAAATAAGTGGTGATTTTTTTGAACCAGATTTAGTTTTATGTGCAACAATACAATCATATAAAAATTATGAAAAACTATTACCTCAATTTAAAGTATTAATAGTAGATGAATGTCATGAATTTGCTACTAATAAATCAATTGGAATATTTAAAAAATTAAAAAATTGCAGATATAGATTTGGTTTTTCAGCAACTCCTTGGAGTGAAAAAGATAAAATAAAAAAATATAGATTAAAAAGTTGGTTTGGTCCCCTTGTTGGAAATATAGAAATAAAAACATTACAAGAAAGAAATATATTATCACAAGCTCAATGTTTTTTTCATGTTATATCTAAGCCAGAAGAGTTATATGCTGATGATTACCAATCAGCATATAAAATTGGAATTACTGAAAATACATATTTTCATAATAAAATAAAAGAAATAGTTGATTCATATAAAAACGGAAGAATATTAATAGTTGTGGATAAAATAGCCCACGGTGATATATTATCTCAAATAATACCAGGATCATTATGGGTTCAAGGAAAAGATGATGAAGAAACTAGAAGATATGTAATAGAAAAATTATCTAAATCAAAAGATAATGAAAAAGTAGTTGCTATTGCTAGTAGAATTATGCAAACAGGAGTTAATATATTTGTACATGCTGTTATAAATGCAGCTGGATATAAATCATATATCATGACAATACAAAGAATTGGAAGAGGATTAAGAGTAGCTCCAGATAAAGATAAATTAAATTATCATGATTTTATATTTACTAATAATATATATTTAAAAGAACATTCTGAAGTAAGAATAAAATGGTTAAAAAAAGAAGGTCATAATATAAAATTAATTGGAGAAAATGATGAAAACTTTCAATGAATTTGTTAGAGAAAAACCAATAAAACATATTTCCAAATTAAAAGCAAGAGAAGTTGGAGATAAATTAAATCTAGATTGGAATAAATATGATTTTGAACAATTTTATATGGGAATTAATGTAGAACTAGAACATGGAAGAATAGATCCAAAAACAAACGTAACAGATGACGATTTAATAAAAACAGCTAAAATAGCAATAGCTCATTTAAATGAATTAGATGATTATTATACTAGATTAAAAGAAATGGAAGAAGAAGGAGAAGAAAAAGATTAAATTCTTTCAATTATTGTTCTTAATAATGTTCTTTTTTTATTATTTATATTATTATTATTAGATTTATTTTCGTAATTATTTTCATATTCATGTTTTGTTTCATGATTTATATTTTCATCTATATTAGAGTTTTCTTCTATATTAGAAAATTCATCAAAACTAATAGGTTGGCTAACAGATGTATTTTGAGAAGTTTTTAAATAATTAACTTTTCCTTCTCCAGCTTTTATTTTCATATTTTTTATATTTTCTAAAGCTTCGTCAAAATGTTCTTTTTTAATAATTGCTACATTTTTTGAATTCAATGAATTATTTTTAATAGCATATATTGTTGATAAATCACACAATCTTTTTATATGAGCGCCTGAAAGTTTTAATTTTTCACAATCTTCTGATATTTCTTCTATTAAATTTTTATCATATGAAGGAATACTTAAAAACTTTTTTATCATTTTAATTATTAAATGTTTTTTTGGATTATCAATAATAACTCTTTCATCAAATCTCCCAGGTCTATCTATTAGAGCTTTTTCTAATACACTTGGATCATTACTAGTAAATATAGTTACAACACCTTCTAATGGTTCAACGCCATCTAATTGATTCATTATTTCGCCTAAAACAGAATTTCCTTGAGATAAACTTCTATCTATACAATACAAATCAGCGTCTTCTACAAAAACAATAGATGGACTAAGTTCTCTAGCTAAAAAAAACGTATTTTTTACATCATAAGATGAGATTAATGATCTTGGAGTGACTAATATAAATGTTATTTTTTCTAATGTGTTTGCTAATATTTGACCTATTAATGTTTTTCCAGTACCTGGAGGTCCTTCTAATATCAAACCACATTTTGATGATATTCCATTTTTCTTATATATTTCATCTTTTTCAAAAAATGAAATAATATTACATGTTATTTTATTTTTAACTTCTTCTTCTATAAAAATATCTTTCCATGTTATATTTTTTATATTTAAAAATTCTAAATTTGGAGTTATTTGAGAATTTTTATAAAAATTATTTTCTTTTATTAATTTTTCTAAATAATCAAAAAATTTATTTGCATAATCTTCATCTGATTTTTTATAATATATTTTTAAGTGAAATTTACTTATTTCATCCCAAGTATTAATTACTATTTTTTCTCTTCCTTTTTCAAAACCACAACTGAAATATTTTGGAACTTTTACTGTTTTATTAACCCCTACTTGGATTATAATTAAATTGTTTGAATCAGATACACTTGACCCGCTGTCAGATTCGAGTTCTACTTTTTTATATTCTTTTTGATTATTTAATATATATTTTATTATATTTGATTTATATAAAGGAAATGATTTTTGATTAGACATTAATTCTTTTTTATCACAATTTAAATATTCACAACATATTTCTTCAAAATTTATATACTTATTTTTAGAAGGATTATAAATAAGATCTAAAATATTTGCTAATTGTCCTAAATTACAATCTTTTAAATTAATATCTTTATTTTCTTTATAACGATCATCATTGATATTAACTTCTTTAATTAAATCAATTTCTTCCATTTGTATTCCTTAATCATAAATTTGTAAATAAAATTTTTGAGATATTATCTCTTGGTCTCCAATAATAGCTTTAAATTGTACTGAATATACTCCTAAATCATATATTCCGTTATTTTCAGTTGTATCTAAAAAATAAGCTCCTATATTATCTCCTCTTATTTCTATATTTTCCCATTCTGGATCTGTTTTTATATTATTATAAATATTACTAGAATCATAATTACAACCTTCAATCATTTCTATTCTAATATACAATCCATTTGAAGATTTAAGATTATAATAAAATTTATTGACAATATCTTCTAACTGACTTGATCTTTGATCATCTTTATTGATTATAGGATAATATTCTACTTGAATATATTGTTTTGAACCTTTAACAACTTTATATGGAGAAAACTTATAATCAATTTTATATAAAAATGGTTCCCCAGATGTTTCTCTTAAATCAGTATATATTTTAAATTGATTTTCATTATTATAATATTGTTTATCATAATCATTAAATTTAACTTTCCAAACATCAATATAATTACCAATTTCATATAAAGAATCATCTAGATATAATTGAACCCTATAATGTCCTGTTCCTATTTTTATTATTTCATCTTGATCAAAAACTTTTTTTATTCTTCTTCCATCTTGATTAGAAGGATTTATTTGAGTAGAATCTAAGAAAAAAACCTCAACTTTTTGTATAAAATATACATCTACTAATTCACCATTATTATAAGCATAAAAATCTAAATTAATAGTATCCCTAAGAACAGTTGTTTGAAACCTTTGTTTTTCTGACATTATAATTTCCTAAAAATAAAAAATCTCATAAACCTAAACAGTATTTATGAGATTTTTATAATATTTTTTTAATTAAATCTTCTTTTTGAATTATTAATAGCTTCGTCTTCCTGTTCTCGTTGCTTTATAAATCTATCTATTATCCATTTTCTTTCATAAACATTCATTTTACTTATATCTGAATATCCTTGATTAAGATGATACATCAAAACAAATTGTTCTTCTAAAATATTTTTATGAAAAATACTTATGCTTTCTTCGTCCGTGGGTAAAAAAAACTTGCGTCTATTGGAAGACTTAACCTCCATTCATTATAACAATATATACAATTCATTCCTATTTCAGTATCAATACCAAAACCAGGATTATCTATTTGATCTCTAATATAATTAGAATCCATAACAGATAAATTATTCATAATCATTTCTATTTCGTTTCTATTTGTAATATTCTCAATTCTAGTAACTAACATTGTATTTCTTCTAACTATTGTATCATCAACTGCTTGAGCTCCAAATCCTTTAATAATAGTATCTCTATATTTTAATAAATTTCTTTCATCATCTCCTCTAGGATATCTAAATGTTATATTTAATTTAGAATTAGGCAATGTACATGTTTTACTTCCATTAAAATCATCATTACATCTTTCTACAAGTAAAGTATCTAAATTTATAGATTCCGCAAATTGAGAATTACAACTAGGGCATTTTATTTGAACTTCATATTCTACCCCATAAGATATTCCTCTAATATAAAAAAGTAAAAAAACTCTATCAGCAGCAAAAAACCTTCCAACAGGAACTTCTTCTCTAATACATGCAGAAAATATTTGATCTATAGCTTGTCCTGTACGTAATAATCTTGGTGTAGATAATATCTTCTCTTCCTCTATAGTCATTGGTCTAACGTGAATAGGTTTATCTCTTTCTAATCCAATATCTTCATATGAAATATTTCTAGATGGAAGTAATACTTCTTCATATCTTTGTGATGCTTTTAATTTAGCAATAATATCTTTTACAGTAAGATCTTTTACTTCCTTGTCTTCAACTACTACTGGAACTTCTTCTTTTTTAATTGTCCCAACATCACTTAAATTTTCATTAAAATTTTTAATCATTTCTTGAGATGTTTTTACAGAATTTGGAATATCGTCATTAATATCTTCTCTTTTTTGTTTTTTTGACGAACCAAATTCAATTATATTTTCATCCATTATAGGTTTCTCCTTTAACTTATAATTATTTTATAACCATCTCCGTTAACAGGAAATGTTCTAATTTTATCTTCACTTCTAACTTTTAATTGCAAAAAATATATTCCTTTATGACTAGTGTCTTCTATATCCCAACTATAACCTATAATAGAAAAATCTTCTTCAATTTTTTCATTATTTTGACCTTCTGAAATAAAATTTTCTTTATAATCTTCTTCTATATGTTCGCTTGTTATGAATCCTTCTTTATTATAAATTCTATAAAATATTAATTTATCACCTCGTTTATGTTCATAAATATCACTTCCCCCATATCCTCTAATAACATAAATATCATTTTTATCAACATTTTCTACAATCATAAATTCTTGTAAATTCTGATTACAATCTTCTACTTCTATAATGTCGCCTATTTTTATTTGATATAAATTTTGATTTCCAAGTAAATTTAAAATATAATATGTATATCCAGAATATATATCATCACTTTGTTTTATTGATTTAAAATTTGAATAAAAATACATATAAGCTTCTACTTCCCAATCTTCAAATGATATTGGATTTCCTGTAGAAGGATCTTTTATTTGTATTTTAAATGAAGGACAGTTATCTCCTTGTTTTATTGAAAAATCACAATCAGAACAAGTTAAAATAGAACTACAAGATGAATTATTACAATTTTTATAATTTTTTGACATAAATAAACTCCACAACAAAATAATTAATAATATATATTATATTTATATAAAAATAACAAATTTGTTCTTAATTTAAATTATAATGAAAGAAAAATTAAATATATTTAATGTAAAAAATCTTATATTTGAAAATATAAAAGCAGAACAAGAATTATTTGATAAATATCAAAATTATTTTAAAGAATATAAATTCCTAAAATCAATTGGAGCTGATGATAGCTTATTTTCAAAATTATATTTTAATTTCTTAAGAAATATAAAAAAAAATAAAGACGACAAATTAATTTCAAAGATTTTAAAAAAAGATATGAAAATTTCAGCCGACAATAAAAGCCTTATATATAATATTAATATAATATATAAATATAATACTAGTAATAATAATAATATATTATATAATAATACTAGTAATAATAATAATAATATATTATATAATAATAC
>Ga0116173_1000190_pt1 | contig 61642 bp, 50 predicted proteins | sample AD_UKC085_MetaG_FD_89800 | JGI IMG/M metagenome (GOLD analysis project Ga0116173, IMG submission 89800) | Active sludge microbial communities of municipal wastewater-treating anaerobic digesters from USA - AD_UKC085_MetaG | ecosystem: Engineered > Bioreactor > Anaerobic > Digestate | place: USA...
CCATACTGCAACGAGATTCCAGCTCGGTGGAGACAGTTTAAGAAAAAAACATTAACTTTGCCACATCAAAACTGTAACAGCATCGCCGTTTTGGCTGTAACAGCTTCCGCCGTTTTTTCCAAACTATCTTAGTTTCATTGTCGGCATAGCTTCTACACTAGCATTAGGGCTACACTTTCTCGATATTGATTTGAAATACACAGCCTATCTATACTTCTTTTTTTTCATACCTTGCCAAATAGTCTCTCTTATAACTTGGTGGAAAGGAGACCAAGAAGAAGATAAAGAACCGCTTGTCCCATCATTTCTTACTAAGAAATACATGGCAATCACAATAGCTGCGACAGTGATCGTCACCGCCATTTTTGCTAAATTCTTCAGCGATGGTAGTTTCTTTCTTAGAATTGCAGATGGTTTCTTTTTCTCTCTGAATGTAGTGGCGAATATATTAATTATAAAAAAGAAAACCGATTGTTGGATGTTTTGGTGTATTTCAAACTTCTTTGCAGCTTCCCTATTTACATTCAAGGCTTCTTATTTTACAGTAGCACTTAACTTTGTATATATCACAGTAAACCTGATTGCCATGACGAAATGGGCAAAAGATGTAACAGACAAAGATGCAGGCTGGACAGAAGGGAAATAAATCAGATTCGTTCAACCACCTCTTCCAACAAAGAAGGATCAAAGTTAATAAATTCTTCCGCCAGACTTTTTTCTGCAGCAAACAAGACTCTCCACGATAAATCATTTTGATTTACGGAGGCAAACATGCTATATTGAGACGACAGATAATTAGCAAGGTACTCTTGTTCTGTTTGTCCTGGAGTAGGGATCAAAACAGCTTTGTGAGAGATGGATGCCAGCTCCATTATCGAAGTGTATCCAGATCGGCAGACAACACAGTCAGAAACCTGCAATAGGCCAAGCAAGCTCTCTCCACTCAAGACATTTTCAATCTTTAAATTATGATATACAGTATCATTTAAAAAAGGAGATTCAACACCTCTTACTAGAAGGCAAGATGGCAAACCGACCCTTTCTTCAAAAAGATTCAAAATCTTTTTTTCTAAAATCGAACGCTGAGGTTCTACTCCAGAGAGGATAAAAAGAAATTTGTATTTTAAAGAGACTGCGATTCCCCCATTCTTTGGGAATCGAGACAAAGGCCCTACATAACGGACCTTCAGATTCATTTGGGGATGCGACAAATCACCCGCTAAATTTTTCATGTCAGAAAAGTCAGGTACCCAACATTCATCATATTTTGATATCAGATAGCCGTGCAAAGCTTTTAACAAAGGTTCTAAAAAAGAAACAGGACCCGGCATTTTTATCAAAAGTTGATGCGTCATATAAACCGTATGACAATTCTTGCAATACAAGCCAAAACGATTATCTGAGAACACAACATCTATACTCTCCTCCTTAACCAAGCGGCAAACAAATTGATGGTCTTTCCAAAGAGACGCAAACAAATGCGGTAACGATAAAAGCATTGCTCCAACTTGAGATTTCCCAGACGAATATTTCATCTCAAACGAAGGGAACTCAACATATCGAAGTTGAGGAAACTCTTTGTGCAAAAACTCACCTGAAGAGCCATTTCCTCCCAACAAAACCTCATAATCATGATCAAGAAAGGCTTTAACCACAGGAATTGAACGGACGGCATGACCTAATCCCCAATTCAAAACCGCAACCAATACCTTTTTCTTCATAACAAATTAAGCTACATCCACCTTATAGCCTTCCTTACGGACTCTTTCTGCTATCTTCTCCAACTCCTCATGACTGATTTTCTCAAGCGTACGGATGGGAGTATCTCGGTCTATTGCATATATCATAATTTCTTTCGGATTCATCTCTTTTACTGCTTCAATCCATGCTGAGACCTCCTCATCAGTGGTATTGTCAATGACATGGCCCTTTACATAACCACGCAAAAAGATGGTCTGAAGAATAAAATTTCCTTTAAAACGTTTCAATTGTTCAACTATAGAAGCAACGGAATAATCAGGAGAATGAGGGTCATCTATCAACTTAACCGTCGAATCAATGGCTGAATCCAATTTCAAGATGTTATTATCAACTTTATTCAAAGCATCAAAAACACTCTGTTTATGAACCATGGTCGAATTAGACAACACACTTACCTTGGCATTTGGGAAGAACTCATTTCTCAATTCTATTGCATCGTCTATAATGTCGGCAAACTGATGGTGCAAAGTTGGTTCTCCATTACCTGCAAAAGTAATTACGTCTAACTTCTTATTTTCAGACTTCATCTGTGAAAGCTGAAGCTTCAATGCATCTTTTACCTCTTCTCTTGTAGGAAGTTTGCCTGTCTCACCTTTTTTCGACATACCGCATTCACAATAAACGCAATCGAACGAACACAACTTCACATTGCAAGGTAACAAATTAACACCTAAAGAGATTCCCAATCTACGACTCTTGATCGGACCAAAAACTATTGAATCAAAAAGAAATGTTGCCATAAATTTCCACTCCTATAATTATCTTTTATTTAAATCATCAAAAAGCGACTGTAGATAAGCCTTTCCATCTAACGTCAGGCTCGGATCATCTTCCCGCAAGGGAACACTTGCGCCACAATCATATATAGAAATACCCTTCGGGGTAATCAACCCAAATCCATCATTAAAAGCATAAAAGGCAAATTCAGGTGCATCCTTCCCAAATATATTTTTACTAAATATGTATTCAGAAGCATCTATGCCAAGTTGTTTCAACAAAGTTTTTGACAAGTCGATTTGAGAGGACAACCTATCGACCTTCATTGTCTTATTTAAGGCTCCGCCAATCCATATCATAGGAATGCGATGGCGCTCTTCGTCGGAGTTTTTCAACGTACTTGGATGCTTGTATGCATGATCTGGTAAAAGAATCACCAACGTATTATCCCACCATTTGCTCTTTTTCAAATCCGAGATAAAAACACCCAAACAGCTGTCTGTATAAGCCACCGAATTCAAGTATTTATCTTCAAAACGATGCACAGGTACATCAAAAGGTTCGTGACTGTTCAAAGTCAAGACAACCTTCATGAAAGGAGTCAAAGTCTGTTGTTTTAAATCCTCAGATACCTTATTAAACAATGCATGATCGTATGCTCCCCACTTTTCTGACATATCCTTCTTCTCAAAATCCTTATCGGAAATGATTTTTTCAAATCCTGATGTAATAAGATAAGAACGCATGTTGGTAAAGTTTTCATCGCCTCCATAAAAGAAGGAAAGATCGTAACCTGCTCTCTTCATTGAAAGAGGAAATTTAGGCACGTTTTGACTCTTATTAGGATACTTCATCAAAGAAGTGGTAGGCTGTGCCGGATAGCCGCTAAATATAGAAACCAAGCCTCTATCCGTACGGAAACTATTGGCATAAAAGTGAGTGAAAGATACCCCCTCTTCAAACAATTGGTTCAAATTAGGAGCCACATTTTTCTCACCTCCCAATGGTGCACAGATACCAGATCCAAAGCTTTCCAATATGACCACAATGACATTCGGACGTTGTGTTGTAAGAAGCTGAACGGATGTAGAATCACTTTGAGACTCAATCATGTGCGCAAAACGAGATGCTGCCTCAGAATCATCCATAAACCTGTATTGAGTTGCAAACTCATCATTTCTAGACAAAGAATAGATGAAGTTCCAAATCGGATTAATTGCGGAGTGATTCAAGAATATAGCGTGACTGAAATAGACACGTCCTACGTTCATGGTAGACACGCTAACACCTCCCCTGATCAATAGCACCATTACTGCAATAATTAGCAAAGAAGGAAGCGCTGTCAATGGAGATGATTGCTTGAAATCAAAAAAACGAGAATGAAAATACTTAAACAAGAAGAAAAACAAAAAGAATATCGCTACAATGATGAAAAAAGCAGCTATGAATTCAGGCGTCGTTCCGCTTGCCATAGCATCTTTCGGTGTCTTTAGATAAAACAAAGGTGTAGCATCAATCTTAAAGCCCCAATATTTATAGAGAAACATGTCAGACGTACAAAGAATGGACGTCAAAGCAAGTATCACATAAGTATAAAATTTAATGATTTTGGATATACATATATTCGATTTAAAGAAAGAAGATATCAAAATCAAAAGAGCCACAAAGACAGACAAATAGCCCGACGTGGACAAATCCATCGAAAATCCGTGGGTTAAAACAGCTATCCATTCTGATAAAAAATATTGAAACGACTCTTTGTAATGGAATAGCATAAAGAGGGGCTTCATCAACACACAAAAAAGAAGCCAAAATACATAGTAAAAAAGTATATATATAAGTCTTGATTTCATTTGTTACTAAATCTGCGTTCGCTAACTACAAGTAAAGCCTCATCTTTTAGGGAATCCGGCAACTCTATATTTCTAAGCTGCAAGCTTCTTAACCAGCCAGCCACATCATACTCCTTCAAGGTATAGAAGATGTCTTCAAATTGTTTCTGTTCATCCATATTATAAGAATTGGACGGACGACCAACATATGCATCCAACTCCTCATCATCATAATAATCAGGTTGAACTTTCGCATTCAACAAAGTCTCCTTTTCACAAACTTCATGAGCGCCACAACATCCATCAATATCGTTTCGCTTAGGTTTGGAAGTTTCTTCTACTTGAGTCTTTGTATTATCTTCTGCATGAACCGATTCTGAAGTTTTCTGTTTTCGTTTCTTATCAACAATATAATAAGTCACACATACCAATACGAAAATAAGGAATAAGATGAAATCCGACATAATTATGCTATTTTAAATCATAACAAATCAACCACTTTCGTCAAATGCATGCTATTGGAACCCTTAATCAACAAATTAGAATTGTTAATAGGATTCAAACGCAACCAATCGATCAACTCATCTGTTGTTTCAAAACGATGGAATTGATCTGTCGATTCCATAAAGCATGGACCGACCAAAAACACATCTTTCAAATCACTTTTTTCAAGTAACTCAGCAATGGCAACATGTTCTTTCATGCTATCAGCTCCCAATTCTTTCATATCACCTAAAATGACAATTTTATTAGGTTTATTCATCTGAAGAAAATTATGTAGAGAGGCATTCATGCTTGTTGGATTGGCATTATAAGCATCAATGATCAATTGATTTCTACCAGAGTCTTTGAACTGTGAACGGTTATTAGTGGGTTCGTATGCCTCGATAGCAGCAACAATTTCATCATCAGAGATACCCATTTTGCGGCCAACAGCAATAGCAGCCATGACATTCTCAAAGTTGTATGCACCAATCAAATGAGTTTGTATGATTTTATCATGCCACTCAACAGACAAGAAAGGATCGGAACTATAGATATCAGCTACTACATCATAATTACTATTTTTTCCAAACTTGAATGCCTTTATTCCTGATGATATAGATTGAAGAATTTCATTATCATAATTGATAAATATTTCTCCGTTTGTCTCTCTCAAGAATTCATACAGAGCAGCCTTGGTTTTAACCACACCTTCAAAAGAGCCGAAGCCTTCCAAATGAGCTTTACCTATATTAGTAATGATACCATAATTTGGTCTAACGATTTCAACCAGTTCTCTAATCTCACCAGGATGGTTTGCCCCCATTTCAACAACAGCAATCTCATGTTCTGACGTCAAGCGAAGCAATGTCAACGGAACACCAAGATGATTGTTGAAATTACCTTGAGTATATAAAGTACTGTATTTTCTCTGAAGGACAGCAGAAACCAATTCCTTGGTTGTTGTTTTTCCATTCGTTCCTGTGATACCTATAATTTTCGTACCCAAAGTCAAACGATGAAACTTAGCCAACTGTTGCAATGTAGACAAACAATCTTCCACATAAAGAATGTTCGTGCCATTTGCATATTGTTTTTCATCGACAAAAGCATATGAGCAACCATTTTCTATTGCCTTCTGAGCATATTCATTACCATTGAATGAAACACCTTTCATTGCAAAGAAGATAGAGTTTTCCGAACAATTCCTACTATCAGTTGTAATAGAAGGATGAGCCTTATACAAACTATAAATTTCTTTTATTTCCATAACCGATTACATAGCAAAAAAGCCCCCAAAAGGGGCTTTTTCTTATTTAGATACTTAAATATTATCTTTCTTCATCTTCAGGACCTACCTTACTCATTGCACAACGGAAACCTAAGTCGCTACGAGACTTCTTCTGATTAAGATAACGTCTTTGACCTGGATTCAACCAATAAGCACGATCTTTCCAACCTCCACCTTTGTAAACTCTAGTTTCATTTGAAATCTTAGAAGTCAACAAACCTTCAGCGTCAGTATCAGGATCATACAATTTCTTAGTTTGAACATCTGGATCAGCAACCTCTTTCCATGAATTTCTGTTCAAGCTACTTTGAGCATCACCATCTTTATAGTTACGAACGTCCAATCTCACGTATTTGTCCATTTCTGTTTCCTTATCAGCAGGGATTGCGAAGATTACACGACCCAAGCTATCAATCTGAGGAACCTTAATGTTCTTACCGTCAACTGTGCTCTCTGTAAAGATAGGAGACACATATTCATTACCACGGAATGGATTGTACTCTTGAACATCGTCGCTTGAAAGTACTCTATATACATCCAAAACCCACTCGTTAACGTTTCCTGCCATGTTGTACAAACCAAACTCATTAGGGAAGAATGCATCAACTGGAGCTGTGATTGTAGCATGGTCATTCAATTTTCCTCCCATACCCATCATATCACCTCGTCCACGAACGAAGTTAGCTTGCATTTCGCCTCTGTACTTCTTCTCTGGATTTCTCATTTGGTGACCATACCAAGGATAAATCTTTTTCTCCTTGTAATTTTCCTCACCTTCAATAGTCTTTGTTCCATAAGCAGCGTATTCCCACTCAGCTTCGGTTGGGAGACGGAACTTAGGAAGAAGAACACCATCAGACATATTAGTTCTTCTTGCATTTCCATATACATCCTTCAAAGGTTTTTTACCCTCAGTTGGTTTGTAATCACTCTTCATCAAATATTTAGAAGTATTGAATACTTGGTTTTGAGCAATATCATTTGCATCTGTATTACCTTTCAAAGCTTGAAAATCAGGATATTGAATAGTACCTGATTCCACCATTCTCTTCTCGTTTACACGATCGGTACGCCAGATACAATAGTCAAATGCTTGTTCCCAATTCACACCAACTACTGGATAATAGTTGTATGCAACGTGAGAGAAATAGAAATCCAAATAAGGCTCATTATAAGCCAACTCCTCACGCCATACCAACGTATCTGGATAAACAGATTCAATAATCTCATGAGAATTGTGGAACACATTGTTCATCCAATAAGTATACTCTCTCCAGTTCACATTACTGATTTCATATTGATCCATATAGAATGAACTCACGGTAACACGTCTTGGAATATTGTTCCAATCTCCGATAATATCTTCAATCACACGACCCATGGTGAAAGTACCACCTTGGATAAATACCATACCAACTGGAGTATCCTGATTGTAACCAGTTACAACCTGGAAACCTCCGTTCTTTTTGTCGTTGTACTTCCATCCTGTAACATTGGATTCCTTAGAGTCTTTTAGCTTCTTCTTTCCGCCACAAGCTGTTAACGACACTCCTAAGATCGCTAGTAATACTACAGTCCTAAAAAGCCTTAAGTGTTTCATAGTACTAATACTAAATGAATTTATTTTACTTTATTTATTGTATTAACTCTCACTTACGCATTTTATTGCGTAGCCTCAAAAAAACTTATATTTTAAAATTTCACCGAGACTGTGGACAAAGATATATATTTTCTATCTTTGCAAAAAAGAATTTCACGAATATTTTTTAGTTTTTTTTAATAATCCACTTTCTAAGATGAATTTTAACGCTAATGGTTTGATTTGGGAACTGAAAGAACCTATAGTAATGGGCATATTAAACGTCACTCCAGATTCTTTTTACGAGAACAGCAGATGCACGGATAACAAAAGTATTTTGAAACGTGCAGAAGAGATTGTCTTGCAAGGAGGAAAAATCATTGACATCGGCGGTTATTCGTCACGACCAGGATGCGACGAAGTTTCAGAGGAAGAAGAGCTGAACCGAGTATCCAAAGCCGCTAATATAATAAGGACGGCATTTCCAGAAGTACCAATTTCCATCGACACATTCAGAGCTAACGTTGCAGAAAAATGTGTTACTGAATGCGGAGCATCAATTATCAACGACATATCAGGAGGCGAAATTGACAACAAAATGTTCGAGACGGTTGCCAAGTTGGGTGTACCTTATATATTAATGCACATGAAAGGAAATCCTCAAAACATGAGCACAAACACCCACTATTCCAACTTCATGAAAGAAATTTTTACGTATTTTGCAGAAAAAACAGAAAAGCTGAGACTTCTTGGCGTCAAAGATATTATATTAGACCCTGGATTCGGATTTTCCAAGACGATTGATCAGAACTACGAGCTTTTGGATAATCTGGAGGCATTTTCAATTTTCAAAATGCCTATTCTTGTGGGTTTTTCTAGAAAAAGAATGATCTGGCAATTATTGGAATCGTCTCCAACCGAGAGTCTCAACGGCACATCCGTACTCAACTCTGTCGCTTTAATGAAAGGTGCAAACATAATCAGGGTACACGACGTCAAAGAGGCTGTGGAGGTTGTGAAAATCCATAACCAGATGAATAAATGTTCAACAAAAAACTGACCATATATATATAGGTATATAATTTCATTCATTATGAGATTTGGAATACGATTAGTAGACATCATCGACATTCTTATTGTTGCATACTTGCTATACAAGACATATAAGATGTTAAATGGAACCACTGTTATAAGGGTATTTATTGGCATCCTTACTTTTGTTGTGATATGGCTTGTTGTCACATTCGTGTTTCAGATGCAGCTTTTAGGGGCCATAATGAACCAGATTGTAAATGTAGGCGTCATCGCTATCATCGTCCTTTTCCAAGATGAAATCAGAAGGTCACTCTCCATTTTGGGTTCCAGAAAAAACTTCTTCACAAGAATGGCAAGCAAATTTTTTCCAACAAATAAGAACAGCATGGTAAATGGAGAAATTATGCAGCTCGTTCTTGCTTGCAAAAGCTTGTCAAAAGGAAAAGTAGGTGCTCTTATTGTCATACAAAAACAGATGTCTTTGGAATCAATCATTGCTACAGGAGACATTATCAATGCTGATATAAACTCCAGACTGATTGAAAACATTTTCTTCAAAAACTCCCCTCTTCACGACGGAGCCACGATTATCATCGGCAATAAGATTGTTTCTGCGGGCTGTATTCTGCCCGTAACTCACAATCTCGACATTCCAAAAGAATTAGGATTAAGACACAGAGCTGCCTTGGGCATATCCGAAAAAACAGATGCACTGGCCATCATTGTATCAGAAGAAACCGGCAACATTTCGGTTAGCGAGGCCGGTGAGTTCAAATTGAAATTGACACCAGAAGACTTAGAGAAAATTCTTTCCAACAAATTCAACACTAATGATAAAAGCAAATAATATTAATAAGAGTTTTGGACAGTTGAACGTTTTAAAAAACGTCAACATAAATGTTCAGAAAGGAGAATTCGTCACCATTATGGGTCCAAGTGGAGCGGGAAAGACAACTCTTCTGCAAATTTTGGGAACGCTAGATAAACCAGATTCCGGCACCATCTCCATCAATGGAATTTCGCCTTTGGATCTTTCCGAAAAAGAATTGTCCACATTTAGGAACACTCACATAGGCTTTGTTTTTCAGTTCCATCAGCTCCTCCCTGAATTCACTGCAATGGAAAATATCATGATTCCTGCTTTAATAGGGAACAAATCAAAAGAAGAAGCAAAAGGAAGAGCAATGGAACTCCTTAATTTTCTAAACATCGCAGAGAGGGCTAATCATAAGCCTAATGAATTATCAGGAGGTGAAAAACAACGCGTTGCAGTAGCTCGCGCTTTAATGAACAAGCCTGATGTTATTTTCGCAGATGAACCTTCTGGAAGTTTGGATTCTAAAAACAAGGGAGAACTTCACAAACTATTTCTAAATCTCAAGGATGACTTTGGGCAAACATTGGTAATAGTTACCCACGACCCTGAGTTGGCCTCTATTTCCGATAGAGTAATTCACATGCAAGATGGAGTAATCATCGACTGAAAATCTGTTTCAGTTTTCGACCAAAAAAAACATCTATTTTGCTGAAAAAGAGAAATAAATACTTTCATTTCCACAAAATAAATTATTTTTGTGATTCGATAACGGGAAAAATTGATATGAAAAAATAATTACAACTAATTATAATATTATATGATGAAAACAATCAAATCTATATTCATTACTTTACTTTTACTGTTATGCTGTTCAAGTTGTGACGAAGGCTCAGTTGGAAATTTGGATAATTTATTCAGCAACGACGATACCGTTGGCGCACTAAAAGAGGCTTTAACAATTGGTGCAACAACAGCTTCTACTGAATTAGGTAAAGAAGGCGGATATCTGAATGACAGCCTAGTAAGGATAGCCTTACCACAAGAGACAAAAACTTTGTTCGATATCATTGGCCAGTTACAGCAATCACCAGCAGGTGAATTGCTTTTGAATGCAGTTGGCATATCAGACAATTTGGAGAACACAATGACTACTTTGATTAACAAAGCCGCGGAAGACGCAGCACCAAAAGCTGTCGACGTATTCAAAACAGCTATCACTGGCATTACAATTGCAGACGGTGAATCCATTCTTTTTGGCGCGAACAATGCAGCAACAACTTATCTTCAAAACAAGACATTCACAGGTTTGCAAAGTGCATTCAACCCTACGATAACCGAATCTCTTTCTAATGTAAGTTTTGGTGGATATAATGCAAATCAAGCATGGGAAGCTGTCACTACGCAATACAACAAATTAATGAATGCAAAGGAGTCTACTGCAGGCAACGCTGCCATGGTTGCATTACAACTAGCTGATTCAGACTCTTACAACAAAATTTCAAGCATGCAAGGTTTGGAAACAAATCTTGCTGATTACGTAACAGACAAAGCTTTGGATGGCCTTTTCTCTAAAGTAGCAAATAAAGAATTAGACATCAGAACCAACGCTGCAGCAAGAACTTCAGACTTGCTAAAGGACGTATTTGGAAGACTTGACAAATAAAATCTCAATTAAAAAGGCAAAAAATTGAACAAGTTTAAGCCAACTGAACTATTTAAAGATTTCATTAATCTATTCTACCCCAAACTTTGCGTTGGATGTGGAAATGCATTGTTCAAAGGCGAAAAGTTCATTTGTCTCCATTGCCTTAATGATTTAGCGCGGACAAAATACCACACTATTGAAGGCAACAGTGTAGAACAAAGGTTCTACGGAAAAGTTGAAGTACAGCACGCCACCTCTTTTCTCTACTTTGAAAAGAAATCCATGACTCAAAAATTCATGCACGAGATAAAATACAAAGGAGAAAAAGAACTTGGTGAACATTTAGGTAAGATTTTTGGTGCAGACTTAAAAAGAAGCTGGTTTGACGAAATTGACGCCATTATTCCAGTTCCTTTGCATTCAAAAAGATTAAAAGAACGTGGATATAACCAAAGTGAATGGATCGCCCAAGGAATAGCCAGATCAATGGGCAAACCACTCATAACAGATGCTTTAATACGAGAGTCAGCGACTCAAACACAAACAAAAAAAGGTGTTTATGAACGTTGGCAGAACGTAAATGGCATTTTTAAAGTTATTAACCCAACAAAAATAGAAAACAAGCATATACTTGTTATAGACGATGTAATAACAACAGGCGCTACCATTGAAGCTTGCATATCTGGACTTATATCTGCAGATGGTGTCAAAGTTAGTGTTGCAACGTTGGCAGTGGCTGAATAACTCTGATTATTAAATTATTAATACATTAAAACATGAACGTTAAATTTTTCTCTTTTTTATTAATGCTTTTCTTAGGTCTAAGCCTAGGATTCACATCTTGTTCAAGCGATGATGACGATGATGAAGACAAGACGGAAAACATCGACGAAGAAAGTGATACTGTTGGGGCATTAAAAGAGGCATTGCTTATTGGTGCAGCAACAGCTTCTACAGAATTAGGCAAAGATGGCGGATATCTAAATGATAGCATAGCTAGGATAGCCTTACCTGAAGAGATAAACTCATTTTTCGAAACAATTGGAAAGTTACAGCAATCAAAAGCAGGTGATTCACTTTTGAATATAGTAGGAATATCAGTAGACGATTTAGAAAACACAATGACTACTTTAATCAACAAAGCTTCAGAAGAAGCAGCAACAAAAGCCGTCAACGTATTCAAAACTATCATTGTAGATATGAATATTTCAGATGAGGAATCCATCCTTTTTGGCGAAAACAATGCAGCAACCAAATATCTTTACAATAATTCATTCTATGATTTACAATCAGCTTTCAAACCTACCATTACCGAATCGCTTTCTAATGTAAGTTTTGATGGTTACAATGTAAATCAAGCATGGGAAACTGTCACTACGCAATACGGTTATTTAATGGATTGCGAGAGCCTTGGAGGTAACGATGCTATGCTTGAATTAAAACTAGTTGATCCAGACTCTTACAACAAAATCATAAACATGAAAAGTTTGGAAATAGACCTTGCTGACTACGTAACAGAAAAAGCTCTGAATGGTCTTTTATATAAAATAGCAAACAAAGAATTAGACATCAGAACAAATGCTGCGTCAAGAACAACTGACTTGTTAAAGAACATATTTGGAAAACTTGACTAATAAAAAGTTCAACAAAAGAGATAAAAAATCGGAAAACAAAAATATACTCGTTGTAGACGATGTAATAACAACAGGCGCTACCATTGAAGCTCGCATATCAGCACTTATCTCTGCAGAAGGAGTTAAAGTAAGCATTGGCAGTGGCTGAACAAATTTGATTAATAACTTTTTAAACAAATCAAAATATGAATACTAAATTTTTTTCTTTCTTACTAATGCTTTTCTTAGGTCTAAGCCTAGGTTTCACATCTTGTTCAAGCGACGATGACGACGATGAAGACAAGACTGAAAATCCGACAGACACTCAAACTTCTTATACAAAAGGAGAAGAAATAGGCAAAGAATTCATGCAAGCTTACGATGGATACAAGAATGCTGAAGGTACAATTGAAGAAACAAAAGCAGGACTTCAGCTTTTGTCTGTTTACACAAAATACAAAACAAACAAAAATGATGCAGAGTGGAAAAAAGGATTCATTGCAGGAGCTGTAAAAACCGATGCTCAGAAATCCGAGAAACTTTCTGCTTTATTAGACACTGATTTGGATTTCAGTTCAGTAACTGGTATTGCAAATGCCATTACTGAACTTGATAAGATATTTTTACAGGGTAATTAACATTTATTTGTCACGTCCATGAAGAACCTGATTTTTTTTACGTCGCTCCTGCTTGCAGGAAGTTCTTTACTCTATTCTTGCGATAAGGATGGGGAAAAGGTAGAAAATGAAATGAGCACAGAGTATCCCATGCCAACATCCGACTTTTATAAATTAGGATACGGAGAGGGAGAAAACTTCGGGAAGGGTCTTTTAGCAATAAAGGACACAGTCAACGTAGCTTACAAATCAGCTGAAAAAGGATTTCCTTTTGACTCTCTGACATTCAAAGGTATGTTGGTTCCTACAATTTCGGCTTGTCAAAGATCATTCGAACTATACCAAAAGAACAGTTTGGATTCTTTAAAGTCTGCCGCTGACTGGAAAACAGGTTTCATCAAAGCAGGCATGGAAAAAATTGGCATTAATGATACCGCTACGATGAATAGGATCTTGAAGTTCTATTCTCAAATGGACACTGATAGCATCATTAATTCATCCAACATTCAAAATGCTTTCGAGATTGTAAAAATTCAGGGTGGCAAATTACCAAAATTGACAAACGAAAAGGTTCTATAATAAGAATCTACATCCAACTTAAGCGCAGGGTCTATTGGGACCTTGCGCTTTCTTTTTTTACATCAAGCGGTTTTTCGTCCAGAATCTTATATGTTTAAAACCTACGCGATTCTCTCTTAATCAAAAAAACACTACATTTGCAAAAAAGAAAGAGATGAATTCTTTCTAAAACAAATTGTAATTCAAGAATATGAGGATCGTAATCATTAAATACAATGCAGGAAACATCTTTTCTGTAGACTATGCGATGAAACGTTTGGGCGTTGAAGCAGAAATCACAGGTGACTTGGAAAAGATAAAAGCTGCCGACAAAGTGATTTTTCCAGGTGTAGGTGAAGCAGAAACAACCATGAACTATCTTAAAGAGCAACATTTGGACACTCTGATAAAGGATCTAAAGCAACCGGTTTTAGGCATCTGTATCGGCATGCAACTGCTCTGCAAATCATCAGAAGAGGCTATTTCTGGCAAAGTAGATTGTTTAGGCATCTTCGACGAAGAGGTGAAACTCTTCATTCCTGATGCACAGACACACAAAGTACCGCACATGGGATGGAACACGATTCAGGTTTCTGACTCTCCCCTCTTCAAGGGATTGCCTGAAAACCCCTATTTCTATTACGTACACAGTTACTACGCCACTACAGGCAAGGACACGATAGCAACGACAGAATACATTCATCCATTCAGTGCATCTCTGCACAAGAATAATTTTCATGCCGTTCAGTTCCACCCTGAAAAGAGCGGGAAGACGGGAGAAATAGTTCTTAATAATTTTCTCTCTTTATAAAAACAGATTGCATCACAATTTAATCATACAGACACGTGTTAGCAAAAAGAATCATTCCGTGCTTGGATATTAAGGACGGACAAACCGTAAAAGGAATAAACTTCGTAAACATACGTAACGTAGGCGATCCGGTTGAGTTGGGTGCCGAATATAGCCGACAAGGTGCCGACGAATTGGTATTTTTGGACATTACAGCTTCTCACGAAGGAAGAAAAACTTTCGTTGATCTGGTCAAGAGAATTGCCCAAAACATCAGCATTCCGTTCACCGTTGGTGGAGGTATTCACGAACTAAAAGATGTGGACACTCTTCTTTGTGCTGGAGCAGACAAGGTCTCTATCAACTCAGCAGCCATCAAAAATCCAAACCTCATTACAGAGGTTGCAAAAAATTTCGGTAGTCAAGTCGCTACAGTTGCTATCGATGCTAAATTTGAGAATGGCGAGTGGACCTGCTTCTTGAATGGAGGAAGGATAGCAACAGATAAAAAGCTCTTCTCATGGGCCAAAGAGGCACAAGAGAGAGGTGCGGGTGAAATCCTATTCACGAGCATGAATCATGACGGAGTAAAGCAAGGTTTTGCGAACGAAGCCTTAGCAGAACTTTCCACTTCTTTGTCCATTCCTGTGATTGCATCTGGAGGTGCAGGAACAATGGAACACTTCAAAGATGTATTTACCAAAGGAAAAGCAGACGCAGCTTTAGCCGCTAGCATTTTCCATTTTCATGAGATAGCCATTCCAGACTTAAAAGAATACCTTTCAAACGAAGGAATAGCTGTTCGTAGAAGTATATAAAGAACCAAGCAGACATAAAAAAAGCTTGTCTATTGAACATCAATGGACAAGCCTTTTTGTTTTATATAATTGGTATCAATAATGCGCAATTATTTCTCCTGACAAGGAAATCTTCTTAGTAGCCATCTTCAATACCTCTTTTTCCACATAAACAGTATCCCAAAATTCGTTTGCATTCGGCATACTAACTGTGTCTTTATAAACCTCAACACCATCAAGATTAACAGTCATTTTTGCCTCTTTCGCATTTAAATTCTGAAGTTCCACACTACCAGAGGTCAATTTGTACATAACCGTTTTAAACCCAACCTTGTCACCATTTGAGCGACAAGTTGTATATAAAATGTCACCATCGCACGATGACCCTACATTATATGTGCCATCAGTTGCATTAATGAAATTCATATCCAATTGCATCTTGCTACCCAAAAGAGTTGCATCTGTTGAATCGCCTAGAGTAACCTGGCACTCCAAATTGTATTTTTTGGATATCGTGTCAAGATAGAATGTAGCAACAGACATAATGAAGTTACGAGAAGGAAGAGAATCTCCCTTTAACCACATATAACTTCCCCTTTCTATCTCAACATCTTTACTACATGACGCCAATAAGGATAACGCACAAATTATCAGTAACAAAAGTTTTTTCATGTTCATTTATTCTTTTCGATAAGCCCTACGACCTATAAGTTATTATATCTTTAAGAGTTTTCTTTCTGTTTACAAATGTAATAAATTGATGAATAAAAAAAACGTTCAATCCGAAATATTATAACCTTCATCTTGTTTTTCATCATCCATTCATAAAAAGAAGACTACTTACCGTATATAACGAAACACTTTCCATTCTGAACATATATATGACCAGGTTCTAGTTTCTCTACTTTTTTCCCATTCAAATCATAAATCAAAAGACTGACATTTGCATTTTGAGCTTCATTTTCAAGATCTGCCACCACATCCTCAACATAAACATCATCACCAACTTTTTTCACCTCCAATACCATTATAAAACAAACCTGATTTGAACCGAAAGTGAACGTAAAGCTACCTGTAACACCATTTTCAAAAGTATAACTTATCTCAGTAGGGTTGGATGCATAATTTGCTGTTGTGGTATTTGTCGTCATCTCTAAAGAGGTGGACCTACCGTTTATCTCAGACAACACACCTGCACCGTCAGCATTATTTGTATAGCCAATAAAAGTCACCTTCGTTGCATTCACACCCTCTGGCAAATAAAATGTGTTCTGTGCTCCATTTGAAGCCTTAAATGTGGAATATGACGTACCTTTGTAGACAATATCTGTTCCGTATAGAATACTTTTATCGTCTCGACTGGTAATAGCCCAAGAATAATCCGTTTTTCCGTTATCAGAACAAGTCCATTCATTATCAAATTCATTGCTTCCTGTTTTAGACAAGGTTCCATTTCCATAATAGAATAAATGGGAATCTACATTGACAATAGGATCACCCCCGCCTGAATTATCTCCTGGATGAACACCGTTAGAAGAAGCGCCCAAACCTCCCATTTCATTAGCTGCGCGAACGGTATATGTATCACTTTCTGGTATTCCTGAAGGAATCGTATAGGAGGTTGTTGTTGTATTTGCAACATACTTTCCATTTCTGAAAACAACATAACACAATGCAGCTTCATTATCCTGCCAAAAGATAACATTTGAATTAACAGAAAGAGTTGGAGCCTCAACCTGACGTGTAGTCTGTGTAGGATCCCAATTATCATCACCCTTCATAACATTAGCTATGGTATACTTGGCCGCATCCTGGGCAGACAAAACCGGGTTAATATATACAGTATTGGCATCTTTCTGATAATTACTTTTTCTCTGACTTGTATTTACCATATTTCCATTCGCATCCCTACTGTTATATTCAGCAAAGAGAGTGGGAACCACATTCATAGGTTCTCCCCAACCTGCAGCAGTAGGCAACACCTTCATTGTAGTGTTAATATACACCGCACGAGGCGATTTATTCCAGGAACGGCCCAAACGATAAGAGTTATTATTTACCGGATAACCATCGATTGTACAATCCAAAAAAACATAACCCCATTGTCCTGTTCCGGCAGGAGCTGTAATACAGTTATTGCTTCGGTTCTCCAAAATAAGAGAGCACTTATTGAACATCAAATCTCCACCACCACAAATAAAATCGACGGTTCCGTGAATTTCACAAGTCTCCAAATAAGAACGTGTACTTCCAGAAGGGGTATAATAAGTGTCCTGACCACTTAACATCTTTACATTCTTATAAATGTTCTTACTACCCAAATCTCGTACAACCACATATCTGTTAGCATTCGCATTCGGATCTACCTGTCCCCTGTTTTGCAAAGTAAGATCCTGTAAATAAATGTTAGATGCATTCGAATTAAAATACAATGTAGCGGTAGAACTGATATTTTCGTTTTTTGCCGTATTGTAAATTACAACACCGTTCATGCTTTGACCAACAAAAGAGATATTTCCTTTTTGAAAAGTAGTCATCTGATTGTCATCACCTGTCAACGAACCAATATCATATTCGCCATCTGGAAAAAATAGTATGAACCTAGACTTCTGAGATGCTTCTGCCGCAGCCTTCGCCACCCTAAAATCGCCATCTACTCCGACTACAAAGTCGTAGTTATTTTTCGTCACTGCACTAGACGTCAACGAAAAAAGGCACATAAACAATAAAATGTAAAGTTTCATTTTGTGTATCAAATTTATGCTTTAATAATAAAAAACTATCTCATATATCGACCTTCCAAATTCAAGACATTCGTATGTCTGAAAGAAAGAACAATAACTATTCTGCCTTCTTTTTCTCAGAAGGAGAGTTTCCGAAAAACGCCTTATATTTTCGGCTGAAATAGTGAGGATCTGAAAATCCCACGTTATAGGCAACCTCACTGACGTTCATACCCGAGCTATCCAATAGTTTTTTTGCTTTGTGAAGTCTATATTCACTTATAATGCCACTGGCAGTTTTACCTGTCAACATCTTCATTTTTCTATTTAATGATGAGAAGCTCATGTTCAAATCGCCATAAATATTTTCTGCAGAAAACTCCGAATCGCTATATTTCTCCTCCACCATATCCAAAACCTGTTTCAACAGGGGATCAATCAACTCAGCCTCATCAGCAGTCAAACTTTCAACACTTTCATCTTCCATCCTACTCTGCAGAAGTTGTCGTTGCTGATTTCGTCTAATCATCATGATGTTGCATAATTTTATTAGCAACTCTTTATCATCAAATGGTTTGATAAGATAATCTACAGCACCGCTCATCAATCCTTTCAAACGATCCTCATCCGAACCCTTAGCCGACAAGAAAAGCAAAGGGATACTTGCAAAATCCGCAGAAGCACGTAACTGTTTAGATAACTGAATGCCATCCATAACGGGCATTTCCACATCACTCAAAATGAGATCAGGACGATTCTGCTGCAAAATCTCCATGGCCTCTGCACCATTGGTAGCTTCAATAATCATCATATAGGGCTCCAATACACCACGCAAATGGGTGCGAATTAAAAAATCATCCTCCACAATTAGAATTGTATTTTCAGATAACAGATCCATCTCTTCAGGAACAGGAATTACTTGAGCAGAATGACCATTCTGACTCTGCGCGTTATCTTTCGAACGAGGTAAAGTTATCGTCATCTTCGTACCCTTTTCCACTACACTCTGAACCTCTATTGTGGCAGAAATAAGATCAAGCAGACGTTTACACATCTTCAGACCCAGACCTGTACCCTTTTCATTTTCAGTTCCACAGGTAGTAAATTCCTTATAGAATATCTGACTTTTCTGATTCTCCGTCATTCCTATTCCATTATCCTCTACAGAAACGATCACATTATCATCTATTTGCGTAGCTGAAATTTTAATCCAACCGTCTCTTCTCGTAAATTTCAGCGCATTAGCTAGAATATTACGGATCACAACACTTATCATTCGTTGGTCAACCCATGCTTCGGCCTCAAGCTGATCATCAAAACTCATCTCGATATTCTTATCTTTAGAGATACCTTTGAAAAGAGCCATCTCGTCGATAATAACACGAGAAATATCAGTAGAAGATGGATGCGATACAAAATCTTGTTTTTGAGATGTTGCCCAAGCCAACAGATCCACCAATTCCATCTGAAGATGACGGGCTGTCTCAGACAACTCAAGAAGCACGATTTTCCGCTTCTCTTCATCAAACAGTTCTGAATTCTTATTCAAATCATCCAATACTCCTACAATACCGAACATTGGATTTTTCAAATCATGAGCTATAATAGAGATCAGATGATCCTTACACTTTAGGGCATTATCCAACTCCTCATTCTTTATCTCCAACATCAGCTGACTCTCCTTCAATGAGTTGTTTTGACTCAAAATCTCCCTATTTGCCTCTTTTAAAGCATTTGTACGTTCATCCACTTTCTGCTCCAACTCTAAATTTCGTCTCTTGACCAAACGAATACGATATAAAGCCACAATCAAACTTAGCGCACAGAAAGCAAGCACGATAAACAACTTAGCCCACCAAGTAGCCCACCAAGGCGTCAACACAGTTATCTTCAAATGAATGGTATCAACCACCTTCGCATTGTCCTTACGAACTAGCCTCACCTGCAAATCATATTTTCCCGATGGAATATAAGAGAACCGTATAACACGTTCATTTTTATCAAACAGGATCCATTCATCATTAAATCCCTGCAATCGATATTGACAGTCAAACTCATTTGTTTGTGAAAAATCCACACAATCGAAAGAGATGGAGATATTCGTCTGTTTTGGTGTCAGCACTAGTTTTTCTATCTGCGACAAATGTCCCTCATGAAGCATATCCGTTCCTGGCATCACCTTCTTTCCTGCAACATTCAATTCGTTAAATGCAAAATAATGAAGATTTGAAACAGACTGTTTTTCATGCGGATAAAGCATTAAAAAACCATCCTTCGCACCAAAATAAATCATTCCATTTTTGTCTTGGAAAGATGAATGCGCTGTAAAGTAATTTCGATTACAATATTGCTCGTCATACCAGATTCTATTATATGTTTCTTTTTCCAAATCGACAGAAAGAATTCCTGTTTCACCACAAGTCCAAATCATGCCATTCTTATCTACCAACACAGTAGCATATATGCCAGAAGGCAAGAAGTCCAAAGGTTTGAAAGATCCACCATCTGCAGATATCCAGTGTAAACCTCTATCAGTAGCCAACAAACAATTCCCTTCAAAATCACAGGTTATGTCGTTAAATGAAATCGGATTTTGCTTTCCTTGACGTTCTGTATTCAATAACATGGGCTGAACCTTCTCCTTTTCTATTCGCCACACGTTCGTAGAAGAGATCACCCACACTACATTATTTTCCCCTTCTGTAGCCATAGATACCCACTCATCTACATTCTCTCCATTGGTTAATGCCACACGTTTCCATTTTCCTTTTTTTGTTTGATGATAAAGACCATCTCCTCCCGTTGATATCCATTTATCTCCATTTTTCATGTTCAAAACGTTGACACAACGATTGGTTGGAGATTGTATTTCAGGAAATGAACTTTGAGAAAAATTATTCAGCTGAGGATCTGCATGACAAACACCACCACCCCAAGTTCCTAGATAAAGGCCATCCTTTTCGTTATATGTAACAGAAAGAATATTATTACTTGTCAAGCCATTAGCATTAGTCCAATGGTTCAATAATTTATAATTCGGAGAGAATCTGTACAAACCTGTTCCGTCAGAACCTATCAACAAATTACCCTCCTTATCATTATGAAAAGAGGTGACGATCGCAGAAGGAAATCCTATATTCTTCGAAAAGACAACACCCGAAAACTGATCACGAGAATATTTCCACAAGCCAGAATTCCGGGTTCCAATCCAGATATCTCCCGACTTATCTTCAAGCATGCTATAGATTTTCTTTGTTGCATAAACGGCATCCTCTCCATAAGGAGAAAGTTGAAAAAACTCACCTTTAGCTACTGAATCAGAATACCACAAACCTTCACCATCTGTGGCAAACCATACTCTTCCTCTCTTATCTTTCAAGATTGCGGTTATGTTCTCAAATGGCTTATGTATTTTTTGAGGAGAAGGAACAGATCCATCCTCATTTATTGTGAACAGCCAAAGATCTGACAATACAAATGAGACCAAATATTGGCGTTCATTCAAACGAATTATCCCTGACACAAAAGCCTTTATAGAGTTGGATAAAAATTCGGACTTCACTAAAGTTCCGTTTTTATCATAAATCTGCAATCCGTTGGATGTTCCTAACCAAAAACGTCCATAAGAATCCATATTCATTGAATAGACCTGCAGATCCTTCATTGCATTATAGGCAGGAAAAGAAGTCGAAAAGCTTTCGGTTTTGACATCATATAAATAAACGCCTCCAGAGGTAAACATATAGTAGTCATTCGAACTACCAGAACGTACAAAACCTCTTATCTCTTTAAAATATGAAGTGAAAAAATCTTTCGCTGTCTTATCTTCAAAAACATCTCTTTGTTTATCATAGAAAACAATGGTTCCATTATAACCTCCAACTGTTATAATTCCATTGCCCAAACATTCAATACGACGAAGATCGTTTCTGAACATTCCGGGATAATTGTCCAACGTAAACCTTTTGAAATAATGGCCATCAAAACGGAACAATCCGTTGGAGGTGCATCCCCAAACAAAGCCATTCTCATCCTGAGCTAAGCAATAGACATCATTGGAGTTCAATCCTTGATCTGTAGTGTAATGTTCGAAACAAGCACGCTCTTGAGCAACGGCATAAACTGCCATTGCAAATGACATGCACATCGTACACATCAGCAATCGAAGAGCATGCGTCAACTTCATTTGTCTATGTGAATTATGTCTTTATTCGACCAAAATTCGTTTCTGGACCAAAGAATTCTCGCCTTTCAAGATTAAAAAATATACACCTGTAGATAAGTTAGAACAATCCAATTCATATTCCTTATTGCCTTTAAGAACATCAATTTCTTTATTGTAAACCACGACTCCATACATGTTGGAGATTGTCAAATTATAATTCTCTTCAGAATCTGAAGTGAAAACCAAATGAAGGTCATTCTTTACCGGAATAGGATAAGCCTCCAAATTCAAATTATTGTCTGTAGAAACGATTGACAATGAAGTTGTGACATGCTCAATCGTGAATTCTCCATTAATCAAAGAATCAGGGAAGCCTCCTGCCGTAGAAATTGTATAAGAATAAACGCCTATTGTATCATCAGCTATACCAGATATAGTCACTTTATGAGCTATCTCATCGATCTCAGCGTTCACACCATTTGGCAAACCATCGACGACAACGGTATTTGCATTTTCCCACGTATAACAAAACTCCACAATAGGAGATTTCTGCTCTACTTTCTGAGAAATATTTCCATCTCCACATTTGGCAAGTGTAGCTGGTTTTGACTTAATTGTAGCCGACACCATCTCTGTACCTAATTCTTCACCTCCAACCGTCACCTTCAACCAATAGTAATATGTTTGTCCTGGCACAACGTCTGTATCTTCAAATGTCAATGCATCTACAGGAGCATAAGCAAGACGGACACGTGTATTGATATCAGGGTTATTGTTCTTCATTACCTGCACAATCACACCTGAGTTGGCAAAATTTTGATATTTCCAAGACAATGTAATGGAACTCTCTCCCGCTGCAGCTGTTAAATCAACAGACTTAATGACAGGCTCTGTTCCTACTTCCAAGATGTTTGGAACAGGAGGAGTCTGCATACCTTCTCCAATATAGTAATCAGTATATTTCGAACAGAGGTAACCCTTTGTTGTAGCGTTATTACGATAACAAGGATTTTGCATCAAAGTATAAATGCGATGATCCGTCTCCACCTGCGATGTATAAATACGCAGGGTGGTATGATCTGAAGTCTCCAAGAAAATCTCCTCACGCCAATCACCAAACACATCGGCAATCATAGCTGCACGACCTGCGTATGGAGCAATAACAGAGTAATCACCCCAGTCGTTGTACATACTCCACAAACGATCCTCCTTATGTGTCTGATAATTCCACTTAGTAAGAATTGGATTCGTTGCAGCACTATTAGCTCCATAGAACTTTTCACGCAACAAATCGCCATCCCACCAAACGCTGATAGCGGGGAACAAGCCATTACGAACAGATACCTCTCCACCATCTGCAGCATGAATATTATCTAATAAAGAATCGTACATTTCCATACCTGGAGAGGTTGGATCAATATCAGCAACATCACCACGTCCTACATCAGCTAGTGACGGAATGTACCAATCTTTGATAGTATTTCCTGTTGCTGCATCATAAAGAGCAGAACCGATCAACTGCGGATTTTTCTGTTGAACGATGAACGCCTCCAAACCAGGACGATTTGGGTTAATGTCTGTGATAATCAGGCGGTCGCCGTGACAGTATTTTGTAGTATAACGAACCGTTCCATCTGGATTCATCATACAACAACCCCAAGAGGTTTCATCATTACCATCGCCATTAACGTCGATACACTGAATTTGGTGAAAATCCGTCCATCCTCCAACTGCAAAACTTTTACCTTTGGAAGACCAATTCCAAAGCTTATGCAATTTATTGTTGATAACATCCCAAGCCTCTATCACCATACAAGAGCCCTCTCCACGAGAAAAGATAGCCCCTGGTTTTGTACCATCAAAAGAGCCCACACTTGACATGATGAAATTAACACGTGCACCGTAATCGTCACCCCAACCATTTTTATCTTGAGTATAAAGGTCACGGCTGATAAAGTTATTCCTATCCAACTCCTTACCTGTAGAACACTCAATCAAAGAGATAAATTCAGGACCTGCCATAACATTAGCCGCACTACCTGAACCAGCATGAGAGTTATAATCAGTTTTACCATCACCATTAGTATCTCCAATAGTGAAACCATCTCCAAACTTAGTACCTTCGTATGTACGGGAGATAATCTCTGCCTTACCGTCGGCATTAAAATCGGCCACCAAAACTGGAGCTGTCATTGTATTGATGTAAGTCTCCTGATTAATACCCAGATCTACAGTCCATACAAATTCTCCTGTATTTAAATAACAGTCCAATTTGACGCTATTATATTTAGCGTCTTGAGGCACACGTTTTACTATATAATCAAAATCGCCATCACCATCAATATCACCCACATATACATGGACAATGTCGTATGTTACATTATCATTATAATTCTTTAAAGTAATGGGAATAAACGCACGATTAGGAGCTCCCGCAGTTATTGTATAAGATTCACCTTTTTCTTCCTCAACTCCGTTATTTACGGTTTTAATAGTATAGACATTATCTTTCGAAAAGTCTACATTCTTATCAATGAAATTCGTACTATTTGTGATGGGAGTAGAATTGCAAAGTGTTGCAGCCCCACCTCCTACTGATTTATATACATTAAAACCGATTTTCCAATCTTCCAATGCCAACAATCGCCAACCGACATATGCCGACTGGTCGCCGTTTCTAGTAACAACAACTCCTCGATTCAATTTCTCAACCTGACGTTGAGCCTGTAGTTGGAAGAAAGAGAGTCCAAACAACAGAGTGATAATAAAAAACAATTTTTTGTCCATGGTATTTCGATGTCTATTTAATTTCACTAAAAAACATAAGCTTAAGAAAAAGCCATCACTAACCTTTTCTCTGTTCTAATTCATTCTGATATATGTTCAGTTCTAAGTAATTGCAAATATAAAAATGAATTTCAAATAATTACACTAAAACGTATCAGATTTCTTTACATTTTTTGACATTAAGAAAAAGGAGATATTAATGAAAAATGGTAGAAAACGATTGCAAAAAAGACCACGGCATATAAAAACAAAGAACTGTTCTCTTTTCATGAAAAGGACAAAGAGTCAACTGTTGATTCTTCAATTAAGCATCACATGAATTTAGAATCAAAAAACTCATCACAATGAATCCAATAACAAGAAGAAGTTTCTTTTATTTTCATATTTTTGTGTGAAAATAAAATGCGATTTCAACATGAAAGACGACAATACAAGCTATAAAGAGGAGTTCTTAGAGTTGCTTCGTTCTACCGGAAGAGAAGGTGTAGAAGACGTTATCACCGAATTAGAGAATCAAGGATTTTTCACTGCTCCAGCATCATCAAAACACCACTTAAACACAGAAGGAGGACTACTACTCCACTCTCTAAACACTTGTAAAGCCGCTTTATCTATTTGGGAAGGCATGAAAAAGCTAGAACCTTGGATAGAAAAAGAGATAGAAAGAGATAGCGTCATCATCGCCAGCCTGCTACACGATGTCTGCAAGACAGATATTTACGTACGCTCAGTCAAAAAGAGAAAGAATGCCTTAGGTAATTGGGAAGACTCAGAAGGTTATAAAGTAACCTACAAGAATTTTCCGATGGGACACGGAGAGAAATCCGTTATTTTTCTTCTCTGCAACGGACTTGCCATGACAGATGCCGAGATGCTTGCCATCCGTTGGCACATGGGTGCATGGGGCATCAATATGAACAGTTACGAGGACCAACGCTGCTATGACACTTCCCGAAACCTTTACCCGCTTGTCTCCATTATTGAATCTGCCGACTCTTTAGCCGCCAGTATCATGGAGAGATCAAACGAGGAGATGGATGAGATGTAATGTTTTTCATTTCCCTATTTCCTTACTTTCAGTAATTCCTTTGCATTATTTACAGCTGCTTCTGAAAGGCTGGAGCCGCTCAACATCTGAGCTATCTCATGGATGCGCTCCTCATCTGTTAACTGCTTAATATTTGAAGTGGTCGATTTCTCATCGTCCATTTTGTAAACTTTATAATGGGTTGCGCCCTTGGCTGCAATCTGAGGCAAATGTGTAATACTGATAACCTGCATATTATGTCCCATCTGTTGCATCAAATCGCCCATTTTATCAGCAATTTCTCCGGAAACTCCAGTATCAATCTCATCCAAAATGATGGTTGGTAGGTCTGACGATTGAGACAAAACAGATTTTAAGCTGAGCATTACCCTAGATATTTCACCACCAGAAGCAATGGATGCAATTGGTTGTAGCGTTTTATCTTTATTGGCAGAGAAAAGAAAGTTAACCTCATCCATTCCATTCGTTCCTGGTTCCTGAAGTTCTTTGAAATCAATCTTCAACTTCGCATTTGGCATACCCAAACGATGAAGCAAATCAAGAATCTGATCTTCTATTTTGGGAGCATGCTCTTTTCGTGCTGCAGACAGCTCTCCTGCCATCGAAAGCAGTGTTTTCAACTGTTCTGCAATCTCCTTTTTCAAACGTTCTACATTCTCAGAACCAGAATCCAACAGCTGCAATTGTTCGTCAAAAGAGTTCTGAAGTTCCAATAGTTTTGCAACAGAATCTACATTATGTTTTTTCTCCAGCGTATAAATCAAGTCCAGACGTTCATTGACTGCATCCAAACGATTTGGATCCACCTCCACATCATTGAACTTCACCTCCAGCTCACGAACTATATCTTTCGTCTCAATCAAACAAGAATCCAAACGATCTGCCAAAGAGGCTGCCTCCGGCAAATATTGTCCTGCCATCTTCAACGAAGCAGAAGCATCTTTCAAGGCCTGATTTACAGACTGCTCATTTTCGTCAAGCAACCATAATGCTTTTGATAGTGACCCTTTTATCTCACTGCTATGCGTCAAACGCTCAGCCTCTGATTCTAAAGCTTCTTGTTCTTCTCCTTGAAGAGCAGCATCCTGAAGTTGTTTCAATTGAAACTCAAGATAGTCTCGATTGGCATTCTGACGAGCTATTTCCTCGCGTAGACGAGCTAAAGTACGTTTATCTGTTTCATATTTGAAATAGATCTCCCTATATGTTGACAGACGCTTCTCATTATCTGCGATAGCGTCTACAATCTTCAATTGAAAATGATTATCGTTTAGAAGAAGATTCTCGTGTTGAGAATGGATATCAATCAGCTTTTCACCCAACAATTTCAAGGTTGAAACGTTGGCAGGTGTATCATTAATAAAAGAGCGGGATTTTCCGTTCGGCAGAATTTCACGACGAATAATGCATTCATCATCATAATCAAGATTCTCCTCCTCGAAGAAAAGATTCAAACCGTAGTTTGAAATGTCAAAGAGAGCCTCAACCACACATTTCATTTCTTGATTCTTCAATGCCTTCGAATCTGCCCTTTGTCCTAAGATAAGACCCAAGGCTCCCAAAAGAATAGATTTTCCGGCACCAGTTTCTCCTGTTATCACAGAAAAACCCGGATGTACTTCGATGATCGACTTGTCTATCAAAGCATAATTTTCTACCGAAAGTCTCTTTAACATACCTCTTCGTTTATTCCCGCAGTTATTGAATGTTCTTATTGTAAAAAAATCGCTTATGAATTAAGCAACTCCTTCAATTTTTGTGATTGAGTAGGCAATATGGAAATCATCACATCATAAACCTTCTTTTTCTCTTCTGAAGTAGCATCGCGAAACATATCCAAAATCTCATTCATCTTTGCCTCCATGAAAAGCTGCAAAGCGACAGAAAAAGGTTTCTCTCGATTTACTTCCTGCAAATAGGGCAAGTTTTCAAATATCTTATTTCTTCCCTTATCTGCGCTCTGTGCCATCTCATCCAATCCAAGACGATGGTATTCGTAACTTACCTCCCTCAATTTACGGAGACGTTCATCACGGTAATTACTGATTAAAGCATAACGATTTTTATCGCTTTGGAAAGCCTTCCAACCTAAATCCTCTGACGACTGTGCCAACGCTGCGATAGCCTCAGCTTTCTCGAAATATTTTGTTCCGCCTAAACGGCTATATGAATCGAAATTAATACCCAAAATTACATTTACATAGAATGCCATGACTGACATCAAATTCGAATCATAAGAATTTTCATTGAACTCAAGACGATCAGCCTGTGCATAATTGAAATTGAAATTCTCATCCTTGAAATTAAACAAAGTCGTAGTATAAGATGAATTGTAAACGGGACGATTAGCCTGAATCTGCAAAGAACCAGAATAGCTATCTCCTGAAACGGAAGATATTGTAACAACGAAATTACAATTTATTCGCTCTTCGTTCAAGAATATGGCATCTGTCCATTTCTGTGAATTGATAAACTCCGTCAAACGGTTTCCAAATTCAGTGTAGATATCTTTATTAGTACCCTCGATATTGTCCGTATTTACCTGAATACGGCAATCCAACTCCTGAGCCATCGTCAAATGCAAGGAGAAGAAAAGAATCGAAATGATGCAAAATATTCTCATAATGAGTTTTATTGTTAGTTTTTAATCAAAGAAATTTCTTGGCGTAATCGATAATATCCTTAGCCACCAGATGTTTATCCTTCAACTCGTACGGAGTTGTATGGCCTTGTCTATCAATGATATTTATCTTATTTGTGTCATAACGGAAACCTGCATTCTTATCGTTCAATGAATTAAGAACGATAAAATCCAAGTTTTTACGTTCACATTTACCTTTGGCGTTACTTTCCTCGTTATTTGTTTCAAGAGCGAAACCTATAAGTAGCTGACCCTCCTGTTTCATCTTACCTAAAGCGGCTGCAATGTCATGAGTAGCTTTCAGTTCCAAAGTGAAGTCTCCCTTTTGTTCGCGTTTTATCTTCTCGTCAACAGGATAAGCCGGAGTATAATCGGCAACAGCAGCGCAAAGAATCACCACATCTTGAGACGGGAACGTTTTTTCAGCTGCGTTATACATCTCCTCTGCCGATTCTACTTTCACAACTTTGATGTTAGGATGTTCAGCTTTCACCTGCACTGGACCAGAAATAATAGTTACTTCCGCACCACGACTGGCACACTCTTCTGCCAAAGCATAACCCATCTTTCCGGATGAATAGTTTCCTATAAAACGGACAGGGTCTATCTTTTCGTATGTCGGTCCGGCAGTAACCATCACCTTCTTGCCTTTCAAATCTTGAGATTCAGAAAAAAAACGGTCCAAACAATCGGCTATTACCTCAGGCTCTTCCATGCGTCCTTTCCCTTCCAATCCACTGGCCAAAAAACCTGTTCCTGGTTCGATGATATGCACACCGTCTTTTCGGAGAACATCCAAGTTGCGTTGCACAGCAGGATGTTTATACATATCTAAATCCATAGCAGGAGCTATAAACACAGGACATTTAGCAGAAAGATAAGTTGTAATCAGCAGATTGTCTGCCACACCATTGGCCATTTTACCGATAGAATTGGCCGTTGCAGGAGCTATCAAATAGGCATCTGCCCACAATCCCAATTTCACATGACTGTTCCACTCTCCATTCTCTGGATTGAAGAAATCGACCAAGATAGGATGTCCAGACAAAGTTGCCATTGTAAGCGGTGTGATGAACTGCTTAGCAAGAGGTGTCATTACAACCTTCACGTCAGCGCCTAGCTTCACCAATTCGCGAACCAATATAGCCGATTTATAAGCAGCTATACCACCCGTAATGCCCAATATGATGTTTTTTCCTTTCAGCATATAACCAAATTATTTTCGAATTTCACTTCATGCTTTTCATAACAGAAGGTAGTTCTCAATAAGAGAAACAAGCATCTTCTTTCAGAGAAATAGGCAGAAAAACCACCTGCAATATCAATCATCAAAAAACAGAAAAAAGATAAAGGACTATAAGAATAGCTCTTTATCTTTTCCTTTTTCCTTAATATTCCGGATGTATGACTTATTGTTTATCCTTCAATGGATCTCTCCAATAAACCTTACCCTCTATAAACTCTTGAGTTGCGATCAAATTTGGCTTTGGCAACTTCTCGTAAAAACGAGAAATCTCAATTTGCTCCCTATTTTCAAAAATCTCTTCCAAATTGTCATTATAAGAAGCGAATTCCTGTAATTTCTTTTCCAACTCATCCTTAATCTCGACACTAATCTGATTAGATCTTTTTCCGATAATGTTCACAGATTTGTAAATATTGCCGGTTTCTTCACACAGATTATTGTTATCACGTGTGATTGTTGAGTTTGGAGCCGATACTTTCTTGTAATCCATAATATTGAAAATATGTTTTTTATTTTTATTTGAAGTGTTTAGAAGACTTCTCAAATATGTTAAGAGCCTCCTTTTTATATTTGCTATTAGGGTAATAGTTGGTGAATGCATAGTACTCATCTACTGTATCCCTATATCTTTCTTCCTGTTTTGATGCAATACTCTCTTCTGCCTCTAAGAATTTTGATTTCAAAATAAGGAACATCAACTCTTCCTCATATTTACTTCCAGGATACTCTTTGATGGCATTTCGAGCTGCTATCACAGCCGACTTATAGTTATTTCCCTGATAATTACCCAACTTATGATAAAGCTTAGCATTCAAATAAGCTTTGTATGCCAACTTATCCTTCATCTCTTCCAACATCTTTGTTGCTTGAGGAATGTACTCACTCTTTGGATAAAGTTCCATAAATGCCGTAAACTCTTCTATCGCCTTGTTGGTAAATTCCTGATCCAGTTTAGCTTCAGGAGATTCCAAGTAGTAACATTCACCGACATGGAATTTACACTCTTCTGCATATTTACCTCTCGGATAACTTCTGAAATAACCAGCGAAATAGCTCCTTGCTGTAAGGTTGTCCTCATTTTTAAAATGAGACATTGCCATCAAGTAAAGGGCTTCCTCTCCTTTTTCCGTACCCTTGAATGCAGTTACTACAGGTTCCAAAAGGGTTACTGCGTTCAGATACTTACCCTTTTCATAAAATTCTTTTGCCTTAGAGAACCTCATATCATAATCGGAACTCTTAATCAACCTATTGTATTCTCCGCAACTAGACAAGAGAAGTATAGATAACAACGCTATGTAAAATTTCTTGATAGCCATTATATTTTTAGTTCGCAAAATTATCAATTCTATTCCAATAGAAAAAGTAAAATCTTAAAAATTAACTATTATTATTCGAGTATCACCATTTTTTCGGTCATTCAGTCCTTTTCATCTTGAATGTCTACCTCAAATAATTTGTTTTTTTTCTTTTGATTGTTACTTTTGCAATCGAAAAGCACGCGCACATATTCTGTGCACATATTTATAAACGTTTATATTCATATTTGTTGTATGTTAAAGAAAATATTGTCAATATCGGGAAAAGCAGGTTTGTTTGAATTGGTATCTCAAGGTAAAAATATGCTTATAGTTGAGTCTTTGACCGAGAAGAAACGCATACCAGCTTATTCACACGAGAAGATTATTTCATTGGCAGATATAGCCATTTTCACTGACGATAGCGAAGTTCCCTTAAGGACAGTTTTAGAATCCATCAAAACAAAAGAGAAGGGAGTGAAGGCTTCTGTTGATCCAAAAAGTGATGCAAATGCTCTCCGCGATTATTTCGCAACAATTTTGCCTAACTTCGACAGGAACAGAGTTTATGCATCTGACATAAAGAAAGTGCTCGCATGGTACAACCTTTTGATTGAAACCGGACACAACGATTTTTCTGAAAAAGAAGAGAACAAAGAAGAGGCTAAAGCTTAATCGGCCAAACAAAGAAAGCAAAAGGAACGGCTATTTGTCGTTCCTTTTTTTATGTCTTTTCTAAAGACTCTCAAAAGAACAATTAGATTCCTAAAAAAATGCACGTGGGTAATTTTACTACAAATGATTTATCGCCACGAAACAAACAAAACGAATTTCAAACAAACCACTTTCTTCACAGACAGTGAACGTTCAGTCTATTGAATGACCACCCAAAACGCATTTCATTTCTGTTCGAGATTTATAGACACATGATAACGTGCACCTATTTCCAAAATTGATTCTTGAATTAACATACCCACATGGTATTTTTCCTCATTCGGATGTATATCTAGGTATACAAACAAAAAGAGGAAGAATAAATTTCCTCCTCTTTCATTCGTAAGCTCAGTAAAAACTTACTTAATCTCATCGTTCAATTCTGCACCAGCTTTGAATTTAACAACTTTCTTTGCTGGGATAGTAATTGCTTTCTTAGTTGCTGGATTGATACCCTGACGTTCTGCCTTCTCAACAATAGAGAAAGAGCCGAAACCGATCAAACTAAGTTTATCGCCTTTTTTTAAAGCAGATGTAGTAGCTTTTACAAACGCATCTAGTGCCTTTTTGCTATCTACTTTACTCAAGCCTGATTCCTCAGCGATAGCATTAATAAGTTCTGTTTTGTTCATAGAATAAATATTTAAAAACAATTAATAAATCTTCAACCATTATATAAAAATCGCAGATTGATGGATGCAAATATAATTGATTATTAAATTTTTCCAAATCCATATTCTACTTTTTTTCACAAAAAATGATATTTAGATATCATTTATGTTTGAAAACACAAAAGATAGCGTTTTTTGCATTATTTTTGTGTAGAAAATTATCAAAGCAAGGGAGTTAAAGACTATTTTTGATGACGCAAAACTCAGCTTTAGAACTTATATTATAAAACAAATGAATCAAAACAACCCATCTTTTTTGGACACCATTCCGCCGGTAGTCAAAAATCTCATCATAATCAACGCGTTGCTATGGTTGGCAACTGCAGTTCCTCTGCAAAATTTAGGAGTTAATCTCAAAGAAACTTTGGCATTACACTATTGGAATGCGGACACATTCCGTCCACATCAGATAGTCACATATATGTTTCTTCATGGAGGGTTCGACCATCTATTCTTCAACATGTTCGGTCTTTTCATGTTTGGGCGTATATTGGAATACACATGGGGACCAAAACGTTTCCTTATATATTATATGGTAACAGGTATCGGAGCCGGACTCATCCAAGAGATAACATGGACTTTCGACCCTCAAATTACGGGCATTGCAGCAGAGATAAGCAGAGTTTTGGAATCAGGGGCACAAACCATCCAATATTCAGACGGAACTACTCATTCGGTTAACGAATACATAGGAATGCTCCATAACTTGATCAACAACGCTATAACAATCGGAGCATCAGGTTCCATTTTCGGATTGTTGCTAGCTTTCGGAATGTTATTTCCTAATCAAGCCATCTACCTCATGTTCATTCCAATTCCGATTAAAGCAAAATACTTTGTGATTGGATATGCCGTTATTGAATTAGTATTGGGTGTTGGAAATTTCCAATTCGACAACGTGGCTCACTTCGCTCATCTAGGAGGCATGTTATTCGGTTATTTTCTTATCAAACAGTGGAAGAAAGGCAACTATCAAAAGTTTTAGAGTATTATGGGCATAAAGGAAGAAATAATAAATTCATTTAAATCGGGAAGCACGCTCACTAAACTGATTTACATCAACTTAGGACTATTCGTCATCGTTGGTCTAGGAAGTGCGATTCTCACATTGTTCAACGTCAGCAACGTTTGGACAACCATCCTTATGTTACCAAGTAAATTCAGCCTATTGATAATAAGGCCTTGGAGCATCATAACCTACATGTTCCTTCATCTGAATTTCATTCACTTGCTGTTCAATATTTTGACGTTCTATTGGTTCGGAAATCTCTTTATGCAGTATTACTCGCAGAAAGAGTTGGTTGGACTTTACATCACAAGCGGCATTCTAGGGGGAGTTCTTTACATGCTAGCCTATTCCATTTTTCCTTATTTTGCAGATAAATATGGAGATTTGACAGGAGCATCCGCAGCTGTCATGGGAATCATCGTAGCCGTTGCAGTAACAGCTCCAGATCGGCTGATACGGCTGATGTTCATAGGCGACGTGAAATTGAAATGGATTGCCATTGTCGGCATTATCATCAGTCTATTAAATGTAGCTTCCGAAAATGCGGGCGGAAACATCAGTCATATTGGAGGAGCTTTAGGCGGATATCTTTTTGTCTTAGCTTCCAGAAAAGGGAAAGACATCACGGCTTGGGTTAACCGCCCAATCAACTTTTTGGCTAACCTTTTTAATAGAAGTCCGAAGATGAAAGTCACCTATAACAATAATAGGCCAATGACTGATCAAGAATATAACTACAATAAAAAGCAAGAGGCCGAGAACATAGACAAGATTCTCGACAAAATAAAGAAAAGTGGATATGAGTCTCTTTCAAAAGAAGAAAAGCGGCAACTCTTCAGTGCCAGCGGAAAAAGACAATGAAACTGACATAAGAGAAATAAGGGAAGAAAAAGGAGGAGAAAAGAAAAAAAAAAATCCATTTTTTCCATCATTTTCAACCACACCATACTATCGGTCAACATTATTGCCATAGTATTTCTTTTCTGCGCTGATTCTGCAACAACAATCAGCCCAGATAGCTTTATTTTGCCCTCTTATTTCGGATTAGCATTTCCTCTCATCGCTCTTGTCGTACTTGCTTTTTTGATCTTTTGGATTGTCAGACTAAAATGGTACTTCATCATTTCCCTCATCTCTCTTCTTTTCTGCTATAACAGCATTGCAGAAACCTTCCCTTTTCATTCAAGCAAAAAAGCTCCAGAAACGAGCATCAAAATAATGAGCTATAATGTTCATCTTTTTGAATTTTATACAGAGAAATCAAGGAACAATGTGCTCAAATATCTGACTCAATCAGATGCCGACATTATCTGTCTTCAAGAATTCGGATACAGCACGAATGCAACAAAAAAATTCTTGAAAGAGAAAGAGATCATGAACTCATTAAAGAAAAAGTTTCCATACCATCACATCAACATCAAATTTTTGGAAGGCAGTCGTACATTTGGCGTCGCCACCTTCTCCAAATTTCCCATCAACAAAAGGAAAAGCATCAAATACAATAGTCAGTACAACTCTTCTATTATTACAGAAGTCATCATTTGGGGCAAGCCTATCAAAATATACAACTGCCACCTGGAATCAAACAAACTGACAGAAAACGACAAAACCTTAATCAAGAAGTTAAAGAACAACTTCGACAACAACAAAGTGAATGAAGTTGCTAGTCATTTGTCTAAGAAACTGGGGCCATCATACCGATTAAGAGCAAAACAGGCAGAATTGATTGCGGCCGATATAAAAAAATCCAACACTCCAGTTCTTCTATGTGGAGATTTCAACGACGTTCCTATCTCCTACGCATACAACACGATCAAAGGTGATTATCTGACCGACGCTTTCACCGAGTGTGGATACGGTTACGGATACACTTTCAACGAGAATCTGTTTCGATTCAGGATAGACCATATCATGCACAGCAAAGAATTTGAAGCCTTCGAGTTCAACATTGATTACAAAAACTATTCTGACCACTACCCTATAACCTGTCGCATGATTTTGAAATAAAAGTGGCTGACTCTTTTTATTTTTCAAGTTGTTTAATCCATTGTTTTTTTATATATTTGTTGGTTGAAAGGTGGATAAACCGAGAACCACTTTTGTATTAATTATACTCATTATGAGCGAAGAAAAGAAAGAAAATTCATATTCAGCCAGTAGTATCCAAGTACTGGAAGGCTTGGAGGCTGTACGTAAGCGTCCAGCCATGTATGTTGGAGATATCGGTGTGAAAGGTCTACACCACCTTGTATATGAGGTTGTAGACAACTCCATAGACGAGGCTTTGGCCGGATATTGCAAGCACATCGAAGTTACAATTAACGAGGACAACTCTGTCACCGTTCAAGATGACGGACGTGGTATTCCAGTAGACATGCACGAGAAGGAGCACAAATCTGCTCTTGAAGTTGTCATGACTGTGCTCCACGCTGGAGGAAAATTCGACAAAGGTTCATACAAAGTATCTGGAGGTCTACACGGCGTCGGCGTATCCTGCGTGAACGCCCTTTCAGACATGTTGCACGTTGAGGTTCGCCGTAACGGCAAGACCTACATGCAGGAATACCAGAAAGGAAAACCTATGTTCACTGTAAAAGAGATTGGAACATCCGAACATACAGGAACAACCATTACTTTCCACCCAGATGAAACCATCTTCAGCGAAGTAGTTTACCACTACGACATATTGGCCAGCCGTATGAGAGAGCTTGCTTACTTGAACTCTGGCATCAAAATCACGTTGACAGACAAACGAGAGACAAACGAAGACGGATCATTCAAGGGCGAGATTTTCTACTCGGAGAAAGGGTTGAGCGAGTTCGTTCAATATTTAGACTCTTCAAGAGTAAAACTAATCAACGACGTTATCCACCTCTGCACTGACAAATTCGGCTCTCCTGTTGAGATCGCCATGACATACAACGATTCTTACAACGAGAACATTTTCTCTTATGTGAACAACATCAACACGATCGAAGGTGGTACTCACGTAGCAGGTTTTCGTCGTGGACTAACCCGTACCTTAAAGAAATATGCAGAAGACTCTAAGATCTTAGAGAAAAACAAAATCGAGATAAATGGTGATGACTTCCGCGAGGGATTGACAGCTGTCATCTCTGTTAAGGTTGCAGAGCCACAATTTGAAGGTCAGACAAAAACTAAGTTGGGCAACAACGAGACCATGGGTATCGTTGACCAAGCCGTAGGCGAAGCTTTAGGAAACTACTTGGAAGAACATCCAAAAGAGGCTAAAACAATTGTCGAAAAAGTAATTTTGGCTGCCCGTGCACGTATCGCTGCCCGCAAGGCAAGAGACCTTGTTCAGAGAAAGTCTCCTTTGTCAAGCGGCGGACTTCCTGGTAAACTGGCCGACTGTTCAGACAAGAACCCTGAAAACGGAGAGTTATTCCTCGTCGAGGGAGATTCTGCAGGTGGATCAGCAAAGCAAGGACGTAACCGTATGTTCCAAGCCATCCTACCACTTCGTGGTAAGATCTTGAACGTGGAGAAAGCCATGCAGCATAGAGTATTGGAAAGCGAAGAGATTCGTAACATATATACAGCTCTCGGTGTAACGATCGGAACTGATGAGGATGCGAAAGCCCTTAACATGGACAAGCTTCGTTACCATAAGATCATCATCATGACCGATGCCGATGTCGATGGTAGCCACATCGACACATTGGTATTGACGTTCTTCTTCCGACACATGAGAGAGCTAATTGAGAAAGGTTACGTTTACATTGCAGCACCACCACTCTACCTTTGCAAGAAGGGTAAGGTTGAAGAGTATTGCTGGAATGAACAGCAACGTATTTCTTTCATCGAGAAATATGGATCTAAAAACGAGAATGCGGTCAGCGTTCAACGATACAAAGGTCTAGGAGAGATGAACCCTGAGCAACTATGGTCAACCACCATGGATCCAGAGCATCGTACTTTGAGACAGGTCACCATCAACAACGCTGCTGAGGCAGACTATACATTCTCCATGCTAATGGGTGATGAGGTTGGTCCTCGTCGTAAATTCATCGAAGACAACGCAACCTATGCAACAATCGACGCATAAGATGCTTCTTTCATAAAACTCAAAAGCCGTTTCAATTACGTTGGAACGGCTTTTTTTATTGGATAACACAAACCAAATCTATTCTCTTAATCAGAAGCAGTTTCAATCATATCATTAGATTAGTTGGGATAATTTTTCACTACGAATTGGACAAATCAAAACTATTCCTGATTTTAGTTGGCCTAAAACAAAACAATTAGTATTGATTCGTGGACTAAAACTGTCCCCAAAATTTTTCTCTTGATTAAAAACAGCAAACCATCTGACAAACAAAATCGTTAAAAATGACAAAAAAGAGATTCAAAGAATCAATGAAAACTATAATTTATTTTTTAGGCAAAAATAGTTTGCATAAAATAGAAGCAGCTTCTTAATATAATTTTTAAATTTGCGTTGCTATATTCGGGTCAAACCGTAGTAGTAACCCATCAAAATGAATTTTATTAACTCATAAAAACAACAATAAAGAAATGGCTACACCAGAGTTTAAGTACGCGCCTATGTTCCAATTGGGCAAGGATGATACAAAATACCATTTGCTGAGCAAGGAAGGCGTCAGCGTTGGCAATTTTGAGGGACACGAAATTCTAAAAGTTTCAAAAGAAGCTCTTACTTTACTTGCACAGCAAGCATTCCATGACGTTGAGTTCATGCTCCGTCGTGCACACAACGAGCAAGTAGCAGCAATCTTGAAAGATCCTGAAGCATCTGAAAACGACAAATACGTAGCATTACAATTTCTCCGCAATGCAGAGGTTGCATGCAAAGGCATTTTGCCATTCTGCCAAGACACTGGCACAGCCATTATCCACGGAGAAAAAGGTCAGCATGTTTGGACCGGATTTGAAGACGAAGAGGCTTTGTCAAGAGGTGTTTTCAACACATTCACACAAGACAACCTTCGTTATTCTCAGAACACACCTTTGAACATGTACGACGAAGTGAATACCCGTTGTAACTTGCCAGCTCAGATCGACATAGAGGCAGTAGAGGGTTCTGAATATAGATTCATCATGGTTGCAAAAGGTGGAGGTTCTGCTAACAAGACATACTTCTACCCTATGACAAAAGCAACTATCCAAAACGAAGGAACTCTTCTTCCTTTCTTAGTTGAGAAGATGAAGAGCTTGGGTACTGCGGCTTGTCCTCCATACCACATCGCTTTCGTTATCGGTGGTACATCAGCAGAGAAGAACCTTCTTACAGTTAAGTTGGCTTCTATCAAATATTACGACAACTTGCCTACAACCGGCGACGAGACTGGTCGTGCATTCAGGGACATTGACCTTGAGAACAAATTGCTCGTCGAAGCTCAGAAGATCGGATTAGGTGCTCAGTTTGGCGGCAAAGCATTGGCTCACGACATCCGCGTGGTTCGTCTGCCTCGTCACGGAGCTTCTTGTCCTATCGGCATGGGAGTTAGTTGTTCTGCAGACCGTAACATCAAAGCAAAAATCAACAAAGACGGAATTTGGATTGAAGATATGGATTCAAATCCAACGGAGTTAATTCCTGAAGAATACAGAAAACCAGGAGAAGGTTCCAAGGGTATCGTCATCGACCTCGACAAAGGTATCGACGAGGTAAGAAAAGAGCTTTCTAAATATCCTGTCAGCACACGTATAAACTTGAAGGGTACCATCATTGTTGCCCGTGATATTGCTCACGCTAAGCTAAAGGCTCATTTGGATGCCGGCAAAGACATGCCAGACTACTTCAAGAAACACCCAATCCTTTACGCAGGACCAGCTAAGACTCCAGAAGGTTACCCTTGCGGATCAATGGGACCTACAACTGCCAACCGTATGGATCCATACGTTGACGAGTTCCAAGATCATGGAGCATCTCTTGTCATGATCGCCAAAGGAAACCGTTCTGACGTAGTTACCACCGCTTGTAAGAAGCACGGAGGTTTCTACCTTGGTACAATCGGAGGTGTGGCTGCTATCCTTTCTCAAAGCTCTATCAAGAGCATCGAATGCGTAGAATATCCTGAATTAGGAATGGAAGCCATCTGGAAGATCGACGTTGAAGACTTCCCTGCATTCATCCTTGTTGACGACAAGGGTAATGACTTCTTCAAACAATTGAAGCCTTGGTGCCCAAATTGCAAATAAAAGAAGACCACCAATAAAAGTCAAGAACTGGTAGTTGTCAGTTCTTGACTTCACATCTAGACGAACTCACGAAGCATGAAACTTATATTGTGAAATTTTTACAACTACAAACCACAAAACTATTACACAATCATGAACAAACTTCTATTAACAATCATGTTATGCTGGACTACTCTATTCTCCAGCCAATGCTTCGCAGAAAAAGTTTTATACGAAGCAGAATTAGCAACACTGGGTGGAAATGCCGTAATAGCAGACGATCAGGAAGCCAACAACTTGGCTTACGTCAAAATGAATGAAGGAAGCATCACCTTTAAGGCAAACGCAAAAAGCAATGGCATATACACATTAACAATCCATTACAAAAACGATTATGGAAGTTCAAAAACCAATGACATCAATGTTAATGGAGAAAATGTAGCTAGTCTTACTTTCGAAATTTCCTCATCATACAAAGATATCGAAACAACCATATCTCTAAATGCAGGAGAAAACACAATCGCACTTACCAAATTTTGGGGTTGGATTGATGTCGATTACTTCGCACTTTCAGAATACCAGGCTACTCCATTCAATCTTTCCGAGTCACCAGTGACTGTTGACGCGACAGAAGCAGCAAAAGAGGTTTACAACTTCCTTCTCAACAACTTCGAGAAGAAAACCATCTCTGGTATCATGACAGGAAATATCACTGCATCTGCAGATCTTTTCTCTCAGGAAGATTTAGTTGCATTTAAAGACGCCGGAGGCAAATACCCTGCTCTTGTGGGTTTCGATCTCATTTTCGCCACAGGAAAAGATTCCAAAGAATCATGGAACCAAGAGTACACAAATGCCACCCTCAAATTAGCAGAAGAGCTTTGGGGAAAAGGCGGAATACCAGCCTTTACTTGGCACTGGAAAGATCCTAGTGATGCCGTAGAGGCGTTCTATGTTGAATCTGCAGCAGATGGCAAAGCATACACTACTTTCGACTTCACAACAGGGTTTATTTCGGGTTCTACAGAATGGAACACAAATTCTGAGACTTATAAACAACTGATCGAAGATATCGACCATATTTCAAGTCTGTTCCTTCAATTACAGGAAGCTGGTGTTGCAGCTATTTTCCGTCCATTGCACGAATCTGGAGGCAACTGGTTTTGGTGGAGTTCTCACTCAGGCGAAGAGTTTGGTGCCCTTTACCGTCTCGTACATGACCGTATGACGAAAGTCAATGGTGTGAAGAACTTGATTTGGGTATTCAACCCACAAGATGCAAGCTTCACAAGTTGGAATCCAGGAGCTGATTATTATGATGTATTGAGCGTCGACATATATAATGATGCAAACAACCACGCAAGCAACTTTAGTGCTTTCTCTGATTTGAAGAGTAATTTTGGAGCAACTAAGATTTTAGCTTTGTCAGAAAACGGACCAATCCCTGACGTCAACAACATGTACAACGACGGTGCTACTTGGTCTTGGTGGATGCCTTGGTACGAATCATGGGACGGTTTTTTCATCAGAAAGACATCTAATGACGTTTGGACATCCAATTTAAATGACGAAAGAATCATAACTCTTGAGGAAATGCCAGGCTGGGGAAAAGAATCATACATTATTGAAGATCAAGCACAAACAACAGATATCAACGTCTATCCTAGCCAATTCACAGAGCAGCTTAACATTATTTGTCCAGCATATTCTTTCATCAACATCACTGATGCACATGGACGTTCAGTTCTTTCTACTTTAACAAAAAGTGGAAATACGAATATTTCTTGTTCTAACTGGGATAAAGGCATATATTTTGTTCATGTAACAAACAAAGAAAATGTTATCTGTTTCAAAACAATAAAATAAAAAAGGAACGCTGGATTCTCTTTTGAAATCCAGCGTTTCTCCTTTGTAAACTTATCAAATATTGGCATTATCTTTGCTATAATTAAACAAGCTTATAAACAACAAAAATGAGAAAACTTAAGCATTTTCTATTCATCATTGGCATTATTGTTCTTCTAATGTTTCATGTTAACGCTCAAGAGAAGAACGATCGAAAAGAAATGACGGACACGACTATGATTGAAAACAATCCAGACCCATTTGATTTTATCATCATAGAGAGAAACGGTGGTGGCGACAAGCTTTTGTCTTTGGCCAAAGAAGAAGACAACAACTATACTGCCAACTTTGCAAGATATCAGTTCAAAGACACAACCTTTAGAATTGAGATGAAAGCAAGTGAATTTGGCGACACTTTAGCCAACGTAATTGACAAGATTTTCATGGGCGAAGTTTGTCTTACAGAAAAAGACTCAACCGTCAGTGCTAAAGGTTTTTTAACAGGCACATGGTTAAGAAGTTATGCAGTTAAAGACACGCTTAAAACAAAAATAACAAATAAAGATTTATTATCATCCATTGCAGATATTGAAAGAAAAATACAAGAGAAAATCACAACCTCAAACAAATGAAAATCAAATGATCAATTTAGAGTACGGAGACGTCAAATTAGGAATTTTACCTGATGTAGGAGGACGAATCGTATCTTTGCAGATTAAAGAAGGAGAAAACCTTCTGAAAAGCGATTCCAAATTATGGAATCAAAAAAAGAGACCGATACCTTCGCCATCCAATTTAGATTTCAAGGCATACAACGGACATGAAGTTTGGGTAGGCCCTCAAAGTCTGTGGTGGAAACGACAAAATCTCAACCCAGAGAAATTTGAATCAACTCTTTTTTGGCCACCAGATCCATACATTAGTTATGGAAATTACACAACAGCTGTCAAAGACGAAAATTATATCGTATTAAATGGCGAAGAGAGCCCAATAAGCGGTATACGCTTAACCAAGAATATCATTATTGGAGAATATGATATGATTGATGATTGCTACAACGTCATCATTGAAGCAATTGCCGAAAACATAAGGAAAGAACCTATCGCTTGGGATCTTTGGATGATCACTAGAGTTAATGGGCACAATCTGAATTTTGTACCAGTAAGCGATGAAAAAAACGTGAGCGTATCCGAGCCAACTCATCCACACGAAGGTCCGGCTCCATACAAAATAGAAGACGGTTATTTTTCTTTCACACCAAAAAAGAAAGATAAGGAGCATAAAGAGTGCACAGCTAAGGCCTTCATAACGCCTAGCAGACCATTCATCGCAACTCTTTACGGACGTGATTTGATGATGATTCGTTTCGAACATAACGATCAAAAGTTACTTCATCCGGAGCAGAAAGAGGTTGAGATCTACAACTTTGCTACCGACGAAGCAGAGACCTCTCTTCTTGAATTGGAATACCACTCTCCCTACAAAACCATTCCTCCTTGCAGTTTTATTAAAACCACTGAAGTTTGGAAAATACATAGATTCGAACAAGACGTAACCGAATCTGATGTCAAAACTTATCTTGATAAGATTTAAGAACTTCTTGGACATATACAAGGGAAGGCAGATATGAGTATTTTGCCTTCCCTTTTTTGTTTTCAACATTCAATAAGTCAAAGATTTATATCAAAAAAAATCACATTCTCAGTTTCCTTTTTTCTTGTGCTATTTAAAGCAAAATTGCCTATTTTCATCACATTCCACCCTACGTTTTAACTATCCAACTCATTCTTTATGAGTTTTTTTGCTTTAAAATTCGTAACTTTGCAGACTTTTGATGGGTAGCGTCGTTTTCGCCCAATTCAAAAAGACAATTTAGTTCAGATTGGATAACAAAAAGTCACAGAAAGAACTATAAAATTAGCATTTGGAGGTAAGGTATGAAAGATGACAATGTGAATTTGGAACAGTTGGAGACAGGTCAAATTGAGGTGTTGGGTGCAAGGGTACACAACCTCAAAAACATCGACGTTTCCATTCCTCGTAACAAAATCACTGTAATGACAGGATTGAGCGGAAGCGGAAAGTCTTCGCTGGCATTCGACACCATATTTGCAGAAGGACAACGTCGATACATTGACACTTTCTCCGCATACGCCAGAAACTTTCTAGGAAACATGGAACGCCCAGATGTCGACAAGATATCCGGATTAAGCCCCGTTATCTCCATTGAGCAAAAGACGACCAACAAGAACCCTCGCTCTACCGTAGGTACCACAACAGAGATTTACGATTTTCTCCGTCTGCTTTTTGCAAGAGCCGGAGAAGCATTCTCTTACGTGACAGGAGAAAAAATGGTTAAATACACAGAAGAACAAATTCTGAATTTAATTCACCAAGAATACAAAGACCAAGCCATCTATATCCTTGCCCCGCTGGTTAAGGCAAGAAAAGGACATTACAAAGAACTTTTCGAGCAAGTGCGCAAGCGTGGCTATCTGAACGTCCGCATTGACGGCAAGACACAGGAGATCATCCACGGCATGAAGGTGGACCGATACAAAAACCACAACATCGAGGTTGTGATTGACAAACTCATTGTTTCCGAAAAGAACGAGCGACGCGTTAAAGAGTCGGTTCAGAATGCAATGAAACAAGGCAACGGTTCTATCATGATTGCAAAGAAGGACGACGAGAGCATCCGTCATTTCAGTAAGCTGCTGATGTGTCCAACTTCAGGAATCTCTTACAGCGAACCTGCGCCACATAACTTCTCTTTCAACTCTCCTTTCGGCGCCTGCCCTAAATGTAAAGGCATTGGTTTCATCAATGAAATTGATATTGACAAAATCATTCCGAACAAAGAGGAAAGCATCTACAACGGAGCCATCGTTCCTCTCGGAAAATATAAGAAATCGTTGTTCTTCTGGCAGCTTGAAGCTATTGCCGAAAAATACGGTTTTTCATTAAAAGATCCCGTTTCTCTGATTTCGGAAGAGGCTTTGTATGTCATTCTGAACGGTAGCGAAGATCGCATCTGCGTTAAGAACGAGGCCTTGGGTTCGTCGAGCTACAGCTACTCATTCGAAGGAGTACTGAGATATGTGGAGATGCAGCAAGACAGCGAGGCATCAGCTACTGCTCAAAAATTGGCCAGTCAATTCAGCAAGACGATTGTCTGCCCAGAATGTCACGGAACCAGATTGAACAAAGAGGCCACTCACTTCCGCATCGACGGAATGAACATTTCCGACCTTGCCATCATGGACATAGCCGAGCTAAAAGAGTGGATCGACAATGTAGAAGAAAGGCTCACTGACAAACAGAAAAAGATTGCACTAGAGATTCTAAAAGAGATACGTACCCGCATTAGCTTCTTGTTAGATGTAGGGTTGAATTATCTTTCGCTCAACCGAGCATCCATGACCCTTTCTGGCGGAGAAAGCCAACGTATCCGTTTGGCCACACAGATTGGAACTCAGCTTGTCAACGTGCTTTACATCTTAGACGAACCAAGTATCGGTTTGCATCAACGTGATAATGTTCGTCTAATTAATTCACTCAAGAAACTTCGCGACATCGGTAACTCCATCATCGTTGTGGAACATGATAAAGACATGATGTTAAATGCCGATTACGTGGTAGACCTAGGGCCTAGAGCCGGTCGCCATGGCGGTGAAATCGTCTTTGCAGGTACCCCAGAAGAAATGTTGAAGACGCAAACCCTTACTGCTGATTATCTGAACGGAGTAAAGAAAATTGAGGTACCCAAGGAAAAACGCGAAGGGAAAGGCAAATGCATCACCATAAAAGGAGCTAGAGGAAATAATTTGAAGGGAATTGACGTGACCTTCCCTCTAGGTGTATTTATCTGCGTAACAGGTGTTTCAGGAAGCGGAAAATCAACATTGGTAAAGGACACGTTGCAACCCATCTTGAGCCAGCACTTTTATCGTTCATTGCAAGATCCATTGCCTTACGACTCCGTTGAAGGCATTGACAACATTGACAAAGTAATCACGGTAGACCAGTCACCAATCGGTCGTACGCCTCGTTCCAATCCTGCTACTTACACGGATCTGTTCAGCGACATCAGAAACCTATTCGTATCTTTGCCTGAATCTAAGATAAGAGGCTACAAACCAGGCCGATTCTCATTCAACGTAAAAGGTGGACGATGCGAGACATGCGGCGGCAACGGATACAAGACCATTGAGATGAACTTCTTACCTGATGTCTACGCGCCTTGTGAAGAGTGCCACGGAAAACGTTATAACCGCGAAACTTTGGAGGTAAGATACAAAGGCAAATCCATTGCCGATGTGTTAGATCTCACCATCAACCAGGCCGTAGAGTTCTTCGAAAACATTCCGAACATCTATAACAAAGTCAAGACTTTGCAAAGCATAGGATTGGGGTACATTAAATTAGGGCAACCTTCCACTACACTTTCCGGAGGCGAAAGCCAACGTATCAAACTAGCAACTGAGTTGATGCGCCGTGACACAGGTAACACGCTCTACATATTGGACGAGCCAACCACGGGACTTCACTTCGAAGATATCCGCATTCTGCTAGACGTGCTCAACAAATTGGCAGACAAGGGCAACACCATCCTCGTCATTGAGCACAATTTAGACGTCATTAAGGTTGCCGACCATTTGATAGACATTGGTCCTGATGGCGGTCGAGATGGCGGTCGGCTTATCTGCAGCGGCACTCCAGAAGAGGTTGCTCAGAACAAAGAAAGCATCACTGGAAAATTTTTGAAAGAAGAATTGGGGCTATAACAACGCACACGTTAACAAATAGAGATAAAAAGATCTGTAAATTTGAAGTTTCGTTTCAAATTTACAGATCTTTGGTTAGAGAGTACTACTGTAATAGCCCAAAAATCATTTTACAACTTCTTCAACAACGAAATAAATCTCCATTTGTCCACCACCAGAACTACTATTTTCAACTTTTGTATGACCTTTAAACTTTACTTTTTCGCCTGGTTTCAAATTTATCACTTCAGATGACAAACTTTTATCAATAACAAAAATCTCTCCACTAGTTGGTTTATTCGTTGCATTTACAGAAGATCCTGTTTCCGGTTGAACACATTGAAACACATAGTATTTTGATTTTTTAATGAATTTAGGAATATGATAACCTTTCCAAAATCCAGATTGTAAATACACGGCCTCAATTACAACAGATTTATCCTGATAATCTTCAGCAAAAGCACTATTCAAAACTTGTGCATAACCGACAACTTCTGTCTGTTGTGGTTGAGATGGTGTTACGGGTGTAGTAGACGGTGACTTTTCAGAAGAAGCAACAGGTGTTGAACCAGATGAAGTTGTTGCTGATAACTGTTGGTCAGGCTTAGCTTGTTCAGCCAATTCTTTTTTCTTTGCATTTTCTGCAAGCTTTGCCTCTTTTTCTTCTTCTTTTATTACATCCAGCGATTTAATCTTTTCAATTTCATCAAAACTATGTTTAAAAAGAGAACCATCACTACCTTCCATAATAGCAGAATCCTTCGTTATTACCAAGACACTACACTTGATTTTACTACCATTTTTCAGAAACATCATACAAGTGGTTTTGGCAGCCCATGCGTTTCCGCATATCAATATCATTGCAAATAATGACAAATTTCTTAATAGTTTCATAATCTTTCATTTTACGAGAGTTATTTATTATTCATACTACACACAAAAACGACAACCCCCAACAATCGATTCGGCACAGTTGTTTGTTTTACAATTTACAAAAAATTATTTAATTTTTTTACATTTTTTAAATTTATTATTTCAGACTCTTCACCAAAACACTTATAAGTAATTGCACCAGAAGAAAAAAAACAGAATAAACTTTGAATTTTCAATCGTATTAAACTAAACTTCACCATGAAAAAATAGAAGCTGTTTAAAAAGACACATAAAATATCTCACCATGACACTACGCAAACAAATCTTTCTCTTACCGTATGACCGTTGGCATCATTTGCCTCGAACAAGATGACATATGGAGCAACAGACAAAACATTTCCGTTGTCATCCCGTCCATCCCACTCTAAAGCGCCCTGAGATGAAAGACGAAGATGGTCGGCTAAAGTCCGAACACAAATGCCATTCATATTATAGATATTCACTGTTGCCACATAGCTATCTTGAGAAAACGAATACTTAATCTTCAAAAAGCCCGACTCATCTTGATACGGATAACAGACCTCTGCAAGCAAGTTTACCTCATCCACCTCCGTCAAATGCATGGAATTCCCATAACCAGGTGTACCAAAACCAGAGGCAGCCGAGGCAGAACGCCAAACATCTCCGTCTGGTGAACAACGTTCCAAAGAGACACCCGTCCTGTTTTGAAGAAATTCATCATGCATGGAGGCTGCATAGCAGAAATCATCAATCAACAAACTATCCTTATCAATCAACACTACGCAACCCTCCTCATTCCCGTATGCAGGCAACTTATCCATTTCGAGAAAAGCCTCATCTGCAAGACAATCATAAAAAGTACAAACTGCATATTTATCGGCAGTCAATAAAAGATATTCTTTGGGAAACAAAAAATTGCTTCCGATCTTCTTAGCTGAATAGATAGAACCATCTGAACGATACGTGGCTAAAAGCAGATTTGACACATCCAGCATTTTCGAACTCCTATTATAAAGCTCCACGTAATCGGTACCTTCTTCAAAAGGATTGAACAACACCTCATTGATTATGACATCCTTCGACATACATTTTTCGGGAAGGCCAAACCTCAAAACAGTGTCAGGCAATGCATTACCAGCCATATCTTTCACCTCCATCATATGCAATTCATATAAATCACCAGACTTCAAAGGAGAAAGAAGAGATAGAGTCAACTCAGAAAAGCCAAAATTCCATTTGGCATAAAGTGGACAATCATCCACTTTAAATTTAAATACTCTCGCATCGATTTTCTCCGAAAAGGTGATTTTAATCAAAGTGTCAGAAAAAGCAACATTATTAACAACTGGAGATTCTGTATCCAAAAACGTTTTCCCATCAACAAACAGGGAATCAAAGGCAAATGCCTTGTTTCGAGTAGAAGAATATTTACAATAAAAGCCACAATAATAAGAGCTTCTCCAGATTGTATCCACCACACTACACTCCTCCAAAAAGTCGGATTCATGCTGCAATTTCGAATAAACATGCCACTCTCCTGATTGCGAACGCGTAACGCGGACAGTGAGATGAAGCGAATCTCGGTTTAACCTCAGTATTTCTCCTGCCGCAAGTTTCTTCACAGAAACGCCCGTCTGCCGATAAAGAAGAATCTGGTCGGAAGCATTTCCTATTTGCAGGAAATACCCATTCAATGAATCACGAAGAGAAGGCGTATCACTGCATAGATAAAAACGAAAAAGATTAGAACCTGACGGGTTGAAATCCATCTGAAGAGAAAGTCGCCATTCCGCATCGTCTATCGAAGTGGAAGGCATAGACAAGCACGCTACTTTTCCACCTGGCAGAGCCTGCAAACGCAGTTGACCATTAGAAAAGACAAAACTAGAATCGTCGCCCGACCATTCTGAAAGCGGTTGATTTCCATCAAAAAAGACAGAGATTGGCGTTCCAAAAGCAGGCAAAACAAGAAGATGCAAAAAAACTAGCAAAGAAAACAGTCTCATTTTTACAATTTTATTAGTTAAAGAATTATCTTTGTACAAACTTTTACGAAGATACATCTATTTTCATAAAGTTCAATCAGTTAACTAAAAAATAACAAAGAATGAGAGTAGCAATTGTTGGTGTAAGCGGAGCTGTAGGACAAGAGTTCCTACGCGTGCTAGCGGAAAGAAATTTCCCAATGTCAGAGTTAGTGCTTTTCGGCTCATCTCGTAGTGCCGGAAAAGAATATGAGTTCAAGGGCAAGAAGTACACAGTCAAGGAACTTAAGCACAATGACGACTTTAAAGACATTGACATCGCATTCACCTCTGCGGGTGCTAGTATTTCTAAAGAATACGCAGAAACAATTACGAAATATGGAGCAGTAATGATAGACAACTCAAGTGCATTCCGTATGGATAACGATGTGCCTTTGGTTGTTCCTGAATGCAACGCAGAAGATGCGCTTAATCGTCCACGAGGAATCATTGCCAATCCAAACTGCACCACCATCATGATGGTGGTCGTATTACAACCATTGGAGAAGATAAGCCACATCAAACGTATTCACGTAGCAAGTTACCAAGCTGCTAGTGGTGCTGGTTCTGCAGCTATGGATGAGTTGGAGCAACAATATCGCGAAGTATTGGATGGCAAGCCAGTTACTGTAAACAAGTTTGCTTATCAGTTGGCTTACAACGTAATCCCTCAAATCGACGTATTCACTGAAAACGGATACACGAAAGAGGAGATGAAGATGTTCAATGAAACAAAGAAGATCATGCACAGCGACGTTAACTGTTCTGCTATGTGTGTTCGTGTTCCTTCACTTCGTTCACACTCTGAAGCTGTTTGGATTGAAACCGAAAAGCCAATCAGCTTAGAACAAGCAAAAGAAGCAATCGCACATGGAGAGAATCTTCAGTTGTTAGATGATCCTGCCAACAAAAAGTATCCAATGCCTTTGTTCGTAGCAGGCAAAGACGATGTTTACGTAGGTCGTATTCGTAAGGATTTAGCTAACGAGAATGGTTTGACATTGTGGTTAGTTGGTGACCAAATCAAGAAGGGTGCTGCTTTGAACGCTGTTCAAATCGCCGAGTACCTTGTCAAGGTTGGAAACATCAAATAAAGCAAAACGAAGCATTGCTAAGGCAATGTAATTTGTCATAGAATGGGGGCTGTATCCAAAAAGATGCAGCCTCTTTTCTTTTTAGAAAAAGTTTATTAATTCAACAAAAAATGTCTAAATGGAACTATAACAACAAATACAAAGACTACATCTGTTTCTTAAATCCTTAAAACTTTTCCATTCCGGCATTTTTCCACGTCACAAAGTTTCATCTATAAGAGAGAAAAATTTAACTTTGCATATAACTGACAGATTCTTTTTGTAAACAATTATATACCAAATGAAATTTAGTGGATTTTTGAACGTTTACTATTTGTCAGAGTCTCGACAAGAGGCATTTATCAGCAAAGAAGGCTGAAAAGAAGCAGTCTCTTTACAACCAAAGATTAAATGAAAAAGAACTTATTACTATTCATATTCATCCTATTAGGAACAATTGGAGAAACATCCGCCAAGACGATACACATCTCGGGAAAGGTAACTGACGGGAAAGGTGTAGCGATGGAGTTTGTCAACATCTCCGTCAAAGGCACTTCACAAGGATGCAGAACAGACAGCGCTGGCCGCTTTGAATTTGAACCTACTACCGAAAAAGACTCCATCACCCTACTCTTCTCTTTTATTGGTTTCAAAGACGTAGAAAGAGCTTTTTCAACCAAAGGCAACGACATCACCATCCGTCAAAAGATGGAAGAGACAACTTATAGCCTTGACGATATCGTCGTAAAAGAGTACAAGAAACAGTCTAATACATTACAAACCATTGACCTTACAGGTTTAAAATCGATTCCTAGCACATCTGGTTCAATTGAATCCATCATCACAACGCAAGCGGGCGTAAGCGCCAATAACGAACTGAGTTCTCAATACTCAGTAAGAGGCGGCAACTACGACGAGAACATCGTGTATGTAAATGACATTGAAGTTTACAGACCACTATTGATCAGAGCCGGACAACAGGAAGGTTTAAGTTTTGTCAACCCAGATTTGGTGGGCGAAGTCAAATTCTCTTCAGGAGGATTCAGCGCACAATATGGCGACAAGATGGCTTCCGTTTTGGACATTCAATACAAAAAGCCGAAAGCTTTTGAAGGTTCCGTTTCTGCCAGCCTACTAGGCGCATCTGCCTACTTGGGTTCATCTAATAAAAAATTCACTCAAGTTCATGGCGTCAGATATAAAACATCATCTTATCTACTAGGTTCTTTGGAAACTGAAGGCGAATACGACCCGAACTTCTTCGATTATCAGACCTTCATGACCTATCAATTCACGAAAAAGAGCGAGCTCACTTTTTTAGGAAACTATTCAAGAAACAGCTACAACTTCGAGCCCAAGAGTAGAGAAACCTCTTTCGGAACGATGACCAACATGAAATCGTTTACCGTCTACTTCGACGGTCAAGAAAAGGATTTATTCCAAACCCTTTTCGGTGCAATGACATTCAACTACAAACCTGTTGACAACACGAAGTTAGGATTTATGCTATCTTCTTTCAATACAATAGAAAGCGAAACCTACGACATTGCAGGAGAGTACCGTTTAGGAGATGTTGACGGCAGCAACACAGCTGCAACAGATTTGAGCGAAGGTATCGGCAAATACCAAGAACATGCCAGAAACTACTTGAATGCCACGGTGATGAACATCTCACAACTGGGTGTTGTTAATCTTCCTAACAACGAGATCAAATGGGGATTGACATACCAAAGAGAGACCGTGAAAGACAAAGTGAACGAATGGGAAATGAGAGATTCTGCAGGATACTCCATCCCTGTACACCAAGACTATCTTGCATTATACAACAATTTGAATGCAGATTACACGATAAACACGAACCGATATATGGCTTACCTTCAAGACACTTACAGTAAGAGATATTCCTTCGGAAAAATCATCGTAAACGGAGGTGTCAGAGCCAATTATTGGGACTTCAACAAAGAGTTGCTTGTCAGTCCAAGAGCCAACATCGCTTGGTTCCCTAATTGGAAGAAGAACTTTGGTCTTAGATTAGCAACTGGCATCTATTACCAAGCGCCTTACTTCAAAGAAATCAGAGACACATTCGTCTCTGAAAACGGAAATGTGGAAATAAAACTCAATGATAAGATCAAAGCACAACGCTCTTTCCAAATATTACTTGGTAGCGACTATTACTTCCGCTCTTGGGATAGACCGTTCAAGTTCACGACTGAAGTTTATTTCAAATACATAGACCGCATCAACCCTTATACAGTAGACAACGTGAAGATTGTTTATGTAGGCGACAACTGTGCGGACGGATATGCAGCAGGATTGGACACCAAGATTTTCGGTGAATTTGTGCCCGGTGCAGACTCTTGGATTTCCCTATCCCTCATGCAGACGAAAGAGAACATCTACGGAGACGGAAAAGATTATATTTCCAGACCAACCGACCAGTTGTACAATATCTCTCTTTTCTTCCAAGATTATATTCCAGGCTATTCGAAGTTGAAATTCAATATCAAGTTAGTTTGGATTGACGGACTGCCATTCTCGCCTCCTCACAGCAACCGTGCAGACTACGAATTCCGCACACCCGATTACCGACGTGTTGACATGGGAGTTTCCTACCTACTCAAAAAAGGGAAGGATAAAATCATGAGTAAAAAGATTTTGTCTTGGGCTAAAACTTTGTCGTTTAATTTAGAATTCTTTAATTTGTTAGATATTAAGAACGTCAACTCCTACTATTGGGTAACTGACGTTTCGAACATGCAATATGCAGTACCTAATTATCTGACAGGAAGACGTTTAAACTTTAAGATTCAAGCTGATTTTTAATAATAAAAACCAATAAAGATTATATAAAAAAGAAAAAAATGGAAAATACAAAATCCCAAAGCTATCTAGTTCCATTAGTGACCCTTACCACATTGTTTTTCATGTGGGGATTCATCACTTGTATGAACGACATTCTCATCCCTTACCTGAAGGGAGTATTTGAACTAACCCACTTCCAGTCAAATTTGGTTCAGTTCGCATTTTTCACCGCCTATTTTATCATCTCACTCATCTACTTTGTAGTTTCAGCTACAGTAGGCGACCCTATCCGCAGAATAGGTTACAAAAACACAATTGTTTCAGGACTTCTCATCTCTGCAGTGGCTTGTTTTCTTTTCTTTTGGGAAGCAAAGTCTCAGAATCCTCAATTCATCATTTTCCTATCGGCTTTATTCCTTTTAGGAACAGGATTTACATTTCTTCAGATTGCTGCCAATCCGTTGGTTGCTATTTTAGGAACTCCACAAACGGCATCCAGCCGTCTTAATCTTTCTCAAGGATTCAACTCATTAGGAACAACAATTGCCCCTGTAATTGGAGGTTTCTTCATATTCAATTATTTCAAAGGTTCAGAAGGTGCATCTGCCGTTCAAATTCCATACTTGGTTTTGGCCAGCGTTCTGTTGCTTCTTGCAGGTATCATCTTCTTCTCTGAAATACCTAATGTGGAAAGTTCTAATGCAAATGACTCTGAAAATGACAGTAAAATAGGTGCGTTAAAACACCCACACTTGGTTTTCGGTATGCTCGGTATCTTCTGTTATGTTGGAGGCGAGGTAACCATCGGAAGCAACCTTGTTTCTTTCATGAAAGAGACTCACGGAATGGCAGAAGAGACAGCAAGTTCATTGCTCGCATTTTACTGGGGAGGTGCAATGATAGGACGTTTCATGGGTTCTATCTCAATGAGCCAAATGGAAAATAAAAAGAAATATCTATACATGGCTTTAACAGCAATAGCTGCCTTCGCTTTGATCTTCACAATCACTGGAAAGTTAGATTTCTGCGGAGAAAACATCATGGCTCAGATTTCAGCGCATTTCAAAGATGTGTCATTATACTTGATATTCCTTGTTCTTAATTACTTAGTTTTCATCGCTGCGAAGTCTATTCCTTCAAGAACATTGGGTCTATTCGCTATCGTCAACATGATTCTTATCGTTACGATGCTTAACACAACAGGACATGTTTCATTGTGGGTTATCCTTTCTGTAGGTTTGTTCAACTCCATCATGTTCTCCAATGTATTTACTTTGGCTATCGACGGATTGGGAAAATACACATCTCAAGGTTCTTCACTGCTAGTCATGATGATCCTTGGAGGTGCAGTAGTTCCGCCTCTTCAAGGTTTACTTGCTGACTTAGCCAATCCACAACTTGCATTCGCAGTACCTTTGATTTGCTATGCTTACCTTGTTTGGTACGGATTCAAAGGATGTAAAATCGGAAAAGCTCAAACAGAAGAAGAAAAATCAATTTAATTATAAATAAAATATATTATGGCAACAGAGAATAAGCCCTATGTAGTCGGAATTGACTTAGGAGGCACAAATACAGCTTTCGGAATTGTTGATGCAAGAGGAAATGTTTTAGCATCAGATTCCATCAAGACAAAGTTATATAATGACGATTTGGACAAATACATCGAAGAGATTCACAAAGGTCTTCTTAAGTTAATTGAGAACAATTGTGGGATTGAGCGCATCAAAGGTATCGGTGTAGGTGCACCAAACGCAAACTACTACACAGGAAATATCGAATATGCACCAAACCTTCCTTGGAAGGGTATTATTCCTTTCGCAAAACTTCTTTCTGACAAGTTCGGAGTTCCTGTAGCATTGACAAACGACGCTAACGCTGCTGCTATCGGTGAGATGACTTACGGAGCAGCTCGCGGGATGAAAGATTTCATCATGATCACACTCGGAACCGGTGTTGGCAGTGGTGTTGTAGCTAATGGTCAGTTAATCTACGGTCACGACGGATTCGCAGGAGAACTTGGTCACGTCATCGTTCGTCGTAACGGACGTCAGTGCGGATGCGGAAACAAAGGATGCTTGGAGACTTACACATCAGCAACTGGTGTAGCAAGAACAGCTCGTGAGTTTTTGGAGAACAGAGCTAACGAAGATTCTTTGTTAAGAAAGATGCCTATTGACCAAATCACATCAAAAGATGTTTTTGATGCTGCTAAAGCAGGTGATAAGTTAGCTAAAGACGTATTCGAATTCACAGGAGAAACTCTAGGAGAGGCGTTTGCAGACTTTGTTAAGTTCAGCAGTCCTGAAGCATTCATCCTATTCGGTGGTTTGGCTAAATCAGGAGATATGCTTCTTAACCCAATCAAGAAGGCAATGGAAGAAAACCTTATGCCAATCTTCAAAAACAAGGTCAAAGTGCTCTTCTCTGAAATGAAAGACGCTGATGCTGCTATCTTAGGTGCATCTGCTCTTGCATGGGAAGCTAAATAAGGAAAATTTCTATTCCAACAAATCAAGAGATGGCATTCGAAGACATCTTCGTTTGCCATCTTTCTTGCAGAAACTATTTGAATTTAATCGTTAAATCATTTAAGATGATTTTTTGAGAATTTTTAGGGATCATGTAAGAAAGACAGCGAACTGTCTGACGAAAAATGGCCTAAAAAAACAATCAAAGAATCAACGAAACCACCTTTTGGTTTTTATACAAAAAAGATTGTAAAAACATAAAAACAACATTTTTAATAAAAACAAAACAATGAAAACACTATTTATTTCATACCAATGCAAAAAAGGAGAAAGGGGAAACTTTTTAGATGCCATCACTTCAGAAAAGTTAGACGTTGCCAGCAGAAATGAAGAGGGCAACATTCAGTACACCTATTTCCTACCTAAAAATGACGAAGAAACCCTACTTCTATTAGAAGGATGGAAAGATCAAGAATCTATCGATTCACATAGTAATTCAATCCACTACAAAAGAATCGGTGAGCTCAAGGCTAAATACGTAGAGAAAACAAACATTTATAGAAGCGACAATATGGTAACGACTGCAGAATTTGAAAATCGCAATAACTGTTCTGCATTATAATCCATATTACGAAATAAGAACAAATACAAAAAAAGTCCCATTGGCTGACCAAGGGGACTTTTTATTTTTTAGCAAAAGATCTACTTTCTCAACAAATTCAGAGGCTCCTTCAGATGCAAAACATCAGAAACTTTCTCTGTATAAGAAGAGACATTTACAGAGAGTGTAGCCTTGATATCTGCACTGTTGCTACCGATCAAAATCTGATAAGCACCTGCCTCTACAAGCCACTGGCTGTTAGACTCATCAAAAGAAGCAAGGTCTCGTTGTGCAACACGCATACGAAGTGTTTCACTTTCACCTGGCTGCAATAGTTTAGTCTTTGCAAAAGCTTTTAATTCTTTGGTTGGTTTCTCCAACTTTCCTTTAGGAGCTGTAACGTAAACCTGAGCAACCTCTTTTCCTGCGGTCTTTCCTATATTGGTCACAACCACAGAAACTTCAATCTCCGAAGTTTTCTTATTTAGGGTCACTTCCGATTTGCTATATACGAAATTGGTATAGCTCAAACCAAATCCAAACGGATAAGCCACCTGACGTTTGAAAGTATCAAAATAACGATAACCTACGTAAATGTCCTCCTCGTGGTTTGAGTAGTCAATACCCTTGATATTTCCATAAATATAGGTCTCCATATTCTTATAGGTGTACATATCGTATTCCTGAGGAAAGTTACGGGTTGAATAATGGTCAACGGCCGCAATTGGCCAAGTCATAGTCAACTTACCAGAAGGATTGGCTTTTCCTGTGAGCACATCAGCAACAGAGTTACCACCCTCCTCGCCTGGCTGCCAAGCCACAAGGATTGCATCCACGAACTCACGCCATGAAGCGATCTCAATAACCGAACCTGAGTTGATGATGACAATGACACGCTTGCCCGCTGAATGGCATATACCCGAAACGTTGTGAATCAAACGTTGCTCCAAAGGAGAAAGGTTGAAATCATTCTCGATAGAGCGGTCCATCGCCTCTCCTGCCTGACGACCAATTGTGATGACAGCTGCATCGGCCTCGGCCATCTCGTGTTGGATACATCTCTCAGTAATTTCAATCTCATCTAACTTAGGTTGTCCATTATCGAGAAACCACATAGCCGGATTCTTATCTACCTTAAGTTTGAAGCGAGCATATTTCACATAACTCTTATAAATATCCGTAAGCGTCTGAGTAGTAGAAATGCCAACGTTCTTCAGACCATCTACCATATCCACAACGTATGGCACATTCACACTACCAGAGCCCAAACCTCCTGAAGAAAAATCATACGAGTTAACTCCGAAAAGTGCCACCTTCTTTACATTTTGGAAAGGAAGAGTTTCATTCGCATTCTTCAACAACACCATACCTTCGGTACTACTCTGACGAGTAATCTGAGCATGAGCCTTCAAATCTGGTTTTTCAGAATAGTTATAATTCTTGAAGTGCGGAGTTCTAACGATAAATTGAAGCATACGATGAACGTTCACATCCAAATCCTTCATGCTAAGTTTACCACTCTTCACCATAGCGATGATGCTATCCATTTGGAATGGCAATCCAGGCATCAACAAATCAGTGCCGGCGGTGAGTTCTTCATTTATCGGCAAATAAACACGCCAATCCCAATCGGTCATCACCATACCGTCAAACCCCCAATCTTTTCGCAAAATATCGGTCAATAAATCTTTGCTACCCATCGCAAACTGACCATTTATAAGATTGTAAGAAGACATCAACGTCCAAGGCTTGCTTTCGCGTACCATCTTCTCGAATCCACGCAAATAGATTTCACGCAAAGTGCGAGGACTTACGCGTTCATCCACTTTCGTACGGTCAGTCTCCTGAGAGTTAACAGCAAAGTGTTTAGAGCTTACGCCCACACCTTGACTCTGAACACCCTTGACGTAAGCAGTAGCAATAGCGCCCGTTACAAATGGGTCTTCACTATAATACTCGAAATTTCTTCCACAGAGAGGGTTACGATGGATGTTCATTCCTGGACCAAGAACCACATCACAACCATACTCTAAGGTCTCGTTTCCGATAGCCTTACCTACATTCTCCACCAAATCGGTGTTCCAGGTACAAGCCAAACAAGTTCCGATAGGAAAACCTGTAGCATAGTAAGTCTGAGACGAACCTTCGCGAGTTGGATCGATACGAACTCCCGCAGGACCATCGGTCAACACAGTTGCAGGGATACCCAATCTCGGAATGGCAACCGTAACACCAGCAGCACCCGAAACGAACTTCTTCTGACTTCCGACCATAGTCGTACCATCTCAGAAAGATTTATTTCCGCCACCCACTACCAATCGAGCTTTTTCCTCAAGGGTCATAGCGTTAACAACCTCATCGATATTATCGGCGCGAAGCTGAGGAGCTATCTGTACGGCGGCTCCTTCGGTGGCCAACAATGGAGCTGCCATCAAAGAAAAGTATAGAAAAAATTGACTCTTTCTCATATATTAGAATTTACAATTTTACGACAAATGATGACTGGCTTACACCCAACTCATTGCTTCGACCACAAGGAGCAGCACCTCCCACAGTGAATGTACACTCACCCTTCAAAAGTTTAGCAGAACCATCCTCTTGGATTGTCTTCAACTGGTCGGCTTCAACATTGAAATCAACCGTCACCTCCGAATTTGGAGCAATCTTCACGCGTTTAAAAGCGATAAGTTTCTGGTTAGGCGATCCCTTTCCTGCAGAGGGTGATGCGAAGTAAACTTGAGCAACCTCCTCAACAGCCACATCACCTTCATTCTTAAGAGTTGCCTTCATCTGAATAGGTTTACCTTTCTTCAAAGCAGAAGCAGCAGTCTTAGCGTCAGACAAAGCAGCAGCTGAGTAAGAGACCTTGCTGTAGTTCAACCCATATCCGAAAGGATACATCACATTATCTGACATATACTTATATGTACGGTTCTGCATTGAATAATCCTCAAATGCAGGGAGCTTTGTTACGTCAGCAGGGAAAGTGATTGGCAAACGACCGCTAAAGTTAGCATCGCCAAAGAGCAAATCGCCCAAGGCTAATCCGCCTTCCTGCCCCGCATACCAAGTGAAGACAACGGCATCAGACAAATCGCAGATTTCGCGCATATCGATTGGGCTACCACCTGTAAGAACGACGATTAATCCACTCTTCTTTCCTTGGTCCAAACGACTCTTACGTACTCGGCGCAAGAAACTCATTTGAGACTCGGGCAAGCTGATTCCAACCCTATCACCAAGAGTGGAGTTGGCGATAGACTCACCCTCTTCTCCCTCAGTGTTTCCGTTGTTACCCATTACAAGGATAGTGTAATCAGACTCAGTAGCATCACCAATAGCCCAGTTCATCTCGTTCAACTCTGGAGTTATCAGCATAAAACCTGGACGGAAGTTGACGCTGGTTCCATTACTTACCTTAGAAACGATACCTTGTAGGTAAGAACTGTAACGAGGACTCAATCCATAATAGTTACCCATCAAGTTGAAAATATCTGTTGCACCTTCACCACCGATGTAAAGAGTACGGATGTTTTTGCTGAGAGGCAACATGTTGTTATCGTTCTTCAAAAGAACCATACTCTCCAAAGCAGCACGCTTGGCCAAAGCAGTATGTTTGTCACAGCAGATTACATCTTCCCCTACATTGTTATAAGGACAATCCTTATCCTCATTCAAAATTCCTAATTTCTGACGAGTCATAATCAAAGGAAGAAGCGCATTGTCGATATCGTTTTCCGTCAAAAGTTTTTTATCGAGAGCCGACTTCATAGCTTGAAAAGTTTTTCCGCACTCAATATTCAAACCAGCCTTGATAGCTACAGCGCAAGCCTCAGATTCAGTTTTAACCATGGCATGTCCGCCAAAGATATCATTCACCGCACCACAATCAGAAACGATGTGACCTTTGAAGCCCCATGAATTACGGAGGATATCCGTCAACAGATATTCCGAACCAGAACAAGCCTTTCCATAGAAAGCATTGTAGGCAGACATAACAGACTCAACCTTACCTTTCTGAACCAACATTTGGAAAGCTGGCAAATATGTTTCAAACAAATCTCGTTTACTCGGATGAATATCGGCCTCGTGGCGAGTTGCCTCTGGACCCGAATGAACAGCATAGTGTTTTGCACAAGCTGCAGATTTCAAATAGAAAGGATCGTTACCTTGCAATCCATGTACGTATGCAGTGCCCAACGTACCTGTCAAGAACGGATCCTCACCATAAGTCTCCATACCTCTACCCCAACGCGGGTCACGAAAGATATTCACGTTTGGAGACCAAAACGTAAGACCAGCATTCTGCGAATAATTCTTCAACTTCTGTGCTACATTGAACTTAGCACGACCCTCAGTAGAAACCGCATCACCTATCTGTTGAATAAGCTCCGCATCAAAAGTGGCAGCCAAACCGATTGGTTGAGGAAATACGGTAGCACGTCCGTCTCGCCCCACGCCATGAAGCGCTTCGTTCCACCAATTATATGGTTTGATGTTCAGCCGATCCACACCTGGAGAAGCATTCATCAACTGAGATAATTTCTCATCCAAAGTCATCTCCGCGATTACCGACTTTGCCTTTTGCTGCATCTGCAGTTCTTTACTACTCTCTTGTGCCATGTTTACCATTGGGTGAAGTAGTGCCAATGACAGAATAAATGCATTGCGTTTCTTCATCGTATATTTAAATTATAAATTTTTAAGTGTCTCTATTCAAAATCGAAGCATCCGCTTCGAACCACCCTTGCTGAAGATTTAAAAAGCTGTTTTTTTTATAAAAACCAAATGTGGTTTCCTTTCTTTGAATGTTGCTTTTTTGCCATTTTTTCAATAGATAGTTCGCTATCTTTCTCACAAAATTCCTAAAAATGTTTCAAAAATTCATCTCTATTATCTAACGATAATTTCATAACAGCTTGTGAAATTTGAAAATCAAAGTACTGAATAAATAGGCGATCAATCCATCTTCACTTTTGTAGAGTCATTTCCTATTTTTAAAATTAAAAAACATTTCCTTATGAAAGGAACGATTCACTAAAGGGGCGTTCTATAGATTAATCTACTGACAATTAGTCATTTAAATTGTATTTGGAATGATATTTGTTATAGTTTGAGTATAAACCATCGTAAATATGCAGAAAACGACTATATACCGCAA
>Ga0116173_1000266_pt1 | contig 52203 bp, 76 predicted proteins | sample AD_UKC085_MetaG_FD_89800 | JGI IMG/M metagenome (GOLD analysis project Ga0116173, IMG submission 89800) | Active sludge microbial communities of municipal wastewater-treating anaerobic digesters from USA - AD_UKC085_MetaG | ecosystem: Engineered > Bioreactor > Anaerobic > Digestate | place: USA...
CCAGGCGATGTTCGCTCCGTTCACGACCTTCGACCCTAGGAACGCTGGCGTCGTGTCCGCAGCGCTCACCCTAACAAGCTCGTCGGGTTGGGGCGGGATGGTGACATCGCCACGGTATTGCTCGTTCGCTCCGGGGTTGAGCACTGTCCAGGCGATGTTCGCTCCGTTCACGACCTTCGACCCCAGGAAGGCTGGCGTCGTGTCAGCAACGCTCACTTTCACAAGCTCGTCGGTCGACGAGCCGGGCGCTGCGACCTCGATCGTCTGGTTGCCACCGACATTTTGCGGGGTGAGCGTGATGCCGGTGCCGGCCTGTAGCTTGTCCAGCAGGTAACCGGAGGTCGTGTCGGAGCCTTGCACCTTGACGAGCTGGTCCAAAGCACTTGCGAAGGCAAGCTCGATGCGACGGTTGAGCTCGGCCCACAGATCCGAGTGGTTTTTGTCTGCGAAGTCCGCGAAAAGCCTCTTGAATGCCATGGTGCAGAATCCCTTCCGTCAGGTCGCGATTGAACCGAGCCTAACCCTTTCAGGGCGTCACGGGAGTGCCGACCAGCGTGACGACGCAGCGAGAAGAGGCCGCGTCGCCCGATCGGACAACATAAGCACTCACGAGGGAGCCCTGCAAAATGTCGCCGGGGGGAAGCACCTCGGTGAACGAGTTTTGCTCCGCCGGCCAGAAGGTTCGCGACACCCACACGACGCCGTTGACGAGAATGCCCGCCGTGAAGCCAACAACCCCGGGCGCGTTGTCGACGGCGAACACGACTCGCTTCGGGGTGAACGTTTGCCCGACTTGGATGGGTTTGTCGCTTTGGCCGGCGACGCCGCCCCATGTGAAGCCCGGCGATCGAGGCAGCAGGCTTCCGTCAACACCGACAGCCTTTTGCACGCCGTCCGCGTCAATATCGTCGGTCGCCCAGTGCAGTTGGATCAAGCCGCCGTCGCCGGACTCGGAAAACGCGGCCTCGATGCGACGGTTGAGTTCGGCCCAGAGATCCGAATGATTTTTGTCTGCGAAGTCCGCGAAGAGTTTTTTGAACGCCATTGTCTTTCCTTCTTTCACCGGCGGTGCCGGGCTTTCAGCACTCGCCCCTCTCCATCCTGTCGAGTCTTGTGTAGTAGTCGGGCAGCTCGTCGAGGTGATCGAGTGCGATGTTCGCAATCTTCTCTATGTCGCCGCGGACTGTCGCGGAGTGTTCTTGCTCGACCTCGAGCCCGCGCCGAAACTCGTCGATGTCCACACGTCGCCAGTCGACGCCAAGCACGTTTCCGACGTGGCGGGCAAAGGACTTCGTTATCGGTACGGCGGTCCGGCTCACGTCACACCCACTCGTAGCGAAGGGTGTACATGATTGACGACGCCAGCGATCCGGCCGCCTCGTTGCCTCTCTCCCATTGCTGCACAAGCCCCGCGATCAGCTTGTGCAGCGCTCGGACGCTGCTGATCTCCACTGCCGTCTTGTGTGGGTAGACCCGGTCCGGTCCGGTTCTGATTTCACGGCCGAGACGAGGGGCAATGCGGCGGACGGCCTCGATTTCGTCGTCGTCCACGAGGCTCATCCAGTACACGCGGCCCGGATCGCCGATCAGCCGCGCACCCTCTTCGTCCTTGGCGTTGCGGAGCCTCGCTTCGAAGTCGCGCAGTGGCGGCAGCACGCCGTAGGTGTAGCGTTCCCACGGTACGGATTCCGCTGCAAAAACGCCTGTCCCGACAGACCTCGGATCGTAGGTGTCGATGGTGACCCACCGGCCACCTGTGAGTCGCTCGACCGTGACCTGATCGTCGTAGGGCTGGCCGTCTTCAGTGCGCATTCGCGACTGCCAGACGCGCACCTCGCCGTCGTCGTACTTCAGGTCGTCGTACTGTCCCTGCCAGAGCGTCGGCATGGCGTTGATTTGACGTAGTGAGAATCGCCCGATCATCACAGCACCTCGTCGGGGACATCCGTTATGCCCCACTGCGCAATGTCCTCGATGAGCACGGAGATCTGGTCGGCCTCGAGCCCCATTCGCTCGAGCTGTTCGATCCATTGCGTCTCCGAAAGAGAGGAAACGTTCACCCCCTTGGATGCGAGCTCCATCATCAATTCCGTGACGCGCTCTTGAGCTTCGTCGATGATGTCCTCGCGCGGCGGGTTTTCGCGCACGAGGTACTGCTTCGCGAGTCGCAGGGCAAGCTTGGGATCGTTGTGGTTCGGCATCAGTGCTCCTGGTACACGACGGAAAGCTCAGGATTGGTCCAGCAGGCTCGGCACCCGTGGCCGCGAGGCGCCCGGTCGTCGGTGCGAACGCCCCGCGAGTAGCCGGGCCCTCGGGAGCGCGAGCAGCATCCCTTGACCCACTTGCCCGCGGATCTGGGGTGCGGCTCGGCGCCTCCCCCTTCCTCTGGCGGCAGGTAGGCTGGGCACGTCCAGGCCGCGAGAGACGACCAGGACTCCGTGTCGCCGCTGGCCGTCCCGGCAGCGTAGCCCGGGGCTGAAAGCCGGGGCGCGACTTCCTTGAAGTGAGGGCTCGACGGGCGCAGGACGAAGTTGGGAGGCGCGCAGCTCATGTCCAAGGCCTGGGGGCATGCTCCCTGCTTCAGCGCCTTGCGCACGCACCAGATCCGCGTGGGAGCCCAGAAGGTGATTGCGGGAATCGTCACGTCGCCCTGCCGCGAGCGCACCAGCCTCGGCACCGTGAACTCTCGGGCAACCTCGAACCAGCCTTGCGCGTACTCATGGCTGAAAAAGTCGCCCGAATCGTGCAGCCGGAAGAACGCCGGGTGCTGGACCTTCCAGGCGTCCTTGGTTTGTCGCTTCGCGCGCAGTGCTTGCAGCCGACGAACGGAACGGCCCATGTTGTTCGCGATGGCAGGGACGAGGAACCGGGCGAAGACCTTGGGACCGTCCGGCTGCTCGAGGCACCAGCGCGCGAACTGATACCGCGCCGCCAGCACGACTTGGAGCAAAGCGGAGGCGTATCTGCCCTTGATCGCGTAGCATCCCGAGCACAGGAAGGTTTCAGGTCGGATCCGAGGCGCGTCGGGAACGAGCATCGCCTCCCGTTGCTTGTCCGTGACGCGAAGCATGGGGAACCCAGGCACGGACCCGGGGCATGCGCCGCCAAGCGACTCGGGGCCGGCCGGCAGATTCCAGCCCCAAGCGTTCATCTTCGACGCGCTTGCCAGAAAGGACACCTTGCCGCAGAACGGCTTCGTGGAATCCGGGATCTCGCTGTTGCCGTAGATCTGCAATTGAATCGCGCGCGCCTCGGCCTTCGTGATCGGTTTGTGAAAGTCTAGGTAGTCGAGGCCCCCGTACCGGATGACCTTTGGCGGCAGGATGAGCCGCTCGCGCACGAGGCCCGCCCACAGTTTGCGTCCCTCGAGAGCGGCCGGCTCGATGGATTGTGCGCCCGTGCCGGAAGGTTGCTGACTCATGGTTTCCTCGGTGCGGCGTGCCGAAACGTGGTCCACACGCTGAAAAGCAGGCTCAGTACGCTAGCGCCCGACAGCAGCCACAGTGCTACGTCGCCCGCTCCGTTGCTCGTCGAGGGCTTCGGCTCGGCGTAGTACAGGGCGTGCGAGTGCGTCGTGTACAGCGGGTCGGAAGCAACCTGCGTGGGGCACGGAACTTGAGCCGCAACCGCTCCGCGCGGGTCGAGGCCTGCGGCGGCGTACACCCGAACCTGTTGCCTCTGGGGTTCAGCGAGGCCGGCGTACCAATGAGCGAAGCACGCGAGCGCCGGCCAGTCTGGCGAGCAGCCCTGCTGCGAGCCGGTTTGGTTGCCAGGCAGCCTTCCCCCGGCCTGCATGGCCTCGACCAAAGCGCGAGAGGCCTCAACCGGCGCCGCCGAGCCCGCTCGCACCAGCTCTCGCTGCACGACCTGGCGGGCGGCAGTCCAAACGGGCGATCCGGGTCCGACGACACACAGCATGTTCACCGCGATGCGAGCCCGACGAGCAGGGCGATTGCGGTCACGCCGCCGGCAGCAATGGCGAGCTTGCCCCCGGTCGTCGTGTACCAGGCTTCTTTTTTCTCTTCCGCGCCCACTGGCTGCGTACCTGGCTGCGTACCTGGCTGCGTGCCAGTCGGTTGTGTGCCTGGGAGCTGGCCGGGAGGTTGGAAGGTGGGGCAGCCAGGGATCGGCCCCACGGGAGGCTGACAGACGCAATCGGGCCACGGCGTGCAGGGCGTCGGCAGGCCCTGGGGCCACTTGGTGGCGAGGCACTGGGGAAACGGCGTGCACTGCCAGAGATCAGCCGGGATGCCCGGGATCGATGGGGCCGGCGGCTGCGCGCCGGGCGGCTGCGCGCCGGGAGGTTGCGCGCTGCCCCGGGACTGGGCGATTTCGCTGGCGTACGCTGCCGTTTTGACCCAGCCGGCGGCTTGGTATTGCGGCACGGCAGCCAGTAATTGCTCGCGCGACGCCGAGCCGAAAAAGTCGCAGGTAGAGGCCTTCACCTCGGACGTCAGGAACGCGTCGAGCCTGCTCTGGTCGCAAGCGAACGCTGGGGGCTGCGTGCCGGGGACGTTGCCGGGCACTACCGGGTCGCCGCCGGCCCGCTCGATGATGACACGGCGGATGAGGTTTGCGGTGGCCGGGTAGCCGTTCTGGTCGTAGAGCTGCGCGTAGAGCTCGAGCTGCTCCGGCGTCGCCGCCGGGTGACGCATGACCACGCACGCGCTCTGCTTCTGAAGGTCGGTCAGGTTGCTGTCGACCATCGACACGCACTGCGCCTGCGTGAGTGTCGTTTCGGTCACCCACGGCGCGGGCGGCGGCGGCACTTCACCCCCCGGGGGCTGTCCTCCCGGGGGGGCGGGCAAAGAAGGGACGTACGTGTCGCCGGCCCCGGGGTTGGTCGGATCCCAGGACGCTGCCTCGATGGCGGCCTTGCTTGCGTAAGCGGAGTCTCCGCGCACCTCTTGCGGGCACGCCGGCACCGCCTGGGCAAAGTGCGTTCCGTACTTCAACGCGAGCGCGAAGCACTGATTGCCCTCGAGCCTGGCGATGAGGTCGAGCTGCTCGGCTTCCGAGAGCGTGCCGAACGCGCGACCGAAGCAGGCCAGCGCCTGCCAGTCGATCGCCGTCGTGCCGGGCGTGTACAGCTTGCTTTCCATGCCGCACGTCTTGCCGCTCTCGAGCGTGTTGCGCATCTTGGCCGCGAGAGCGGCGTTGGCCGCGTCGGTCGCCGCCTGCACCAGCGATGCCTTGCCGCTCGCTCGGTTGATGCGGGTCAGCTCACGCATGAGCACCTTTTCCGCGAGATCCCATTCACTCTCGGTGGCCATCGCCATTCTCCTTCGGGGCGCACGGGTCGGGCGGCGCTGGTCCGCGCCTGCCCGTCGCCGCGTACATGAGCAACGACGTTGCGGTTGCCAGCACCGACGTCGCAAATCCAAAGCACGCCACCAGCATCGCGAACCCGAAAGGGCCGACTGGCTGCTGGTAGGCGGTAGCTGCGCCGAACGCGCAGCCTACCCAGAAGCCGCTACACTGAGGACAGCAAAGCAGCTTCGGCCACAGCCGCCGAAACCACATCGCGATCGTGCTATGCACGACAACGAGTGTGGCTCCGACAGCCGCGACCAGGGCGAGCGCGGTCACTCCGCGCCCTCGGAAGGCAAAAGGCCCCTGCGCCTGGCCTCCGCGACCAAGGCCTGAAGCGCGCCGCGCTCGAGACGCACGGACTGCCCGTGTTCCTCGAGGACGACGGCTTCCGGCTCGAACGTCGCGTCAGGACAGTTCGGGCAGGGTCCGCCACACCAAAGCGTTACTCGGTCATCCATGGTCAATCCACTTCCCAAGGCAAAGCGGGAGGTTGATCACGCAGTGGCACCAGCCCTTTGTTGGAAACTCGCCGTTCGAAATGATGATGCCGACAGCGGGATAGTCTTGCGGGGCGTTCGTGAAGTGACCCGGGACCGCCGGATCGAGCCAAATGCATTCGCCGGGCTCCGGGTCGTCGTTGGGATTGATGACGCAGTCGCACTCTCCCACGCTCTTGATCGTGACGTGCTCTCCGACCTTCACGAAGTGAGGGTTGACGCGCACGCCCAAGGCCGGGCTGAAGGGAGTGCCGGTCGTGACGGTGTAGTCGGTTCCGAGCTGCGTCGCCCAGTACCCGTACGGCAGAGAGCCGGACAGTTTGCAGGCGCTGGTGCCGGCGCCGCTCACCAAGCCCGCCCTGACCTTTCGGATCAAGACGTTGATGAACTGGCCGAGCACGCCGAAGGCGTTCGAAAGGTTGGGGAGATCAGGGAATCGTACCATGGGTGTTCACTCCGTGCGGCACGCGCCGCAGCTTGCGGTCCTTTGTTCAGCCCATCGGGGGCGGTGCAGGTTGGAGCCTCGCAGCCGCCATTCGGGCGGCCTCTTCGCGCGTATCGCGCTTTTTCATCACCTTGCTCGCGATGAACACGGCGCCGCCGCCGATCGCGAGTCCCCCGAGCACCCAGGCCCAGGTCGGCAGGCCTTCGTCCTTCTCTTCCTTGCCGGAAACCGGCTCGGTGATACCCACCGGCACGATTTCCCCAGGCGTCTTGCCCGGCTCGACTCCCGGGGGCGGCGCACCGCCGGCCCACTCGATCTGGTTCCACACCGTCGAGCCCTGCGGCGGGTCGCTCCACGAGGCGGGGATCTTGAACTTCTTGCCCTCGAGCTTGCGCCAGGTGCAAATGGTGCCGGCGATCGAACCGTCCGGGTTGGTCGTCGTGTAGAACCCGAAGCCGTCCGGGTCGTCGTAATTCGCCTTGCGCAAATCCTGCCACTTGCCGCCGAACTTCTCGGCGATCTTGTAGGGCAGCTCACCGGATCCGACCACGTACACGTAGGGCTTCACGTTCGTGATCGCGCCGCCCGGATCGCAGTCGCCGCCCCAGCCGGGCTTTGCTTCCTGTCCCACGCTGCCCGAGGCCTTCTTCTGGACGAACTGCCCGAAGGTGATGGGAGCGAGCTTCCGAAGCGGGATGCGACGCCAGGTGTTCGGCAGGAAGATCGTCTCGCCCTCGCGCAGCTCGGCAAACATGAGCATGTTGCCGGACGGCGTCCTGTACCACGACAGCTTCTTGTGGGGGTTCGCGTACACGAGCTGCGGCCAGTTGGCCGGGTTGCCGGTGTAGGCTTCCGCGATCGACTGCATCGAATCGCTCGCACGCACGATGTAGTTGTTTGCTACGAACATAATCACACTCCGGTCGGGCGCGTCGTCGCCCACGTTTGCGGTTGGGGGTTCGGTCGCGTCGCCGCCCACACGATCGCGCCGGCAACCACGACCGCGGCGCCGATGCCTGCGACGTACCATCCCGGGTGCACGCCCTCTTCCTTCGGCTCCTGGCCGGGCGTCTTGCCGCCCTCACCCTTCAGCCATTCCGGCACGCACTCGGGAAACGGCGTGCATGGCTGCGGGACAGAGGCCGGCCAGTTCCCAGGCTCGCTCAGACACTGCGGAAAGGGCGTGCACGAGAAGTTGGGCACCTCGGGGCCAGGCGGCCGGCCGCCGGGTGGGAGCTGCGGGGTTTGTTGCGGCGACCCGGCAAGGCAGTCGCACGGGTCAAGCTGTCCGCACAGGTACTGGGCGAACCGTTCGTAGCCCTGCCCTTCGAAGCATTGCCGGCAGGCGTACAGTTCACGCAGGCGCCCAGGCCTCGTCGAAGCGCACTCGGCCACCTGGCCGTCGAGGAAACTCGACCAGGCAATAGATTCCCAGGGTACGAGCGACCACTTGACCCGCTTGAAGTCTGCCCATTGGAGCGACAGAAATGGCTGCGGCGGCGGCACCGAGCCCGATCGGGCCACCTGGAGGCCCTCGGCACCCGACAGGCCCAGCGGCGCCCTGACGCGGGCGTAGAAGGCCCAGAAGTCGGCGTAGCTCAGGTCGTCGGGAAACTGCTTGGCGACGGCGTCCCACGGCACCCGCGCCCAAGGGACGGACCGCCACGGGATGACCAAAGCCACCTCTGACGGGCAGCCGCTTTGTTCGAGGAAGCGGACGGCGACCTTGATGACGCGACCGAGGGTGTCGCGGATTCGTTCGGCCTCGCCTCCGTCGCCAAGCGCGGCGCTTACCACGGTCGTGATCGGGGGCAAGCGCATGATCCCTTGGGTTTCGAGGTAAGGCCACCAGGCGATGAGCACGCGGGCAACGTCCTGCCAGGCAAGGCCCTCGAGCGGGGCCAAGCCCATCACGCTCGCGAACTCCGAGAGCCTGCTCGCGAACTCGAGCGAGTTGTCGACCGGCTTTGCCGGGCCAATCGGCGAAAGGTCCGGCCAGGTGGCCGGGATGAAGAGCGCCAGTCCGGGCTCGAGCTTCGTCGGGAGGGCGGCGTCCTGCTCGCCCTCCGCGGGCGTGACGCCGAGCATGCCGAGATTTGCGGCCATCAGCTCGGGGAATCGGTTCGCGTCACCGCACAGGCGCCGCGCGACCGTGCCGATCGTGTCGCCGGGCAGCACCATTGCCCCGTAGGGCTTGACCCAGACGCTGGCGGCGGGAATGCCGCCCCGGTCCCGCAGCAACGGCAACCGACGCCGCGTGCGGTTCGGCCACGAGTAGCGGGGATCGAGGATGACCATCGGGCTGTAGCAGGACATGGATTGCCTCCGTCAGCAGCTCTTGCACCCGCCGTAGCCCTCACGGCCCGGAGGGAAGGGGGAGTAGCCCTCTCTCGCGGTCGGCGACGGTTGGGGGCTTTTCTTGGCCGCGATTGCGACCGCAATCACTGCCGCCGCGACGCCGCCCACGGCGAGAGCGGGCAGCAGGTAGCTCGTCTTCGCTTCCTCCTTGGCGCCGACCGGCTCGTAGCCCGTTCCGGGCACGCCGGGCGTGCCGGGAGTCGTTCCTCCCGGGGTTGTGCCGGGGATCTGGGGGCTCGCGGGGCAGTTTGTCGGGTCAGGTAGCGGGACGAATCCGCCCCCGGCGCCCTCGATCCAAGGCGGCACGACGAGCGATGCCATCGCCGGCTGCGGGAGGGCCTTCGCCGCCACCCCGGCTCCGAGCTGCTGCATCTTGCCGTTGAGCGTCAGCAGGTACGCAAAGAAGATCGGGTCGAGCCCGACAGGTGTCATTTTGGGTTGCGCGCCGTAGGCCGCCGCCATTTGGTTGTACACGTCGAGCGCGTACCACGCGGTGTTGCAGTCCCAGTTGCCGCTGTAGAAGTCGGGCGGAACGAACGGCTGGACCACCTCGAGGCCGCGGAACTCGAACGCCTTCGACCAGACGGTTTCTTTCGCCAGGTACACGGCGGTGTCCCGGGTCATGTCCGCGTAGCCCCACCGCACGCACTGCTCGCCGGTTCCGGTGTCGAGCCAGAACGGGATCCGAACGAACACGTCGGGGCTCGTCAAGTCACAGGCCCAGGCCTTGAACATGCTCGCGTCCTGGCCGCACGAGGGATCCGGCGCGACGATCACGTTGATGTTCTCGAAAGAAATCATGTTGGAGTCTCCTCGATGTCGACGACCAGCTCGCCGCCGACGCGCCAGTACCTGGCGTTTTGAATGCCTTCGACGACGATCTGCGACAGCACGTCCGTCGTCGTAGCCGGCACGGGCGCGTCAACGATCGGTTGCAGTCGCTCTGCCGGGTTCGTCTGGTGGACCGAGGCGTACAGCGCGATCGTGCCGGGGCCTTCCACCTTGATGTTGAGCTCGGGCCACGAACCGGCGGGCACGTTCCACGGGTAGCGCACGTCGTGAATCGTCCCGAGAAGGTGGTTGCCAGGTGGCATCCCGCCGTTGAGCGGAGTGTAGCCGGGACCGCCGAGCGAGGGCGGCAGCGTGTCGTACAGGATCGCCGGCCCGATGCTCTGAAGCGTTCTGGACCACGAGGGAGGCTGGCCTGCGGTTGGACTGCGCGGAGGAATGCCAGGGGGCGTCTTCTGAAGGTGCCATGACACGTTGCCGTCCGTGAAACGGAACACCGGCATGTGAGACGGCAGCAAAAGCTCGAACGGGACGAAGAGGCCTTCCCGCACCTCGCGCTCCCAGCCAACGGATAGGAGCTGACGCATCGAGCGCACGTAGGCCACCGCATTGTGCGGGACGCCGAGAGCGCAGCACTGCACGAGCACGCGCGTCGCCTGGCTCGCGGTCGGCTCGGGGGGCAGCACGAGCCCGGTGTAGTTCGTATCGCCGCGAGCTGGTGAGCTACCGACGAACGCTACACCGGGGTCGTTGCCCAGGCTGCTTACGATCACCCGCCGCATGGATTGCCTTTGCAGATGTCCCTAGCGGTTGGCAGGGCCGGCGTCAGACCGGCGGCCTTGAGCTGCGCGATGGCCTCGAGCCGGGAAATCCCGCCGTAGCGGCAGCCCCGCAACGAAAGAACCAGAAACACGATCCGCACGATGTAGGGCACCTCGTCCACGGCCAGTGCCCGACGCAGCGTAAGCCGCATCCAGGGACTGCCGTTGCGAGGGATGACGAGGCCGCGATAGTGCAGCATCCCGTCCGGGTAGTTGCTCCCGACCGGCGCGAAGATCGTCTCGATGGGCACCTCGCCCTGGGTGAAGTCCTCTGTGTTCTCGGCGTCGATCTTGCCGTACACGTCCACGTAGGGGTGGCGCGTGTTGAAATCGTCGCTCCACGCAAGAAGGGGCGAGCCCTGCTGGTACGCAGGCCTCTGCACGGTGTAGGTGACCCGCTGCACCCATACGTCCGCAAGGGTACGGCGGGAAAACGCAGCCTCGAGCGGCGTGCCGTCCGTTCCAGTCGTGAACTCGGCGCGCACCTCGTAGCTGTCAGGGGTGAGCATGGGGAACTCCATCAGCGCGCAAGCGAGCTGTGGATTGCTTTGCCCCACGTTGATGAGCAATTCCCGGGTGATGTCGATCTGCATCGCGGTTTTCCTCGCTTTGCCTCGCCGGGGGGTTCTACCCCCCCGGCGGAAACTCCCCCGTGGGGGGCGTCACCCCAGGCGACGTTGAACTAGCAGCCGCAGCTCGTGCGACCGGCGAGCGACTTCTGGCAAACGTGCTTGAGCACGTCGAGCGAGGTCTGCCCGCTCATCAGTTGGCTGGCCATCATGGAGCAGACGTTCTGCGCCACGCGGAAGCCCTTCAGGCCGATGCCGATTCGCACGCGGCCGTGGGGAATGTAGAACTTCCGACCGCGAGCCGTGCCGATGAGGCCGTTTTCGTTGATCGGGAAGTTGTCGGTCGTCTGTCCTTCCCAAGCACTCAAGAGGCGCATGGTCGCCACGCGGATCATTTCCTGCACGTACTCGGCGTGGCCGGCATCCGAGTCGAACTCGAGGCGCAGCAGCGTGCCGGGCTCGAGCGGGATGGCGCACGGCAGCTTGTACCAGTACGCGATCGAGGGGTTGGAGCGGACGCGGCCGAAGGCGGCGGGGACCGGCATTTGCCGCTGCGGGATGAGGTCGCCGGGCTCGAACGGGTTAATGCTGGCAGCCGGTCCCTGAAGCGCGTTGAGAACGCGGAACCGCTGGTCGTAGTTCAGGCCCTGGGGCGCGTCCCCAGCGGCAACCACTGCCGCGAGCCGGTCGTTCACGCTTCGCTCGATGTAAGCGACGCCGTGGTCGGTGCGGCTGAACCCGGACCAGTCGTTGAGCGAGCAGCAGTTGCCGATTTCGCTCACGGGCTCCTCGAGGAGCTGGGCGTTGGGGTTGTCGGGGCAGTACAGCTTGAAGTTGTAGCCGGCCATGAAGTTTTCCAGCATGCGCCAGCAAGCGTTGCCGTAGTTCACCTCGGCCATCTCGGGCACGACGCCTTCCGGCAGTCCGAGTTGGGCAAAGTAGCCCGGGTCGTTGCGAAGGACAGTGGGGCTGGCGAAGTCGGCCTCGACCGTGTCCTGGTCGCCCGCGCAGTTGCCCTCGATCGAGCAGGCCATGCCCTCGGCGACGGCGTAGACGCACACGCCCATGAGCAGGAAGTGGCCCAAGATCTCGAGGCTGTTCTGTGCGACGGCGTTGGAGGCCGCGAACTTCGGGTTGTTGACCTGCTGGTTCGGGTCCGCGACGAACAGGTTGATCGGGATGTTTTGCAGCAGCGACACGTCGCTGCGCCCGAGCGGCAGCGTCAGGTTGGCGATGCGGTACTCGAACGTGGGGATGCAGTGGTAGTCCGACGCCAGGCAGCTTTCGAGGTCGTCGTGGCAGCCGGGAACGATTGCGTTTTTCGACATGGTTTCAAACTCCTCAACGGTTTTTCAGAGCCGGAGCGTACCCGGCTTCGGTTCCTTGTTCTTCAGCGCCTCACTTGACCATCATGCTGGGGTCCTGGGCTTGACCGCCGTTGGCGAAGGCCCAGTTGTTGCGACGGTTGCCGTTGGAAAGGCGGATGAGCTCGGCCAGCGTGCGGCGGGGCTGCACCCTGGCGATGTCGATGTCGATCACGTTGCCGCCGCCAGGCTGTGCAACGTCCGTCGTTGGCGGGGGCTCGGGCTCACGACGCGGCGGTTGTCCCTGGGGGGGCTGCTTCGCGGGGGGCGGAACTCGCGCCGGGCCGCCGGGACCGATTTCCTGCTCGGGGCCGCAAGAACACGGGTCTTTTGCACCGAACATCGGGTCGCAGTTGACGTTGTCCGGGCAGAACCACGGGTTGCTGCCGACCGCGCCAGTCGCGCTGTTCGAGGCCACCGGGCCGTAGCTTTCGTAGCCGGGTCCGTAGCCGTAGCCGCGCTGCTGCCACTGGAACCCGGGGGGCATGAGCATCGGGGCGCGTCCGACGCCGAGCTGCTGTCCGGGCACGTCGGCGCCTGCCGGGGTGGCGGGAGCGGGGGGCGCTGCGGTGACCGCGGGCTTCGCACCTTCTTGTTCCCAGGCCTGCACGTCGGCGTAGGCGCGGTTCGAGAACGACTTCTCTGCCGGGCTCTGCGCCTTGAACACGGCGGGCATGACGTGACCGCCCACCACCTGGGCGAACAGGCGGATCAGGAACGCGAGGCTCATGCCGCCCGCGATGTGGGTGCCGATCGCGCTGTAGTTGCGCATGCCGTAGGCGGCAGCCCCGAAGGCGACGGCGCCGCCGAGCTGCGCTCCCATGCGAACGGCATCGGGCTTGGAGCGGATCGCCCTCGACGCCGCCGGACCGATGAGGGCGTCCTTGGCGTCTTTCGGGGCGCGCGTGGCGATGAGCCGATCGGTCACATCGCTCAAGAGCAACCCGAGCAGCAGGCCGCCGCCGGCCCCGATCATGTCCGTGGTCGTCGCCAGAACGACGGGGTTTTCCTTCGGGTACACGCGCTCGATCCGAATGATCGCGCCGGTGTCGGGGCTCATGTAGCGTCCCGCCGGGGCGCTCCTGCGCGCCTTCTTCTTCTTGGTCGTGGTCGTGGTGCCGGCCGTTCGAGGCTGGCGGGGAGCGCGAGCGGGAGCTGCTGCGGGAGCTGCACCAGCCGGCTTGACGGGCGTGCCCATCGCAGACCAGGCCTTGCGCAGATTGGCCATGCGGATCTGGTACAGCTCTTCGGGCGTCTTCTTCTTGCCGCCGGTCTTCTTCTTCTCCGCGACCGCGAACCCGGCAGGCTCGGACACCTCCCGGGCCTTGCGCGTGCTCTTGGGCTTGGCCTTGGTCGCCGATGGGCGCTGCCCGGTCGCAGCCCAGGCTTTGCGCAGGTTCTTCATGGCGATTTGCCGACGCTGCGCCTTGGTGAGTTTCTTCGCTGCCATGTGTTTTTCCTCCGCTGCTGCTTCGGCCGCACGACGCATCGTGGCCATCGGCACTAGGGGTGGCTTTCGTGCGGTCAGACCGAAACGGTCATACGCACGCATGATCCGGTCGTAGATTTCGCGGTACTGATCGGCGTCGATGTACCCGCCTTTGTAGATGAGGTTGAGCTTGCCTACGGCGACGATCGCGTGTTGCCGGTCGTGCACGGGGAACTTCCGCGCCTCGGGCCAGGCGAACGCCGACTTGGGAAGTGCGTCCCTTTCGGATTGCGTGAGTCGTTCCTCGAGCTCGTCCTCCGCAGCCACGAGCACTGATCCAGCAACGCGTGCGCGTCCGCTCTTGACCGCCTTCGATACGACTTGCCGCGCGTCCTTGTGCTCGATCCCGGCATCAGCAAGCGTCGCAAAGACGCCGTCGTGGTACATGGCGCCGCGGTCACGCAGTGAGTTGACCAAGACGTCGTCCATCGACTCGGCAACGGCAACCATTGCCGGGGTGTTCGGCAAAAGGCTTCGCGCGCCCAGCTTCCACCAGCCCTTCGACGCGCCGGCGTTGATGGCGGCGTCGGCCTGCGACCGAGAGGCTCCCCGGCTTTCGAGGTACATGCGCGCTGCCTCGACTGTCATCGAGCGCCGTCGCGTGAACTCTTTGTGCAGACTTTCAGCGTGGTTCATTAGGGCCGGACAATGCCGCGCCTGTCGATCACGCAATCTTCCGGTAGGACAATCGCAAGGCCGCCTTCTGCTACGAAAAGCGGCTGCGGTGGCTTGAATCGGTGACGAAACGTCCCACGGTGTCCCCGGAGTCTTGCGTATTGGATGACGCGCACTGTATCCGAACGCTGCCAGGGAGATTTCGGGCTGTCTACAGCGACGCGAACCGGCTCAACGACGGATCCTGCCCAAAATTCGAGCTGTTTGCGCTCCTGGGGTGTCACGGGGACGACGCCTGGCACCACCTGGGTGTAGGGGAGCACCACGAGGACACAGCGAGAAATTTTCTCGCCGGTGGGATCCCACATGAGGCCCCACGGACCTTGCAGAAAATAGTTGCACTCCTGGCCGTAAAGTGCCTGCACGTCTCCGAGCTTGATCACGCGTACCTCGCCGCGACAATTGCGCTGGCGAGTGCGCTTCCAGCAAAGGCGACGAGATACCAAGCCCATGGGCTCGAGGGCGGCTGCCCGGCGACCTGACCCGGCGCGAAGCCCTTGCGCACTGCCGTGTTGTACGACGCGATCACCTTCGCGACGTAGTCGCAGTTCGTCTTGTAGCCCCAGACGGGATCGGGTGGGCAACACTTGGCCCCCTCTCCCTTCGTGCAGTACACGCCGCACCTGGCGCCGCCCGCGTTGTAGGCCGCCGCCGCGTCTGCGAGGTTGCCCTTGTACTTGACAAGGTTGCGTCGCAGCAGCCGAGCACCCAAACGCACGTTGAGCTCGGGATCGAGGATCTCGCTGGGTTCGACCTTCGTCGTGGACGGCCTGCCCATCAGAAAATTGAACGTGCCGGGCATGAGCTGCATCAGCCCCTGCGCACCGGCGTACGATCCAGCATTCGGATCGCCGCAGCTCTCGACGTTCATCACGCCTGCGACGATTGCGGGGTCGATGCCTTCCTCGGCCGACACCCGCAGGATCAAATCCCGCCATTCAGTGGAGACTCGATCGCACCAGCGTTTGCCCGCGTCGGGAACGACCGCACCGCCGGGACCATGCACCTCGATCGTCCGGTCGTCGCGGAGCGATGCCGTCGTCGTCGTGCACTTGGAGGCTATCGTGCTTGCTGCTGCTTGTACTGCTGCCACGTCTTGGCTCCCAGGTATCCGGCAAGCGCGCCCAGTCCGATGGAGGCAAGCGCACCGGCGACCGAAACGCCGCCGCCTTGTATCTGCTCTGTCGGCCCGGGAGGCACCGGCGGGGCGTCGCCCGGGCCGGGAGGCTTGGTCCCGCTCGCGAGGTAGGCCTGCCAGTCCGTCGAAAAGTCGTCTTGCGAGGCGAACGCGCCCTCGGGCACCGTTACGCCAGCGGGGTTGACGGCAGAACACATGAGCACCTCGCCGCCAGCAGAAGGTGCCGATGACAGGCACACGCCAGCGGTGGGATCCTCGGCGTTCCAACGGTCGATGAGCAGCCGCTGGACCACACGCTGCATGACGGGACCGGCCTGGTACTTGTGGTCGCCGATGCCGGTGGGATCTTGGTTCTCGAACCCCATCACAACGAGGCCGCCTTGCCCGGCCTGGTAGCTGTCGGGCGCGTTGGTGTAGGTCGTTTCGGGGTACTTGGCGCCCCCGCCTGGTAGCTGTCCTGCCGGCGTCACAAACGGCGGCTGTTCGACGACGCCGACCAACCCGTCTGGAAGCGAGGGAACCGGCCACGACGTGCCGAACACCTCGTTCAGAATCTCGCGGGCCGTCTCGGTTGTGCTCACGTACGGTGGCTCGATCGCGCTGTGTGTGATGATGCAGTGACGCTCGCCCGCAATCTCGGGCGAGTTGCCGGCCCGGTTGGTGCCGGTTGCGGCGAGCTTGGCGAACGCGAACCACGGCGCGAGCAAAACCCGGCCGACGTTCGTTCTTCCCTTGTTGGGCTTGCCGCCGTCGAACTGCGAATGAATCCCGTCGATCGCGATTGCCGTGTCGAGCAGAAGTCCGTCCTTGGATTGGAGCAGCCCGCGAACGCCGGTGCACGATTCCGAAAATCCCATCGTGGCGACGCGCAGCGGTTTGAAGCTCGCTCCCAGGCGCCGGCTGATGAGGTTGCGAACGGGAAACGGCCAACCGTACTGCGCAAGCTGCTCCATGTACTTGCGGCCGGCCGGCACGTCGAGGTCGATGAAACGCGTGGGTCGCGTGAAATTCGCACGCATGCTTGCCGGCACCGTGCCCATGTTCCACGAGATGACGACGTCGGCTCGGTCGCTCATGCCAGCCTCAACGCTGGAGATGCCGGCCGCCTGAGCTGGGAGATTGCCCAGATGCCGCCCCCGAGAACAACCAGGCCGCCCATGCCCAAAATGCCCACCGTGATCGCGTCGGCCACCTTCCCAACCGGGTCGGCCTTCTTTTCTTCGGCAGCGGCGACGGCGATTTTCGCGGCACCGTTCTGGATTGACTCGACGCTGTCCCTTGCTTCTCTGGGCGTCGAGCCCCTTTCTATCAAGGCTCGCTCGTGCTGCTGAAGATCCTTCTGCCGGGTGGCCTCGATGTGTTTCTTTGCCGCGTCGGACAGCGCGTATATCGCGACGCCCGCTCCGAGGGCAACTGCGATTCCGAGCGCGGCTGCGGGCCAACCGAAGCCGAACATGCCCGCCGGGATCGTCTCGCTTTGCCCTTGCCTACCGCCGGCATTCACGAGCACGACGGAGCCGTCGCCCTCGACGAAGATCGCCGGCTCGTAGCCGTACGCAACGATTCCGGTTCGGCCTGTCACCGCGTCGCGCTCGATTCGGCGCTCGCCCGCCGCGCCCTGTCGCGAGTAGCTGATGGCCTGGTAGGTTGTCGCATTCAAAGCGGACAGCTTGTCCTGCTGCTCCTTCGTCCACACGGGCTGGTTTGCGGCGTACACGTACTCGTCGAACAGCGGACGGCCCAGCAGTTTGCGCGTTGCGACGAGCAGCTCGTAGTCGTAGGACAGCACCCGCTGCTGCTGCTCGAGCGAGCGTGCCATCTGCGCGAAACGGACTTGCAAATCCGCCAGTTCTTTGCCCGTGATCGGTTGAAGCATGACGCCTCCCTGCGGTGCGGCTGGTTCGCCGACTCCGACGAAGTCTCCGCTGAGTCTACCCGACATCACGTCCGGTGTGATCTTGGATTGGTCGCACGGCCCGTTTGCGTTGCACACAACCCGCATTGACGGCACGCCGATCCAGATTTCTCGGGTGGGCCTGGCGACGATTTTTCCCATCGGCACCGCCGGCCGAGCCGATGGGTCGGCGTACCACCACCGGCGCCGTTGTTTGTCCCAAATCGCCAGCAGAACGTGGTCGGGCACCGCCGGAAGGTCGCCCGCCATCCGGTAGCTGTGACAGACGATCACGACGGGGATGCCGACCGATTCGATCGCAGCCGACGTCGCAACGACGAGGTCGTCACAGTCGCCGCCCTCGAACGATAGCGGCCCGCATCGATCGAGCGTGCAGTGGGCGCCGACGATCAGTTCAGCGTCCACGGGGTCGGGCACGTACAGCTTTTCGGTGACGACGGCGTCGTATATGGCCCTCGCCCTGCCGATGTCATCGGCAGGCGAACCTGCGCGCTTGATCCGTTTCATCGCCCAGTCGCGCAAACGCGGGTTGAGCCGTCCGTTCGCCGAACGACGCGCAACCTCGAACAGCGAGCGCATTGATCCCTGCCATCCGCGGGGATGCGACGTCCACTGGAAGTTGGGAAGGCTATTCACTGGTCCACCCTGATCCTAACTCGGTGCACCGGGCTGCGCGGCAGCACCGGACCTTCGATACCTGCCGGCGCCCAGACGCTCCCGGTCCACACGAGCACGTCGACCGCGTCGACCACCGCAGGCGACACGAGGCACAGGCCCTCGAGCACAGTGGGGATGCCGGCGGCAGCACAGCACGCCGCAGCGGCTGCGACGGCCTTGACGTCACCCCTCGCCATTCGGTCACGGAAGGGACGTGACATGAGCCGCGACGCTTCCACGGGGCTGCGTACAGTCCGACGAAGCATTGCCTCGGTGACCGTGTGTCGCACGTCCGGTCGCCTGCCCATGGCGGCTGCTTCGGCCACCAGCATTTCGAACTCTGCGATCGGGAGCCTCGACCACATGCGGTGAGGGTACACGCACGGCGAGAAAAAGGCGAGACGCCCCATCGAGGGGGCGTGTCTGCTATCCCAGGCACCTAAGAAGCGAAGTCTCTTCGTCCTGCTGTTCCTCGACGCGCTGCGACTGGGGCGGCGACTGCGGCTGGCTCGGAGCCGGCGGCGGTTGCGGAGGTTGCGCAAGCGGCATCGGCGGAACGAATTGCTGCACGACTGCTGCGAGCTGGCGCCGCTGCTCGGCTGACGCATTTGCCACCTGGACCTGCATTTCCTCGCGCAGCTTACCGATCTGACCGCGCAGCTCGCCCACCACCTCGAGCATCGCGTTGCCCTGGGCGGCGTTCTGCTGCGCTTGGACGTACTCGCCCACAGCCTTGAAGGCATCGACGATGTGATCGAGATTCGAGGCAAAGGTCGTCAAGCCGTCGAGCGGCTGTCGCGTCTCGGCGTTGATCGGGACTCTCCACATGGGCGTCTCAATGTACTTGATCGGATCCTTCGGCTCTTCCTTTGCTGGCTCCCCGGGCTTCGGTGGCTCGGGCGGACTGGCCGGTTTGAGCGCCTCGCCTCCGGTGGCAATCGCGCGCAGTTCGGCGACCATTCCGAAGGCCTCGCGCACGGCGGCAAGCGCAGCACTCTTTGGGTCCACGGTCGTGTGATCTGGCTTCGTAGGTTGCTCTTCGCGGGGCATCGGCTGCGATGGCTGCTGCGGGGGCGGCGGCTGCGGGGGCGGCTGCTGCGGGGGAGGTGGCGGAAAGGGCGGCGGGTAGCCGGGCTGGGGTCCGTATCCCGGGTGACCCGCGTGCATGCCGGGGAACATTCCCGGCGGCATGCCGAAGCCGGGCATGCCGTACCCGGCCATGCCGGGCATGCCGAAGCCGGGCATGCCGTACCCGGGCATGCCGCCGAAGCCCGGCATGCCGTACCCGGGGACACCCGGCGGCGGTCCGCCGTTGGGCGGCTGGGGAGGCTGTGGTGGCGGCGGCGGCTGGGCCTGAACCTGAGCTTGCGGTTGTTGGCTGACCTCGAGCGCCCTTTGCAGCAGCGAACCGAGCTTCTCGAGACTCTGCCCGAGCGGGTCCGTCGCGCTCGGCACTTCCTTCGCGTCGAGCTCGATCGGTTCTGCAACGCTGGGGGTCACCGGCGGGGTCGGCTGCGGCGGCGCTGGCTGCGGCATCGGTTGCGGCATCTGTTGCGGGTACTGCGCTTGCGGGTACTGCGCTTGCGGGTACTGACCTTGCGCCTGCGGGTACTGACCTTCGTAGCCTGGCTGATGGCCGTTGGCACGTTGCCGTTGCATTTCCGCGATCTGCTGCTGCTGCTGCCAGAGCAGCCACATCAGTGCGGGGTCCGTTTGCTGCTGCTGGGGCTGCGGTTGCGGCTGCGGCTGCGGCGGCTGCTGCGGCTGCTGCGGCTGCGGCGGTTGCGGCGGGTAGAACGGCGGATACGGCGGGTAGTACGGGGGCATGGACGGCTCCGTGTTGGAATGAGGCGCCGTGGAACGCGCGAGCCACGCGGCCTTCTGGCGAGGATCCTCTGGCAGCGTCAACGTGTCTTGCGCGCGAACGGTCACGTTGCCGTCGTAGATCTTCCACTGGAACGCCGTTTCCTCGCCGTCCCAGTAGTGCCGCTGTAGATACCGGATCAGGTCGTCGTATTCAGGAACCGTCGTCAGCGGCAAGCTCGGCAGCTCAGCCTCCGAGGGACGGATCCGTTTGATGGCGACGCGGTTGGCGGTTCCGAAGGCGGCTACGCATTGGTTGTACCGATCCCTGCCTCGCGACGGATACTGGACGCGTCGGGCACCGTTTCGCTTTGCCGTGATCACGCGATTTGCGTCTTCGTTGTCCCGCGCGCTTTGCGCGTCCACCACGCCAGTCGATCGAATCGCGTCGGCAACCTCGTCCTCGTCCTCGAGGGGAAGATCCTCTTGTTCCTCGTCGGGCTGCTTCTTTCGACGTGTCACCGTGCGCACCCTCCGTCGCCGTACTCGTACTCGACGGCCCGGAGCGGCGCGGGAGCGCCCGCGCTGATGGCGCCCTCGAACGCAAGGTAGAGCCGTTGCTTTACGCGGGCCTCGGTATCGTACAGCTCGGTGAACGGCGCCACGAGCTCGAGACAGATCACGCGCTCGACGAGGTTCTTTCCGCTTTCGAGGCGCGTCGAGGTTTCGTCGTACACGATCGTTGCGCCCTCGAGGCCGGCGCCGGCCGCGTCAAGCTCGAGCTTGGCCTGCTTTGCTCGTTCGACTGCCGCGGCGGGCGGAACGTGGCGGCACTCGCCGCGGTGCAAGATGCGGAAGTATTTCATCTGTGCCTCGGATGATTGTTCAGAGCTTTGTCGAGCATCCCCAGTCCCCACTCGAATGCGCCGGCCGCGACGCGGTCCCAGTCCGGTCCCTTGCGCAGCAGCCGGGCAGCCTCTTCCCGAAAGCCTTCCGGCAGTTCACCTGTCGACTCGATGCGGACGATCCAGCTTCCGTCGTCTAGCTCTTGTCCAGCAAGCACGACGAGAGCGTCCCCGCTCCCCAGTCGACGACGGAGCCTGGCCCAGTCCGATCGCTTGAGCTTCGGCAAAAGGCTGCGATTAGTGGATCCCATAGGTACAACCTGTTCACGGCTTCCTCGACGATCTGCCTTTTCGATGCGGAGCCGCCGCGTACGGCGATGATCTGCTCGAGTCGCTCGGCGCTGACCGGCGACAGGCTTACGCTGAGTCGCTCCCTTTCGTCAGCCATCTTTCCCAACTGTTTGGCCGGCCATGGTTTGCTCGACGGGAGTCGTTGGGTTCTCTGCGGCGTGCTCGGCCGACTCTTGTTCGTCAGCCATCGGCGGGTTCTCGGCGAGGTTGCGAGCTTCTGCCTCCTCTGCTTCGGCGCGCAGCCTGTCGGCCGTCTCGGCGATGCGCGCGAGCTGTTCCTCGAGCGCCTCCGTCGTCAGCAAGTCGTCCTCGCGCACGACTTGATCCTTCGGAATGCGCGTGAGAAGCGAGATCCCCTTCTGCTCGTACTCGCTGCCGGGAGCAGGCTTGCTGAAGATCCAGAACTCGGGGTCACCCGACTGTGGATCGAGCCACTGGGTGATCACCGAAACGATCAGCGGGTCGCGCTTCTCGTCAGGATTCGGCGGTGTCATTGGAGGCACCGGGTGACGGACCGCGAAGACGCGGCCGTCGCGAGTGAGGATACGGGCTGTGGTAACCGGGAGCACCATGGATGCGTCTGCCATGCGCCGATCGTGCCCATAGTTTGGAATCTGTCAATCCGTTGCGTTTAGCGCCACCCGTTGCGCTTAGTCGCTCAGTCCCCTTGCAGCACGGCCATGACCGCGGCCATGCGCTGCTCGAACTCTTCGGGCGTCGAATACACGACTTCGGCCTCGGGCTCGGCAGCTTTCGGCTCTTCGAAACGCGGCAATCCGAAGTCGGTGCGCTGCGACTCCATCAGCCAGAATCCGTGCGATTTCTGCTCGGCGTAGCCCGTCGCTCGAGCAAGCCTGCGGCACCAATGCCGGATGATCCGTTGCACGGCGTCGTCCTTGCCGACTTTGCGGCCCAGGTCGATTGCGGCCTGGTAGACCTCCCGCGCAACTACCGCATCGCGCTTCGTCGGTACGTAGTGCGACCCGTGTGCGCGAATGTATTCCTCGTCGTACACGCTGAGCACGTACTGCTCGATCCGGTCGTGATCCGTGTCGTGGGGGGGGGATCCGCCCTCTCCCTTCAAATTAAGATCTTCAGATAAAAGGAGAGAGGGGGGGGGAGGCGACAGATCTGTCGTGGGGGGGGCGACAGATCTGTCGCCTGCCCCCACGTCAAGTTGTCCACTCTTGAGGCTAAGTTGTTGTTTTTGTTGACGTGGACAAGTTGTCGCCTGACCAGGCGACAGATCTGTCGCCTGGTCCTTGCTGATTCGAACACGGTTTTTGTTCCTCTTTGCGCGGGTTTGCGCAGGATTCGAAGAGTCAAGATCGCGCGCGGCGGCGCAACCTTTGATGTCACCCCCCACGACATCACTGGACGGGTTCACAGGGATCTCTGGCGTCCCATCGTTGCCTTCTTGCCACGCATGGCGCAGCAGCACGTACACACAGGACGTACGGTCGCCGCTGCGGTTGTACACGTACAACAGGTCAAGCTCGCACAGTTCCTCGACGTACCGCTGCACGGTTCGCTTGGACACGCCGAGGTCACTTGACAGCGTGTCCTGGCTCGGCCAGCAGAACCCCTCCTTGTTGCAGTAGCGCAAGATTCGTCCGTATAGCAGCTTCGCTCCGGGGCTCGGCCGCCTTTGAGCGAGCAACCAGTTCGGGATAATTGAGCCCGACTCCCATGGATAGGGGTTGATCGCGTCCAAATGTCCAGGTAACTTCAGGTCTATCGGAGGCATTGCCACACCTCTGCACGGAAGGCCCCGGGTCACCCCCCGGGGCCTCGCTCTTTATAGGCCGCCGTGCTCGGCGAACGAGTAATATCCCTCTTCGGATAGAATGAGATGGTCGACGAGAGGGATGTCGAGAACCTGCCCGGCCTCCCTTAGAACCTCGGTCACTTGCATGTCCGCCTCGCTGGGCGTGAGCGAGCCAGCGGGGTGGTTGTGCGCGACGATCACCTTGCGAGCGCCAAGTAGAATGGCGCTTCTGAAAACCTCGCGAGGGTGTACCGGCGTACTGTTGACGGTGCCTCGCGTAACCTCTTCGATTCCCCTAATCCGCATGCGCGTGTCGAGTGACACCACGTAGAAGCACTCTTGGTCCTCCGAGCCTGCACGCTCACGGAGCAGCCCCCATACTTCCTTCGGTCCGACAACCGGACCCACTGACGTTTCGTCGCGCAGTGCCTTCGGATCGCGGCACACGCGCACCCACTGTCCTGCCTGCTTACGTGACACGTTGCGCCTCCATCCAGCGCCAAATGGCGTCGGCCCACTGTCCGTACGCGGACATGGTCAGGTGAATGCCGTCCCCAGCTCGAACGAGGTCAAGATCTCGCGTCGCGAACCGTCGCATGGGCAACGTGCTGGACGCCTCCGCGAGCATTTGCATCAGCGCCGCGTCGCCATCGAAAGGCGTCTGCGGCGGGTCTATCCACAGCACGGGAACACCAGTCGCTTCGCTACATTCGAGCACGAGTGTCCGAAGCTCGTCACGTTCGGCCCCCGGGTCTGCAAGAGCGGCGTCGTTGGTCCCAAGCACGATCACGCATGCGGATGGTCCCTGCTGAAGCGCAAGACGAAGGTCTTCCTCCCCTGCCCAGGTAGCGATCCTCGCGCCTCGCTTCCACTTGCCGGTATAGGCGACTCCCGCAGCGGCGGCGCGCGCGCGCAGTCGAGGTTCGAGGCCTTCCAGCATGGAGTCGCCAACGAAAAGCATCTTGGCTCCCCTCGGTGCCAGCGCCCGTTTGGCGGGGCGCCTCATCAGCCAAACCCAACCGGCGGCGAGAGCCGCCAGCGCCGCAGCAGCGATGATCCGTCCGTCCACCGGGCCATCCTACGGCGGTTGGGGCGAGCGTTCAACGCTCAGGTTCCCTGCGCGTACGCCTCGCGAGCGGGATCAGGCCAACGCCTGGCAATCTCGTCGGAAAGGCCGAGGCGGCGCACAGCCCGAAGCAGCGTGACCTTGTGCACGCCGAGCCGCTGCGCCGCCACGATCGTCTTGCCTTGCGCGGCCTCGTAGGCCTCGAGGATCTCGTCCCGCGCCACCGTGTCGGGCTTACCTCTTGTCAGCATAGGGGGCCTCCCCATCCCAGATGGGCATCCGGTGCTGCGGCAATTCCGTCACCGGATGCGCCGGGAGCGCAAGCAGGCTCAACCACTCGACCGCGGTCTTCAACGCCGGGTAGGTCGAAAGGGTCGAGCCCTTGTGTTCCGTCTGTTTGCGGACTACGCCGATCGCGTGTGCGAGCACCTGGGCCATTTCAATCGAAGAATCCATGCCGAAGATGCCGCCCTTCGCGACAATCTCACGGAGGATCGGCCCGAGAGGGGTGACTTGTTGAGCCATCTGGGCGTCAAGAAACGCAAGAAGAAGCTCGGTGCGCTCTTCCCCGTACTCCTGGCGCAGCTTGCGCAGCCCGTAGGGGCTTGGTTCCCATTTTGCCATGACGCAACGGGTAGCGTTGAGGCGGCGCGGCGTCAAGTCGCACGGAGATCCGGCACGACGTTCCGCTACCAGCGCGCCATCGGGTGGAGCGTCCGCGCCATCGGGTGGAGCGTCCGCGCCATCGCGTGGAGCGTCCGCTCCATTGCGTGGAGCGTTTGTTGTTTCTTGCTAAAACCTGCGCAATTCCCGGGGCGCTTCCCGGGCGCTCCCCGGGCGTTCCCCGGACGCTTCCCGGGTGCTACCCTGTAGCTACCGTGTCAGCTAAAGCAGATCTTGCCTTCGGACCCGGGCAGTACGCCGAGCTTGCTGCGCAAGCCGCACGCGATGCTCGAGCGCCCGCTACATGGGCGGCGTACAAGTCGACCTGGCGCAGCTTCGTGACCTTCTGCGAGGCCGCCGGCATCGAGGCTGCGCCGTCCGCTCAGGCGGCTTGCGCCTACGCGCTTCACCTTGCGGAGCTCGGCCGCGCATCGAGCACAATCGACCGGGCAATGACAGCACTCGGTCAAGTTGCTCGAGCAAGAGGCCTTGAGCCGCCAACGGCAGACAGCCGAGTTGCCGAAGTACTGGCGGGGTTGCGCCGGCGGATCGGTACGCGGCCGGCGCGCAAGGCGGCTCTCACGCCTCGACAGGTTCGCGACATGCTCGAGGGCCTGCCCGCCGGCAAACGGGGCCTACGGGACCGCTGCATGCTGCTTCTGGGGTTTGCTGGCGCCTTCCGCCGGTCGGAGCTGGTGGCAGTGGATGTCGAGCACCTGCAATGGTGCGACGAGGGCGTGCGCGTCCTCGTGCCGCGCAGCAAGACTGACCAGACGGGCGAGGGGATGACAAAGGCGATTCCGCCCGGCCGGTCCGAGCAGACGTGTCCCGTGCGCTCACTGCGCGCCTGGCTCGAGGCATCATCGATCGAGTCCGGCCCGGTGTTCCGGCACGTCGCTGCCGGCGATCGAGTCACCGGCCGGCGCATCGGTGACCGTCAAGTCGCAAGGCTGGTGCAGTCAGCGGCAAAGCGCGCCGGCATCGAGGCGGACCTCGCCGCGCATTCCCTTCGCGCGGGGCTCATCACCGCGGCGGCGAAGGCCGGTCGAAGTGACTGGTCGATCATGCGCCAGAGCGGGCACGCTTCGCCGGCAACGCTCGCCGCGTACGTTCGGGAGGCCCGCCTCTTCGACGACAACGCCGCCGAGGGCTTGCTTTAGCTCGAGCGCGTGGCGTAGGCGACGGCGGCAAGGCCCGCGGCAGTCGCCCCGAACAACCCGGCGCCAATCAGAAGCCCGTTCGGAGCTTCTCCCTTCGTACGGATCGCCACCGGCCCCATGGCCGGCCCCATGCTGAGTTGAGATATCGGCACGAACAAGGCCGGCGGTTTCTCTTTTCGCTCGGCCGCTTCGATCGCGGCGGCCATGTCCCCGGCAGCCACCGACGCAGCCAACCGCAGAGCAGCGAACCGAATCCCGTACATGGCGGCCAGCGCCTTCGCGCCGGCCTTGAAGGCGTCGTCACGCTCCCATGCCGTTTTCCATTCGAGATCCCAAGTCGCGCCGAAGGGGCCGTCGTCGGGGTTGAGCTGCAAGTTGCCGTAGTTGGTGGGATACCAGGAAGATTGCAGGAAGGTGGGCTTTGCCGCGTCCGGGTTGACCTTGACCCGGCCAAGCTCCCAGTCGAGCAGCAAACGAGCCACGCCCTCACCCTGTAATCCGTCGAGGTCAATCCCTACGAACGCGGACGCAAATTCGTCTTTGAAGGCCGCAACCTTTGCTTCGGCCTCCTTGCGCATCGGAAGGTAGACGTCGTCGCGAAACGTCGGCTCTTCCTTCAAGCCCAGCCGTTCGAGGGCCACCTCTCCAAGCGCAATCGATGCCGTCACCAAGCCGTCGATGATGGGACCAACTACGGACCAGATCAGGTCCACGACAACCATGACGACCTTGCCGCAGCACTTTGGGCACACGCCCGCCGTGTAGTACACGCAGGCCGCCTGGGCGGCGATGACCGCCGCGAGCTGCTCGCAGTCCTGCCTGCTGCCGTCGAGGCAGCCTTCGGCCAGGTCGACGGCAGAACTGGGCAGGCCTTGGTCCTCTGCCAACGCCTCGAGTGCCGCTCGCCTAGCCTTCTGACGGCACTCCTTCGTGTTGCCATTCGAGCACGCGGCAGCTATCGGGCCTGCAAGCTGGCCCACCAGTTCCGTCTTACACTCGGAAAATCCCTTTGAACAGGCCTTGAGCAGCGATCCGTAGTCCATCAGTCCCCCAGCAGGTAAGCGGCGGCGACGCCAACCGCGAGGCCGCCCGCAATTGCAGCGACGGGCGCGATCCACCCTGGCGCGGAACTCGGCGGCCGGTCCACGACGATTGCGGTAGGGATCTCTTCGGTTGTTGCTGGTACGTCACCGGAGCCGGTCGGCGCTGGCGGCTGGCCCCGGGGAAAGGGCGTTTCGGGTGCCGGCGGCCGACCAGTCGGTGGCCTCGAGGCTTGACTGACTCCTGGCTGCTCGAGCAGCCAGTCGTCGCCCGTCAGCGTCGCAACGTACTGCATCACGCGCCTACCGGCGTCCCGCTGGGCTTGGGCGGGACGACGTATTCCCGCGAACAAGCCATGGTGATCGGGTTCCACGTCCTGATCTCGACCGCACCGTTCTGCGTTCGGAACACCGCGCCGTCGCAGCCTTTCAGCACGCCAGACCGGCGCACCGTGGACCACCCGTAGAACCAGGCCTCGAACAGCACGACCAGCGCGTCGTCTTCGACCACCTGGGTCGTGCAGACGGTAGGCCCGGGCCACTTGTTCCGCAGCCAGAAGTGCACGTACCGGGTGAGCACCTCGGTCGGAACCCGACTGGCGTACAGGTAATAGCCGTTCTGGCCCGGCATCGGCACCTGTCCGGGTTCGGCTTGCCCAGCAAGGGGCGGCGTCGTCTGCGGCGTGCGCCACATGAGCAGCTCGCACCCCGGCCGCAACGCTGCTTGGAACGGCAGCTCGGTGCCGCTCATCGAGCCGGGATCGCACGGCTCGTAGGGTGCGTGCCGGATCCGGGTGTGAGCCAGGATGTAACTGGTGAACAGCTCGAGGTAGGTCGTGCCCTTATCGGGGTGCTGGTCGTACCAGCCGACCAACGTCATTTCGACCTGGGGGCGTCGAATGCTCATCGCGGGGATCGGCCCCGCGCCGGTCGCAAGCCTGGCTTGGAGGGTGCGGATCTTCATGCGGGGATCCTGCCACGACTGCGACTCCGCAGGCTACGCAATTCTCGCGAATCCGGGGCGTCCGTGCTAGCTCCAACCCACCATGCAAGAGTACACCGACGAAACCTTCGATGCCGAGGTACTTTCGAGCACCGTGCCCGTCCTGGTCGACTTTGCAGCGGAGTGGTGCGGCCCCTGCAAGATGAGCCGTCCCGCCGTCGAGCAGCTAGCCGAGCAGGCCGTGGGGTTCAAGGTCGGCACGGTCGACGTCGACCGCTCGCCGGCAACAGCCGCGAGGTGCCTGGTCAAGAGCGTGCCGACCTTCTACGTGTTCTCGGGAGGCAAAGCCGTCGCGAAGCACACCGGCGCCGCCAACGCGGCCGTTTTGCGGTCGTTGCTTGCCCAAGCGGGCGTGTAGCCGCTCGAGCAGCGGCGGGACCATCGATCGAAGCATCGGGCAACCGTATCACGGGTGCCTCTGAACCGTGAACCTGTGCGGTCCGCACATGGAACGCGTCACGAATCCATCGGCCGTGATAGTCTTGCGCCATGCACAAACTGCTTTGGGTTGTGGTACTTCTCGCCGGGTGCGACCCGAATACCGTCGTGCTCGGCCCCCCCGACGATTGCAAGAGCGGCGCAATGCGCTGCGAAGCAAACCGCGTCGAGATATGCGGAAGCGACGAACGCTGGGTCGTGTCCGCAGACTGCGAAGAGGTGGGCGCCTACAGCGGGGGGCAGTGGGTGTGCACGGAGGGCGAGGGCGACGCAGAGCCGTACTGCGAGCGAGTGACCGAGGGAGACGGAGGTTCGGATGGTTCTCACGGCTGATCAGGTCCGCGGTCTTTGGGCGCACATGGCAAAGCGCTATCGGGCTCGCGTCATTCACAAGGCGACGGCCGCTGAAATGCTTGTGCTCTCACGGTTCCTCGACCGCATCGGGGTTGCCGACGAGCAAGACTTCATGCGCCGCTTCGCCACGACGATAGGGCGTTGGATCTACGTGCCGTTCACGCCCGGCGAGCGGACGCAGACGTGGTCGCTGCTTGAGCAAGCGGTCGTGTGCGTGCACGAGTGCCACCATATCCACCAGTACGACAAATTCGGGCCGTTCCTCTTCGGATGGCAGTACGTCATGTCGACGGCCCGCCGCACGCTGCTCGAGGTCGAGGCCTACCGCTGCAACATGGAGATGCACTGGGCGCTCGAAAGAAGGCTCGTGCCGCCCGAGCAGCTCGCAGCGCACCTTCGCGCGTACGGGGTGACCGACGAGGACGTGCGCAACGCCGAGCGCATGCTTCGCAGCGCATCGCGTACCGTGCAGCAAGGCGGCATCGCGAGCCCGGCGACGCGCGACGCGCTTGCCTACTTGCTCTGACGCACCCGAAAAGTCGCGCGCATTTCGCTTTGCAGCGTTGCCGGGTTCCAAAGGTGCACCTTGTCATCGACGACGGTGAAGGATGCGCCCTCGCTCTTGCGGCCCCGGCTGCGCGTTTCGTAGCCCATCCACCACACGTCGAAAAGCGGTCCGATCGCGCTGTTGGTCAGCACGCCGAGCTCGGCGGCCAGCGCCAGAGGTGTGCGCCATCTGTGGCGCAGGAAGGCCTGGGCATCGACACGCAGGATCTCGGTGGGCAGCATGTTGCACTTGCCCTGTCCGTCGCGCACGTCGCACGCGGTGCCAAACGGCGCATGCTTGAAGCTCGTGCGATCGAGCACGCGGTCGGTGAAGGTGTCGAGGTAGGTCTTGCCGGGGTTGTCCGGGTCAGCATCGTTCCACTGGGGCGTCGCCATGCAGCGATCGTAACCCTAGCGGTCACTCAGGCCAAGCCGTGTTCACGGCGACCTTTCGGAAGCCGAAAGTCCAGGGATCCCCGTACACCAGAACCTGGGTGTCGCCCATGGGAACGGCCGGGCACTTCTTGCGATCGATCGGCATCAGGATCGGACGCCCCGACGCTTGGTTGACCTTCACGCGAGCCCAGAACGTGCCGTTGTCGTAGCCGCACGGCTCGCCGCGCTCGAACTCGGGTGTCGCGTGCCACCCGTCCGGCCAGCGCGTGAAGCGGACGTAGTGCGCGGGCACGCCCGCCTGGCCGGCGTCAGGCCCGAACCAGTCGCGCAGCAACACGGCAAGCTGACTTGCCCGGCGCTCCGCAACCTCCAGCGGGACCATGCTGTAGCCTTGCACGCCGTATCGTTCGAGGCGCCAGTCGTTGCGGCAGCCTCGAGGCACGTAGACTCCGTGCTGCAAGGCCGAAAGCGGCATCGACGAAATCGGTCCCGGGGCGTCGAGGGCAATCGACCTGTCCCCTTTGAACGGGACAGCCAAGACGATACCGGGCGACGCCGGCTCGAGCCGGACTCGCTCGAGGCCACCGGCGACGAGGCGGTTGAACGGGATGGGGTCACGGACGAGCCCGTGATCGCGGTCGACGCGTCGGGCGGGTCCGTTCAGGTGACGCTGTTTCCCGACTCCGAGGCGCCCGCGGATGGCAAGATTCGCCGATGGTGGATCAACCATTTTGCGGGCAACAACCCGGTGACCGTCGTGGTCGACGGTGGTTCATTCGCAGACGGCCTTGCCAGATACGTGCTGCCGTTGGGAAAAACGGTCCAACTCGGCGTGCTCAACGGTGGAGGCTGGCTGCGCATCGGTGATGCCCTGACGACGACGCTGGTCCGCCTCGCGACACCTTGGCCGGCGGCAACCTGGATCGGACCGACGCCCGTGCCGTTCGACCTGGCGGACAGGATCGACAACTCGGCCGTGTCGAACTGGTCGCCGTTCGCGCCGCTTACCGGCAACCAAGTGAAAATCGTGCTCGCGAGCCGTTATCAGCTCAGTTACGCGGTCGACATCAACTCGACCGGCGGCGTCACCTGGAACGTGACCACCTTCTTGACGCGCAACGGAATCGAGATCCCAGGCACCCGGCTTCAGACTGGCAATTTCGGCAACGAGGATGCCTCTGTCTCCCTTCCCCCGGTCACGGTGGACCTCGACGCCGACGATTCGATCCGGCTCGTCGCCTCCCAACCTGGGGCGCCCCTGACGGGCAGCATGGTTTCGGCCATTCTTTCGGTCGAAACCTTCGTGTGATGGCCTGGGATCCTTCAGCCTGGCGCGATGCAGGCGTCGCCCTATCCGAGCTCGACGGGCCTGTCGTGGATGCGATCTGGCAGGCCGCGGGCGTCGGTGACGACCAGGCGGTGCGAGACTTGCTCGAGGGAGCCGGCATCTACTTCACCGATCCGGGCACCGAGGGCGCGGTCGACTACGAGGGCGCGGTCGACCTGAAGGTGGCCCGCGTGCCCGACGACATCCTCGGGCAAGTCATGCTCGTGACCTTCCGCGCGGCAACGCCGCTGGAGGTTTGGCGCGAGACGCGAACATGGTATGGGCCGGGCCTGGCTCGCGTAGCAGAGAGGTGAACATGAGCAACCCGTGGTTCGCGATTCTTGGTCCTGCGGACAAAACCTACGGAGTGTCCGACACGTTCGTCGTGCAGGGCGAAAGAAGGTTCATGCAAGGCCTCGCCTGGTACGTCGCCCAGACTGCCGGCGCATCGTGGCTCTTCGCGTGGGACGGGCAAGCGTGGCAGCTTTCCGAAACCTACCGTCGAGGCGTAGGCCCGAAGCCGTTCTGGGGCAGTTGGTAGGTCCGAAGTTGATCCCGCTTCCGATTCCGAGCAAGGTGCCGTCGCCCGGCATGGTGCGCGGGGAGATCCCGCGACCCGGCGTCTTCGGGCCGGCATGAAACACCGGGCGCGCAACTCAGCCCTCGTCTCCCGTTTTTGTCGGCATTGAGCGGATCGCCGTTCGCAAGGCCGCAACCGGCGCAACAAGAGCCGCGTTGTGGCGCGAGGCCTCTTCGCCCGCAAGAGCAACGCGGCCAGCGTGAAAAGCCAGCAGACCCGGCACATGGGACCGCTTGAGCCGGTTCGCGTGCCGGGCGGCCTCGTAGATTCCGTCGATCGCCGTGCGGGGAAGTGACGGGCTGCACCGAAGCACGGCGCAGGACAGCTCGTCGACCGCGTGCGCGACGCGAGCCGCCCAGTCGCACTCGAGCTCCGTCCACGCGTGGGGCTCGGGGAGCTTGTCACCTTTCATGGCGGCGTTTTTCCTTCCAGGCTTGCTGCGCAGCCCGCATCTGATCCCGCACCTCGCGCGGATCGTCCGACAAGCGAGGCGCCATCGCAGCAAGCAGCCGGCCGCACGCGATGGCGTCTGCGTCTGCCCGGTGACCGTTGACCAGCCGCACGCCCCATCCCGCAGCAGAAGCAGTGACAGAACAGGTCGGCCGACGCGCCGCAGTCCTGGCAGGCCTCGTCGACGAAGTACTCGAACCGCTCGACGCGCTGGCCGCACGCCTTGCAGTCCATCGAGCCGTCCGGGTTCATCACCGCTTCGCCGAACTCCGACGACGCGCATTCGGGATTCACGCACTTCCAGCCGCGTTTTTTGATTGCCATCGTTACCTCCATTCATAATTTGGGGACCACCACCACTTGTCCCGACGTCCCCATGGCCCATCTTGGGTGCGGGGCCTCGTCGCCCGCCAGCGATCCCGAACCTGAGCCCGGTTGCACACGTAAAAGGGGTAGTCGCCGCGAGCAGCAGGCCAGTCCCGATAGCGAAAGTCCGATATCGTGTACGACCAGATGAAGCCGGCCTCGTACAGCCGGCTAAGCGAGGCCTTGACGAGCCGTTCGTCGTCCTCGGGCGAGTGACACCGCGGCGCCTTTGCGCAGACGCGGTCCAGTATCTCCGACAGGTAGTTGCACCCTTCGTCGATGGCCTCGAGCACGATCTGGTCGTCCGCGAGCCACTTGCATTCTCCGCAGTACGTCTCGCCGTCCGGCCCCTCGACCCACCCGATCCAACTGAGGGAACACGCTGTGCCATCGCAAGGCACGCGACGCTCGCAAAGGTAACAGACGACAACAGGTGTGTCGGGCCGCGACGAAGTGTCACTCGACGACGCGAACGTAACCATGGAGTGACGGATACCATGCGGCGAGTGCGCGGGCAACACATGACCGATCAGGTCCATTATCGGACGCGTGTCGTGGTCGTTGCACGGCGACCTGCGGAGTGATACCGTGCCGCGCATGAGCACACAAGATGTCGATCTGTTGCGGGAAGGCGTGCGAAGGATTGTCGCGTTCGTTGTTGCGTCGGTCGGTGTCGAGCGTGTTGTTGTCGCAACTAAAGGCGACAACCTGCGCCGGCAGTTGACAACGCGTGTCGCGCACAAACTGCGGTGGTTGTTCGGCGACGGTTGGGAACCGATGCAAGCAACAGCGCGCATCTTGCGCTCGTCGTTGCCAGACACGCCTGACTGGCTGCTGCACGTCCTTGCGTACATTGTCTGGGACGAAGCGCACGCTGCGTTCGTCGAAGCGGTCTGGCCCGACAAGCAGCGGCCCCAGCCGGTCGAGCACGGCTGCGACGAGCAGGCCTCCGACGCAGCCAAGCTGCTTGCAGAACTGCGCCAGGTCGTTCGCCGGTGCGAAGAGCTGGACGGCCGGCGTCCGGGCGAGCTCGGCCTTCACCCCGACGTCTACCGCGACGCGGTGAGGGCGGTGCCCTCGGTCGAGGGCATCCCCGTCGAGCAGCGCGAAGAGGCCTTGGGAGGGCGCCGCGTCGTCGTCGCGTGCGTCCGGCCCCAGGACCAGCCCGACGAGCGCCTGGGGCTGTTCGAGTGCCCGTCGCTCGAGGCCTTCGTCCAAACGCCCCAGGACTTGAACTCGCTCAGCCCGGAGGAGTGGAACCACCGCTACCCGGTCGGCACGCGCGTGCGGTTCTGGCCGGGCGCGAAGGACGGCGAGGGACGCGAGAGCGTGACGCGCTCGGCTGCCCAGCGGCTGGGCGGTGCGGGAGGGCCTCCCGTCGTGTGGGTCCGCGACTACGCGGCGTGCATCGCCTTGACGCACGTCGAGCCGCTCGCACCCATCGAAGAGGTGACCAAGCCCTGGGCGGCGGGCGTGATCAAGAGCATGGGCGAGGCCTGCGCCCGGGAGCTTGCCTCCGTGCTGAGCCTTGTGCGCGGCGACCAGCTCAGGCAGAACGAGGCGGCCGACCGTATGGGCCGCGTCGTGAACTGGCTCAGCGCCGGGCGCGCGAACCCAGCAGGCAAAGATGCCGCGCTCGACGACGCGCTCGCGGCCATGCTGTTGCTCGCCGGCCCACCCGGCAGCGAGAGCCGCAAGGCGGCAGAGGCGCACGCGCGGGCGATTCGGGGGGAGCGATGACGATCATCCCCGGCATCCTGGTCGAGCAGGGCGCGCTGCGCCCGATACGGCAAGTTATCGAGCGCGTCCTTGCGGACGAGGGCGTGCTTTACCCCCTACGATGTGGCCCGGGGCAGCCGGCGGCGATGTGGTGCAAGCCCACCCCGGACGGAGGCCTGGCGTTCATCGTGACGCGCTGGTCCCTCGCCCTTCATCTTGCGCCGATCGAGCAATGCCGCTTCGGTAGCAGGTTCTGGGAGCAATGATGCTTGACGACATCCGTATGGCCCGGTGGCGCGCGAAGCTCGCCGTGAGGCGCGTCGCGAACCGAATGCGTTTGCGGGCGGGGGCTCCGAGGCGAGGCTTCGTTCGCGTGTGCGCGTCCATGGAGTACGCAGCACTTCACCTCGCCGCCGGCAACCTCGCTTCAGTCGGCGACGAGCAGCGGGTCCATGACCTCGAGCTTGCGGAACTCGTCCGCACGCATCCTGAGCTTTTCTTCTTGCTCGGCGGCGTCGGCGTGATGGCCATGCTCTTCGCCGGGGGCATCTACACACGGGAGACGAACCATGCCAAGGCGGCGTAGGACAGACGGAGACGACGTGATCGTGATGGTGCGCATGCGGCGCGCGAACTTCGAACGGATGCGCTCGCAGGGCGTGCAGCTCGGCGTCGACAGCGTCGGTGGCTCGATCGGCGTGCAGCTCGTGCCGCTCGACGCGCCCGGCGACCGCGACGTGTACGACCTCGAATTTTGCGGCTCGATGCTCGCTGTGCTCAGCACCCCGGAGCCGGTCGACGTCGAGGCGGTGCCCGAGGACGGATGGATCAAGACGAAGTGCATGCGGTGTGGGGAAGTGTTCGATCGGCCCGATGAGCCGGACGTCGCCGCCGACGTGCCGGCACTTTGCGACTACTGCACGCACGTCGCCGAGAAGGAGCAGGACGCATGAGCGAGCACCTTGCCGCGGCGATAACCAAGTTAGCCGGCGCGTTCGACAACCTGGCCCGCGCCATCGACGACTTCGCTCGCGTCCAGGTCGAGGAACGGGAGCACCGGACCAAGCACGCGCGAGAGACGGCCGAGGCCAACGAAGAGCTGATGCAAAAGGCCTTCGCCCCGTTCATGCAGATCATGAACGCCGGTTTGCCGAGGGTGGGGGTGCCGCGAACCGCCGACGTTGTCCCCCTTCGCGGCGGCAAGGCACCGCTGCGGTGCGCACACCCGGGATGCAACGCCACGCACCCTCGGTTGACGGAGGTCGATGCCCCTACGGACGTCGGCTGGCTTTGCCCAGATCACGAGCAGAAAGACGCCACCACATGAGCAAAAGAAACGGAAACGGAGGGAGCATGAAACCGTCAGTCAGAAGCCTGAAAGACCACGTCGAGCCGCCCCAGGCCGAGGTCGTTCTGCACCAGGATCCCGAGGGGCTGCCCGAGGGGCTGCCGCAGGTATTCCTTGCGGCTGCCTCTGCGGCGTTCGAGGGCGCCGCGGCGCTGGGCGTGCCCTTCCCCCTGCACATCGTCGTCGAGACGGGCGACAAGCAGCGCGTATGCGGCGTGGTGCGGTTCGGAGACGCCGACGCCGACTTCCACGGCGCCCCCGCTCAGAAGGGCGAGCCGGGCACCGATCGCAGCAAGTGGATCCTTCGGGCTTGGTTCGACGACGGGAGCCCACGCATGCTGGTCACCTGGATCGACTCGGAAGGCTTCGTCAGGCTCGAGCTTGTAAGCGACTGCCCATTCAAGACCGACGCGCAACGGTCGATCGAGTGGCTGCGGGTGCTCGAGTATTTGCCCGCGAAGGTGGCTGACGCGCTCGCACCCGGTCAGACGTGGGAACGCGGCTTGGACGGCGCGTGGTCACAGGTCGATCGCTGCAACAACAACGAGCTTGGCATTTCCGCTGCCGCCGGTTGCGTGCTGCCCAAGGGTCACGACGGCGAGCACCTCGCCTTCTTCTTCTCCCGTGCCTTCTTCTGCGGGGGTGACGCGTGAAGACCTTCGCGATCCTTCTATCGCTCCTGCTCGCCCTGGTGGGCTGCTCGAGCGATTCCGATCCCTCGGCGACGCCGGCCGACGCCGGCCTCGAGGCTGACGCCGCCGAGGCCCCCCTGGAGGCCTCCACGGATGCACCCGTCGAGCCGCCGCCCGATGCCTCAGAACAGTGCGAAACGACGCCCGGTTCTCTTGCGTGCGGGCAAGTCGTCGAGGCCCTGTGCTCCCGCACCGTCTACTGCTGCGAGGCCGGCGGCTGCGGCGCGTGGGGCGAGAGCGTTGCGGCCTGCAAGGCCGGTCACCTCGAGGCGGGGCTCGACTGTTCGGCGGCCGTGTACGCGACCGCTCAGGCCTGCGCCAGCGACGTGCTGGCGTGCGAGCTGGAGGCCTTCGGGGTGGACTGCTCGGATTTGCTCGCTGGGCTTGCAAACTGGCCCCCAAGCTGCCTGGCCGTCTGGTCGCAGCTCGGGGGCTCGTAGGAGGCGCCATGTCAGACGCAGATGAAAGGACGCCCACCAGCGCGGCAGCCGCAGCCACACAAGCGGCCGAAGAGGCCGCGGAGGCCACCGTGCGGCGTGATTGCGCACGGTGGCTTCAACAATTCGAGTTGCTGCATCCAGCCATCCTGATGCTCGCGGACTGCGTCGCACAGCAGGGCCGCGCTTTGGCCGACGAAACCGGGTGCGAGACAGTCTGCGCGCACACCGACCGGCAAGCGCAAATCCTACGTGATGCTGCTCGATTCATAGCCCGAGAGGATGCCGCCGGCCTGGTGGAGCTCGGGGAGAACCTGTCGACCTGGCAGCAATTGTACCCCGCGCTGGACCCGCCGCCGCCAGCGCGCACCGTGGAGGTCATCTTGGACGACATCAACGAGGCTTGGCTGCATCGTCTGGGCCGAAGCGAGCTTGCGAGCCGCCTTCTTGGGCCGCTACCGCACGGCGTTCAGAACGAGATCAACGCGTGGGCGATGCGCGCCGGCATCCAGGCGCTGCGACGGCAGGCGCTGGAGGCCTCGGTGTTCGACGGCCGGCCGCCCGACCTCGCGCTTGCGGTAGCCGTAGTGCAAAGCGCCCTCGAAAAGCGAATGCCTGACCGCCTTCGCGTTGAGATGTGGAACCGGGTTTTTCCGCCGGGGAGCCCGGTCGAGTACTGGACCAGCGTACGCCAGGGCCGGGGGCAATACAGCGTCACGACGAGCGAAGCGAGGCTCGAGGGCACCTGGCGCACCGGCGGGGTCGAGGGCACGCTTGCCGTCGTCGAAATCCGAGGCGAAGCCGAGCCCGTTCTGCTTGAGCTGGTGGCTGCGCGCGGAAAGCCGGGGCACGCGGTGCCCGCAGCCGGTCCTCCGGTGATGCCGCCTGAGCACGTCTGCTCGGAATGCGGCGCGCCACTGCGCGCAGACGGGACATGGATCAACAACGTCGTGCACTGGCAGCACGACTGCCCCAAAGCAAGGCCGTTGCGGATCGCCGAGTTGCTGCCCGAAACGATCAACTCACTGAAAGGCAAGACATGAACGACGTCATGCGTCCGACGCAGCCATGGCTCGACCACCATCGCCTCGTTGCTTCCATCGGGCGAGCGGTGCTTGGTCACGAGCAGCACCTCGGAGCCATGCTGCGATCTGGGGCCCAGGCCTACCTCGACCACAACCGGCTGACCGGAGCGCCGGCCGTTGCGCTCGTGGTTACCACGCTCGTGGGCCTCGCCCGGGACATCGCGGAGGCGCAGTCCCCAGGCCGGGGCTACGAAGTGCTCGAGGCCGCCATCGACGACCTTCGGAGGCGGCGTTGAACGGGCGGATTCAGACAGTCACGCGCCGCCTCGTCGATCCGCTCAACCTGCGACCCGAGGACATCGATCTTGTGGACGTCGTGCGCGCGCTGTCAAACCAGTGCAGGTACGGGGGACAGCTCGAGCGATTTTACTCGGTCGCGCAGCACAGCCTGCTGGTCTGCGACGAGTGCATCCGCGAGGCCCACCGTCGCAGGCTTCCCTGGCGCGACAGGTTCGAGCTTGCCTGGTGGGGGCTGATGCACGACGCGGCCGAGGCCTACCTCGTCGATCTGCCGACGCCGGTCAAGAGCCGCATGCTCGCGTACGAGGCAGCGGAAGCGGCAGCCCTGGCCGCAATCGCTGAAAAGCTCGGGTTGCGATGGCCGATGCCCGACTTCGTCGTCGAAGCAGACCACCGGGTGCTTGCCTCGGAGATGCGGTGCCTCAGAGGGGACGCCGATCTGCCCTACGAGCCGGTGCCCGAAATCACGATGATCGTACCCATCGCGCCCGATGAGGCATGCCGCCGCATGGCTGTCGAGGTGTGCGCTCTATCCATCGGAGAGCAGCAAGCAGCCGACGCGGTTCAGCCAGGATTTGTGCTGCCGATAGACGTCGAGCGCCGGGCACTGGCCGCTCACCCGGTGCGACATCTGCGGTCTGACTTTGAAAGCCTAATCGATCGACTCACGCAACAATGAGGTTTCCATGGGACTTGTCAGGACAACGAATTTGAGGCTCGAGGAAGAGACGGTCGCGAAGGCCGACTCGCTCGCTGAAGAAGTGTCGAAGCTCCTCGGATGCGAGGTCATGCGCTCGAGCATCGTCCGAGGCGCGGTCGAGCGGGGGCTGGAACGGCTCGCGGCCTCGATGCTCAATCGCACGCCTGAGCTGACGGACGCAGAGCAAGAGCAGCTCGCCAAGGACTTGCGCGAGGTGCCAGGGGAGCACGCAGAGGTCGTCCGCAGGCTTTGCCTGGCCTGGCGCGAGCGCGGCATTGCCGGCGCGCCGGGGAAGTCAAACGGTGGCTGATCCCGCCTGGGCTGGCCGATGGTCCGAGCACATTTCGTGTAGTGAGGACATGCGGTGCAGCCGGTGCGGCGCCGTCGAACCGTATCCCGACCCGGGGGACGCGCCCGAGCCCGAGAACATCACAGACGAGACGCCCTTTGCCGTCGCCTACGAGCTGCGACGCAAGGCAAAAGCCCAACACGATCTGGACTTGCGCATGCGAGCCGTTTGGGACTTCGTAGTGAGACATCGAGATTGCGCTGTGTCCACATAGGGCTATGTGGCGTTTCACATGAAACACTGGTTATGTAAGCTGAACCAGCCCTGCGCGCTGCAACCGCTGTAGGACAACCGCGACCTGGAACTGCGACAGTCCCGTGCGTTTCGCGATGTCCGGCCGGTCGGTCGCCCCAAACCGCAACGCGTCGAGCACGGCTTCGTTCTCGTGCCGTGCGACCGCAAGGCGCTGCCATGGAGGCATTTGCGAACGCTCCGCGCCGGTGGGCCATCGACGCTCTTCTTCGGCCGTCCACCGGCCGGGACCGCCGCGTTGCCGCCGAACGAAGTACTGCCATTGCTCGTCCATGGCGTGCGACGTGGCTTCGTCGATCGCGTCCGCGACCTCTTCGGCCGGCGCCCACGGCGGCGTTTCGCGTCCGCGGTTGCTGCTGGTGAAGTACGCCCCGAAGTGCACAGCCGTCGATGCGGCGGCGTCGTAGGCCTCTGGGGAGTCGGCGGCACCGTACGAGCCCGACACCAAACCGATGTCGTCGAACGGCCACGAGAGCCCCGCGACCATCACCCGGCCGCGGTACACGTCCCGCTCCGAGTCACCCATCCAGCGACTGCCGACGTACACGACGTCAATCGAAGCATCCCCGATGAACCTGCGCGCCATGGACGAACGGTATCACGGCGCCGGCCGGTGGGGTAGACTGCTGGCCATGCGGTACGCGGTGCGCGCATCGGTGCTCAGGGAGGCAGCCCGAACAGCCCTCGGGGCTTGCGGACCAGGCGCCAAAGTGTTGCTAATCGTCCCCGGAGGCTCCACGCATCCCAAGAGACGGAGGCTGTGGAGGGCCGGCCCGATGGCCACCTCGGTGTGCGTTTGCGACGAGGGCGTCAGGGCAGAAATTGACGCATCGGAGCTGCTCGAGGCGTTGCGCCACCAGGATCTCGTGTACGTGCAGGCGATGCTCGCTCAGTAGATGCGGTAAGAGCGCGTCCGCTTCTCAACCCAGGTTCCGTAGTCGGTCAGATACCAGCGGTCGGCTGGCGTGTCGTAAACGATCGTCGCCGCGTACGTGTCGCCCATGTTCACGTACAGGCCGACGATGTCACCGTAGTAGCTGTTCACCCACATATCGCCACGGATCGCCTCGATTCCGTGCGCGTTCGTCAAGGTGTTGACGAGGTCGAGCACGTCGTCGGGGCCTCGGTTCGGGTCGTCCATGGCGTCTCGGATCGCTTTGGCGTCCGAACGCGGGAGGTCGAAGTGCTCTGCTATGCGCTTGATGCTGATGGCCATGATTGCCTCAAAAGATGGGAGAGCGAAGCTCCCCGGAATGCACGAGCTGGTCGGAAGCCAAGCCAGCGAGCATGGCGGCCGGGTGCACGTCGTGATCCTCGGACTCGGAGTAAAGCCGCTTGAGGTCGACGAACAACGAACGCGCATTGCTTGGAGCGAAGTTTCCTCGCCCCTGGTTGTCGATGTCGTAGTGCACGCTTTGCGGCCGGAACCAGAGGCGAAGCCGCCGGCTGGGATCGGTGGCGTGCGGCACTTTGAGCCCGGGTTTGGTGTCCCAGCCCATCGTTTTGAGCCCGACGAGGATGGCCGCTTGGATCTGCTTGTGCGTGCGCTCCATCACATCTCCTTGCGAGGTCCGAGCCCGACCGAGTAGGCGTGGTGCTGTTCCCAGTACCACCCCCGGTCCTCGCAGAAACGAGAGAAGGCATCGTAGATCTTCACGTCGTATCGCGGATCGCCCAAGCCGTTGATCACGTAGTACAGGTCCGAGCCCTCGATCAGCAGAACGAGCGCGTCGCTGGCGTGCACGCCGGGCTCGATGCGCTGGTACTCCCAGTTGGTGAGTAGGATCGTGCCATGGTCGAGCTTTCGCCGCGCAAGCCATGCCCGAAGCTCGGCGGCGAAGTCCAGAACCCGAGGCGGCGCCACGGCTACACCATGATCTTCGAAGCAGCAGCGTCGAGCTGCTTCGCGGATCGGTCCCATTCCCTCGCCGTGACCTGATCCTGCCAGTTGGTTCGAATGTGGTCCGCCTTCTCGAAAGAGATCTGCGCAAGTGCTTCGACGACGCCCGTCAACGAGTAACGGTCCACCAGGCCCTCGAGCTCGTCGAGGTCCGCCTTTGCGATGTTCACGGCCATGGTTCCGGTTCCTTCGGCTTGGTGAGGTAGTGCACGGCAACGCCCGCGATGATCGGCGGGATGGCGCCCAAGGCAATCGCAATCGCCCAGTCCTTCCACGCATCCTCCTTGGGAGGCGCCGGCGGCTCCGGTTGCGTGTCCCCCACGGTGATTGTCACGCCAGGGATTTCGGGAAGTGGCCAGGGTGTGTTGCGAAGCACGCCCCAAGCGTACCCCGATGCGCTGTTGTGGCGCAACGCCAACTCGTGGCAGCATGAGGCATGCACCCGGCGACAATCGCAGCCGCAGTCGGAGGCCTCGGGGCAATCGGCCTGGCGCTGCTGTGGCCTCGGAGCGCCAGGGCCGATCAACCGCTGGAACCGTGGCGCCAGAGGCTGATCGATTGCGCCAGGGGCCACGCTCGAGCCGGAACGCTTTACCAGTGGGGCGGGGGGCACGGCTGGCTCGGCGAGGCCGAGTACGGCCTCGACTGTTCCGGCCTCGTGCTTCAGTGCGCGAAAAGCGCGGGCGTGAAGGTGTGGCTGACGTCCAACGGCATGTACGAGCAGCTTCCCGCCGTCCAGACGCCCAGGCCCGGCGACCTGGCTCTCTACGGCAAGCCGGAACGCGCGTGGCACGTTCGTATCGTCGAGGCCTGGCATCCCGACGAAGGTAGAGCCGAAACCATCGGCGCCGAGGGTGGCGGCCCGAAAGTGACCTCACCGGAAAGCGCCGTGGCGAAAAGCGCACACGTCCGGCGCGTGCCGGACCACCGTGCATCCCATTTCCTCGGGTTCCGAACCCTCGCGGGGCGTGAATCTGAGCTCGAGCCGGTCGTGTGGTACGGTTCCGGCTGAAAGGTAGAATCATGCAGGTTCAAGCCGCATACCCGATCCGCAATATGGCCGCCGCCCGTCGTCCCTGTCCTTTGCTCACGCCCTACCAGGGACAAATGGTTGGCGTCGGATCCGCTCAGGCCTCGTTCCCGGCCGAGCTGTCAGGCCTTTGCGAAACCTTCAAGGTCAAGGGCAAGGAATACGCAGAGCGGGGCTACCAGGACGCGCTCGTGACGTTTTCCACTTTCGCAGAGTCGGCCAAGAACATGCCTGGCGTCGGCGCCTATCTCAACGACTCCAAGAGCCTCGAGTACCTGCGCGGTTGCTTCGTCGAGGGGTTCAAGCAAGGACAGCCGCCGTTCTACCAGCACCCCAAAGGCCAGACAGGCATGATTGCCGGCGGCGTCGTCGGCCTGGTCGTCGGCGCGCTGGGCGGCTACTTCGTCGCCCGGTCGATGTCTCGGTACTGACGCCGGATCGCCTTCGTCGCCCAGTAGCCGGCGGCCACCGATCCTCCGAACATTCCGACGAGTTTCAGCGCATCCATCAGCTCGAACGTGCGGCCGAGGAAGCCCTCGGGCACGCCTTCCCACGGGGCGGGCTCGTCGGTGATGCTCAGGAATGAAAGCGAAAGGTACTTGCTGATCCACCAGCGCATCAGCTTCGGGGCAATCACCGTCGCGTGCTGCCCATGAGTCGCGACGTCGCCGAAGTCGGCCACCATCGCCTTGCCCCGCGTCCAGACGCGCAGGGGAGCGGGCTCGAACGGCCAGGTGAACTTGCGGGCCTCGAGGCCGAGCAGCTCGACGAGCGGCGCGATGCATGCCGCCGAGCTGTCCGTTCGAGCGCCAGCGAAGCTCGACACCGTCGCGATGAAGATCCGGCGCCCCTCCACGGCGCCGCGGGCGTAGTCCGCGATGCCTTGCTTGATGCCGGGCTTGCCGGTGTAGTAGCTGTCGGCCAGAAGGCAGGCCCGGAAGTAGTCGAGGTTGTCGCTGGTGAACGAGCTGGCGGCGAACATCGGGTTGACCAGGCCGTGTCCGGCTGAGAACGACGCGAGCAGCCGCGGGCCGTACTCGCCCCCGTCCACGCCGTATCTGGCGAGCAGCTTGCGCGGGTCGTTGCCCACGCTCGAGGCAAGTCGGCCAAACGCACTCGATCCGAGGCAGTCGATCTTGTGCGCGAGCGACCAATCGGCGGATTTGCCGGTGCACTCGTGCTCGAGGCCGATGCCGGTCGAGACGGTGACGAGCTTGGTCGGCACCGCAAACGCGTCCTTCATGTAACTGGCCGACACCGGCCCGCACCAGAGGCACAGATCCATGACCCGAGCGTACCACGCAGCGGTTCGAAACTGGTATCGATGTGGTATCGTCGGTCATGGCAAGACGTCGCAAGGGTTCGCTCGACTTCGGCGGCAAACGACCCGTGATCGTGGCGTACGGCATGGGCGTCGACTCGACGGCGATGCTCGTCGGCATGGCAGAGGCGGGCGTGCGGCCAGACTTGATCCTGTTTGCGGACACCGGCAGCGAAAAATACGAGACGTACGCCTACCACGACGTCATCCAGGCGTACCTTCGATCGGTGGGCTTCCCGCCGGTGCTTCGGGTCGCCTACCCAGGCCCCAGGCGGGGCAAGTACGCCGGCCAGTACGACTCGCTCCTGACCGACTGCCTTGTGAAGCACATGCTCCCCTCGATCGCGTACCCAGGCCCTGGTCGGCACGGGTGCTCTTTCAAATACAAGGTCGAGCCGCAGAACAAGTACGTCGACAACTGGGAGCCGGCGCTGCGGGCATGGGAGGGGGGCAAGAAATGCGTCAAGCTCATCGGCTACGACGCGGGGCCTGCTGACGCCAGGCGCGGGCACAAATTCAAGGACGATCCCAAGTACGACTACGTGTACCCGCTTCGCGAGTGGGGCTGGGATCGTGAGAAGTGCAAGGCCGTCATCCGCGAGGCCGGCGTCAAGGTGCCGCTCAAGAGCGCGTGCTTCTTCTGCACGGCGGCCAAGCCCCACGAGATCACTTGGTTGGTTCGCAACCATCCCGAGCTCGCCGACATCATCGTCAAGATGGAGCAGCAGGCCATGCCGAACCTCACGAGCACGCAGGGCCTGTGGATCCGCCCGACGAAGTGCCGGCCGGCGAGCATGAGCGAATGGATCGAATACGTCCGGCTGATGGACGCTGCCGGCAAGAGCGACGAGCTGATCGCCTACAGCGAAGAGGTGAGCTGTTCGATCGAACAGGCCGCTCTCGGCGCGTGCGGCGTGCACGACGCGGTCGGCCTCTGCGACGAGTGCGTCGCGTTCTGAGTCACCAGACCACGGGTGAGTCGAGCCAGTAGCCCGGCTCGTCAATACCGATCTTCCGGCCGTAGGTCCGCAGAGGATGAGCACGAAGATCTGTCGTCTTGGCCCAGTCGAGGCCTTTCGCGCCAGGCATGAGCAGCACGACGGGACCGTCAAGATCCTCGCGGCCGTCGAACCCCGGCACGTACGCGGCGATCCCTTGCTTGTAGCATTCGGTGAACTCTTCGCCGCCCGGCGTGTACAGCGGGTTGGTGCGGGGACACGGCATGCGGTGGTTCTCCCGAGGCGACCTTCGGAACATCTTGCCCTCTGGGGGCAAGGGCTCCATGCGGGGCTGGTCCAGGCCGACGTCACCCACGAGCCACACGGTGCCGACGACGGCGCCGGCGTCGGTGGACAAGCGAACGAAACCCGGGGTGTCCAGCGGCTGAAGCTGCGCCGGGTAACCAAGCTCGCGCATGACCGCATAGCCGACCGGCACGCACGTCGCGTCGCCGGGCAGCTCGAGGATGGTGTCTTTCGACCCGGGCTTCGGGATGCCGACGACGGCGAGCACCGTGTCGCGGTGCTTCGGCGCCCTCGTCGCCACGCCGATCGTGTACGGCGAGAGTTGGTAGGTCGGCGCGAGCACCTCGCGTCGCCTGTCGCATTCTCTTTCCCAGAACCCAAGCGGCTCCTGGTTGAGCCAGTTGCGCGTGTCCGCGCCTGGCCGGACGCCTGCGGTCACAAACCGCTCGGCGTTGGCGAACTCCATCGTGGTGTAGCCGGATCGCTTCTTGTCGCGCTGCCACTGTCCTGTTTGAACGAGACACTGCGTGCCCGGCGGGATCGCGGCGAGCAGTACGACGGTGCAGGGACCAGAGGTGCCCCCGGTGGGCGTCCGCGTGCCGATAGGTCGGGATAGGTCTATGCCCTTCCAGGCCGGCCCGGGCGTTTCGGTAAACCGCTCGAATTGCACCTTGTCGTCGCGCACCCAGTTAGCTGCACTGCCCATGCCCTTGCGGCCGTCGTCGAGCGCCGCCCAGGTGCCGCCCGGCAGCTTGACTCGGGTGCCGTCGCGCAGCCGAACGAGCTCGACGGCGGTCTTGTTGGCGGCGTTGATCTGGCTTGCGAAGGTTTTCGGTGCAGCGGCCATGTTCACCCCGTGAGATACCAGCTCTTGGGCCTGGTACAGTGCTCGTCGCCCTCGGGCGCCTTGTACTTGCAGTAGATTGACCAGGCGATCGGCCACGCCTTGTCGGCAGGATCGCCCCACTTGCGGTGCCGGATCTGCCAGTAGTATCGGTCGACTTCCCAGGGACGGTCGATCGGCTTGTCCGACTTGTCGACGAGCGCCGCCGCCCAGCCGCCGCCGGGACCAGGCACGGGCACGAAGACCACCTGGCCCTCGAGCGCGTCGCGCGCCGGAATGAGGGTGGCGGCAACCTCGAACGGCTTGCCTTGTTCTCGCCCCATCGCGGGCCTGGTGAGCACGAGCTGCACCTTGCCCCGCTGCCGGCCTACCTCGAGCGCGACGGAGCCGACGCCCGCACGCTCGTACGGACCGACCGGAGGCTCGAGCGGGGCCACCTTGAGCGTGGGCGACACCACGGCGGGTTGGAGGTCGAACAGCTCGAACGGGTGCAGCTTGTCGACTGCGAAAAGCCGGATGATCATAGGTTCACCTGTCCTTGTAGGCCCACGTCGCGCAGCAGCTCTTCTCTCCACTCCATTGCCCAGTCAAAGCAGCTCACGCACTTGTCGTGGGTGCAGCACAGGTGCGAGGCGCGGCGCCCCCCCCGCTTTGCCGCGAAGGACCAGGCCATCGAGTCAGTGGACACGAAGTCGCGACTCATGCTCAGGATCAGCCCGGTCTTCTTCACGCCGTACCCGTGCAGTCGCAGACCGTAGTCCTGGGCGAGCGCCCGAACCGTCTCGCGCACCGAGGCAACGGCCTGCAAGCGGCAAATGCTGCCCATACCCACGGTGGGCCACTTGCGCAGATCAATGCCCGCTTTGTCCCACCAGGCGAGGTGTTCCTCCCAGTTGCCCTGCAAGGTGGGCAGCCAGGGCAAGTCCGGCGCGAGGGACGACAGCTCGATGAACGACTCGATCGTCCGCGCCATGTGTTCCTTCTGCGTCAGTCCGGTGCGCGCCAGGACGTGCTCTTCGCACATCCAGTCCTGCGTGGCCGCCCAGATCAAGCCTCCGACTTCGTCGCGGTAGGTCCGCACGGCGTTGGCGTAGGCGCGGGGGGTGTCGACGTGGTGACCGAGCTTGCTAACGGAGGTGAAGGCGCCCGAATCGAGCACCCACGGACCGAGAGCTCGAGGGAACGTCCGCTTGATGCGACGGAGCCGATTGTGGCTGACCATCATCGGCACCTCGCTGCGGGCGAGCCAGCTCGGCTCAGGGACGCCCAGGAAGAAGATCATCCCTTCTTCTGCTTCAGCGCCTTCTTTCGCGCCCTCGCCTTCTTGGCCAGGTCGCGGATCGTGACCGCCGCGCTTCGGCGGGCTCGGTCGTCACGCATGCCCGGCACGTTGGGCTTGCGCCAGTTGATCAGCGCCTTGGCGTACCTGATTCTGTCTGTTCGGGTGAGGTACACCGGGTCGATAGCTGCGAGCTGCTCGTCGCTCTTGAGCCCCGATTCCTTGGCCGCGCCGCGCCAGCGTCGCCGCAGGAAGCTGTCGAGGCGCCGGTTCCACCTCTTCTTGAGCTGGGAGAGCGTCAGCTCGATCGGGTACTGGTCCACCTCGATCGGTCCCCAGGTGAGCACGACGGCCTCGAGCGCACGCTGAACGTCCATGGGGTTCTTGCTTTTCGAGGCCGACCGTAGCTCGCTGACGGGCACTCCTACGGCTGCCGCCGCGCTCTTGACCATGTCCGCGGGAAAGGTCGCAAGCACGTCGCCGTCGAGGTGCCGGCGGTAGACCATGATGCGTTCGTTCGGGTCGTCCGTCTCGGGCTCGTCCCACCACTCCCAGACGACGGAGTCGCCCGCCTTGTAGATGACGCCGCCACCGTAGCTGAAGGGATCGACGTCTCCCGTTGTACCTATCACGCTTACTCTCACGATGCGTACCTCCGTGCGCCAACCGTATCACGGAGCGGCGTCAAGCAGAATCGTCGGACCGGCGGCGGCGGCGGAAAGCGCCATCCGTTTCGCCGTTCGGGCGGAATCCCGCGCCCGCAACACCGTAGCACGGCGCCTTGCCTGATCTGACACGGCTGGCACTGAAAAAAAACAACCAACGAAACACGCACTTACCAAGGCTACGCCAGAAATCGTCCAGCGCGACGCGCGAAATCGCGTCGCGGGGAGCACAGCCTGCGAGGAGCACAGGTGCGGAGGACGAAGTGCAGGCGCAGAGGACGAAGTGCACAGGCGCGGAGGCCGAAGTGCACAGGTGCGGAGGACGAAGTGCACAGCCGTGGCACCGGCAAACAACGGGCGGCGGAATTATGCGTGACACGGACCACCGCTGCCTGGTTCGGGGAATTGCCCACCCGCTCAACCAGCCTGGTCACCGTCTGGCGGCAGGGGCGACGCCTGATGTCGCCTGGGCTACGTCACGGATCGCCCGCCGGCCCCACCGGCCCGGTCACCGTCTGGTGGCAGGGGCGACGCCTGATGTCGCCTGGGCTACGTCACGGATCGCTTGACGGCACAACCGGCCGGTCACCATCTGACAGCAGAGCCGGCCTCCCCCTCCCGGTCCCGGACCTTGAACGCAAACGCTTCAAAACAAGGTGCATAACTCCAATCGGCTGAAGTCAAGAAAAATCGACACAGTTCGAAACCACTGCTCGGCTGCTCAGTAGAATTGCACATTTCTTGACGCATGACTCCAATCGGCTAGAGTCATGTCATGTCCCGATCAAATGCGACACGCAAGGCCGGGGGCGGCACCGAGAACGGCACCGAGAAGGCACGTCTCGTACATGCTGCCCTGCAAACCACGGTTGAGGCGCAGGGCACGCAAGAGGCCCGGCGGCTCTTTGCAAGGTATGCCGAGCTGAACGCCGAGCACTTCGGAGGCAAGCTCGGGGTGGGGTGCGTGCTCATCACAGCCACCGCACCCCGCGCCCTGGGCGACTACATTGCCCGGGACGCCCAGGGCATCGAGAGCCGCATCCGCATCCGCGAGGGCGTGGTCGTCAGCCGGTGCGAGCGATACCAGGACGACGTGCTGCTGCACGAGATGGTGCACGCGTGGTGCTGGGAGATCGAAGGAGACGACGAGCCCGGCTACCGGGGGCACGGGCCGAAGTTTGCGGCCAAGTGCAACGAGATTGGAGCCAAGCTCGGGCTGGGCGAGGTCAAGGAGAAGGGGAGGGGCGGCAAGCCCAACTGCGCACAGTGGCCCCTGAACGTGCGCCCCGAGGGCTACTACCCCGACGAGCAGCCCAAGCCCGAGCCCAAGGCACCAGAGTCCAAGAGCAAGCCCGAGAGCAACCCGGACGACGAGCCGGCGAGCAGCCGCCGGCCGGCTGATCCGATGCGCGCGGTGCGCCACGCCGAAGAGGCGCTGCGTGCCGTAGCAGAGGCGACGACTTTGGACCAGGCGCGAAAGCGCGCCCAGGCCGGCATTGACGCCCTGCAAGCTGCGCTTGCGGGCCAAGACGACAGGAAGGTGTGGCATGACCAGTACGAGCAAATCCGCAAGGGAGCTTGAGCAAGAATCCGTGATGTGGTGGGAGTACGCCGCCCGTGTCGGCTGCTTGCACCAGCGATACCGCGAATACCTCATGCGCAGCAATGCTGCGCATGACGCCTCGATCGCGCTGCGGATCGCGGCGGGCGAGACGTGGCCCATTGAAAGGGAATGCGCATGACGGCCTGTTGGCCGCTCAACAAGGAAGGTGTGGCATGAAGAAGACGATCCGAATCGAGCAACGCAGGGTGATGCACCTCGAAGCGACGATCGAGGTGCCCGACGACCTCGACAGCGCGGCTGGCGTAGGGGAGGTCGCCACGAGCGACGATCTGCTGCGCGCCTTCGGCCGGGAGGCCTACGCCGAGCGGCCTGGCGCCTTCCGCTGCGTGGCGGTTACCACCGGGGACTACGACGTCAGCGTCGCGGATCCCCAGCCCGAGAGCGACACGGAGGCGGCCGTGCTCTCGTATCTTCTGGCGTCGTGGCAGCCCCGCTGCCGGTGCGGGGCGCCCTACGTCGAGCGGGCGGACGGAACCTGCGTGTGGTGCCGGGGCGAGGTGCGCGTCGTGCAGGACGCTGCCGAATGGCTCGATGCGACCGGCGACTCCGACACGTACGCCTGCGACGGGTGCGCGACCGAGGTGCACGCGTCGGATCTGTCATCGCGCAACCTGTGCCCGCCCTGCGAGGCCCAGGCCCGGCGTCGAGCGGTGGGGGCGATCCGCGACATTCTCAAGAGGGCGCAAGCCGCGAAAGGGGGTGCCCAGTGATCATCTACATTATCAGCGGTGAGGGGGAGCAGGGGACACGGGAGGTGTACAAGGGGAAGCGCACCGTCCGAGCACTCAAGTCGCGCATGACGCGCGAAAGGCAGGGCGGCGACCGTTGGGTGCGGATCGAGATTGAGGGGGAGCGCGTGACTCCCGAAGAGGCCATCTACCGGACGCTGGCAGAGGAAGGGGGCGAGCGATGAGCAACAGGATCTGGATCGACCTCGGCTATCCGCAGCTTGCAGAGGAAGGTGAAGCATGAGCAGACACGAAGACCTGGCCGTCAAGGATCTAAGCAAACGTTTGGCCGGCCGGCGCATCGTCAGCGTGCGGTACATGACCGACGACGAGATGCGGGCCTGCGCCTGGTTCCGCCGGTCCGTCGTGCTCGTGCTCGACGACGGCACGGTGCTCTTCCCGATGAGCGACGACGAGGGCAACGACGCGGGCGTGTTGTGTGGGTTGGCGCGCGGTCGGGAGTTTCTCGCCCCTCGGCTCCCGGCAGCGAAGGGAGGTGCGGCATGACCAAGACGTGCAAGCAACGCTGGATGAGCGCCCGCACCGGCCGATGGGTGCAGGGTTACCGTCCCCATGTCGTGCCGGAATACGACCGGAGCGGTTACGCCACCTGTGCGGAGTGCGGACGAGAGGTGTACGTGGGGCAGGGACCGTTTGACCCGTACTGCCAGCAGGTTGCCGAGGGGGTCGCCCGGTTCCCAGCAGACCGAGCATTCGTCGGCCCAGTGACCGCCGGTTCTCGGCACGTCGCCCGACTCGATCTGGGTCTTGGCTTGGCGCAGCGATCGGTTGCCCTTGAAGGGGCCGACCTTGCGCTCGGCCGCGATGAAGGCCTCGAGCAGCTCGGGGTTGTAGCGCCCGGCGATCACGAGCGAATCCCAGTCCGCGAGCGGGCAGAACACGCACGACAGGCGAGCCATGCCGGTTTCGTAGGCGGGGTGAAACGGCGCGCCCGATGCCTCGATCGCCTCCCAGACCTGGGGGCCGGCCCCCGGCTTGTTGTCTGGCACGCCGGCCGGCGACGTGCCGGCCTTCCACTTGTGCACGGGCAGCCAGACATCGACGTGTTTGTTCGAGGTGGATGCGCGAAGGTCATGGTAGTAGGGGGGCATCGCTCCTCGCTCGGCGCTTTCGTCGGCCCTGATGCCCATGCAGTGCAGGATGCGGATGGGCGGCCGATTGCCCTGGTCGCGGTAGTCACGGCCCATGCTCGTGAATAGCACGTCACCCGGTCCGCGTTTCATGGCCGCGGTGCAGTAGCGCGTCCCGAAGCCCGGCCACTGCCCGCGCTTGACCATGAGGTCGAGCAAGTCGGTCGGCTTGGCGGTGCGCCGGATGACGATCGACGGCACCCCCCAGTACGCCGCCTGAAGCTGCGCCAACTCTGGCGACCCGGGCCATTCGATCCGGCCGAGGTCGCAGTGGCTGACGAGCACGCGACCGTCGACCTTGCGCCGCCTGGCCTCGAGCACGACTTGCTCGAGCGCCGCCTGGCTGTCCTTGCCGGCCGAGCTGCTCACCACGATCGCGTCGTAACTCGCAAGGTCGGGCTTGCCCCGAAGCACGCGCTTTCCTACGGCCATCGCCAGAGGATAGGCAAAAGGCCCGCTCGCGGCAACGCCCGGCGGCCGGGGGGGCGTAGTCGCCGGGAGAGGGAGGGGCGAGCGGGCCTCGAAAGGGGAGTTTTGCAGCGTTTCGTAGGTGGGTCAATCCTCGTCGTCGTCCGAGCTGCTTTCGGAGTCGTCCTCGGAATCGTCGTCGTCCTGGTCGGAATCGGCCTCGGGCTCGGAGTCCCGTCCCCGGCGACGAGCACTGCGCCGCTTGCGCGCCTTGCGCCGAGACTGCTCGCGCTCGTTGGCGACGGCGCCCCAGTCTACGCTTTCGTCGTCCTGCTCGTGCACGCCGAGAAAGCCCTCGGCAAAATCCGCGATGGAAAAGCCGTTCACGCCTCCCACGACGGCGAGCGGCTTGATCCCAGCGCCGTCGCTCATAAAGCACACTGCCGCGACGGGCACGGGGTCGGCCAGGTCTTCGAACTCCGCTACCCAGTTCTCGATCGCCAGGGCGGCCTCGAGGGCCGCCGGCTTCGCCTGCTTTACTCTTGCAGTCATTGCCACAATCTCCTTGCACGGCCGGGCGGGATGCCCGGACCCATGACTCTAGCGGGGTGGATTCATGCTGTCAACGGAATCGGCCTCGTGCGGCCGGGGCGCTTAGGTGTACGATGGGAGACGATGGACGATCAACCCTGGCTGCTCGCGCTTGTGGTGGCCGCCGCCGTGCAAGGCATCCGTGACCGGGTGCGCAGGATGGACGGCTGGGTCGTGGTCGGGTGCGCGCTTGCTTGCTCCGTCGCCCTGGTGCTTGGGCTGGACGAGGCGAGCCCTTTGCCCTCGTGGGCAAAGCAGTCGCTGGTCGTGTTCGTGTTGAGCGTGGGCGGCGCCAGCACGGTCAAGGCCGTGGGTCGCAAGATCTGGGGTGTCTCGAATAAAGGCGACACCGGAGGGAACCATGGCTGACCGCCCGGGAGCGTATTCGCACGTCATGCGACAAGGCTCGA
>Ga0116173_1000299_pt1 | contig 49199 bp, 38 predicted proteins | sample AD_UKC085_MetaG_FD_89800 | JGI IMG/M metagenome (GOLD analysis project Ga0116173, IMG submission 89800) | Active sludge microbial communities of municipal wastewater-treating anaerobic digesters from USA - AD_UKC085_MetaG | ecosystem: Engineered > Bioreactor > Anaerobic > Digestate | place: USA...
CATATCGCCGGCAGGGCCAGACGAAAGAAAATCCTTCCGAATAAGCGAGGCCTTCAACTTTGAAAATTTCCAGTTCCTTCAAGCCGGGATTGTGAATGGTCAGATTCTCCCGGGCTGGAATCACCCCGACCGGGACAAAATCCAGGTCAAGCGGGTTTGGTGTAACCACAATTTTTGCGACCGGTTCCGGAGCCGTGTCATAACCCAGGTCGTCCTGGTTGATGACGTCCTGCTGATCGGTCGAACCGGCACAGGCCGCCATGAAAGTCATCATGCCTGCCAGACAGAGAAACAAAATTCCAGGGACTCTTTTCATCTGGTACATCCTTTGGGTCAGGATCATGAATCACAAGCCTTATGTGAGCATCATAATCCACAAGTGATCCAAGACTCTCGGCATTTATTTTGCAGTCATTCTATTCTGGACGGTGCTGCGAATCAATGTCGCCACAACCTGAAATCGCGCTTCGATAATCGCCGGGCGTACGCCGATGGCCGGGGCAGGCGGCGGGGAAGCCTGGAGCGGCATACCCCACCCGATGCGATGCGAGGGCGTACTCCCTTCCTATGAGGGGATGACTCAGCCCGGGCGCAGATTGACTTGAAGGGCGCCATCGGGGACAATCCGGGCGGCTCGATTTGACAGGGTGAATGCAATGTTCGACAACCACAGGGCGAAGATAGCCGACCTTAGTGAGAGAACCCAGGTTCTCGGGAGGTATCTTTGACCGCCCGACCAGGGAAGCCAGAATCGCCGAGATAGAACAGCTTTCTACCAGCGCGGGTTTCTGGGCCGATCAGCGCAAGGCCCAGGCGATCATGCGCGAAAAGAACCAGATCCAGAAGGAAATCGAGGCCTGGGAAGAGCCGGCAAGGATGCTCCGGGACGCGGCCGAACTGCTTGAAATGGCCGACATGGAGCAGGCCGTCGAGTTTGACCAGGAAATCGACGCGGCACTGATCGCGGTCGAGCACAAGGTTTCCGCGTTGGAATTTGCCAGGATGATGTCCGGGGAAAACGACACGGCCCCCGCGCTGGTCACCATTCATTCCGGAGCCGGCGGAACCGAGTCTCAGGACTGGGTCGCCATGCTTCTTCGCATGTACCTGATGTACTGCGAAAAGGCCGGATTCAAGGTCGCAATGATGGATGAGCAGCCTGGCGACGAGGCCGGCATCAAGAGCGTTACCTTTTCCGTCGAGGGCGACCACGCTTTCGGGTATCTGAAGGCGGAACACGGGGTGCACCGGCTTGTTCGCATATCGCCGTTCGATGCGAATGCAAGGCGTCACACCACTTTCGCCAGCGTCGATGTCATTCCCGACATCGAGGACACGATTGAAGTCGAAGTCAAGGAAGAGGATCTGAGGATCGACACGTTCCGTTCCGGCGGGGCCGGCGGGCAGCACGTAAACAAGACCGATTCGGCCGTCCGCATGACGCACCTGCCGACCGGAATTGTCGTCCAGTGCCAGAACGAGCGTTCGCAGATGAAGAACCGGTCAACAGCGATGAAACTGTTGAAGGCACGCCTGTACGAACGTGAACGCCAGATGAGGGACGCTGAAAAGGATGCCCGCGAGGCCGCGAAGATGGGTATCGATTTCGGCAGCCAGATCAGGTCGTACGTCCTTCATCCATACCAGCTCGTGAAGGATGTCCGCACCGGATACGAGACCGGCAACACGTCGGCCGTCCTGGACGGGGAACTGCAGCCGTTCATCGAAGCGTACCTGCTGAAGGCGGCCGGCGTCTGAGATTATCGTCGCAGTTTCCGGAAGGTGTCCTGTTTCGCCTTGCCAAGGGTGGCCACCCGCATCCACACGAACCAGGCAGAAGGTTCGATGTCCTCCTGGCAGCTTGATTCGTCAAGAAACATGGAGTCCGCGCCGGACATAAGCCATTTCATCGAATAGCCGGCATGGGTGCCGGTCAACGTCGGATGCTCGCCCGGCTTCATGACAAGCCTGCTTTCGTCGGTCGTGACGGCAATCCTTGAATGAACCCAGGTGTGATTGCAGAGCAGATCCGAAAGCACGACTTCCGAGTAGCCGGTTTCAGGCAGGGCCGCAAGGTGGATCGGATTCACGCCATCGGGGGGCGGAAGGACTTCCCCGGAGAAGGCCCGGATAACCGGCCCGCGTTCATCCGTCACAATCAACTCGCGCGGTTGCCGCCGGTTCATCACGACGCTGATCTGGGCGCCCGGCTTGAGATCCGGCATTCCCGGGCCCCACAGAAGCAGGCTGAAGCTGGCTTCCGGCACCTTGTCGCCGAAACCGAACTCGACGTCGGTCATGCGGAACAGGAGCGTACGGCCCTCGGCCACCAATTCACTTATGCCGGCAAGCCTGCCCCTGATCTGGACCGCGGGCGAAGATTCGAATTCATTCACCCCGAGCTCAGGGGAAAGCATTTTCCAGTCGGGGCCGGGCGAAGCGGCGCGAGGCTGGGGGCCACTTGCGTACCGCGTGATTTGGGCGCATCCGGAAATGGCGGCAAGGACAGCAAGCGCGGAAACCATCACCGCCAGATTTGTTGGACGCATGAACCGCCGTTCGAACCGGCCATCCATCGTTGACACCCCCTTTACGGCTGGCTAGTATAACACCGGTATCCCCTGGGACGGTCTGATATGAATAAGTTCCTTATTTCATTGGTTTCCATCCTGGCTGTTGTCGTGGTGGCGACACCTTCGCGGTCTGATGCCGCCGAGGCAAGGCGCCTGCTTCCCTTGAAGGTGATGGGCGACAAGCAGGTCGAGGACAGGATTGACGGGCTGACGCAGGCCATGGTGCGGCAGCTTGTGAAGTATCCGGATGTCCGCATGCAGCCGGTTCCTTCAGATGATCCCCTGGATATCATGCTTGAGGCCGGTTGCGAGGATCTGGACGAAGCCTGCCTGAAGACCATCGGTTCATCAGCCGGTGTCGATGAAGTCCTTCTGCTGGTCGTCGAGAATGTTCGCGGCATGTTCCGCGTTACCGCGCACATGGTCAGCGTGGCTGGTGGAAAGTCAATGGATCCCGAAGTCACCGGTAATTCCGGCGATCAGCTTGAGGAGATGGTTGCCGGAGTTATCGTCAAGACGCTGGGGCCGGTTCCCGAGGTCGCCCCGGTGGTTGCGCCGGTTGTCACCAGGTTGGATCTGTCCGTGGCTTCAGACCCTTCCGGCGCGGAAGTTTTCGTAAATGGGGATTTTTCTGGAATGACCCCGGTGAGGTTGAGCCTGGAACCGGCCGAGTACGAGATTTCAGTCCAGAAGGACGGATACATTTCAAGCACTCAGCAGGCGATCGTCCGGGACGGTTCGCCCGACAGGCTTGAAGTTAAGCTTGAACGCAAGGCACCGGTCGCCGCAGCCGTCGCGCCGGTCGCCGTCGTTCCTCCCGCGGCCGCCGCGGCTGTCCCGGCCGCCGCCCCGGCCCCCGCCGTTGCCGCGCCAGTTGTGGCTCCCGTGGAACCTGTGCCCCCGCCTGTGGTGGCTCCGGTGGAACCCTTGCCGCCGCCGGTCGTTGCCGTTGTCGAGCCCGCGCCCATGCCGGAACCTGTCGCGCCCCCGGCCGAACCGATTGAGAATCGGTCCTCCGTCAAGTCGGAACCTGTCTATAAGAAGTGGTGGTTCTGGACCATCATCGGCGTCGCCGTTGTCGGCGCCGGAACAATCGCGGGCATCCTGGCTTCACAGGGTGACTCCACGCCGGGTGAAGCCGGCTTCTCGCCCTGGGGCGGTTATGCTCCAAGGGACGTAACCCTTTACCCGATGTTCCGGTAATCCTGGAGGCAATACCATGAAGTTGCGCGCTTTCGCGTTCATGATTTCGGTTGCGATGATGGCTGCCGGCTGCGATGACGGTCTTGTCGGCTCATGGAACGGTTCCGGGGGGGAAGGCTCGATATCGATGGGCGTTGCCCACTCCGGGGCGGCGGCTTCAAGCGGTGTCAGGGTGAAGTCGTTCGTCATCAAGCTTTTTAGGAACCGGGACCGGTTTCTTGCGGACAAGCCGTTTTTTGAGTCCGGGTGTTCGGGCTATTCCCAGGGCTTCAATATCGGCAACCTTCCCGAGGGATCCGATTATGTCGTGATGTACCTTGGATACGCCGACAGGGAATGCAGCCCTGGCCAGCTTGTCAGCAAGGGCGTTCGCGGCGGCATGAGGGTTACGAAGCAGGGCACCGGTGATGCCTTCTATTACATCCCGGTCAATTCAATCGGCCTTTTCAATCGGCTTGCCTTGCCGGATCGCAGGTTGAATCCGGAACCGGGCGATCCGGTTGTGACCTGCCTGACCGATGCCGACTGCCGGCGTGTGATTCCCTGTGAAGACCCGGACAAGCCCGAGGTGTGCCCGTGCCCGGTCACGGTTGAATGCGAGGACTGGGAGATAGACCAGGGCGACTGTCCGGATGGCACGAAGGTGATGCAGTACAACGTCCATCCCGGCGCGCTGTGCCTGGACGGGACGTGCAGACTGGAATCCCTTTTCCCCTTGAATACGCGTGGTGACAGGGCTTTTGCCGCATCCGTGTCGACTTCCGGGGGCGACGTCGTGACTGTCGGCGGATTCAGCTTCCTGGATGCCGGTCGGATGAAGGTTGCCGGCTATACCGACGAGGTTCTGGCACCCGAGACCTTCTTCATGGATGGGGGAACCGGACTGTTCGAAATCCTCGAGCACGACCGGGCGCTTGATGCCGGCCTTGGACTTGCCTCCGCCGCCATGATTGACGCGACCAGGTTGGTCGTGGTCGGCGGCACGTCAACTGCCGGAACGGGCGCCATCGAGGGCGTTGTGGCATCCCCGGTGATCGAGTCGCAGGAATGTGTCGATTCGTGTCCGGTCGAGTATTCCCCGTACATGTACTTGATTGACACAACGACCGGCGCGGTTTCCCGCGCCACGATGGAGACACCGATTATCGCGTCCGCGGTTGTGGGCGTATCCAGGTCAAGGCCTGGTTTCCTGGTTCGCGCCGGGGCTCAGATAACGGACATGGGCGGCGATCTGGTTTCGGGACCGTCCCGCATTTCGATGGTCTGCAACGTCTCCGACACCAATGGGATCTCGTGCAATGAACTGGCACCCGGCAAGGGTGTCGCCAGGTTCATGCCGACCGGAGTCTGCCTGGAGATGTCGCTTGGCCTTTGCACCAGGTATCTGACCATCGGCGGTACAAGCGATCAAAACAGGTTCGCGGAAATCTATTATTCATCGAACGACTCGGTCAAGGTGCTTACAGGTTCCGGCCAGGTTCCCGCGATGCTTTCCGGAGCGACCGCGTTTGTTGCCGGTGACAGGGTGTGGACAGTCGGCGGCACATCCGACAGTTCAGGCACCAACCCTGCCGTTCCATACAGCCTTCAGGTGGACGAAGCGGCCGGCACTGTAATCGTCTCGGAAGTGGCAATGGGTTCCGGTGACGTCGCCGCGCTGTCGAGATCGCTTCACCGGACGACGGTTCTGGCGGATGACAGATCCGTCCTGGTCACCGGCGGCGTGGATCGAAACGGGTCTATCGTTCAGGATGCCGTACTCCTTCGTGTCGATGAAGCCGGCCTGAAGGTTGTGGAGTCGGGTCTGAAGATGGATAAGCCCAGGATCGGGCATTCCGCGACGCTGGTCACCGGCGGCCTGCTTGACGGGTCCGTCCTGATCACCGGCGGCTTCAGTTCGGTCGGCGGTGACTTCGCCGCCGGCGCCGAGTTGTACCTGCCGCGCTAGGCAGCTTCGGAAGATCATTTGAAAAGAACCATTCCACCAATCGTAATGGTTCCAATCGCGGCCGTCGCGGCCACGGTAACCGGACTTGCCATCATTTTTCCGATTCAGTGGCTTATGGTCGCGGCTATTGTCGCTGGATTGACGGTCGCGGGCGGTGCAGCGGTCCTGGTTGCGGGGTGGGCTTTGTCGCGCCGCGCCGTGGGTGAATCGGTGCCTGTCGTCAAGGGCCACGATCGCTTCGTTATCGTTACCGTTGCGGCAACGGCCGTGCTGTGGGCCCTTTGCGCCCCCGACGTCTATTTCAGGGATGGCGGGGAACTTGCCGGCGCCGCCGTCGGCCTCGGTGTTCCGCATCCGACCGGATTCCCCGCGTTCTGCATGGCGGGCAAGCTGTTTTCGTTCATTCCCGCGGGAACCGCCTTCTTCCGCATCAACCTTCTGTCTGGACTTGCCGCTGCACTTGCCGCCGCCATGTCCTGGCTGCTTGCCGATCGCGTAACCCGAAGGTCTGAATCGATTCCCGCCGCCCTTTGGTGGGTCGCGCCGTTGGCCTTCCTTGGATCGGCGAACGCCTGGCTTCACGCCACGACCACCGAGGTCTATTCCATTTCGATGCTGGGACTGGCCGCGGTCGTCTTTCTTGGATTGGAATCGGTTCAGCGCAGGGATGCCAGGCTGCTTGCTGCAGCCGCTTCCATAGCTGGTATCGGTGCCGGCGTTCACATCACGATGCCGCTTTACGGTTCGTTTGTGATCCTTGCCTGCCTGGTCGGGCTTGCCCGATGCGGCGCCTGCGGTCCCGACAGGCTCAGGGGCCTGTTTCGAACCGGGTTTCTGGTCATGATGGCCGGGGTTATCGGCACTTTCGTCGTCCTGTACCTTCCGGTCGCCGCCGGGCGCGATCCGCTGCTCAACTGGGGCGATCCATCCAGTCTTGACAGGTTCGTCGCCCACCTTTCAGGCCAGCGGATCCGGGATTCGTTCGGCGGGCGGATTGGCGGCTCGGGCATCGTCGAGATTGTCGCCAACGCCACGATGGCCGGGCGCAACCTGGTCGAGTCGCTGTGGCCGATCCTGCCGCTCGCGATTTCGGGGGTTGTCCTTGGGGGCCGCCGGCGTCCGCTTGCAGTCGTAATTCTTTTGTTCCTAATCCTGGCCGACCTGGCCTTTGCCGTCTTTATAAACCCGATGGGGATTTTCGACCTTCAGGTTCTGATGACCGCGACCTGGGCCACGGCCGTTCTGGCGGGAATCGGGGCGTCCGAGATTGCCTTCGCGATGATCGGGCGTGCCGGTACGGCAGGATGGCTGGCAACAGGTGGCCTTGCCGCGCTTCTTGTCGTATTCCAGTGGATTTCGGCGCCGGCCGATCGCGATATGTCCGGCTTGCATGGCGCAAGGGAGATCACCGATCACGTCGTTCGCGATTATCCGTGGGGATCCATCGTGATGACGGCATCGGACGACCTTTCCTCGATCCTTCTTGGTCGCCAGGCGGTTGAGGATTCACGGCCCGATCTGGCGATCCTGGTCAAACAGCATCTGTCCGATCAAGCTTTCGTGACGCGGCGCCTGAATCCGTTTCGTCTGGCGTTCCCGGCGGGCGGGCGGGCCAGTATTCTTGACGCCGTTGATGCCAGGCCTTTTGAATCGGCTGGCGAGACCGCGTCAGACGGACTGGCCCGGGCCGTTCGGACGTTCATGCCGCTGGCGCCCGTTTTCCTTGAACCGGGCGAGGGCAGGGTCGATGAATCCGTCATTGACCTTTTCCAACCGGCCTTTCCGTTGTGGGTCGCGGCCGCTCCTGTTGCCTCCGGGCCAGGCGGGTCGCCCGATGGCCCGTTCCGCGAAGTTCAAATCGCGTCGCTGGCGTCGATGACGCATCTTCACGGGCTGGATCGCTGGGGACGTGCCTGGCTTGCCGAATTCAACCGGCTGCTTGGAACGCGTGCCGCGATGGCCGGCCGTGATGGCGACGCGCTGAAGCTTCTTCAAAGGGCCGTCACCGTCAATCCCGATGATTTCAGGGCGTGGCACAACCTCGGCGTTCTTGCCGACGCCGGTGGCGACAGCGGCATCGCCGTGAAGCTTGTCGCAAATTCGCTTTCCATCAATCCGGGATACGCGCGTGGCTGGCAGACGCTTGCAGGTGTTGCGGGTCGGGCCGGCAGGCATGACCTTGCCCGTGATTCGCTTCGCCGCGCCGCCGCGCTTCTGGGCACGCAACCGACACGCGCCGCCGTCTCACCTGCCGAAAAATGATTCATGTGTGGTAATAATCGAATTTTTCTGTAAAATCCGCGCCTGATTTCGCCCGGCCGCCAGATGCCGGGCCGCCGTCATACGACCATTTTCAAGGAGGTCATCATGAGCACGGCAAAACCGATCATTGCCATAATCGGCAGGCCGAACGTCGGCAAGTCAACGCTTTTCAACAGGATTCTTGGTCGTCGCGCCGCAATCGTCGATGACTTTCCCGGGGTGACCAGGGATCGTCAGTACGGCGAGGCCGAGCATTGCGGACGCGAGTTCATCGTCGAGGACACCGGCGGATTCGAGCCTGGTTCCGAGGACGGAATGCTGGTTCTGATGGCCGCTCAGGTCGAGACGGCGATTGCCGAGGCCGACGCGCTGGTGTTCGTCGTCGATGGCCGCCAGGGACTGCTTCCAATCGACCAGGTCATCTGGCACCAGATCAGGCGTTCCGGGATGACGGTCTTGGTGGCTGTCAACAAGATTGACACGCCGGCGGCCGATTCGCTGGTGTCCGACTTCTATGGGCTCGGGGCCACGGAGTTGTATCCGATGACGGCAGAGGGCGGCTCTGGCGTCGCTGAACTGCTTGACGCACTTGTCGAGACGATTCCGATGCCGACCGTCGCAAACGACGACGGAGAAGCGTCGGCCGACGACGAGATGTCCGGTCCATGCAGGATCACCCTTCTGGGCAGGCCGAACGTCGGCAAGTCAACGTTGGCCAATGCCCTTCTCGGGAAGGAAAGATTCCTTACAAGCGACGTCCCGGGAACCACCAGGGACGCCATCGATACCGTGTTTCACGCGAACGGCCGGGAGTATGTCCTGGTCGATACCGCGGGAATCAGGCGTCGTCGCGCGGTGGAACGGGGTGTCGAACGCATGAGCGTTGCCAGGACGATCCGGGCCATCGAGAATTGCCATGTGGTGGTGCTGCTGATAGATTCCTCGGAAGGCGTGACCGATCAGGACAAGAAACTGGCCTCGCTGGTCATCGACCGGGGGCGCGGCCTCGTCATCGTCGTCAATAAGTGGGATCTGAAGACCGGCGGAAATGCGGCCGGCGATTTCAAGCTTCACATGCAGGACGAAATGGCCTTCACCAGTTTCGCCCCGGTCGTGTTCACGTCGGCGCTTACCGGCAAGAATGTCGGAAAATTGCTGCCGGTCGTCGATCACGTACATGCCGGCCTTTTCTCCAGGATTGGGACATCCGAACTGAACCGCTTCTTCTCGGAAGTCATCGAGCGTCACCCGCCGGCCAGTCACGGGGCGAAGACCGTTCGAATCAAGTTCATCACGCAGGTTCAGGTGAATCCCCCGACCATCCTGCTCTTCTGCAGCGGCACCGGACGCATCGATACAAGCTATTTCCGGTATCTTCAACGCGAACTTTACTCCAGGTACGACTTCGAGGGCGTCCCAATCCGGCTGGTTCAGAGATAGCCTTAAGTCGCGATTGGCCCGACGTGCGATCGTTTTCGACAAAAAAGCATTGTTATGCTTGTATTTTTTTCCGGTCTGCGGTAAAAGGCGTACGTTCCTCTGGCTGGTTCCCCTCCAGTCGCCACACTGCCTTAATTATCAAACATGATTGCGGGTAATTGCGTTCGCCGGGGGGGGGGTGGCCGAGAGTTCTTTTCAATGACTTGTGCGTTCATCCAGGACGGATGCCGCATGATGGTGCCGTTGCCAGTAACATGGTCTGTGCGGAGGACACGATGTCGACCGAAACCAACTGGTCCGAAATTATTGATCTTGTAAGCCGGGAAAAGGGTATCCCCAGGGATGTCTTCATCGAGGCCCTTGAAGAGGCGATCCTGAAGGCCGCCCGCAAGGTATTCGGCGAGGAGCGTTCGCTGGAAGCAAGTTTTAACCCGGACGTCGGCCAGGTGGAACTGTTTCAGTACATGACGGTCGTCGATGAGGTTGACAGCCCCCTGACGCAGCTTTCTGCCGCCGAGGCGGAGATGGTTGACCCCGAGGCCCAGCCCGGCGACGAACTGGGTTTCCAGATTTTTTACCTTGAAGCGGACAAGGACAAGGCCCGCGAAGAGGACATGAAGCACGGCGACATCCTGAAGATTCAGACCTACCGCAACGCCTTTGGTCGAATCGCCGCCCAGACCGCCAAGCACGTCGTCCTTCAGAAGGTTCAGGAAGCTGAGCGGACCCAGGTCTATAACGAATACAGGGATCGCCTGGGTGACCTGGTCACCGGTGTTGCGCGCAGGTTTGAAAAGGGCAACGTCATCGTGGATCTTGGCAAGGCCGAGGCCATTCTTCCCTTGCGCGAACAGTGTCCCAGGGAATCGTACCGTGCCGGCGATCGCGTCCAGGCCTTCGTGAAGGATGTGACGAAGGAGCCGCGCGGCCATCAGATTATTCTGTCGCGAACCGATCCTCGCTTCGTGACGAAGCTGTTTGAAAAGGAAGTTCCCGAAATTTATGAAGGAATCGTCAAGATCATGGCGGTCGCCCGGGAAGCCGGCGAAAGGACGAAGGTCGCGGTCGCGTCTTCCGATTCCGATGTGGATCCGGTCGGCGCCTGCGTCGGCATGAAGGGCTCCAGGGTTCAGGCGGTTGTCCAGGAGCTTCGGGGCGAAAAGATCGACATCATTCCGTGGTCGGTTGACCTGGCCAGGTATGTGTGCGCGGCGATCGCTCCGGCCGTCGTTCAGAGGGTCCTGATTGATGAAAATAACCACCAGGTCGAATTGATCGTGGCCGATGACCAGCTTTCGCTGGCAATCGGTCGTCGCGGTCAGAACGTCAAGCTGGCCAGCAAGCTGCTTGACTGGAATATTGAGATTCACGGTGAATCGAGGATCCAGGAACTGAAGGACAGGCTGAAGACCGAACTGGTCAAGCTGGAAGGCATTGACGAATCGACGGCCGAATACCTGTTCAAGCGTGGCTACCATTCGCCGGATAACCTGTTGAACGCCGACGAAAATGAACTGGCCGCGATCCCGGGCATCGGGCGCGAGAAGGCCGAGGCGATTCAGCAGACGGCGTTCGAACTGAAGCAGCGCCTTAAGGACGAGTCGGTCTCCGGTCGTGAAAAGGCCGGCGATGCCGATGGTTCGAACGGTGATGCCGGGGCATCGGCGGGGCCGGAATCCCCTGTGGCCGGTGACGCGGCAGCTTCCGTCGGCGAGGCGGGGGATCCCGTTTGACCGATGTTCCTTTCCGCCCCGAACGTAAGTGTGTCGGGTGCGGGAAGCTTCGCGACCGGGCGGAGCTTGCAAGGGTCGTGATCGGGGCGGACGGAGCGTTCGAACTCGATACGGCGCTTGCCAGGGGTGGCAGGGGCGCTTATGTGTGCCGCAACCCCGAATGTTTGAAAAGAGCCGTTCTGCGCGGGCATCTGGCACGCGCGCTGAGAGTTCCTCCGGGGCCGGATCGCGAAGCGGTTCTTGCCCGGCTGGGGGAAGCTTTGAAGTGAGGTTTCCGTATGGGCAGACGCGTCTATGAGGTCGCGAAGGAACTGGGCGTCGAATCCGCCGACGTGCTGAAGAAGCTGCGGGATTCCGGCGAGATCCTGAAGGATCATCTTGCCCCCTTAACCAGGGAGCAGGAGGATCGGATCAGGAAGCTTTTCGCGATCCAGAAAGAGGGTGAGGTTCAGGTCAAGAGGATGGACGGTGGGCGCATCGTTCGTCGTCGTGCCGGTGCCGTCGCCGCGCCTGGTCAGGGGGAAGCCCCCAAGCCGGAAGATGCCGCCCCCGCGGCTCCTGTTCCGGTTTCCGAGACCGCGGCAACCGAGCCGGTGGTCGCCGAGGTCGCGGCCGAACAGCCTGTCGTGGCCGAGGGAGCCGTTACGGGGGATGTGCCCGAGGCAAAAGTCGAGGCAGCCGTTGTCGAACCGGCGGTTGTAGATGTGGTTACGCCCGTTTCGGTCGAGGCTCCGTCGCAGGAGCGCGCGATCGATGCGGCGTCGGATGTACCGCCCGAGGCCGGCGTCAAGACCGCCGCCGTGCGATCTGGTGCTCCCGCGGATGCCCGTCCGGAAACGGCGGCCGAAACGGCGGCGCGCGAAAAGGAAGAGTCGCAGAGAAAGGGCAAGCAGAAGCCACGCAAGGACGAAGACGTCCCGAAGGCCAGCCAGGTTGTTGACAAGGATGATGCAAAGGCCAAGGGCGGCAAGAAACTGGTTTTCGACCGTCGTCGTGGCGTTATTACCCTTCAGGACTTTTCGTACGGCGCCGAGGACGAATCGGATCATTTCGAGCAGCGAAACCAGAATCGGCGAAAGGCTCCGAAGCCTCAGCGCCGCGGCAGGGCGATGAAGACGCAGGTCACTATGCCCAGCCAGGTCAAGCGTAACATCAAGGTCGAGTGCGACGAGATCACGGTGGCCGAACTGGCCCATCGCATGAGCCAGAAGGCGACGGAACTGGTCCGCAAGCTGATGGGCCTTGGAATCATGGCCTCGGTCAACCAGGCCATTGATTTCGAGACGGCTTCGCTGCTTGCCAACGATTTCGGGTTCACGGTCGAGAAGACCGGGTTCTGCCTGGATGAACAGCTTCGCGAAATCGAGGACAACCCCGAGGACCTGCGTCCGCGTCCGCCGGTTATTACTGTCATGGGTCACGTTGACCACGGCAAGACCACGTTGCTTGACCAGATTCGGAATGCCGACGTCGCCGATCACGAGGCCGGCGGCATCACCCAGCATATCGGCGCTTACAAGGTCAAGACCGACGGGGGCGACATCGTCTTCCTGGACACCCCCGGCCACGAAGCATTTACCGCGATGCGGGCACGCGGTGCTTCCGCGACCGACATCGTCATTCTGATGGTCGCGGCCGACGACGGCGTCATGGCCCAGACGAAGGAAGCCATCGCCCACGCACGTGAGTCGGGCGCTCCGATAATCGTCGCGATCAACAAGATCGACAAGCCGGACGCAAATCTGGACAAGACCAAGCAGGAACTGGCCCAGGAAGGCTTGATTTCGGAGGAGTGGGGCGGCGACACGATCATCTGCGAGATTTCCGCCAAGAAGAATATCGGCGTCGACAGGTTGAAGGAGATGATCCTTCTTCAGTCCGAAGTGATGGAACTGAAGGCGAACCCGAACAAACCGGCCCGCGGCGTTGTCCTGGAATCCCAGCTCGACAGGGCGCTGGGACCGGTTGCGACGGTTCTGGTTCAGTCCGGTACGCTGCGCGTCGGCGATGCGGTGGTTTCCGGAATGGCACACGGTCGCGTCCGACTGATGGTTGACGACAAGGGAAGAACGCTCGAGGAAGCCGGTCCCGCGACTCCGGTCAGGGTGGCCGGTCTCGATACCGTGCCGGATGCCGGCGATGTGTTCGCCGTCGTGGCCGATGAAAAGAAGGCGCGCGAAATCGCCGATTTCCAGATCGAGACCAACCGCAAGGCAAGGGCCGCCGTCGGCGCTTCCCGTGTCAGCCTCGAAGACCTGTTCAACATGGTTCAGTCCGGCGACGTGAAGGATCTGAAGGTCATCGTCAAGGCAGACGTCCAGGGATCGATGGCCCCGCTGGTCGATTCGGTTCTGAAGTTGAAGCACCCGATGATCACGTTGAAGATTATCCATCAGGCGGTCGGCAACGTGGCTGAATCCGACGTCAACCTGGCAATCGCGGCAAACGCCGTTATCGTGGGTTTCAACGTCAACGTCGATCCGAAGGCCCGCAGCCTGGCCGACCAGGAAAAGGTCGATATCAAGCGGTACTCGGTCATATACGACGTTATCGACGACCTGAAGAAGGCGATGGAAGGTCTGCTTGCCCCGAAGCTGGTGGCCAAGCTGATTGGAAAGGCCGAAGTCCGCCAGGTCTTCGCTGTGTCCAAGGTCGGCAAGATTGCAGGTTCGATGGTCTTCGAAGGCGTCGTCAACCGCAACTGCACGGTCCATGTGATGCGCGAGGGCAAGAAGGTGTTTGAAGGAAAGCTCTTCAGCCTGAAGCGGTTCAAGGACGATGCCCGCGAGGTCAAGTCCGGGCTTGAATGCGGTATCGGTGTCGATGGATTCGAGGACATCGCCCAGGGCGACATCCTTGAGTTCTACGAGTTCGAGGAAGTCCGCGAGACGATCAGTTCGCCGAATGCCTGATGACTGGGGTGCGCCATGGTCGTCGGAGTCTGCAGGATCACGGTCGCCATTCCCGAATCGGAGTGGGCCGACACGAAGCGCAGCGTCGTGAAGAAGATTATTGGAAGGACGCGCGCGTCTTTCAACGTGTGTCTTGCCGAACTGGTTGATGAGGACGTCCCGGGAACCGCCGTGCTGGCGATGGCCGCTGTCGGAAGCGATCACTGCGTGGTCAATTCGGTTATCGACAAGGCCGTGACATTCATCCAGGAACTGTATCTGGCGGAAATTGAAGATTATTCGGTTGAGTTGATTCATTTATAGTCAGGTGCGCGATGCAGCCGTACAAGAGAACCGACAGGGCAAGCAGCGTGATTCGCGAGGCCATTTCCACCATCCTGCTTAACGAGGTTCGGGATCCGGATGCGTCGAAGGCAATAGTGACGCACGTCAAGGTATCGGCCGATTTCTCGCTGGCGCGCATAAATGTCAGGTGCATGCAGGATGACCCGGAAGCGCGCAAGCAGATGCTTCGTGCCCTTCGCAAGGCCGCGGGGTTCCTTCGAACCCGGCTGGCGACCCAGTTGAACCTGTTCAAGACCCCCGAACTGGTTTTTCATTACGACGACGTTCCCGACAAGGGCGCCAGGATCGAGTCCCTTCTGAAGGACCTTTCCGGCGGCAGAACCATGGATCAGGTCGCCGCCGACGAAGGATTTGACCGGGACAATGCCTTTGACGGAAAAGATGACTGACGACGAAAGATTCGCGACCCTTCCGGTTCCTCCATGCCTGATACTGGTCGATAAACCTGTCGGTATCACATCCACCAGGGTTGTTTCCATCGTCAAGCGGCTGATGCACGTAAGCCGAACCGGTCACGGCGGCACGCTTGACCCGTTTGCTTCCGGCCTGCTCCCGGTAATGGTCGGACGCGAGTTCACGCGCCAGGCCGACGAACTCCTGCAAGGCGACAAGGAATACGTGATGACGGTTCGTTTTGCCTGCGAAACTGATTCGTGCGATCTGACCGGCGTGCCGCTGGATCTTCCCCGCGGAATCGTCCCATCCACGGGCGCGATCCTGGACGCGCTGAAGCTCTTTACCGGTTCGATAATGCAGGAGCCCCCAGTGTTTTCAGCGCTGAAGCTTCACGGCAAGCCGCTTTACTGGTACGCCAGGCAGGGAAACCCGGTCGCGGCCGATGCCAGGCCGGTTCGGATTGATTCGATCGATTTCGTCGAAATGATCGGCCCGGACGCCGTTTTTGTCGTAAAGTGCGGGAAGGGCGCCTACATGCGATCCCTGGGACGTGACATCGGTCGGGCGCTCGGCTGTCCGGCGCACCTGGTTGCATTGCGTCGAACGGTCGTTGGCCCCTACAACGTGTCTGACGCCTGGCCCCTGTGGCGGCTGCAGAATTTTCGGTGAATACCGTGAACGCGGAACTCTCATTCAGGACGCTTGGAAGCGGTTCATGCGGCAACATGGCCGTGGTCCGATCCGGTTCGACCACCATCCTTATCGATGCCGGCCTTGGATCCCAGCGATTGATTCGGGAACGGCTGGCCGAATGCGGTGTTGAACCGCTTCAGATCAGGGCCGCGTTGATCAGCCACGGCCATTGCGATCACCTGGCTTTTGCCGGGCTGAAGTTCTGCTGCGACATGGGCATTCCGATCCTGGGCCAGATTGACACGCTGAACAAGGCCACCGAAATGATGGTCAACAAGACCGGCCGTCTGCCGGATCACGGCGTCCTGCAGGTTCTCGCGCCCGGTACCAGGATAGTCATCGGGGATATCGACGTGACGACGTTCTTCGTGCCACACGACGTGCCGACGATGGGCTTCGTCCTGCGGCCGGCCGGGATGGAGTTCCCGAAGGTGACCGTCGCCACCGATATCGGTCGGACGGGAGACGACCTGATCGGTCACTTCATGGATGCCGACGCCATATTCATCGAGTCCAACTATAACGAAAACATGCTGCGTCACAGCGCCAGGGGATTGCGGGATCGCCACCGCGTGCAGTCGGCGACCGGCCACCTTGGTAACATCGACGCGGGCCGGTTTATCGGCCGCGTCTACAATCTCAGCGCCCGCAAGCCGTCAGTCGTAACGTTGATGCATCTGAGCGATGATCACAATACCCCGGCCTGCGCCATCGAGGATTTCAAGTCGGCCAGCGGCCTGTCCCACCCGGAATGCTTCTGCCTGTCCACCGCGCCGCGAAACGGCGTCGGCCCCGAAATCCGGGTCGTCCGGGAGCACTGCCGGAAATCTTGAACCATCTTGATTCAATCGTACTGTACCATCCGTGGCGGGTGGCTGCGCGGTCTGATCCGGTGGATCCTATTCGATGCCTTTCAGCAGTTCCTTCAGGCGGTCAAGGCGGGCCTTCATGTCGGCGAACCATTCGTCCTTCGCCCCGTAGGAACGGGCAACCTTCATGTTGCGCTCATACAGTTCAATCGACTTGGACAGAAGAGGGCGTGCCTGGCGCCGAAGCTCGGCCATGTACTGCCCAAGCTGGTGATCGTCAAGTTCGGGCGGAACCTCGGCCTTCATGATGTCGTCGTAAAATTCCTCGTATAGCTGCCCGATGCGGACGCCGGCCTTCGAGGCCCAGAATATGTTGCCGACGCGCACCGTCCGCATGTAGCCCGCCTGGGCCTTGATGAACATCGTTCCCTTGTCGGAAAGATCCTTTTCCATCCGATCCTTGGGAAGGATGAACTTGATCGAGGCAAACAGGTCGTGCCAGACCTCCCCGCCTTCAAAGGATGCCATTGCGGCATGGAAGTTTCCCTTGATGTCGGGATCGACAAGGTGCCTGTCATAGACCTGCATGGCGGCATCGACCTGGTCCATGGATTCCTTCAGGCGTCCCTGCTTGCGAAGCGCTCGCGCCAGGCCGGCGCGGATTTCCAGCTCGACGGCCGGTCGAGGCGCGGCCGCGACCATCATTGCCCCGAGAACCGATTCGGCGGCGGCCCAGTCTCCTGACTCCAGAAGGGCTTCGGCAAGGCGGAGTCGCACCTGTTCAATATCACCCTCTCCGGGAAACTTTTCCAGAAAGCGCCTGAAGGCTGTTGCGGCGTCAGCCGGGCGGCCGTGGCGAAGCCTTGCCAGCCCCAGGTTGAAAAGGGCAGGCGGCCCGAAGCTGGAGTCGGGGAATCTTTCACACACCACCGAGAAGAACCTGGCGGCCTGATCAAAATCACCGGCCTTGAAGGCTTCGGCCCCGTCGTTGAAAAGGAGTTCCGGATCCATTGTCTGGACCTTGACGCCGTCCGCAGTCCGGATCCCGGCGAATTCCAGCGGTTCCATCGTCAACTGGGTCATTTTCGGCGAGCAGGCTGTCAGAACAAGCGCCAGGATCGCCAGATTGACGCACTGCGCAAGGCGCCTGATTCGGTCGGTTTTCTGGTTTCGAAATGCCAAAACGGATGTCCCTTAAAATTTATCGGTACTTTTCAGCCGATATATATTCTTCCGGGTGTCGATTGTACCGGCTTTCAGTTTGACATGTACCCCCGGCTTTGGAAAAATCAGCAACGGCATTAAACCGGGGACTCCAATGCTTAAGGTAACGGTCATCGAGAAGGGCGGTACCGAGAAGGAGTGGTTTTTCGCTTCCGACGAAGTTTTCATCGGTCGCGTTCAGAACAATGGAATCGTGCTTCCGAAGCCGAACGTGTCGAAGCGTCACGCCGTAATCAGGCTGGCGGACGGCCATATCGTCTTCGAGGATTTGAAGAGCACCAACGGGTCGTACGTCAACGGGCGCCGCATTTCGTCCCCAAGGGAGCTTGTGGTCGAGGATCGGGTCTATATCGGTGACTATGTGCTTCAGGTCACGCAGGTCGAGCCTGATGCCGGACAGTCGGTCGAGGTTCAGCCCGAGCCTGAACAGGCGGAAGCCCGCGGCGCAACCATCGCGATGCCGGCTTTTGACATCGCTTCCCCGTCGGCGGCGGCCGATGTCGCATCCGATTTGATGGAAATGCCGCCGCTTCCGGGCGATTCCGTCCTGGATCAGCTTCCGGACATGCCACAGGAGCCTTCGGCCGCGACCGAGTTCGAGGTGGAAGTCGAAATTGAGGAGCCCGTTGCGCCGATACAGCCCCAGGTTGAACCGGTTCAGCCGGTTGCACCGCCCCCGAAAGTGGTTGAAGTGCCGAAGCCGGCGCCCGCACCGCGTCCTGCCCCTGCACCTGCGCCGGCCCCCGCACCCGCGCCGGCCCCCGCGGCTGCCCCGGTCGCTCCCGCGGCGCCTGTTCCGGCACCCGCCCCTGTTCCCGCAGCGGCAGTCCAGCCGGAACCCATTCCAGTCGCGGTCGATCCGGCCACCGCGGTCAGCGGTCTTGCCAGAAGGCTTGGATACTCGGGCGGCAAGGATGGCCACGCGGCACTGCGCGCGCTTTCAGAACTGGCCGGTCGGGAAGTCTTCGGCTCCATTCCGCCGGAAAAGGCCGACTTCACCGACGCCGAATGGCAGAAGTTGTCGGACGGCGTGATGCGCCTTGTTGACAGGCTTCGCCGCGAAAACCAGATTCCAGCCGATGTTGACCCGATCGACATCACCCAGAAGGTGTTGTTTGAATTTGCCGGCCTGGGCCCACTCGAGGAACTTCTTTCCAACCCGGCAATCAAGGCGATCATAGTCGGCGGACTTGAAGGCATCCAGGTAATCGAGGACGCAGGTTCAAGGACGATCAACGAAGTATTCTCAAACTTCAACACTTTCAATCGCGTGGCAGTCAAGCTGTGTTCGCTGGCCGGGATCGGTTCCCAGGCGTTGTCGCAGCCGCTGGTCGAAGGCCGTCTGCCCGACGGTTCGACACTTCAGATACTTGGCGCGCCGTTCATTGATCAGGGAAGGATTATAGTCATCGAGCGCCCGATGGCCGCCGCGATGACCGAACTGCAACTGAAGGAATCGGCGGGGCTTTCCGAAAAGACCATCCAGGCTTTGAAGGCCGCTGTCGAGGCACGCGGAAACATCATCGTCTGTGGCCCGCCATACACCACGCGTTGCGTGATCACGAATTCCCTGGCGATGATGGTCGGAGCCGAGTCCCGCGTTCTTGCCCTTGGCGGCCGTCGCGACATCGACATCAACCTGCCGAACCTGGTTTCCATCAGGCGGAACGCACTTGCCCAGGCGTCCTCGGGCGCCGCCCAGATCATCAGCCGCGTGCTGCCCGACTACATCGTTATGAACGGCGTTGAAAGCTCGGACGCCGGTCTGCTGCAGGAACTTGGCCTTGGCGGTTTCGACGGCTTGCTTGTCAGCATCGTCTCGTCGTCGGCCGAGGACTGCCTGAACCGGTTGAAGCTGATGATCCAGTTCGCCAGTCCCGGCGTGGATGCGGCCTGCGTGGATGCCCTTGTTGACAGGCTTGCCAGGTTCATCGTGGTGCTCGGCTTCAATTCCGAAGGCCGCACGGTCGTGACCGGCGTGTATGAAAACGTCGATGCCGGCAACGTGAAGTCCGGCTCGCCGCTTATCAGGATTGACCTGCCGGACGGAAGCCCCGCCGGCGCGACCATCCCTGCGGCGGACGATTCGACCGAGGTCTCCAGTGTTCCTGTTGAAGGCTGACCCCGGCCAGGTTCCCGGTGTCCGGGGGCTCGTGGCGGTTTATGGGTAGCCCGGAAAATCTTCCACTGTTCAAGGTCACCGTCAGGAACTCCCTTGGCGGGGGCACTTCAGAGTATGCATTCAGGTCTGGACGTTTCATCATCGGTCGGGCCGATTCGTGCGATATCGTGCTTGATTCCGAGCGGGTATCCAGGACTCACGCGGCCTTTGTCGTTCACGACGGCGGGCTGCTTATCCAGGATCTTGGAAGTGCAAACGGCGTTCTTGTCAACGACGTCCGGATCGTCGGCACGCGCGAAATCAGGATAGACGACCTGATCCGCATCGGGGAGTTCGTGCTCTCGGTTTCCGGTGCGCGACTGGATGACGGAACATACCTTCGCCTGAAGGGCACATCGGCCGGTTTCGAGGGCCAGGTGCTTTCCTTCGCCAAGTCGCCGGCCCTGGTCGGGCGTGCCGAGGACGCCGACGTCGCCGTTGTCCATCCTTCAATCAGCCGCCGTCATGCAAGGGTTGTCAGGAGGCATGACAAGACGGTGGTCATCAACGATCTTGGCAGTTCCAATGGCGTCGAGGTCAACGGAGTTCCGGTCAAGGTTGCCAGGCTGGCCCAGGGGGACGTCCTTCGGCTTGGCACCGTCGAGTTGGTGGTTGAACTTCCGAACGAAGCGACTTTGTCTCAGATGCCGTCCCCGATTATGTTCCATCCGCTGGTGTTGTGGGCGGAAGCCAACCGCTGGAAGATATGGGTCGTGGCAATCCTTGTCGCCGCGGTTGCCGTGACCATTGCCGGCTGGAAGATTGGCGGGATCGCCGGTGGTCGCTAGAACCTGTCGGATCCGGCGAGGTGGTCGAAGGCTGCCTTGAGCCCGTCGCGCAGGTATTCGACTTCTTCCTTCTTCCAGTTTGCCTGACCGCGCCTTACGAACGTCGTCCGGTCGCCGTTATTGTCGAATATCGAAAGAGGCACGTGGAATACCTGGCCGGCCCTTTCGACGCGAACCGTTCCGGGGACATCCGACCGGGACAGCAGCCAGGCCATGTCGTCGCAACCGTAATCGCCCATCATGACGTCAATCGGCACGCCGTGGTTCAGGATCGAACCCGGGTCGTTCGGATCCGTCCGCTCATAGTTCTTGCGCCGCGATTCTTCCGGCGTGACGGCGATGTAAAGGATTCCGGCATTCTTCAGAATCGCCGGTGAAAGCTGCTTCAATGACGCCCGGTAACCGAAAGGTTCAAACAGGGGCATCGTCGAACCGTGGGCGCCGCCGCGTGCGAATTCAATAACGATGGTGCGTCCTTCCAGCGAGTCGGGCTTGCCCGCTTCCAGATCCGTGACGATCCTTGCAGCCTCGGCCTCAAGCGCCGGCCTGACCGCATCGACGACGTCGGCAGGAAGCACGCCAAGCCTGACAGGGGCGCCGGCACGCAGGGCAGCCGAGTCGATGCGTTCGAAAAGATATGCGACCGGATCCTTTACCGTGAATCGAATGCATCCCTTCAGGGCCGCGTAGTCTTCGTTCAGCAGTTCAATAAGCGTGCACCAGTCCCTGGGATCCTTGAAAGGCCTGTCGTTTGCGTGGAAGAACGGTCCGGCATGGCCGGCGGCCCTCATGGCGTCGTCGATGCAGCGCATGAAATGTACGTACGGGTAATCGTCAAGCTGCACGGTTTCGCCGATATGGAAGTCGCTGACGCATTTTTCCGGTGGAACCGACGCAAGCCAGGTGCGCACCTCGGACTTGCCCGACGCGGGAAGCGCCAGCAGAAGTACGGTGTCCAGAATCTTTGACATGGTGACCTCCTTATTAATGCCTGCCGGAAGATTAATGCAACCCGACAGTCCCGATGCTCCCATGAAGCGGACGTCCGCCCGCAACCCCGGGTGGATCACTGGGGGGCTGCCTTCCGCAGGCCCACCCTGGCGCCGAGCTCGTCCAGGATCCTCAGCCCCGTCTGTCTTAACGGGCCGCGATCCGGCATTCCAAGGATATCCGGGGAACTGAAATTCTTCATCAAGGTTTCACGCGCAAGGTCTTCCCGGTTGCCAAGATACTGGCACCAGGCAAGGTAAAGCGCGGCCGTCGAATGCCGGATGCCTTCATCAAGGATCATCCTGAAGAACTTCGTCGCCTTTTCGTGAAGCCCGACGCCGAACAGGATCAACGCGCCGTCGTGAAGCCCGGACACCCGGTTTGCAAGGCTGTCGGTGTGCGCCTGCTGCGCCGCGTTGGTCAATTTTGCGTCCAGCCTGGGATCCCTGATGTCAATCAATCCCCGAACCCGGCGGTAATCTTCCTGGAAGGCAACCGGATCGCTCGTCGATGATATCCCGACAACCTTCCACCAGGCCATCGCGCGCTGGATATTGGTTTGATTTTCAGGCGTTACCCGAAGGAATGCTTCGGATATGTCGTCACGATAAATCAGCATCCATTTCGTTCTGTCCCACGTCAGCATCGGGAAAACCGGTCGGGGAAGAAGAAGGATTTCAAATGGATATTTCGACCAGGCCTCTTCAAGGGCGTCCTCGCGTCCCCACGGCCGATGCGTGTCGATAAGAACCTTTCTTTCATCCAGGGTGAAGTTCCCGCGGCCGTCCGTGAAAACAGCGCATTCGGGGAAATGCCGGTAAAGAAGGTATCCACCCCACGCCGTGAAATGGAATATCCGGCCTTCAAGTCCCATCGCGGCGATCGCGTCCGATGCCTTTTCCGGGAAGCGATCCGGTTCGTTATCGAGACTCAGCATCCGGAACTGCCCTTTCAGGCCATCCTTTTTTCCAGCCACCGAGTACTGGAAAGATGCCAGCGTCAGGAATCCCGCAACGAGCATGAAGATGACGCGCCAGCTCGGGTTCGATGCAATCTGGCCAAGCATGCGCGGCTTTGACAGCAGAAGCAGGAAGATGGCGAATGAACTGGTATAGACGAACCTGGACGACTGGGCCGCGATCACCGCGAAGAAGAGGGCGGTCAGCAGGATTCCGAAAGGCTTTTCACGTCGATCGGGGTCGTTGTCCCGCCTGGAGCCGATCGCCCGCGTCAGGGCGAGCCCGAAAGCCAGCATCGCCCAACCCAGGACAAGATATGGAATCGTTCCGCAAAGGAAAGTGTGGACGGTAAGCTGTCCGCCCATCGATGGCATGAAGTAGGCGGCAGGCGGATGCCATTCGGGAATCAGGAGCCTGCTGTGGTTGACCATCGTGAAGGCGTGGATGTTGCCCCTGATGAAGTTCGGTGAAATGGCCATCAGGAAGGCCGCGGTGCCAAAGACCCATGCGTTGTACTTCAGCCTGATGACCGATTCCCCGTTCCGGTTCAGAACGAGGCCCAGAAGGGTGCCCCCGAGCATCGCCCCCGAGCCGACAAGCAGGGTCAGTGCGCCCCCGGCGTGGATGTTCGCCCACAGCAGCGATACGGCGGCAATCAAAACGATTGTCCGGATCCTGGGCCTTGGCGCGCCTGGTTTGGCACAGTCCAGCAGTATTGGCAGCACGATGGCCGTGAAGAAGAAGTTGAACGCCTCGGGACGTACCCTGAAACGATCCTCGGCCAGGACCAGTGTGGTCACAAGCAGGGCAAGCGCGACCGATCTGGACGAAAGCCTGCGTCGGTACGTCGCGTACAACAGCGCGAAGGCGCCCATGTAAAGAAGCGCGTGCATCAGTCGCACGGCCTTGAACCCAAGCCTTGCGTTGACCTGATATGTGATGACCTCGTACGCCCACTGGAAAGTCATCCAGGGCCTGGTCTTGTCGATGGACGAAAAGATGTCGGTGTCCGGCAGCCTGTGGTTATTCGAAATCCACTCACCGGTTTCAAGGTGCCAGAAGATGTCGATGTCCCAGTTCGGATGGAACGAATACAGGAAGAGAAGGCCGAAAAAGAAAACAAGCACCAGGATTTCGACCGTTCCTGCCGCGAACCTGCGTTCAACCTTCATCCCGGCGTCAGCCCCGCTGTTAAGGTGTGCGTGCCCCGAAAATGGCGGTCCCGACGCGAACGACGGTGGCGCCTTCCTGTATCGCGACCTTGTAATCCGAGGTCATTCCCATCGACAGTCCGGCAAGGACGTCGCCGGATGCTCCAAGACGCGCGCGCAGTTCGTCCCGAAGACGACGCAGCGCCACGAAGTACGGGCGAGAAGCTTCGGGATCTTCAAGAAATGGGGGGATAGTCATAAGCCCTTTAAGGCGAACACCAGGAATTTGAATCAGCCGCCGGCACAGCCGTTCGGCATTGGCAGGGGCAGCCCCCGACTTCTGGGCCTCGCCACCGGTATTGACCTCGAGGAACACATCGACGGGGGCCGCGGGATCCGTCCTCCTGGCAAGCTCGTCGATGACCGAATCGCGATCAACCGACTGAATGGTGGATGCGACCGGAATGATATCGCGAACCTTGCGCGACTGGAGCCCACCCTGGAAGTGCCACCGGATTGGCTTTCCGGCAAGCTGCGGGCTCGATGCCTTGACAAGAAGTTCCTGGGCGTAGTTTTCGCCGAAGTGAAGCTGGCCGGCATTAAAGGCCGTCTCGATGTCCTGCACCGACATGAACTTCGATACCGCGATCAGGGTGATTTCATCGACCGAGCGGCCGGATTGTCCGCAAGCCAGGACGATTCCGTCCCTTACGTCATTCAATCCGGAACGTATCGATTCTTCGCGAGTCACGGCAGCATCCAGGCTGAACGGGAATCAATCGGGCACCGGGGAAATCCCCCCTAGTACGGCAGGATATCACGGGCGTTCATTTCGTCCATCATTTCGACGACCTGACAGACGGGAAGACCGACCACGTTCGTATAGCTGCCGACCAGGCTGTCAATAAGGTACATGCCGACACCCTGGATGGCATAGGCGCCGGCCTTGTCCATCGATTCCCCGACCGTCAGGTACCGTTCGATTTCCTTGACGGACATTTCCTTCATGCGGACGTTTGTCTGGACGGCCTGCAGGCCTTCCTTGGACTTCTGCATGTCGTACAGGCAGAAACCGGTAAGGACGTAGTGTTCCCGGCCCTGAAGGCGGGTCAGGATTTCCACGGCATGGGCGTGATCGGTGGGCTTGCCGATGATGTCGTTGTCAATTACGACGACGGTATCGGCGCCGAGCACCCACCGTAGCGGCACGTCGCGGCGCAGCCCCCGCTGGATTCGCGCCTGTTCCGGATCTGTGTAAAGGGTCTGCTGGATTCGATCGACGACGGTCAGGACCTTGGCGCGGGCAACGCGCTTGACGAACGTGTCGGGCATTTCGTCCAGGTGCTGGGATTCATCGATGATGGCGGGCATGGCCTTGACCGAAAACCCCACCTTTTCAAGCAGTTCCAGGCGTCTTGGCGACGCGGATGCCAGTACCAGTTGAGCGGGCATCAGACCCTCCGGAATTGAAACCGGGTTATTTTAATGCCTGATGCGCATTTTTGATACTAAAACACCGCTGGTTCGGCGTGTTGCGGGGAACGTCATCCCTTACAGCGGACTGAAGTCGCGGCGGGAAAGGCGGCCGTCGATGATCGAGAACAGCCTGGCGATTTCCGCGCGGTAGCCCCAGGGCAGGCGTTCGATGGATGGCATCACCGTGCCGGTCAGCATGGCATGGACGGCTGCAAGCGTCGGTTCGTCGGTGAAGATCGACTCGCCCATGCGGTCGCGCTCGATCGGCAGCAGGCGGATGCCGGTCTTCAGTCCAAGCGCCAGGTCAAGGAACGCCGGAAGCTGCGTGAAGTTCGAACGCATGACGACGAAGCTGACGATGACGCCGGGGCGGCCTGCCATCCGCGGGGCCATGTCCATCAGCAGGGACAGGTGGTTCTTCACGCGGGTGAAGCCGCCCGGGATGCCCGAGACATATTCGTACATGGCGTCATCCGCCGCGTTCAGCGATACATAGAACTGCCTGATTCTGGTTCGGGAAAGATCGCGCAGGATGGTTTCCCGCAGAAGCTGGCCGTTCGTCGTGATGGTGACGGCGCCGTCGGGGAACCTGTCGGCAGAGAATCGTTTCAGCAGGTCGCGCATGCGCTTCGAAACCAGCGGTTCGCCGCCTGTCAGCGCCAGCATGCGGGTCGTCGGCAGCAGTTCCAGAAGCTCGTCGAACAGGCTGTCCGGCATTTCCCGGATCTCGGCCGGCCGGCCCATTGCTTCCATGACTTCGTGGATGTCGCACATGCGGCAGCGGTTCGTGCAGCGCATGGTCGGCGAGAAGCTGATGGACTGCGGGCGGCTTTGAAGCACGGTCGCACCGTCCAGCATCTCGCGGACGTTGTCGATGATGTTGTCAAACATCACGCCGGTCGTCGGGGCCGACATCGAAGGGACGGCGCCCATCGGTCCGCCGTGGAAAGCGGGGCAGTCACGCTTGCATGTGTCGTGGGCCCGGCCGGCGGCGACCGCGCGGCGGGTGTTCTGCATGCCGGGCGAGTTCCAGGCGGTCAGCAGGCTGCCGCCATGCCACGAAACGCAGTCGTTGACGGTCGATTCAAGCGGCCATCCGCCGGCGCACGGTGTCACCACGCCACGGATATCGTGAGCCTCAAGCTGTTCCCATGGATAACGGCACGCGATTCGCCGCCTTTCGAGTTCGACACGCAGAAGGTTCAGATCGGCCTGCCTGCGCCAGATGGTCGAAGCATTTGGCCCGGGTGTGTCCGGCTGATCCAGTCCTTTGCGTCGGTCAGTGCCTTCGCTGGCCATATACCGTGATCTTTCGGGACGGATCCCGGCGACTGGACCTGGAGCATCGCTTCCTGCCGTGCCTGTCAGCGCGAGCGGCGCGGTCAGCACTGGCTCGGCCCCGCCCAGAAAACGTCCTTCAGCATGACACACGGCAGCGGCCGCACACGACCCGCAGGCCGCGAAAGGACGTGGCGCCCCGCGGGGAAGGCCGTACATGGAAAGTCCGGGGTACATGGCGGCGCTGGCGTCGGGAACGTCCATCACGCACGGGGGCGGGGCTTCGGGGTGAGCCAGGATCAGCGGCACCTGCCGGCCCCGGCACAGCGCGGACGCCGCGGCAACGTGCGGCGTGGCAATGGAATGATCCCATGGAACCGGGCCGCGAACCGGATGGAACTCGGCGACAAAGCGCAGCGCCACGCGGTCGGGCAGGGCGGTAATCTTCAGGAACCTTTGGACGGTATCGTCAATCAATGTGGCGGACGATTCCACGACCGGGATTTCGGCCGCGACGCGAAGCCCCCGGCGATTGGCGTGATCGATCAGGCGCGCCACCAGGCCAAGTGAACCCTTGCCGCCGGTCAGCGCCGCAAGTTCGGCCTTGCGTGCCGCAGGCAGCATCAGTTGGATTCCGGTAAGGCCGGCCGAGGTCAGTTCGTCCAGGGCGTCCAGATCCCACGTTCCCGGGTGGGCGTATGCGAATACTTCCACGGAGCCCTGGGAGCGCAGGGCGGATACCAGCGGCGCGACCTCTTTCCTGACGACGTCCCCGGCCAGTATCGTCACCCGGTGGGCAAGTGGCAGCCTGAAGTCAGGCGCCAGCACTGTTTCCATGCGGTGCCCTGCACGGCCGCCCGAATGGGGGCAGAATGTGCAGCCCATCTGACAGCCCGGCCCGAACAGCACGATGTCCTCTTCGGACGGCATCCCGCCGATCGCCGCAATCCTGTCATCCGTTCCGACCATCTGATACCTGTCCGGCGCAGAAGCGTGTCATCGGCGATCATATAGCTAATCGGGAGTTCTGCCGCGATTTTATGGAAGCCGGGTCAGGAACCGGGCGATCGCTTCCGTTGTGGCCGTGCCTACGCCGGCGGCGGATGCGTGGTCGGGCCACCGGGCGACTGCGTCCTGAACCTCGACGATGATTGCGTCGGCTTCGCGCGTGGAAAGATCAGCCCGCTCGGCCACTCTGAGCATGTGCTGTCGAGTGGGGCTTCTGCCCTCGCCGGCCACCGTCATGGAGTGCTCGCCGCCAGGCCCATGCGTGAACAGCAGGTCGTACGCGGGTGAAAGCGACCAGTCGCCGCCCTGCGGCGAGCCTGTTCCAGCGATCCTGTCATCCAGGATAAATGCGAAGTTCTTCACGTGGTCGTCGCGGTTGTGGGTCAGCACATTGAAGACCATGTAACGAAATGCACGCAGCACTTCCTGGTGATTTCGTGTCAACAGGCTCGTGGCCTTGAGCAGGTCGGTGTAGTCGGATGATGGGATTCGGAAGTTCGCGTGGATCAGATTGCCGAAGGTGTGAACGTGACAGCGCCGGTTGCCGTCGCGATCAAAGCGCCTGATGCCGAAGAATCGGTCGCCTTCAGCGGTTTTGAAAAGGCGCGTCGGCGGCATCACGATACCTGCCCCGCGGGCCATCAGCGAATAGGCGTATTCGACAGCACCGGTGTCAGGTTGGTCTTCCCTTGCGAAGAATTTGACGATCCAGTGCTCAGAACCCTCGGGCAGATCACCTTCGCCGGAGATGATTTCGCTGGTGGCGGGGTTGTACCCCACCAGCACCTTCGGTCTGGCGCCGCCCGGAGACACGCCGGCCCTGAGCAGTTGCGGCAGGACATCCACAGCAAGGCCGGCAAGTATCTCCTGCGACTGGCGGGCCAGTTCATGAAGTACAAAGATATTGATGTCGCCGCTGTCCCGGCCGGCTGGCGGGTGATATGTCAGCGCGCCCATGGTTCCTGTGCCCAGCCAGGCCAGGCGGTCCAGGGGGCTTACCCCGGCCGGGTTCAGGCCAAGAGAGCGAATATGGTGATCCATCAGCAGCAGGCCCCACCCGTCGGGAAGGGAATCGTCGAACACGCCGGGCAGCGGGCCGAATTCGTGGTCGCGATGCTCGAACAGGCCAGGCTCGAAAGGCAGGCGGAATGGCGAAATGTTCAGGCCGGTGGCCAGGAAGTCAGAGGCATATTCGAAATATGTCCTGCCACGATCCCAGGCCAGCGTGCCGACAGGTATCGAATCGCCGGGGCTGCGTGTGAAGCGCACCTCGAGCTTTTTCATATGTGGCCCCTTTTTCGGATTGGCTGGGTGATCCGCTGTTCAAGTTGTTCGATGCTCCGGGCAGGCGGGGGTTCGAAGAGTTGTTCAAACTCGTTCAGGCGCGACAAGGCGTGCGCTACCTTCAGGACCAGTTCAAGCGAGGCATGGCCGGTTGTCTCGAAGCGGCGGTAGGACGATGCAGTCACGCCGGCGCGCCGGGACAGCGTGGCCTGGGTCCATCCACGTAACAGGCGAAGGTCCCTGATCCGGCTCGCCAGCGAGGCTGCCATGTCGGACGGGCCTGTCAATGTCAGGTTAACGGAGCTCATGAAATTGTCCCGCCAGAAGTCCAGTTAGCAATCAATATATTATCATTACCAGCCAGATTTGTGGAGTTACTAATAATATATTAGCAATAACCCGCGAACACCTGCGTTCATGTCAAGATACTGTCCGAGCGAGCCTTTTGCCTGTATAATTTCGCCCCTGAAAACTTTGTCCAGGGGTGCCTGATGGAGCCGCTCGCGAAAGGTTACGAACACAGGGAAATCGAAGGTCGCTGGTATGACGTCTGGAACAGGGCCGGATACTTCCGCGCCGCCGACGTCAGCGACAAGCCGCCATATTGCATAGTCATTCCGCCGCCCAACGTCACCGGCCAGCTTCACATGGGACACGCGCTGACGCTGACGATCCAGGACATCCTGATCCGCTGGAAGCGGATGAGCGGCTTCAACACGCTGTGGCTGCCCGGCACGGATCACGCCGGCATCGCCACCCAGATGGTTGTCGAGCGCGAACTGAAGGCGACCGAGGGCCTGTCCAGGTTCGATCTGGGGCGCGAAAAGTTCATCGAGCGCGTCTGGCAGGTCAAGCACCGCCATCACGATCGCATCGTTGAGCAGATGGCCGCCCTGGGCGTGTCGGTCGATTGGGAACGTGAACGCTTCACCCTGGACGATGGCCTGTCCCGCGCGGTTCGCGTCGTGTTCACGCGCCTGTACGAGGAAGGCCTGATTTACCGCGCCCAGCGCATGGTGAACTGGTCGCCCGGCATCCAGACCGTGCTTTCCGACCTGGAAGTCGAGGAGAAGGAACTGAAGTCCCACATGTGGCACATCGCTTACCCGGTGACCGGAACGTCCGAGTCCCTGGTGGTGGCCACAACGCGACCCGAGACGATGTTCGGCGACACGGCGGTTGCCGTCCACCCGAAGGATCCGCGCCATGCGCACCTGATCGGGAAGACGGTCGATCTGCCGCTGACCGGCAAGAAGATCCCGATCATCGGAGACGACCAGGCAGTTGACATGGAATTCGGCACCGGCGCCGTCAAGATCACGCCGGCCCACGACTTCAACGACTTCGAGACCGGCAAGCGCCACAATCTGCCGGTTCTGTCGATCCTGGACAAGCTGGGCAACCTGAACGACAACGTCCCGGAAAAGTACCGCGGCATGGAGCGATTCGCCGCGCGCAAGCTGGTCGAGGCCGATCTGGCCGAAGCCGGCCTGCTGGTCAAGGTCGAGGATTACGCCCACCGCGTCGGCCACTGCCAGCGCAGCGGGGTCATCGTCGAACCGATGGTCTCGATGCAGTGGTTCGTCCGCGCCGAGCCGCTGGCCCGCCCCGCGATCGACGCGGTCCGCGACGGCCGTACGCAGTTCGTCCCGGGTTCGTGGGAAAAGACCTACATGAACTGGATGGAGAACATCCGCGACTGGTGTATCAGCCGCCAGCTCTGGTGGGGACACCAGATCCCGGTCTGGTACTGCCAGGAGCCCGGTTGTGACGGCATGTACGTCGGCGAAACCGACCCCGGTCCGGACACCGTCTGCCCGAAGTGCGGCAGCCGCCGACTGGTCCAGGACGAGGACGTGCTGGACACGTGGTTCAGCAGCGGCCTGTGGCCCTTCTCGACTCTCGGCTGGCCCGACCGGACAGCCGCCCTGAAGACCTTCTACCCGACCACCGTCATGGAGACCGGGTTCGACATCATCTTCTTCTGGGTCGCCCGCATGATGATGATGGGCATCCACTTCATGGACGACGTGCCGTTCAAGACGATATACCTGCACGCCATGGTGCGCGACGAGCACGGCCTGAAGATGAGCAAGACCAAGGGCAACGTCATCGATCCGCTGGAAGTCGTCGAAGAGGTCGGCTCCGACGCCCTGCGCTTTACACTTGCTAACATGACGGCCCAGGGTCGCGACATCAAGCTGTCGATGGATCGCCTGAAGGGATACCGCGAGTTCGTCAACAAGCTTTGGAACGCCGCGCGATTCATATTCATGAACCTGGACGACTTCACGGGCACGGTCCCGTCCGACCCGGCGGTCGTCGCCGCCAACCCGAAGCTGGGCCGCGCCGACCGCTGGATCCTGAACGGTCTTGCCCAGGCCAGCGCGGACTGCAACAAGGCGCTGGATGAATTCAGGTTCAACGAGGCCGCGTCGGTCCTGTACCAGTTCACCTGGCACCAGTTCTGCGACTGGTACCTTGAACTGGCCAAGGGCTCGCTGATGCCCGATTCCGACGATGTCCAGACCGATCCGGAACGCCGCCGCGCGGTCCAGACCGTGCTGATTCATGTCCTGGACCACGTCCTGCGGTCGATGCACCCGTTCATGCCTTACGTGACCGAAGAGATTTGGCAGAAGCTGCGCCCGTTCCTGTCGCACGACGAAGACAGTGTCATGGTCGCGAATTACCCGACCGGCGAAGGCATGCCGCAGTTCCCGGAAGACGCCGCCGCGGTCGAGTCCGTCCTGGAAGTCATCAGCGCAGTCCGTGGCGTCCGCGCCCAGGCGATGGTGCCGCCCAGGGAGGAACTGCCCGTCGTCATCAAGCCGCATTCCGCCGAGATTGACGGGTTCATCCGATCTATGCAGGAAGAGGTGGCCCGCCTTGGCCGTGTCGCCAGCCTGGATATCAGGATGGACGCGACCAGGCCGGCCGGTTCGGCCGTCGTCGTCGGCACCACGGCCGACTGCTTCGTGGTCATCGGCCAGGACAGGATCGCGGCGGAAATCGCGCGCCTGGAAAAGGAAATCGCCCGCAACGGCAAGGATCTGGAAAAGTTCGACGCGAAGCTGTCGAACCAGGCCTTCATCGCCAACGCCAGTCCAGAGGTCGTGGACGAGGTCCGCGAAAAGGCGGATGCCGCCCGTGAACTGATGAATCGGATGAACGAAGCCCGGAAGGCCCTTCGCGACTGACAAATTCCACACAAGAATCGTTGAATTTGCAGCTTAATCCCTGCTAGTATCCCGTCAGGTCCAGACAGACGCGGATTCGTGAAATGCTGAATATCCTGAACGTGACTTCGGAAGTCATCCCGTTCTCGAAAACAGGCGGACTTGCGGACGTTTCCTTTTCGCTGCCGTCGGCGCTTTCCGGTCTTGGTCACAATGTGCATACGATTACGCCGCTGTATTCCACGGTGGATCGCCAGGCCTGTGGCGTATCATTCACTGAACAGGTGGTCGATGTCGTCCTTGCCGGTCGCCTGATTCAGTTCGGCGTGTTCCAGGCCACGACACCGGCGGGCGTCAAGGTCTTCCTTCTTGAAAATCATGACCTTTTCACGCGCGAGGGCGTTTATGGCACGCGTGACGGCGCCTATGGCGACAACCATCTGCGCTTCGCGTTCTTCTGCGCGGCCGTGTTCGAGGTCATCAAGCGCTTCAACCTGAAGGTCGACGTCATTCATTGCCATGACTGGCAGTCCGGCCTGGTTCCGCTGTTCAACCGCATTCGTTTGCAGAATCAGTATCGAACGGTGATGACCGTTCACAACATGGGATACCAGGGGACTTTCCCGGGCGTCATCGCGCCGGAAATCGGGATTCCGTGGGACGTTTATAACCCCGACGGCGTCGAGTTCTGGGGACAGGTCAGTTTCCTGAAGGCTGGACTTGTCTATTCCGATCGCGTCACCACTGTCAGCCCGCGCTATTCCCGTGAGGTCCTGAGTCCCGAGATGGGCTACGGCATGGACGGAATCCTGCGCAGTCTGGGTAATCGTTTCTGCGGCATCCTGAACGGTGTTGATTACGCCCAGTGGAACCCGGAAACTGATGAGTTGATTGCGGCTCGGTTCGGCATCGACGACATGTCAGGCAAGGATGTCAACCGTCAGGCACTTCTGCGGCATTTCGGGCTTGCTGACAGCGGCGGCCCGCTTTTCGGCGTTGTCGGCCGTCTTGCCTATCAGAAGGGATACGACCTGCTGGCCGGAATCATTCCGAAGATTGTGGAACTTGGTGGCATGCTGGTCGTTCTCGGTACCGGGGAACGCGCCGTCGAGGACATGATCCGGACGGCCGCTGCCGGCTATCCCGACCGGGTTTCGGTCAAGCTCGAATACAGCGAGGCTGTCGCCCACACGATTGAGGCCGGCTCCGACTTTTTCCTGATGCCTTCAAGATACGAGCCGTGCGGACTTAACCAGATGTATTCCTTGCGTTACGGAACCATCCCTGTTGTGCATGCGGTGGGTGGCCTTGACGATACGGTGATCGATGTGGATGCCGACCCGGCCGGCGGCACCGGGATCAAGTTCAGCCCATTCGAGTTCAGGGCCTTCTGCGATGCGATCGAGCGTGCGGCAAGGCTGTTTGGCGACGACGTTCGTTTCGGGGAAGTCAGGGTTCGTGGGATGGCGAAGGACTTTTCGTGGAAGAACTCGGCCGCCAGGTACGCCGAACTTTACCAGGCCGTCAGGAAATGACTGCTTTCAATTCAGTTTATTTATCAGCATCTTGACGACGCTTGCCTGAATCTGGGCCAGATCTCCCTCGATATCGGCACCAGCCGCCTGCTTGTGGCCGCCACCGCCAAGGATCTCCGCCACGTCCGATATGACCAGTCCCTGCTTGCAGCGCATTGATACCTTGACCACCCCGGGCTTAAAAACCTTGAAAAGCGCAGATATTTCGACGCCTTCCAGGTCGCCGATCAGGTTGACCATGTTTCGGATTTCCTCGCGATCGACCGATAGATCCGAAATCATCTCCTGGGTCATGACGCTGTGGACCAGTCGTCCACCGCATTCAAAGCGTGCCGAATTGAAAATCCTGGTCATCAGCGTCAGGCGATCCCGGGTCATCGTCCCGAACATCCTGCCGGCGATGGTTTCCGGTTCGGCGCCGGCGGCAACAAGGCGGGCAGCAACTGCGAAAACGTCCGGATCCTGTTTCGTGAACCTGAACTGCTGGGTGTCGGAAAGGATCGCGCCGTAAAGCGCCGTCGCGACGTCTTTCGTGATTTCAATTCCGAGTGCGTCGATTACATGAACAATCAGTTCGCCGCACGAAGTGAAGTCAGGCGCCACTATCCCGGGTATGGCACGCTCGCCGGGCTGGTGATGATCGATGCAGACCACGGGCCCCTGCCTTGCCTGTACCCTTTCGCCAAGGCATCCAATCCGTTCGAATTCACCGGTATCGACCAGTATCACAAGGTCGGCTTCCTGAAAAAGATGCGGGTTTCTCTGGTGATGGCTTTCGTTGAAAACGATCACGTCGTTGCCGCTGTCCAGGAAGCGGATGGATCTTGGGTAGCTGCCAGCGTTGACGATCCAGACCTTTCGACCAGCCCTGCGAAGCGCGCGCGCAAGTCCGATCTGCGAGCCGATACCGTCCCCGTCCGGTCCGTCATGGGTCACCAGCACGACCGTGGCAGCCGCTTCAATCAGTCGAATCGTTTCCTGGGCCTGTGGCGATGAAAGAGGGTCGGGTTTCATGAGCATGTTCACCAGTGGTCAGCGCAGGCCGATTCCAGCAAGGAATTCGCCCCGGCCGGCTTCATCGTCGCTCCATTGTCCGCGCCATGCGAACGTGACAGCGTTCGAGTCCTGTTTCGAGACGCCCCGGACAGCCATGCACAGGTGCTTCGCCGTAACGGTCACGGCAAGTGCCCGGGGGTTCAATACGTCAACCAGCGTGTCCGCGATCTGGGCGGTCATCCTTTCCTGAACCTGCAGCCGGCAAGCGAAGTGGTCAACGACACGGGCAATTTTCGACAGGCCGATGAGACTGCCGTTCGGGATGTAGCCCACCGTCACCGTGCCGAAAAATGGCAAAACGTGATGCTCGCAGATCGAGTTGAAAGCGATATCCCTGACCATGACCAGGTCCCTGGAGGGATCGGCGAACGTCGCGCCGGCCATCAGTTCGTTGAGATCCTCACGATATCCCCGCGTAAGGTAATGCATGGATTCCCAGACACGGGCGGGGGTTCGTTCAAGGCCGGGGCGTGACGGATCGTCACCAAGTTCGGCGATGAAGCCGTTCATGAATCCTTCGAAATCCTTCTCATTCATGGTCGGCTCCCCGGGTACGGCAAAGCGCCTGGATATCGACAGATCCCGAAAACACTTCCATGGCGGGACCTTCCAGTATTACGTCGGACATGTCGTCGGCAACGGTAATGAACAGCGGTCCTCCCGGAAGATCCATGCGGATCGGCCTTCCGGATGACGCCAGTCCGTTTGACACCGCAGCGACGGCCGTTGCCGAAGCCCCGGTGCCGCAGGCCATCGTCAGGCCACACCCCCGTTCGAAAACGGTAAGCCTGAAATGGTTGTCGTCGATGCGCCCGGCGAATTCGATATTGGCACCCGACGGAAAAAGTTCATCAGATCCGAGGATTGACCCCCAGTGTCCGGCATCGGCGCCGTGGATGTCTTCAAAAATGACGAAGTGCGGATTTCCCATGTTGACGGCGTTCCCAACGAAAGGGCGCCCGGCCACGGTAACCGCGACGTTGAAAGGGCTGCCGCGGCCGGTCATGGGAATGTCGGCTCGTTCGGTCTTCGGGGCGCCCATGCTGACCGCGACGGTGGACACGACACCCGAACGGTCGCGGGTCAGCCTGCAAAGCCTGATGCCGGCAGGGGTCTCGACCGGGATTGAATTCGGGGCATCGCCTTCCCACAGGTGTTCGGCGATGAACTTCGCCACGCACCGGATGCCGTTGCCGCACATTTCCGCCTGGGTACCGTCACTGTTGATGACCCGCATGAACCATGAAGATGCGGTTCCGCGTTCGACCAGCAGTATTCCGTCGCCGCCGACGCCGAAGTTCCGGTCGCACAGAAGGCGGGCCGCCTCCGGCGTAAGGCCGGCAGGATGGCCGTCCCTGGCGTCAACCACGAGAAAGTCGTTTCCGGTGCCGTGATATTTGAAAAATTTCATGGCGACATCATTACACCGGGTGCCGGTGTTGTCCATAAGGATGAATCGGGGACGTGATCCGGATTACAGGGCCTTGCGCTTGCGAACCTTGGTGGCCTTGCGAAGGATGACCTGGCCGTTAGTGGCGCCGGCAACGGGGCCCCTGACCATGATCAGGTTCTGTTCCGGGAACACCGCGACGACCTTCAGGTTCAGCATCGTGTGGGTGTCAACGCCGTAATGACCGGCCATCTTCTTGCCCTTGATGACACGGCCGGGAAACTGGCACATGCCGATCGAACCGCCGTGACGGTGGCATTCATGGGCACGGCCATGCGAACGCAGCGAGCCGTGGAAACCGTGGCGCTTCATGACGCCCGCAAATCCGTGGCCCTTGCTGGTTCCGGTGACGTCAACCTTTTCGCCGGCCTGGAACATCGACACGTCAACGGTGCCGCCTTCCGGGTACATCAGGGCTTCGTCCTGGGTAACGCGGATTTCCTTGACCGTTGTCGGCCACACGGTCAGCCCGGCCTTCTTGTACTGGCCAAGCACGGGCTTGGAGATTTTGTATTCCTTCTTGTTGCCCAGACCCAGAACCACGGCATCGTAACCATCGCGACCTTCAGCGGTCTTGACCTTGATGACCTGGCAGGGACCAGCCTGAATGACCGTTACCGGCAGACGCCTTCCGTCTTCGTCGAAAAACTGCGTCATTCCGATCTTCTTGCCAAGGATTGCGATCGACATATTCAACTCCGAATCATCAATATCAGTAATCAAACCGCGGTAAAGGCCGTCAAGGCCATACTCAAACGGCGCAATATAGTAATCTGGCGGCAGGTTCGTGTCAATCGCAAACTTTGACGGGAATGAAGTCTTTCTGTTGTCGCGCCGCCCGGGAACAGGCGTCGTCAGTGGGAGCATTTGCCGGATTCGCATCCGCAGCAGCCGCCCGACGGTTCGGGAGTCGTTCCGGAAGACTTTTTGGAATAGTCGCTGCAGTACCAGCCGGATCCCTTAAGAACAAAGGATGAATGCGATATCAGGCGCTGAGCGTCGCCAGCACCGCACGCAGGGCACTCGGCCACCGGGGCATCCGACATCTTCTGAACCTTTTCAAACTGATTTCCGCATTTTTGGCATCTGTATTCATAAGTCGGCATGAAGGCACCATCTCTTATTACCAGGCGAAATGCCGGGCACCGAACATCAGCCCGCGTCCCCCGGTCGGTCACAAACAGGGAACCTGTCCAGGCGGGCAGGCAATATCTATGGCCGCGGGTTGCCATTGTCAAGGTAGGATTGGCCTGGACGGCGCGGCCGGTTTACAATACCGCTGCCCTGCAAGGTGTTATTGGGGTTTTATTAATGGTAGGAAGCGTTTCAACTGGCGGGATTTTCGATTCGCACGTTCACGTGGGCAGATGGGTTCTGCCGGATTTCAGGGGGCACTCAACCAGCCTTGAGCAGTCCGCGGCCGTCCTGGCTTCGTCCGGAATCGACGGTGCCCTTGTAATGCCGACCGATTCCGGTGATAACGCCGGCCTGATCGGTTCTCTCGCGTCCTACGCGGGGCCAGTTCGATTCGCAGTTGCCGCCTGGGCGATCCCGGACGACTCCGCGATTGGCGGCCTGCTTGACGCGCACGACTTTCGCGCGGTCAAGATTCATCCATCTTTCTGTCGCGTTCCGGTGAATCACGATTCCTGGTCGCCGGCGATTTCAGCGGCCCGTCAGCGCGGGCTTCCGGTCATCGTGCATTGCGGGCGCTGGCAGGAAATGGCCGGGTACGGGCTGCTTCTGCAGGCAGCCGACGCCTGGCCCGACGTCAAATTCGTGATGGCCCACATGGGAGGGGATTCTCCGTCGCTTGTCCTGTCGGCTGCCGTCGGGGTGGCGTCGCGCGGGCTTCGTAACGTGTTCATGGGTACGGAAAGCATCCGGGAATACTGGATTGTTGCGGAGGCAATCGGCATTGTCGGGGCCGATCGGGTGCTTTTCGGTTCCGATCACAATCTGAATTCGCCGGTCTCGTTCCTGGCCGTAATCGATGCAATCGGCCTGGATGAACAGGCCCGTTCGATGGTTCTTGGCGGCAACGCCCGGAAACTGTTTGGATTTGATAATGGCTGACGAAAGTCCGGGGTATCTTTCCATCGTTATCATGGCGTTTAACGAGGGCGCGACGATCAGGCGCCAGGCCATGGACTCGTTGAACTTCCTTGATCGGCATGTTCCGGGGGGGAGTGGCGAGGTGATCATCGTCGATGACGGGTCGGCCGACGACACCGGCAGAATCGCCGATGAACTGGCCTTGTCGGATGCCAGGGTTCGCGTCGTTCATCACGGCACGAACCGCGGCATGGGCGCCGCAATTGCAAGTGGGTACGGGGCCGCATCATGTCGTTTCGTGACTCAGCTTCCCGGTGACGCACAGGTTCATCCGGAAACTCTTGCCAGGTTCCTGCCGCTGCTGGAATCGCATGATCTGGTGCTTTCGGAATATGAAAAGCGGGGCGACGGCCCGTTGAGGGCGTTCATAACCTGGGGATACCAGACGACGGCCCTTCTTCTTCTGAAGAACAGGTGTGCCTTTACCGGAACGATGGTGTTTCGGCGAAGCCTGATTGAAGGAATGCCGATTCGAAGCCGCACGTTCATGGCAAATGTCGAGGTTCCGCTTCGGATGCTTCGGGCAGGCGTTGCTCCTGGCATGGTGACTATCAGTTGCGTCGCCAGGCAGGCCGGTCGGAGCAAGGTGCTTTCAGTTCGACGAATCCTGCGCGTGATCCTTGAGATGATGGCCCTTCGACGGGAGCTTGTGTTATCCTGACCGGGTTCGTCAGAGGGGAAATCGCGCGTCTTGAGGTTTCCCCGGGATTGATTTTATGAACGCTCCGGGACGCCTGCGCCAGATTGCGTCAATACTGTCCAGATACGGCTTTGACGATCTTGCCGCGCGTCTTGGCCTTGTGCCGTTCTGTGGCGCCATCATTCGAAGGATTCGCGGCGGGCGCTCTTCCGATTTGCCGGATGCGGCCGAACGGGCCAGGATGGTGATCACCGATCTGGGTCCGACCTTCGTCAAGCTCGGTCAGATGCTGGCCACCAGGCCGGATCTTCTTCCCGCCGATTTCATCAGGGAATTCAAGAAGCTTCACGACGAAGTGCCGCCGTTTCCGTTCGAGCAGGTCAAGCAGGTCTTCCTGTCTCAGACCGGGCGGTCTTTGAGCGACGTCTTCGCCAGCCTGGATGAAGTGCCGCTGGCGGCCGCGTCGATCGGTCAGGTTCATGCGGGCACGCTGCTGGATGGCCGCAAGGTGGTGTTGAAGGTTCAGCGACCAGGCATCGCCGGACAGGTGGATGTCGATCTTCGAATGCTTCGCTGGCTGGCAGCCCTTCTTGAAAGACGTGTCCCGATGTTCGCCCGGATGAACGCGCGGGCGGTGGTCGAGGAGTTTCGCCGGAATCTTCTTCGGGAACTCGACTTTCAAGTCGAGGTCGCGAACCAGATCAGGTATGCCGACCAGTTCGTCGATGACCCGACGCTGTTCGTGCCGCGGCCCGTGACGGAATTCTGTACGTCGCGTGTCATCGTCATGGATTTCGTCGATGGTTTCAAAGTAACCGACACCGAATCGATCAAGGCCGCCGGAATCGACCTTAAGTCGGTTGTCGAAAACGGGATGCGCATTATCCTTCGCTCCATATTCGAATTTGGGTTTTTTCACGCCGACCCGCATCCGGGCAACTTCTTCGTGATGAAGGACGGCGTTGTCGCCTTGCTCGATTATGGAACGGTCGCGTCTGTTGACTCGCGGCGAATCGATGAAATGACGTCGTTCATGCTGGCCGTGGCCGCGTCCGATGTCGATATGCTGATTAACGTTCTTGTCGATATGGACGTGATAAGCGACGACACCGATGTCAGGATTCTGCGCGCCGATCTTTCCTCGCTGATGGGGCAGTGGCGCGGGGCCGCCCTGCGCGACGTGCGGATGGACGCTTTCATGGCCGGCGTGATTGAGGCGGCAAGGCGCCATTCGGTTCGTATTCCGGCGGATCTCCTGATGGTCGGCAAGGCGATTGCCATCATCGAGGGCATCGGCTGGGAGGTCTGTCCGGACTTCAGACCGGTCGAGTTCATTCAGCCATACCTGCAGAAGCTTTCCGTCGATCGCATGCTGGACGCGGACAAGCAGGCAAGGTCGCTTGCCCGGGTCGGCATGGAAGCGCTCGGCCTGCTGAAGGAAGCCCCCTACGATATACGACGAATCCTGGGCAGGATCAGGCGCGGCGAACACCAGATCATCGTCAGGAACGCGGGCGATCGGGATGCCTTCCGACATCGGGGTATCCTTGTCAACCGGGCCATCTTCGCATTCATGTTCTGCGCGTTCTTTTTCGGCTCCGCGTGGATGATCGGTTCCGGGGATTCTACGCGTAATGCGTTTGGTGTATTGTCCGCCGTCCTTTCGGGCATGGCGTTCATCGGTTTCCTTTGGTCCATGTTTTCTTTCAGGGGAGGTCGCAGATGAAGAAGCTGACTATCGTTCTTGTCGCCGGCGCGGTGCTTGTCGGTGGATGTGGCATCAAGCAGGAAGACTATCTTCGTGACACCAATGCCTTGAAGGAACAGATTTCGACGCTCGAGAGGCAGAAGGGCGATCTGGTCACCCAGCGTGGCCGTCTGAACGAGGATCTGGAGCGCCTGCGCCAGGAAAAATCGCTTCTGGCCCAGGAAAAGAACGTGCTTGCCCAGAAGGAAGGCGCGCTGTCGGAAGAAGTCACCAATCAGTTGAAGGAAATCGAACGGCTTCGGCGCCAGGCCGAGGAACGCAAGGCGAAACTGGCCCAATTGCGGAACCTTCTGGATTCAATGGTTGTTTCAGGCAAACTCAGCGTGCGTACCGACAAGGGGCGAATGATTGTCGAGATCGGTGAGCAGTTCCTGTTCGATTCCGGTGAGTACAAGATCAAGGAAGTCGGTCGTCAGGCGCTGGCGCAACTCGTCGGGCTGCTCAGCGGCATCGAGGGCCGGGAATTCCAGGTTGCCGGTCATACTGACAGCGTCGGAAGCGATGAGAAGAACTGGCGCCTGTCGGTGAATCGCGCGATGGAAGTCGTTCTTTACATGGTCGAATCCGGCATGCCCGCCGGCAGGCTGTCGGTCGCCGGTTACGGGGAAACGAAGCCGACCGGCGACAACGAAACTCCGGAAGGCCGGGCACTGAACCGTCGCATCGAGATCGTCCTGCAGCCCAATATCGATGAAATCCTTGGGTTCGGCGAGGAAGCCTCGAAGTAATTTGTCTGCCGTATGCCCCACGCCGCACGCCCCACGATTCGGAATTCCACGCTCGATGAATGACGCAGTCGTGCCTGTGGCCGGCCATGAAGTGTCCGGTTCGAGAGGCCTCACCGGACACTTATGGTCCGGCCCGATCCGCCCCGCGATCCGTACGGGCGAATGAAAATCCGCCCGCCGCGTACCTGTCATGCCGTTGCCTCAGCGCCGTCGGATCGCTTGATACGTCTGGCAAAAGTTGAAGAAATCGTGTCAAATAACGCGTCGTACTCTGTTTCATCCCGGAGGTTCCACAATGAGGATTGCGATCCAGTCAACGGTTGTTGTCGCTCTGGCAATCATGTTTTCGTCCTCGGCCTTTGCCGGCACGTGGGAAATCACCAACCAGATTCAGGGTGGTTTCATATTCATGCTGGAGGTTCCGGATGAAACCCATGCCTTTGGATTCGGAAGCATCCCGGATCCGGCCGATCCACAGAACGACAAGTTCACCGGATTCAAGATGAATCCGAACGGGACGTGGGGCGAATTCATGCCGCCCGCATCGGGCGATATGCTTGTTCCAATGAACATGCAGTGCACGGCCCCCGACAACTGCCTGATGCTTGCGACCGACATCAACACGCAGACGATGGCCATGAAGACCCCCTTGATGCTTTCCAAGGACGGCGGCAACAAGTGGACGACATTTACGGATCCCTTCTTCAAGCGACCGTCTGCGCCCTCCAATTTCAATGCCTTCGGAACGAAACTTGTGTGGTTTTATGGAACGGACACAATCGTCCTGATTTCAAAGAACGGGGGCGGCGATGCAAAATCCTGGTTCGTCCCGACCATCGGCGACGTGAAATTCATGTCAATCCAGGGCGGCTTCATCCTGAACGACAACGTCGGCTTCCTGATGAACCAGTCCATGACGGAAAGCGAAGACAAGAAGACCCGCACGGTCAATCCTGTCGGTGCGCTGATGAAGACGTCGGATCTGCAGGTTGCCGATCCCAAAGACATGACGTGGGAGATCCTTTTCCAAGATCAGACCGTCTATGCCCGCAAGCTTCATTTCGTGAATGAAAACGTCGGGTACATGATCACCGACGATGGAACGAATTACGGCCTGTCCCGCACCACGGACGGCGGCCGGAACTGGACGCCAATCGTATTTCCGCAGGTTGGTGAACTGGCTCCCATCCAGTGGGTCAACGATATCGCCGTATTTGATGAGGACAATCTTTTTGTCGTCGCCGGAATTCCCAACGGCGAGGAAGACAGCTTCGGCGTTATCTTCAGGATTTCGGACGGCGTGACGCCGGTTCCCGTCCTGCCGGATCCGACCGAGCATCAGATGACCATGCAGGTCATTCGTTGTGTGACTCCGTATTACTGCCTTGCCGCCGGCGAGGAGGCGACCGTCCTGAGGTTCACCGACGAACCGCCCGTTGTCGTCGAAGAAGACAGCGACATCGCAATCGTGTCCGACGGTGCCGATCGCGACGCATTCGCCGGTGATGACCAGGGCGGCCAGATCGAGGATGTCGAGGAAGGCATCGACCTGAAGGGCTGGACTCCACCGAAAAAGGATTCCGGCTGTTCGACCGGCAACGGTCCCGGAACCGGGCCGGCCGGCCTTGCGCTGCTGATCCTTGGATGTGCCCTGTGCCTTGCATGGCGCCGCCGACAGGCCTGAGCCTGACGTCCGGGCGAGGCATGCCCGACCGGACACCATGGTCGAACCTGTCATCACCGACGCGCGGGTTGTTGCCATGTACTGTGGTTCAGATCGCTTCCTTGCCGATCTTCACATTCATTCCAGGTTTTCCCGTGCGACCAGTCGTGATCTGACCATTCCGGCCATCCTCAGGGCGTGCCAGATGAAGGGTATCGATCTGGTGGCGACCGGGGATTTCACCCATCCCGAGTGGTTCGGCGAAATTCGAAACAGCCTGGTCGAGGACGGTGGCGGCCTGCTGGAAGCGGCGCCGTCGATTGCCGGCCAAGTTTCCGGCCTGGTTCCGGAACAGGCCCGCCGCCCGGTGAAATTCATCATTTCAGGCGAGATTTCATCGATCTACAAGAAGAACGGTCGAACCAGGAAGGTTCACTCGCTGGTCTTCATGCCGTCGCTCGAATCGGCTTCAAGGTTTTCGATCGCGCTTGGCCGACTTGGAAACATCACTTCGGATGGCCGTCCAATACTTGGCCTTGATCCGATGCGGATCCTGCAACTGGCCATGGACATCAATCCGGGCGCGTTCCTGATTCCGGCCCATATCTGGACGCCTCATTTTTCGGTATTCGGCGCCATGTCCGGCTTCGACACGATCGAGGAATGCTTTGAAGATCTGACGCCTTATATCTTCGCGGTCGAAACCGGGCTGTCTTCCGACGTGGGAATGAATCGTCTCTGGTCGGCGCTGGACAGGTTTTCGCTGACATCGTCATCGGACGCGCATTCAGTATCCAAACTTGGTCGCGAGGCCACGATTTTTTCCGGCCAGCGATCCTGGGACGGTCTTGTTTCGGCGCTGAAAGGGCTTCCCGGGCCGACCCGCCTGGAGGGAACGGTCGAATTCTTTCCCGAGGAAGGCAAATATCACCTGGACGGTCATCGCAAGTGTGGATTTTCGTGCGAACCGTCGGAATCCATGCGTCTTGGCGGCATATGTCCGGTGTGTGGCGGCAGGTTGACCCCCGGCGTTCTTGGAAGAGTGGCGCAACTTGCCGACAGGACTGAAGTTCCCGCCGGTTTTCCCGGCCAGATTGGCCTGGTGCCTCTTGGCGAGGTTCTTTCCGGCATCCTTGGATGCGGTGAGGGATCCGGCCGGGTTCAGTCCGCGATCGACAGTCTTGTGGCGCGCTTCGGTTCGGAACTGGACATACTGGGGTGGATTGATCCGGGGCAGCTCGATGCCGACCGTGAGTACGCACTGGCCGAGGCCGTCAGGCGAATCCGGGAAGGACGTGTGGTTCGCGAACCGGGGTTTGACGGCGAATACGGAAGGATTGGAATTTTCGGGCCCGGTGAAGTCGAAATGATCAAGGGGCAGGGCCAGATGTTCGGAACCCGGGCCCCGACCAGGCGCCGTCGGGAAGGCGTTGCCAGGGCGGGCATCGCCGCCGTCCCGGAGGATCTTTTTGACTGCCCCCGCGCAGACGACGTGGTGCCGTCATCATCCGGTCTTACTCCCGAACAGGCCGCCGCGGCGAATTGTCTGGGCTGCAATGCCATTGTGGTCGCGGGCCCGGGAACCGGAAAGACCAGGACAATGGTGGCAAGGGTTGCCGCCCTGGTGGAGTCCGGAGTTGCCCCCGCCTCAATCCTGGTCGTGACTTTCACGAACCGGGCCGCAGGCGAGGCCGCCGAGCGAATTACGGCCGTGGTGGGCATCGGGCCGGTCGTGACGACATTTCACGCGCTGGCGCTTTCGATGTTGAAGAGGGCCGCGCGGGAAAGGGGGCAAGAGCTTCCCCAGGTGGTCGTGGACGTGTCACCCGACGCCGAACTTCCCGTCGGCCACCTGACACTGGACGGCCTTGTCCCGGCATTCATTCGGGAAATGCGGCTTGACCCGTCTCTGGCATCGTGCTTCGCGCACATCCTTGTTGACGAATTCCAGGACATTTCGGACGACCAGTATGAGATGTTGCGCCTGATGGCCGCTGGCGGCGCCACCGTTTTTTGTGTCGGCGACCCGGATCAGTCGATTTACGGCTTTCGCGGTGCCGTTCCACAGGTATTTGACAGATTCCAGGCCGACTGGCCCGGTTGTTTCAAACATGTCATATGTCTTACGCACAGGCTTACCCCGGAAGTCGCGTCGGCGGCCACTGCGGTTCTCGGACGATCCGCATCGGGGTCGGCGGCCGCGATCCGTTCGGTGCATCAGGGCGGTAGGCCGGTCATTCTGTGCTCCGCCCGACATGCGCGGGACGAGGCCGGCTGGATTGCAGGCAGGATCACCACGATGCTTGGCGGAACCGACATGCTTGATTCGGCGGCCAGCGGTGTGTTGACCGGCCTTGGGGACATCGCGATCCTCGGGCGCACGCACAACGCCCTGCTGCCCGTCGCAAAGGCCCTGGACGCCGCCGGCCTGCCTTATGAGACCGCGTCCGATGCGCCCCTGTGGCACATGGACTGGGTTCGTGTCGCCATGCGGGCAATCCGGGAGGCCGATCCGATGAACCGCCTGGATTCCGTGGTTTCCCGCGCGCTGGCCGGATCGGGCATCGAGCCGCCGGCCCGCCAGGTCAGGATTCTTCTCGACCTGGCCGGGGCGACCGAATGCGGCCCGGCTTTCGATCGGCTTGTGACTCTTTGCCAGGTTGATGCGTTCGGTCTTGATCCGGAAAGGATTCACCTTCTGACCATGCACGCGTCGAAGGGGCTGGAATTCGATAATGTTTTCGTGGTCGGCTTGAATCACGGCATGGTTCCACTGGCAACAGGCGGCGATTTCGATGAAGATGAGGAGCGCAGGCTTCTTTTTGTGGCGATGACACGGGCACGAAGGAACCTTTTTCTTTCGTGGTCCTCGGCCGGGCGTCAGGGGCTTCCGGTTCGAAGCCGCTTCCTGGACGGCCTGGGTGATTTGGTGGTTCAGGTTCGGGCCGAGTCGGTTGTCAGGCACAGGGCATTGCAGCAGGATCTTTTTGGCGGCGGCAGGGATGCATGAATCGGCGAAAATCTTCCTGGGGCTGGCGGCAGTGATGCTCCTGGTATCGGCCGACGCCGTTTCTGCTTCGGATTCGGCGATGGAATCGGCCCTCGTTACGATTGAAAGGCTGTCTGGCCGGGTGCCGGGGATGGATATCGGGGGGCGCGTCTCGATCGAGATCCTGGTTGGAAAGCGGCGCCTTTTCCAGACCGACTGGAGATCGCCCGGGGACGCCGAATTCGGTAACCGGATCACGTTCAAGACCGCGAAATCAATGCCAATCAGGTTCATTGTCAGTAATTGGATACCGAAGCGCGCGCCGGGCGAGCACGTCAAGAGCCCCGTGGCATCCGGTGCCCGCCCGCCCACTTTCAGGGAAGGCCCCGCGATGCAGGATGACGTCCTGGCGACCGGTTTCGACGGGTTGATCGGGGATTACAAGGTCGATGGAGGGGTTCCGGCGGCCGATCAGGCTTCCCAGCGCATTTCGGAAGGGAAGTCCCGCGATTCCGGGGCCAGCTCACATGACGAACGGCCGAATGGCCGTCAGAGCGTCCTGTGCGAGGCGCAGATTGACTGGCCGCCAGCGAACGGAATTCATCGAATCGACTGCGGTGGAGCCAGCCTGGAAATTTCAACCGTGATGCTCAAAAGGGCGAAGTCCCGTCCTGAAGCAAGATGATTTCCCGTGCCAGTTCGATGGCCTGGGTAATTCCGGAAGCCCGCCTGATCCCGAAGACCGTCGTGCCGGCAATGCCATACACTTCGAGCGTGGCGCCGACCTGGAAGACCTTCAGGCCGCTTTCGGTCGCCGGAACGTGCTGTTCAACCGCGCCCTGCCTGACGGCCGACTGAATGGCCTGTTCCAGCAGCTTTCCGGCAGATTCGGTCGTCCCCGCCTTCTTCATGAACAGGCTCATTTCGAACCGTGGCGCGCTGTAATCGCAGGTCAGAACCGTTCCAAGGAAATCAAGACCGATGTCTGTTCCCGAACGGATCTTCCATGAACCCTCGACTCGGCCACGGGTTGGCAGAAGTCGTTCAAACCCGGTATCCGACGCCGCCGGCGCGGATGAGGCGATCATCGAGACTGCCGCCATTGCGACAGCGCGGGCATCTTCGGTCTGGCTGCCTCGCCGGATTCTGAAGTACCGGGTGCCCTTGACGAGGTGAAAACCGTCCGGATCGACCGAACCCGAAGTCAGGCCTGGCATGCGCAACGAAGATGGCCCGGGCGACATGCGTCCGAACACGACAAGCGCGTCAAGAGCGTCATCGAAAAGTACCGAACAGATCTGCACGCCCGCCGCGGGATCCGATTCCCTGGCGACGGTTCGGCAGAAGATTCTTCGATGCTGGATTCCCGCCACCGCCCCATCGATATCCGTGTCGACAGAGTGCGAGCCGGGAACCGTCGCGTCGATTGCCCGGGATGTCTCAACGGTACCCTTCGGCACGGGAAACACTCCCCCGGCCCACTGATCGTCGATCCCGGCACCTGCGTCCGTGTTGGGCTGGCGTGTGTCCCCCTGGACGTTGACGGTGACCTTGACTGCCGGGCCGCGATCGCGCGCGCCATATCGCCATCGTACGATTCCCCCGGCGATCAGCAGAAGGAGCAGAAGCAGGATCATCAGGAGCATCCCGCCCTTAAGCGTTTCCATGGTGGTCTTTCGGGACATGCAGCCTCCGCGGTTCGCGGCATCGTTGCCAAGCTGTCGCGCAATTATTGCAGGAAATCAGGAAAAGGTGTCGTGGTGACTACATGTCGGCGGTCGCGGTCTCGGAAGTCGTGCCGTCGGCCGGCTGGGGATCCGGTGCGTCGCCCATGGCGCATCCGCCGGCCACCTTCTGGTAGCAGTGGCGGACACAGACCTTGCCCGCTGGCGAACCATCCTGGTTTTTGACTTCCTGGCACTGCCAGCCCTGGGGGCACAGGTTGTCCGGGTCGCTTGAACAAGGTGGCATGCAGTATGAACCCATGTCATTGCCGTCCTTGTCCTGGAAGCCGATGCACAGGGTGTCCTCGTTGCCGCAGGGATCGTCCGCCTGCTGGTCGCAAACGGCGCAGTAGTTGCCCTCGGCCGTCTGGCATTCGCCCTGGGTCAGTTCGCAGACCTCGCCGCACGAACACGAGTAATTACCCTTGCACGGACGCCTGATGCACGTCCCGGGGTTTGTCGTCGTGTCGCAGATCTGGCTGAAAGTCTTGCAGTCAAAGTCGAACATGCATCCGGAGAGGCATTTGTGGGTTTCCGCGTCGCAGTACGTGGCCGGTTCCTTGCAGTCCGAAGGCTGGAAGCACATGCCCGGTACGAAGCAGTGTCCGGTTTCGTCGCAGTCCCACATGTAACCGTCGGGCACGGTGCCGGTGCAGCCCTGGACATTCTGCTTTTCCAGAGTGCCGGTGCAGGGCGGAACGCACAATCCCTGGGAGCATACTGTGCCATTTCCGCATTCGTTGTCATCGGCGCAGCCCATCATGCACTGGTGGGTGACCGGGTGGCACGCCTGGCCGAGTTCACAGGACAGGGCATCCCGGCAGCCGCAGATGCCAAGATCGGTGTAACACTTGAAGCCTTCCTGTTCGCAGTCTTCGTCGGATTCGCACTTCTCGATCGTCGAGTCGCAGTTCATCGTGGCCGGGACGCAAACGCCGTTTGACGCGTCGCCGATGTCCGCGCAGACATATGAACCCTGCGGCGCGCCCGGAACGGCACAAACCTTCGTCGAAAGCGGGCACCACGGGGCGCAGATCTTGCCGGGAAGTTCGGATTCAACACCCTGATAGTTGACCTTGTCGACGCAGTGTGACATCTGTCCGGCGCACTGCTCATCGTTTTCGCACGTCTGACATGCTTCAAGCAGCGGCTTGCATACGTTTTCGCACGAATGGCAGTAAGCCTCGGAACCGCAGTTCACGTTCTCGACACAGCCCCAGCCGGGTTCGCCCATGGCCGCTGGCTGGACGCATTTCCATTCCGTCTCGCACTTCTGACAGGCCCACCATTCGCCGCCGTTCTTTTCCTGGCATTCCAGGTTCGTCTGGCATTCCTTGTTGATGGTGGGAATATCGGGGTTGACGACGTCGAAATTGATCGTGCCATTGTCCGGCCTGGTGACGTTGTTGTCGCCGCCAACCACGTCCTGATCACCGGAACCGTTGCCGCAGGCGACCAGAAGCATCATCACGCCCGCAAAGGCCGTAACCGGGAATAATCTCATCTGAAACCTCCAGGGATCTCCAGGCGATGTCCGCCGTCTTCCAATACAAAAACGCACCCGCCGAATTTTACACACTGCCCGGTTTCAAGGCCAGTAGTCATAATGGAATGACCGGCTCCAATTACAAGATCGTAGGTTAAGCTTGCAGTTGATTGAAAACCGTAGCCCAGAGCTACATACAAAAGGAGCCGATCATGGGAAAGGATACTCGATTC